>Ga0126308_10001025_pt1 | contig 10586 bp, 7 predicted proteins | sample Plot55_FD_92533 | JGI IMG/M metagenome (GOLD analysis project Ga0126308, IMG submission 92533) | Serpentine soil microbial communities from UC McLaughlin Reserve, CA, USA - Plot55 | ecosystem: Environmental > Terrestrial > Soil > Grasslands | place: USA: UC McLaughlin Reserve, Lake County...
CGCGTCGCAGCGCGAAGGTGCGCACCGGCCCGGCCAGTCCGCGCAACCTGGCCGGCGGCGTGCCGGCGTACAGCGCATCGACATCGGCACGCCATTCCGCCAATTGCTTCAGGCGCTGGTCGCGCGGGCCGCCGTCGTCGGCGACGTCGTCGACCGCGCGGCAGAAGCTGTAGATTTCGAAGATGGCGTCGCGCCGCTCGCGCGGCAGGATGCGCATCGCCGTATAGAACGAGCTCCCCGACGCCCGTCGAGCCGCAAGCTCAGTGCTCGGTGCGCTCACCGTCACGCCGGCTGCTCACGCATCCTGAGGCCGGTGACGGCGCGCGCCGAGCCGGCGGCCGGCGCGCCGGCCCAGGCCTTCCACGATCCCGAGAAGGGCGGCCCCTGCATAGCCGGCCGGGCGCATATGAACGCGGTCGCTCAACGGATCGCGCCGCGTGAGCGTCTGCGTCAGAAGGCGGGCGATGCGATAGATCACGGCAATCTCCAGGCCGAGGCGCAGATCGTTCACCTGCGCCGAGAAAGGCTCCGCCTCGTCCAGCAGCACGGCGGTGCGGCCGGCGACATCCATCAGGCAGCTTCGTAGCTGCGGCGATGCTGGCGGTTCACCGAGCGCCTCCACCGTCGCGCCGTGGCGGTCGAACGCATCCTGCGGAATATACACCCGGTCGAGGTTGCGGTAGTCCGGCCCGCAGTCCTGCAGGTGATTGATGATCTGCAACGCGGCGCACAACGCGTCGTTGGCGCGCCATGTGGCGCGGCTCTCGCCATGCACGTCGAGCACGAAGCGCCCGACCGGCATTGCCGAATAGCTGCAATAATGGATGAGATCGTCCCAGTCGCGGTAACGCAGCTTGGTGGCATCCATGCGGAAGGCGGCGAGCAGGTCCTGGGCATGGCGAGGGCTTAAGCTTCGTTCCGACAATGCGGCGCGCAGGCGCGCCGCTACCGGTTCGGGCGCGGCCCGGCCGAGCAATCCGTCTTCCAGGCGGTCGAGCAGCGCGACCTTCTCCTGCGCGGCGAGCGACGGATGGTCGGCGATGTCGTCGGCCACGCGCACGAATTCGTAGAAGGCCAGAATCGGCGCGCTATGGCGCGGATGAATGAGCCGCGAGGCGACCGGAAAATTCTCGTCGTGATGGCCTTTGCCGGAGCGCAATTCGGCAGCCTGGGTCATCGCAACCCCGAAACGTTCGCGTGTACACGCCCCTTCCATAACCCGCCGCGTCCCCGGCTATGTTGATAGGCGGAATCGAGCGTAAAGGCCATATAGGCGAGCGCCACGCCCGGCAATGCCAAGGCCCGCCAAGGGGACAGCCGATAGAACCGCAGCGTCGGCTGAAAGGCGAGAATCATCAGGGCCCAGGCGGCGGCGAGCAGCTGTGCCCAGCCGGTGCCGAACAGCGTGATCAGCGGCGGCGCCAGATAGGTCAACGCCATTCCGGCGATCGTGCCGGCGAGCAGGAGCGGCGAATATCTGAGCTGGTCATAGGCCGTACGCGCCACCATACGCCGGATGTCGGTGACCTGCGGATATCGACGCAGGCTGTGCACGCGGTCGGTGAGGCCGACCCAGATCGGACCGACGGCCTTCATCCGCCTGGCGAGCGCGCAGTCGTCGATCAGCGCGCCACGGATCGCCTGCAGGCCACCGGCGGCGGTCAGCGCGGAGAACCGGGCCAGCATGCAGCCGCCCGCTGCCGCGGCCATTCTGTGACGAGGCCGATTTACCCAGGCGAACGGATAGATCATCTGGAAGAAAAAGATGAAGGCCGGAATGAAGAGGCGCTCGGCCACGCTCTCGCAGCGCAGCTTCACCATCAGCGAGGTGAGCACGAGCTCGTCGGCCTCCGCCCGGGCGACGAGCTGCCGCAACGTGGCGCGGTCGAACACGATATCGGCATCGGTGAACAGCACATACCGTGGCGGTCGGCGCAGGCGTCGGACGCAATCGAGGCCCTGTTGCATGGCCCATACTTTGCCGCCCCAGCCGGGCGGCGATGACCGTCCCGATATGACCGTGAGCCGGTCTGCGGCGGCGGCAGCTTGCCGGGCAAGTGCCGCGGTGCCGTCCCGGCTCTGATCGTCGACCAGGATGGCGTCGAACGCGCCGGGATAGTCCTGGTCGAGCAACGAGGCGAGACTCGCGCCGATGACCTCCGCTTCATCGCGTGCCGGAACCACGGCCACGACGGCGGGCCAGGAGACCGGGCGAGGCGCCGGATTTTGCTCCACCCGCACCGAGGCGCGCCAGAAGCCGCCGCGGCGTGCCGTCAGGTACAGCCAAGCCGCGAGCGCGGCCGATGCGATCACGAGGCCGACGCTCATTCCACGCTCTTCAAGCGAGTACGCGTGCCCGCATCGCATTGTCGACGAGCGTCTTGCCCAGCGACAATGCGGCCGACGGTCCGCGATGGGCGGCGGCGATCACCTGGTCGAACGCGCGCTCGATCCACTCGCAGTCGGCATCCGTGATGGTGAGCGAGGGCTGCACCTTGATCGTGTGGATGCCGTGACCCGCCACCTGGCTGAGGATCTTGTGCTCCTTCAGCAGCGGAATGATCATGATCTGGCAGAACAGCTCGCTGTTCATGGCCTGCAGCGCGGTCCAGGTCGCGCGCAACTTCAATGAGGAGCGCGGCGGACCGAACTCGATGCCGATCATCAGGCCTTTGCCGCGAACCCCCTTGATGAGGTCGTGGCGGTCCGCCAGCTCGGTGAACGCGTTGAGGAGCCGGTTTCCGGTCCGCGCCGCGTTCTCGATGATCCGTTCGGACTTGAGCACGTCGAGGGTGGCGATGCCGGCCGCCATGGCCAGGTCGTTCTTGCCGAACGTCGATCCGTGCGCCATCGATCGGTCCATGCTGCTGTAGACCTTGTCGAAGATCCACTTGCGCGTCAGCACGGCGCCGATTGGCACGCATCCGCCGGACAGGGATTTGGACAGCAACACGACGTCAGGCTCGACGCCCGAGTGCTCGACCGCGAGGAAGCGCCCGGTGCGGCCGAGCCCGGTCTGGATCTCGTCGGCGATGAACACGCTGCCGTATTTGCGGCAGAGCTCCTGCGCGCCCTTCAAGTAGGGAACATCGGCCACATGGACGCCCTTGCCTTGGATCGGCTCGACGATGAAGCCCGCGATCTGTCGCGTCGCCAGCGCACGCTCGAGCGCGGCGACATCGTTGAACGGCACCTCGACGCAATCGGTCAGGAACGGCGCGAAGCCGGTGCGGAACGTCTCGTCGCCGATGATCGACAAGGCGCCATAGGTCAGGCCATGGAAGGCATGGCTGCAATATGCGATTCCGGCGCGCCCGGTGGCGCAGCGCGCGAACTTCAGGGCCGTTTCGACCGCCTCTGTCCCTGAATTGCAGAAGTAGACTTTGTCGAGATAGGGCACGAGCTTGAGCAGCCGCTCGGCGAGCACGCCGGCGAGCGGCGAGGCATCCATGTGAACGAGATTTGGCAGGTCGGCATCGAGGACGGATTTCAGCGCCTCGCGGATCGCGGGATGGTTGCGTCCCAGTCCGAACACGCCCCATCCGCTCATCAAATCGAGATAGCGCGTTCCCTGCCGATCGTAGAGATATTGACCTTCGCCCCGGCAAAACCCGACGTCGAAGCCGACGGTCTTCAGCACCCGCACCAGCTGCTCGTTGAGATAGCGCGCATGCAACGCATAGCGCTGCGACTCACTCTCCGCGAACAGCGTCGCGACATCCAGGCTCATCTCGGGCTTCCCTCCGTCAAAGAAACGTCCATTTCTCTCAGCAGGTTGGCTTAACAACCCGCAGTTCCGACCGCAACTGCGCTTGCAGGGTCATTCTGTCTCGTGTGCGCTCCATGCTTGAATCCGGCGATCCGCATGCAAGCTATCGTGGCCCTGCGATGTGGTCCTGCTTCTTTCCTTGCGGAAGCCGAACCGCTACGACCGGATACATGTTCCATGACTGAAAGCGTCCGCGGTCCGGCTCCCGCGAGTCAAGCCGGTCGCCCCATGACCTCGCCGCACCCGACGAGGAACGCGGGCGGGAAGGAGGAAAGGATGGCAAAATCCTGGATTTCAATCGTCGCCGTTCTCGGCCTGAGCGGCCCTGCCTTCGCGGCTGAACCCGTGGGCGACTGGCTCGTGGCGAACAAAATGGCGGTGGTTCGGGTCGCGCCATGCGGAGAGGTGCTGTGCGGCAATATCGCCTGGACCAAAGGCCCGCCCGGCACCGACCACAACAATCCGGATCCGGCCAAGCGCAACCGCAGCGTCATCGGGATGCCGATCCTGCTCGACATGAAGCCGACCAGCAGCGCAAACCGCTGGGAAGGCGAGATTTACAACGCGGAGGACGGAAAGATCTATTCGGGCAGCATCGCGCTCAACAGCGAGAACGTCCTGCGGATCGAAGGCTGCGTGCTCGGCTTCCTGTGCGGTGGCCAGAACTGGTCGCGCGCGAAGTGCGACGAAGCCGCCAGCTCGGCGACCGTGGGTCGTGCCACGACCGCGGGTAAACGCCCGGCGGCGCCTACGTCGCCGTCTTCGCCTTCCGTGATTTCTTGTCGCGAGGTGGCCCCATGAGGGCCGGCTGAAACAGCACCGCCGCGGCCACCGTGCAGGTCAAGGACAGCACGAGCAACTTGCCCATGCTCGACATGCCGGGATGGTTCGACATCCACAGGCTGCCGAACGCCGTCGCGGTGGTCATCGCGCTGAAGAACACCGCGCGCGTGAGACTCGATTGCAGCAGGCTGGTCTGGCCGGCCCTCCACGCCATCACGTAGTAGATCTTGAAGGCGACGCCGACCCCGAGCAGCAGCGGCAACGCGATGATGTTGGCGAAGTTGAGCGGCAGGTCGATGAGAACGCAGATCTCCAGCGTCACGGCGCCGGCGAGAAGTAACGGCACCAAGGTCAGCAGCACGTCGCCGAAGCGCCGCAACACGATCCACAGCAGGATCGTGATCGAGACGAGGGCCCAGACGCCGGCCTCGATGAACGCTCGCACGACGGTGCGTCCGGATTCCTGAAGCGAAACGGGCGAGCCGGTGGCGGTCGGCTCAATGGCAAGCACGGCGGTCGCGAACTTGCGCATGACCTCGTTGTCGTTGGGATCGCCCTTCGGCGAGACGTCGATGAGCGCGCGGCCATCTTGCGTGATCCAGTCCCGTTTGAGCTCGGCCGGCAACGTATCGAGCTTCACCGGCTGCGCCTTCAAGCCGTTGCGCAGATCGTCCATGGCGGTCTTCAGCGATGGCACAAAGGCCGCTTCGGCCCGCGCGCGCGCGTCGGCATCGGCTTTGCCGAGCCGAGACAGGAGGCCGGAGAGGCGGCGGGCCGACTGCGCGCCCGGCCCCTGTTCTTCATTCGCAATCTGCTTGAGCGTATCGGCGGTCGTGTTCAGCGCATGGATGGTCTCGGCGTCGCTCGGCGGCGGCCGCAATGTTTGCGGATTGATCCTGGAATTGAGCGCCGCAGCCGCCCTGCGGATCAGCGCGAGCTTCTGCTCCTGATCCTCAGGCACGAAATTGCTGAGCGTGATCGCGCGCGAGACCTCCGGCATCTGGCCGAGGCGCGGGACGGCCTTGTCGGCCTCCGCCAACGACGGCTTGAGCACGTAGATCGAGTTGATGCCGGCGCTCGCATCGCGCTTCAGCTCCAGGTAGGTCGCGACCGATTCGACTTTCGCGCTGCGCATGTTCAGCACGTTGAAATCGAAACGGAGAAAATAGAGAAGCGGTGAGCCGAGCACGGCGACGGCAAGCGTGAGCACCACGATCCCGATGCGGTGTCGTTCCATGAAGCGATCAACCGGAGCAAGCGCCGTGAAGCCCAAGGGGTGCGGTTCGCCTGGCGGATTGAACAGGCCGATCAGCGCCGGCAACAACGTGATGCTGGTGATGAACGCGATGATCATGCCGGCCCCGGCAATGAGGCCGAGCTCGGAGAGGCCGCGGTAATCGGTTGGCAGAAACGAAAAAAAGCCGGCCGCGACGGCAGTGGCGGCCAGCGTGAGCTGCGCCCCGATATTGGTGCCGGTGTTGCGCAGCGCCGCCCCGAGATCGTCGACCTCATGGCGCTCGGCACGGTAGCGCACGCTGAACTGGAGGCCGAAGTCGACGCCGAGGCCGATGAACAACACCGCGAAGGCGACGGAGATCAAATTGAGCGCGCCGACCATCATGAGGCCGAGAGCGGCGGTGGCGGCGAGACCGACCATGAGGCTGATGAAGCAGGCGAGAATAATGCCTATCGAACGCAGCGCCAGCCACAGGATGATCACCACGGCGACGATCGTGACCAACACGTCGATCGGCGCGCTCTCCCTCAGCGTGGAGAATTCCTCGTCGGACAGCGGGACCGGCCCGGTCAGGCGCACCGTCGCGCCGAGCTCGGGCCCGAGCTTCAATTCCGTCACCGTCTGCCGGATGGCGTCGGTCGCGGCCTGGCCGGGCTCGAGAGCGCCGAAATCAAGGATCGGATGCACTTCGATGAAGCGGCGCAGTTCCCCCGTGTCGGCCGGCTTGCCCGTCGCCAGCACGCGCCAGGAAAAACTAACCTGTTGTCCCTGCAGCACGGCGTCGAGCGTATCGCTGGCCATGGTCAATGGCCGCGCGAGATCGTCAAGCTTCACGCGCCCGATTTGCACGCCCATGGCGCCGAGCGAGAGCCCATCCAGCACGCCCCTGAGACTGGGGTCGGCGGCAAGCGTGCCGAGCAGCGGTTGGGCCGGCATCAATCGGGTCGTGTTGCGCGCGACTTCCTCGGTCGAGAGATACAGAAGTCCATTGCGGTCGAAGAATTCCCCGCCGCCCAGCTCGACTACCGAATGAAAGCGGTCATGCCGCTCCGCGAGCCGGTTCGCCAATGCTCGTGTGGCGCGTGCGGCATTCTCCGGCGTGGGCGCTTGAACCACCACGAGGGTCAGCTGGGCGCGCTGCGGGAATGCCTTCTCGTACTCGGTTTCATGCTGGCGCCAGGCGAGCTGGGTCGAAAGCAGGTGGTTGATGTCGGTATCGATGGCGAAATGGCGAACAGCGTAGAAGGCGGCCAAGACTGAAAGCACGAGGCCGGCGGCAATCACCGGCCAGCGGTTGCGGGTGGAGAAATCAACGATGCGGGCAATGGTCGATCGCAGCATGATTGGCTTGCCAAGGAGGTCTCGAAATGCGGTGTCACCGAGGGACATGCAAAGCCGCGGCCAATCTCGGCCGAACGGCTCTTAGCGCAAATTTCGCCGGAACCAAGCTCCTGCGCTGACGATAATTTCCCAGGCGAGCTATAGTTGCACGCACATCAATCGGCACGGGGGAGCCTTCCTGCGCGTTCTCAACTGCCCTGTCGAGTCTTCCTGTCGCGGCAAAATGTAGCCGCGCGAGGCGGCCACCATTGACAAGAACAATCACCGGTGGGCCGCCATTCCGCCTTGCCTTGACTAGTGCCCCGCTTCCGAAGTTCTGATTCATGCCAGCCCCCTCTGACACGAACTTCGGAAGCAAAGGGGCACTAGCAAGTCTATGATCCTAGTGTCGCTTTTCAATTTGAAGTTCCCGCCCGAGTTTGCGGCAGGCGGTGTAGGAACTTCAAATTGGCGGCACTAGGCACCTTGGCCCCGCCGACATCAGCTTGCTATCGTGGCGGTATGCCGATGGAGCTTCCCAAGGCGTCTGCCTCCGGGGTGGCGGACCCGATTGCGGACCAAGCGTTCCTGCCGCGCCTCAATGCGGTGGCGGCGGATATCGAAGCTCTGCTCGATCGACTGCTCGCGCCGAAGCCGGACGAAGGAGAGCTCGCCCGCCCGGCGCGGCTCATCGAGGCCATGCGCTATGCGAGCCTTGGCGGTGGCAAGCGGTTGCGACCGTTCCTGGTGGTCGAGACGGCGGCCCTGTTCAACGTCCGTCGCGAACGCGCGCTGATGGTCGGGGCGGCCCTCGAATGCGTGCACTGCTATTCGCTCGTACACGACGATTTACCAGCCATGGACAACGATGCGCTGCGGCGGGGTCAGCCGACCGCGCACAAGGCGTTCGACGAGGCGACCGCCATTCTCGCCGGCGACGGCCTGCTCACTTATGCATTCGATATCCTGTCGCGGCCCGAAACTCATCCGAGCGCAGCGGTGCGCATCGCGCTGGTAGGTCTGCTCGCGCGCGCGGCCGGCCTCGGCGGCATGGTCGGCGGCCAGATGTTGGATCTGGCGGCGGAGGGGAGGTTTGCCGACGGACCGTTGGCGCTCAGCGAGAGCGAGGTCGCTACATTGCAGGCGATGAAGACCGGGGCGCTGTTGCGCTTCGCCTGTCTCGCCGGCGCGGTTCTTGGCGAGGCACCCGCCGACAAGCGGGAGGCGCTCGATCGCTATGGATCGGTGCTCGGCCGCGCCTTTCAGATCGCCGACGATCTGCTCGACCTCGAGGGAGACGCGGCAAAAGTCGGCAAATCGACCGGCAAGGACGCGGCCGCCGGGAAAGCCACGCTGGTCGGCGTGCTTGGCCCGGCCAATGCCAAGGCCCGGCTCAAGAGCCTCGTCGCCCAGGCCGAGGCCGCCCTCGCTTCCTTCGGACCGGCCGCGGTGGTGCTCAAGGCGGCCGCCCATTTCGTGGCCGAGCGGCAGGCGTAGGCTGGGCAACGGCGCGCAATCTCGGTGCTGCATGGTGGGCGAGCGATCGTCACAACGATCGCGAGGGAAATTTGCGATCGCGCCGTTCCCTCGCCGTTTATGGCGGCTCGCCCACCAATCAGCGCTGCAACGGGCGAATATGACCCACCCTACGGAGTCTGATTCTCCGCAGCGGGAATTCGCCGTAGCTTGCTGCTGTAGCATTATTTTTTGGCCGAACGTGCGATGCGCGATCGCCTGAGCCGATGGGCGCGTGATGTCACCCGCGATGTCTACGCGGTCTATCTCGCACGCCTTGACCCACGTGTGCCGTGGTACGCGAAGGCGCTGGCCATCTGCGTCGCCGCCTATGCGTTCTCGCCCATCGACCTCATCCCCGACTTCATCCCGATCCTTGGGCTTGCCGACGAGCTCGTGATCCTGCCGCTTGGCGTCCTCCTCGTCGTCAAGATGATCCCGGGCGACATCATGGCAGAGCACCGCGCCAAAGCGGCCGTCCTGCTGGAGCGCCCGGCCGGCAGGACGGCGGCGGCGGTAATTGTGGCGCTGTGGATTGCGGTTGCCGGGCTCAGCGGCTGGATCGCGTTGGCGCTGGCTCGGATCGGTGGATTAGCTTAATTCGGCTTTGGCCGGCGGTGCCCGTATCGGTTGTCAGGGCGCCGCCATGGAATTGCCTCAAATATTTCCGGATGTGGTGAACCGGTTGCTAACGCCGGACGACGAATAGGGGTCAAGCCGGACTCTGTCTGCCCGAGAGGGTTGCCCGTTTGGGCCGGCCGGGTCGCATTCGGCGCACGCGACCACGAGGGGGTATCTCTTATCTGCGCTTTGTCTTCAGCAACCGGGCTTGCCGGAGCTCATCCGGCGGGACAGCGCATGTCCGGGCGAAGTGGGTGCCGGTTCGCCAACGGACATGCGCGACTCGAAGGCTGCCCGGAGCATGTCCCGCTCAAAAGGACGGGACATGCTCTGGGCCACTCCTGAAATGCGGCTTTGATTGAAATTCAGCGGGGAGAAATTTCATGCGGCGTTCGCTCACAGCCATCGTCTCGATGATTGGCCTGGTCACCGGCGTGGGGCAGGTCTATGCCGCCGATCTGGAATGGGAGGTCGAGAGCCCCTTCCGCTTCTATAAAGTCGGCAGCTCGTTCTCCCTGCACGAGAAGGCGTTCTCCGCCGTGCGCGGCGATGCGGAGGGGCCGGTCCCGGCCGACATCGTGCTGCGCACCGAGCGCCGCCTCAACGACCCCGACTGCAAGGATCGCACGACTCCGGCGAGTTGCGGCAACACGGCGGGCCGCGGCTACGAGCAGTCGCGCCTGGGCTGGGCCGCGAAGACTCATGCGACGCTCTGTTACGACAGCGAGCGCCGCCCGCGCGGTTATATGCCCCAGTGCGAGCGCAGATATTCGTGGGGCGCCGCCAAGGAAGACTTCATCCTGCCGGAAGCCCACACGGTTACCGTCAGGCTCGGCGCCGAGCACGTGCAGGCGGCCGGCAACGGCAAATGCGTCTGGGTGTGGCAGGGGCATGCGCCGGGGGCCAAGTCCGAGACGCGCACGTTGCCCTGCAACGAGAAATTGACCATCCCGCGCGTGCCCTATTCGCTCGATCGCAGCCGCTCGGGCGTAACCGCGACGGTCAAGCTGCCGGATGGCCGCGGCTTCGCCGATCCGAACGTGACGGTCGAGGACCTGCTGATCGTCGGCCTGGGCGATTCGTTTGCCTCCGGCGAGAGCAATCCCGACCGCCCGGTGACGTTCAGCGCCAATCGGCGCATGACCTATGATCCGGTGGCCACCCGCGAAGACTATATCGCGACGCGCTCACTCAAGCCGAAGGCCGGGGAGGAGCAGCAGGAGCCTGCTTACGGTCTCGCCTCCGGCGATTCGCCGTTCGATCCGAAGACGCTGCCCCGGCGCCTCCTCGAGGACGAGGAGAAGGGCATCCAGTACCGGCTCGCCTCGCGCGAATTCGCCG
>Ga0126308_10001026_pt1 | contig 10586 bp, 5 predicted proteins | sample Plot55_FD_92533 | JGI IMG/M metagenome (GOLD analysis project Ga0126308, IMG submission 92533) | Serpentine soil microbial communities from UC McLaughlin Reserve, CA, USA - Plot55 | ecosystem: Environmental > Terrestrial > Soil > Grasslands | place: USA: UC McLaughlin Reserve, Lake County...
GAGCTGCGGCGCCACGGCTTCGGCCGGCTGGCCCGGGACGGCGCGATCACGATGCTGGAGCGTGGTCGCAGCGGCGGCACCTCGCCCGTTGCCGAGCCGACCCGCAGCATCGTTTTCTGCGAGGGCTGGAACGGCCGCTCGCCGCGCTACCGCCACGCCGCATTCTGGTCCCGGGGCCCGATTCGGATGCAGCTGACTGCGCGTGCGCCCGTCAGCACCACCATCTCGGTGGACCGGAACCCAGTGCGGTCGCTGCGGATCAGCAGCCCAGTCGCACTCAGCCCGCCGACCGGAGCAGGCTGGCACCTGATCGGGGTGGACGTCGACCGCGCCGACCGCGGCCTGCGTGTGGAGCCGATCTCGGGCTAGGCCGGTCGCGCCCCGGGCTACATGCCCATCGCGTAGTAGAAAGTCGCGCTGAGCGGGGATTCCAGTAGAAGCGAGAGGCACCGTCATCACCCTGACCACACTCGGACGCACCTCTACGACGAGTCGAGGCGGCGTCACGAAGGAAAGCAAGCCATGCTCGCTTGTCTCGAAGCGATCCTCCAGAGCAACAAGCGCGAGCGCCGGGATCCGCGACGATGAACCTCCGGGGAGGTCGGGCAGGTACAGGCGCATCGAGGCTCGAGTTGAGCTGCATCCCGCGACCCGAACGCCCATCGCCACCGGCCGGATCCGGCGAGCCTGTCGGGACTGAACGCCACGCCCTCTACGGCGCATCCGGACCCTCGCAGGCTGAGCCGTAGTGCACCCGTGTCCGCGTCGAACAGCCGCACCAGGCCGTCGACGCTAGCTGTGGCGATGGGCGATCCCTCGCGGCTGAACGCGAGGTCCCTGACACCTCCGGGAGGTCCGGCGAGTGCGGCCAGCCGCTCACCGCTCTCCACATCCCATATCTCCGCGAGTCCATCCGAACCAGACAACACGACCTGGGGCCGTTTGGATCGAAGTCCACCTGCGCCGAGGGTCCGTCCGCGTCGATCGCGAGGAGGACGTGTCTCCGGCCCAGTCCCAGATCTTGACGTGGTCCGGATTGAGGCGACATCGCGGCGTACGTCAACCCTCGCCTCTTTCTTGCTGGTCGGATCCGACGTGAGCGAGTCAGGGAGATGCACACAGGCACCACCGGGTCAGCTCGGCTAGCAGGGCACCTCGTGCGGAAGGGCGGGAAAGGAATGGACTAACGAGCCCGCGGCGCTGAAGCCGAGCGAGCCACGCTGGCTGTCGTAGTCGGCGTCGATACCCACCTGCGTCAATGCCCGAGCGATCTTGCGCGCTTGGTCGGCCGATATGACCTGACATGAGGCGGGGCTGGTCAGGCTGCCTAAGCGGCTGCTGACGATCTCGCGGGCCGGAGACGGCAGGGTCGACCAGTCCGGTCGGCCGGCGTCGTACACAACCCCGATGCGAGACGGGACGAACGGCGTGGTCTCAGGTTGCACGTACATGCGGCGCGGCAGCGTCCACGCCGTCGGATCGCGGAAGAACGCTACGAGGTCGCTGAGTTGGGCCTCCTGCTCAGGGGTTGCGGCAGAGATCCTCTCCAAATCACGGTATGCGTTACGGATGGCGGAGCGATCGTTTCCCCAAACGACGACGACGGATCGGTCGCCGCGGCGGACGTCCATACTTCCGCGGACGAGCCCGTGCTCACGAAGTCCGGGCGCATCGACATGGTCGAGGGTTAGGCCCTCGTCCTGCTCGAAGAGGCCGGTCGACATGGCCCTCGACCGGAGCCGTTCGACACCCTCAGGCGTGAGCCGCCTCTGGAGATAGCCGGGATCGCCGTCGCCGATCGGCCAGATCACCCGTCCATCGGCGTAGACGGCGACTGCGACGTTACCTCGGAGATAGAGCACCGTCTCGCCGACCGCGGGTTCGCTGGGCGAGGTCGTCGCCGCCGTCACCTTAGAGGGCGGCTCGGCGGAACGTTCCTCGGAAGAGGCGGCGCATCCTGCCATCAGCATCGCCGCCGCTACTGCCACCACCATCGGGCAGAGATACGAGCGCCTCGCACTCGTGCTCGTCGTCGGGCGCTTCTCAGGATCGTGCATCGGGACTCCTCTCCTCTCTCGCTTCGGCCACGAGAGGAGGGTGAGCGAGGAGGCTTGAGAACGGCTGGAACCCGGCCAGGAACGGGTCAGGCGGAAACGTCCCTCACGCGTGAGGGCACTCGCTCACATGGAGGTACCGGCGGCACTCGTCAGCCGTGAGCGACCTCCCGGCCTCCCGCCGCGCGATCTGCAGGAGATCGTCGATGTCGAGAGCCCAGATCCGGACGCCGTCGCACCAGCTCGTGGAGGCGAGCTTCCTCCCGTCCGGACTGAACGCCACGCCCTCGACCGCGCATCCGGACCCGGGCAGGCTGAGCTGTAGCGCGCCGGTGTCGCCGTCGAACAGCCGTACGAGGCCGTCAACGCTCGCTATCGCAATCCCTGATCCGTCCGGGCTGAAGGCGAGGTCCTTGACACCTCCGGGAGGTCCGGCCAGGACGGCCGCACGCGTACCGCTCTGGACGTCCCAGATCTCCGCGAGCCCATCCGAACCGGACAACACGACCCTGGGGCCAGTGGGATCGAAGTCCACCCGCGGCCAGGGTCCCTCCGCGTCGATCGTGCGGAGGACGTCTCTCCTGGCCCAGTCCCAGATCCTGACGCGCTCTCGCCCTTGGTTGTCGAACTCTGCTGTGGCCACCAGGCGGCCGTCCGAGCTGAAGGCGACGTCGGAGGCGTCGAAGTCCGGGTCGCTCAGCACCCGGATGACCCGCCCGGAGCGCTCGACGATCTTGACCGTTCCCTGCCAGTCTGCGGTGGCAACATGGTCGCCGTCCTGGCTGAAGGCGACCTCGTTGACGGTGCGGTCGTCCGCGATCCGCCAGAGCTCCTCGCCGCTGGAGATATCCCACGCCCGTGCCGCCGAGGCGCCGCCGCAGCACTCGGGAGGTGGATCGCTGTCGCCGCCGAGGGCGATGGACGAGCCATCGGGGCTCACGGCGAAGGATTCGAAGCTGAAATAGTCGGTCGGCGGTCCGATCGTTCGCGAGTGGCGCCCGGGTCGCAGGTCCCAGATCGTCACCGCGCGGCCCGCCCGTCGGTACGGGCGGCGCTCCCAGCCGCTCGTCAACACGCGCCGTCCGTCCGGCATGAACTCGGCCCCGGGATAGCCCGGCGCCGGAAGGTTCGCCCACTCGGCGTCGCCGGTCGGCCCGAGGTCCCAGACCTCTACCGCGGAGCTGCTCGCATCCCCCGCCATCACCCGCTTCCCGTCGGGGGAGAAGGCCACTCCCACGATGCCGCTCTTCGTCTCCTGAGCGGAGAGCGACCACCGCTCCCGAACGGGATGAGAGCCGATCTCCCACACCTTCGCCGTCCCGTCGGAGCCGCCGGTGACCAGGCGGGACGAGTCGGGGCTCCAGGAGACGCTGAGGACGAAACCGCTGTGACCGCGTAGCGTGTACCGGACGGCCCCCGTTTCTGCGTCCCACACGCGAGCGGTGCCCGCGCTGCTCGCGGCGACGAGTCGGCCGTCCGGCCTCCAAGAGATCCCCCGGTTCGTCGGGCTCGCGCAGCAGTTCGGCCCGCGGAGAGCGAAGGCTTCGTCGCCGCTCCTGACGTCGAACACGGCGCCCACTTTCCCGCTCGGCGACGCCCACCCGGCGACGGCTACGCGCTTGCCGTCGGGACTGAGGGCCGTATCGACGGCGCCTACAGGAACGCTCGAGAGCAAGCGGTGGGTCGACAGATCGAAGACCCGGACCTGATTCACGGGCTCCGCCCACGCGGCAGCCACGAGCGACCCGTCGGCGCTGAACGATGGACCGGATGCGACGCCCGGCGCCGCCAGGCTCGAGACGAGCCGCCCCGTCGAGGGGTTCCACACCTTCAGCGTTCCGTCCTCGCCGGTGGAGGCGAGCCTCGAGCCATCCGCGCTGAACGCCACGTCGGTCACATCGCCGTCGTGCCCATGGAACGAGAGGACACGCTTCCCGGTGTCCGCGTCCCTGATCTCGATCAGCCCGGAGCCCTGCGGGCCCTCCGTCACGAAGACCCCTCGACGGCTCCAGGCGAGCAGCCCTCCCACCCCGGCAACCTTCAGGTCGAGCCGGGACGCGACGACAGCGCGGTGGAGGGCCTCCTGCGCTTCCGGAACAGGCGTCCCGCCGGACGAGCGGGTGGCCTGGACGGCCTCGATGGCGAGCAAGACGCTGAGCTCGGGGTCGGGCTCGCGGTTCGCCAGAGCGGACGCGGCGAGCTCCCTCGCCGTCGCGACCGCGGCCCCCCGCTGCGCCCTGCCGCGCTGATTCGCGGCCACGAAGGTGAGCGCTCCCGCGACGACCGCCGCGGCGGCGAAGACCGCGACGAGGCCGCGCAGCCGGCGTTTCGATCGCCGCTCGATCCGGGCCTCGCGCTCGCGGCGCCGCTCCTCCTCCTCCCGCTCGCGATCGCGCCCATCCGTGCTCGCCTTCAGGTACGCGCGCTCGGGCCGCCCGATGGCCAGGTCGGTCGTCGCGGCCCAGGACTCGAGCTGCTCCAGCCGGGCACCGCGCAGGAGGAAGCTCGGATCGCCGCCGGAGCCTCGCCACTCGACGGCCGCCCGCGCCAGGCCTCGCTCCTGACGGAGGTCCTCTCGGGCGTCGTCGATCCACTTTCGCAGCCGTTCCCAGGCGCTCAGGAGCGCTTCGTGGGCGATCTCGACCGTCGGCTCCCGCGTGGAAGGTTCCCGATCGAACGTGAGTAGCCGGTGGCGCCCGAACGTGTCGACGGCCCTCTCGATCGCCTCCTGGTGGACGTCGAGCGCGTGGAGCTCGACCCGGGGGACGCGCCGGCGCGTGTCCGGGCGGCCCTCTCCCAGCGTGACCAACCGCAGGAACAGTTGCTTGGTGGCGCGTCGGCCCTGGGCCTCGGTGGACACGTAGATGCGATCCGCGCGAGCGGACAGGGCCCCGGCGATGCCGCCGATCTCCCGGTACGCGGCGAGGGTCAGCCGGTCATCGTCGCGGCGCTCGAACAGCTCCGTCAGCGCGTATTGCAGGAGCGGGAGGGCCCCGGGCTGATGTGCGACGTCGGCGATCATCTCCGCAACCAGACCGGGCTCGGGCCGCACGCCGACCCGTTCCGCCGGCCCCCGGATCGCCCGCTCCAGCTCGTCGGGAGTGAGCGGAGGAACCGCCTCGGTCGCTTCGGCGAGCAGCTCGCCGACGCGGGGGTAGACGAGGGGGCGGTCGTAGAAGTCCGCCCGGAGCGTCACGATCACGCGGAACCGACTCTCGGGGTCGGCGGCGGCGACGCGAAGCGACTCGAGGAACAGCTCCCGCTCCCGCTCGTCGGTGGTGAGCGTGAACGCCTCCTCGAACTGATCGACGACGAGCACGACCTCCGCGTGGCCCGGCGCCACGAGATCGACGACCTCGAGCAGTCCCCGAGATCCCGAATCGAGCCGCTCGCGGAGCCGTGGCACCGGATGGACCGCGATCCGAAGCAGAGCGGCCTCCAGCTCGTCGACGGGGTGCTCTCCCGGGAACATCTCGGCCACAAAAACGTCCTCCGGGGCTCCCAGGGCCCCGTCCCGGATCGCCGGAACCAGGCCCGCGCGGATCACCGACGACTTGCCACTCCCGCTCGCGCCGACGACGGTCAGGAACCTCGATGCGGGCCCCGCCTCGCGCAGCCTGGTGACGAGGCGCCGAACGAGCCCCTCCCGCCCGAAGAAGTCGCGTGCGTCGACCTCCGTGAACGGCCGGAGGCCCTTGTAGGGGTTCCGTTCCTCGATCGGCCGAGGAGCCACGGTCGCCGTCGGCTCGAGAGCCGTGCGGCAGGCTCGAGCCACGGCATCCGCCGCCGGGGCGTCGGTCGCAACCTCTACTCGCTGGGCAAGCTCCGCCAGGGAAGCCTCCTTCGGCAGCAGGCGCGTGGCGAGGCGGGCGAGCTGCCGCACATCCTCCGCGGGATCAGGCGCTGGGCCGCTCCCGATCCGAAAGTCTCCGAGGTAGGCGTTTCCCTCCGGGTCGAAGACGATGTTGGACGGACGGACGTTCCCGTGCGCCACCCCCTGGCGGTGGGCGAACGCGAGCGCCAGCGAGATCTGCTCGACGACGCGTAGAGCTCGGTCGCGCTCGAGCGGCTCTCCCTTCTCCTCGATCGCTCGGAGGCTGCCCCCGCGCAGGTAGCGCGACACGACGTAGGCGCGGCCCGGCTCCCGCCAGTAGTCGTAGATCGGCGCGATGTGGGGATGCTCGAGCGCCGCCACCGCCTGGGCGTCCGCGTCGAAGCGACGAACGAACTCCGGGTCGGCGGCGACGGCTTCTCCGAAGATCTTGACCGCCACGTCGCGTTCGACGCGGGGCTGGAGGGCCCGGAAGACGGCCCCGGTGGGTCCGGCGTCGATCTTCTCCAGGAGCCGGTAGCCGCGGAGGGGCTCTCCGCGCAGATCGAGTCCGGGATCCTGGTTCAGGACGCGCCGATGGAGCGCGGCGAGCTCCGGGGACGGATCGATGCCGAGCTCGTCCGCCAGGATCTCCCTCACCCGCTGGAAGCAGCGCAGCGCGTCCGCCTGCCTCCCGTCGCGGTACAGGGCCAGCATCAGGAGGGTCCACAGGCTCTCCCGCCACGGGTGCTGGGCGATGAGGGCCTCCAGCTCCCCGATCACTCGGTCCTGGACGCCGGCCGCGAGGAGCCCCTCGATCCTCTTCTCCTGAGCCTCGAGACGAAGCTCGTCGAGCCGGGCCGCCTCGGCGAGGAGCGGGGACTGGTCGGCGAGATCGGCGAGGGCCGGCCCGCGCCACAGGGCCAGGGCGTCCTCGAGCGTGGCGACGGCCACGTTCGGATCCACCGGAAGGCTCTTCTTCGCGTCTCTCATCAGCGCGTCGAATCGCGCGGCGTCCAGCTCGGAGGGATCGAGCCTCAGGCGGTAGCCGGGCCCGCTGCTCTCGATCCGGTCGTGACCGAGGGCCTTCCGGAGATGCGAGACGTAGGTCTGGATGACGTTGCGCGCCCGCTCGGGTGGCTCCGCGGGCCAGATCTGGTCGATCAGGGTCTCCACGGGCACGAGCTGGTTCGCACGGAGAACCAGGTGGGCCAGGACCGCACGCTGCTTGGGCCCGCCGAGGCGGATGGTGTCTCCCCCCACGTCCACCTCGAGAGGCCCGAGGATCCGGAACAGCGTCATGCCGTGGGCACCGCCGCCGACGGCGGCGCGGGTGCGAGCGCCTCTTCCGCGCCGCGACGCCGCTTGGTCGATCCGCCAGGAGCGCGAGGCGGCGCCATGCGAACCAGTATCGACCCGCGGGCCCGCGAAAGCCAGAGCCGGGGCTGGGTCCGTCCGTTGGTCACGGGCTCCAGCCTCGCGCGAACGGCTTGAAGAAGGCTTGAAACGCCTTCCAGCCGTTCTCAAGCCACCCCCGCCAACCTCCCGGCGATGGTTCCCAGTGAGCACCGACCGGCGCGAAAGCGAAGGAGACGAGATGAGTCGGATGCACGTCCCCAGACCACGAACGAACCTCGCCCACGCGGCCGGCGACAACGGAAGGCGCGCGGCGCCGCGCTGACCGCGATCGTCGGCCTGGTGAGCGTTGCGGCTGTCGCCTGCTCCTCAGGGAAGGCCGATCGCCCCGCGGGCGAACAGCAGCGGACGACGGGCTCCTCTCCCGTGGCGCCGAGCGACTCGAGTCCAACGCAGAAGGTCCGGGACATCATGAAGCTGCCGGACTTCGCTCCCCTCGAGCCCGGGAGGTACTTCATCGACCCCGACCAGGACCGCTCAACGCCCCTCCGGGTCGTGTACGACGTCCCCTCCGAAGGATGGTCACAGTGGTTCGGCGCGGTCAAGTCCGCCGCCGACGAGATCGGGCACGTGGCGGTGAGCATCATCACCGTGACGAACGTCGTGCGGCACGGTTGCCGCGACCATTCCCCGGCCGATCCACCGGTCGGCCCGACCGTCGACGACCTCGCCACCGCGCTGGCGAATCTGGCGCCGTTCCGGATGACCTCGCCGCCCTCGGACGTGACCATCTACGGCTACCGCGGCAAGCACCTGGAGCTGACCGTGCCCGACTTGCCGGTCGAAGGAGACCCAGCCGATCTCCGCTTCGTCGGATGCGTCGACGGGGACCTCTACAGCTGGATCTCACGCCTCAACGACGGCCCGTTCTACGGCTACACGGGCCCCGGCTACCGGGAGGAGTTCTGGATCCTCGACGTCGAGGGCACCCGCCTTGTGATCGTGGCACAGCGATCCAAAGGCTCGCCACGCGAGGATCTCGCCGAGCTGAGGGCCATCCTGCACTCCATCCGGATCGAGCCATGACGCGCCTCGGTCACGACCGAGGCTTTCCGGAGGTGCGAGACGTAGGTCGGGCTCGCGACTCCAGGCCCGGGCGACGGTCCGTCCCTTGGTCACGGGCTCCAGCCTCGCGCGAACCGCCTGAAGACGGCTCGAAACCGCCTTTCCAGTCGTTCTCAAGCGACAGCGGCCAACGTCCCGACGCTCCGCAAGCGAAGGAGAGGAGAAGAGTCGGATGCATGGTCCTCAGAACGACAACGCGGGTCGCGTGCGCGGGCGGCGCATTCTGAAGTGGGCGCTGGCGTTCGCTCTCGTCGGAGGCGCGGTCTCGGCCGGTGCGCTCGCCGCAACTGCGGGCCCGCACTTCACGGCGTGGGGCCCGGCGCAGAAGATCGACGAGATCGCCGGGAACGACGCCGACCTGAACACCGAGTTCACCGATGGGTGTCCGATCAAGGCGCCCGACGGTCTCAGCCTGTACATGGCCTCGAACCGGCCGGGCGGCAACGGCGGCCTCGACATCTGGGTATCGACGCGGGCGAGCACGAGCGACCCGTGGGGTGCGCCCGTGAACCTGCCCGGGCCGATCAACTCATCGGCGGACGACTTCTGCCCGACGCCGATCCATGGCAACGGGCTCCTATTCGTCAGCAGGCGCGTGATCGAAGGCGTGACCTGCGGGCTCGGAGACATCTACTTCGCCCGCGAAAACCCGGCGCACGGCTGGGGCGAGCCACAGCACCTCGGCTGCGATCCGGCAGGGCCGAACAGCGCCCTCGACGAGCAGGGCCCCTCGTACGTTCAGGGGCGCCTGTACTTCTCGCGCTCCAGCCTGCCCCCGGGGGACACGGGCGAGCTCTACGTCAGCGAGAAGCAGGGCGATATGAGCTTCAGGGCGGCGTCGCCGATCGTCGAGCTCAATGACGCGACCGCGAACGACATCCAGCCGAACGTGCGCAAGGATGGTCGCGAGATCGTCTTCTCGTCGAACCGGGCCGGCGGATTCGGCGGCCAGGACGTCTGGTCTGCGACGCGCACGAGCGTCAACGATCCCTGGTCCGCACCGGTCAACCTCGGCCCCAACGTCAACACCGCCTTCGGGGAGTCGCGGCCATCGTTCTCATGGGATGCCCAGCAGCTTCTCTTCGGCCGAGCCGGCCCTGTTGGAACGGGCGAGGGCCTCACCGGCATGTCGGACGTCTACGTAACGAACAGGGAGAAGAGCGACGACTGATCGGATCGGCAACGGGGGCCGGTCGGCCCCCGTTGCCTTCACCCTGCACGGTGCCATCACCCTGACAACACCAGACCGACCGCTGAGCTCTCAGCACCGGCGCGCGCCGCGTCCCTACGGCAGCAAGGCTCCGGTTAACCACGCTGGGAGAATGTGCCTCTAGCAGGGCTTCCGAACGACACAAACGGCTTGAGCAAGCCGCTTCCGCGCTTCAGGGCAGCGCCTCCCGGCGCCTCTACATACCCATCGCGTGGTAGCCGCTGTCGACGTAGAGCGTCGTCGCGGTCACGTTGCCGGCCTCGTCCGAGAGCAGGTACGCCCCTGCCGACCCGACGTCGTCGGCGTCGATCGGCCGGTGCAAGGGGGAGCGCTCCTCGACGATCGACTCCATCGTCGGGAAGCCGGCGATCGAGCGCGCCGCCAGCGTCCGTACCGGCCCGGCCGAGACGGCGTTCACCCGGATGTTCTTCCGGCCGAGGTCCCACGCGAGGTAGCGCACCGACGAGTCGAGCGTCGCCTTGGCCACGCCCATCACGTTGTAGTGCGGCACCGCGCGCTCGCCGCCGAGGTAGGTCATCGTCAGGATCGCGCCGCCGCCGGCGACCTCCATCAGCGGCTCGGCCAGCCGCGCGCAGGCCACCAGCGAGTAGGCGGAGACGTCGAGTGCCATCCAGAAGCGGTCGCGCGGGGTGTCGGTGAAGCGGCCCTCGAGATCCTCGGCGGCCGCAAAGGCGACCGAGTGCACGAGCAGGTCGAGCTGACCGCCGAAGGCCTCCCCCACCTCGCCGAAGACACGTTCGAGGTCGTCGTCGGAGCGGACGTCGCACTCGGTCACGAGCGGCGAGCCCACCGACTCGGCGAGGTCGCGGACGCCCTTCTCGATCCGCTCGCCCTGGTAGGTGAACGCGAGCGAGGCGCCGCCCTCGGCGAGCCTGCGCGCGATCGCCCAGGCAATCGAGCGGCGGTTGGCGACGCCGAGAACGAGCCCGCGCTTTCCTGCAAACCGTTCCACGGCGCGCGAGTCTAAGTCCTGCGACATGTCAGCTAGGCTCCTCCCCTTGCGCCGCAC
>Ga0126308_10001028_pt1 | contig 10580 bp, 6 predicted proteins | sample Plot55_FD_92533 | JGI IMG/M metagenome (GOLD analysis project Ga0126308, IMG submission 92533) | Serpentine soil microbial communities from UC McLaughlin Reserve, CA, USA - Plot55 | ecosystem: Environmental > Terrestrial > Soil > Grasslands | place: USA: UC McLaughlin Reserve, Lake County...
CGTCACCAGGTTGCGGAGGTCGGACTTCATCGAGGCCACGTACGCCTTCTCCTTCGTGTTCGCGAACTTCGGGATCGCGATCGCGGCGAGAATACCAATGATCACGACGACGATCAGCAGCTCAATGAGCGTGAAACCCTTCTTGGCGGTGCGCATCTCTCGTACTCCGGGGTTAAGGGAACTCGTACTGGCCTGTGGTAAAGCAATGGGCGCGCCGCGCCGCATTACGAGTTAGATCAGAATTCATGACCATAACTTCATGAATTCGACGACTGTGATCCGCGTCGGTCACGCGATCTGCAAGGAGTCTTGCGTCCTGCGGGAGCCAGACTAGTGCCAGGCCGCGCAACCGCGGCCGAGTTTCGGGTCGGCCCTGTGACCTAACGCACACTGGCCCCGCCCCCCACCTGCTGCAGCAGCTCCCGCGCGGGCGCCGCCTGCTGCTCGGGCGCCAGGCGAACGGCCTCCGCGGCCTCGCGGCGGGCGCCGGCGCTGTCGCCGCGCGTCAGCAGCAGCTGGCCGAGTGCGGTGTGGAGCTGCCAGTCCCGCGCGTGGCGGGCGAGGCCGCGCCGGAAGACGGCCTCCGCGGCGCCGGGGTCGCCGATTCGCTGCGCGGCCAGGCCGGCGACGAGCGGCGCGCGCGCCGAGTCGGGGGCGAGCTCGAAGGCCCGGGTCGCATTCGCGTACGCCCTGCGGAAGTCGCCCATCGCGAAGCGCACGTCCGCGCGGTCGAGGTACGCGGAGGGGTGATTCGGGACGAGCGCGATCACCCGGCCGAGCAGCGAGTCGGCGCCGGCGAGGTCGCCGGTGAACGTCAGGCCGATCGCGGCGTCCTGGAGCATGTCGGCGTCGCGGCCGTAGAGCTTGATCCCGTGCGAGTACTCGATCGCCGCCGAGCGGTAGTCGCCGGCGGAGGCGTAGACGCGGGCGATGAAATGGTGCGCGCGGTAGCTCTCCGGGTGCTTCTCGTGCAGCTCGAGGAACAGCACCCGGTTGTTCTTCCACAGCGGCGTGCGCGTCCAGCCGCGGACCGCGAAGACGGCCAGCAGCGCCGCCGTGGCCAGCGCGGCCACCCGCAGCCGGCCCGTCGCCGCCGCGCGCTCGAGGAGCACGGCCGCCAGCAGTGCCACGCCCACGCTCGGGAGGTAGAGGGTGCGCTCGGCCACGATGACGCCCGACGGGAAGAGCACGTTGGCCACCGGCGAGATGGCCATCACCACCCAGAGCAACGCGTACGCGGTCCGCGGCTCGCGCCGCCACGTCGCCACGATGAGGGCGCCGAGCACGGCGACGAGGCCGAGCCCCACCACGCCGCGGATGGTGATCCCGTGGCCGACGTCCACCATCCACGGCGCGTAGTCGTACGCCAAATCGAGCGGCATCACGAGTAGGCGCACGTACTCCGGGATCGTCCCGGCGACCGACGCCAATCTCTCGGACGTGGACGCGGTGATCCAGACGGGATGCACCGCGACCAGTCGCTGGTCGTGGAAGATCGCCACCAGCACCGCCGCGTACACGGCGGTGACGAGCGCGTAGCCGGCGTACGGGCGCCAGCGCCTGACGAGTGGGTCGAGCCACGCCGTCCTTCCGCCGTCGGTCGCGTAAGGCGGGCGGAGCAGGAGGTCGTGCGCCGCGGCGAGCCCCAGGAAGACGATGGCGTTCTCCTTCGACGCCAGCCCGAGCGCGAACAGCAGGGCGGCCAGCCCCGCGCGGTCGCGCCGGTGGGCGAGCACGGCCGCGACCACGAAGAACGTCGCCATGCACTCGGCCCGCCCGACCACGTTCGAGACCGCCTCGACGTGCACCGGGTGCAGCGCGAAGACGAGCGCGCCGCCGAGCGCGGCGACCGGGACCGCCAGCTCGGCGAGCAGCGCCCAGACGGCGACGCACGCGGCGGCGTGCCAGAGCAGGTTGACGAGGTGGAACCAGCGGGCGCTCCCGCCGGAGATCGCCCAGTCGAAGCTGAAGCCCGCGATCACGAGCGGGCGGTACTGCCCCGGGCCGTTGGGCCAGTACGGATGGTTCCAGGCCCGCCACAGCCCGCTCAGGCTCTCGACGATCGGGTTGGTGAGGACGACGAAGCGGTCGTCGAGCGCGAAGCCGTTGGCGAGCGCGTTCAGGTAGCCCAGGATCGCCACCGCGGCCACGATCAGCGGGGCGACGCCGCGTCGGCGCAGGAGCGGGAGGCCGTCGGTCATCGGCGGGCGCGGGCCGCGGAGTCGCGCCGGAAGACGATCACGCTGTCGGCGACGCGGCTCACGTAGCGGAACGTCTCGGGCACCTGGCCGTAGGCGAAGCCGCGCCGGGCCTGGCTGCGGGCCTCCTCGAACTGCGCCAGCTCCAGCAGGCAGGCGGCCAGCCCGGCGCGCGCCATCGCGCGGCCCGGCTCGATCGCGAGCGCCTTACGATACACCTCGATGGCGGGCTCGCAGAAGTGCGCCTCGCGGTACTTGTTGCCGAGCTCCACGTAGACTCCCGCGAACTCGGGGAGCAGCGCGATGGCGATGCGCCACTCGCGCTCGCCGGTCTTGTAGTCGCCCTTCACGAACTGCATCCCGCCGTAGGCGAAGTGCGACTTGAAGTTGAGCGGCGAGTCCTCGATCAGGGACCCGAAGATGGCGTCGTTGTCCTTCCACACGCGCTGCCGGTCGGCGCTGCGCCAGGCGCCGGCCGCGAGCAGCATCGCCGCCGCCGCGCCGACGAGCCAGCGCGTGGCGGGCCGCTGCTCGCGCAGGGCGTCGATCAGCCACGGCACCGTCGAGCCGACCACCAGCAGGAAGCCGACGCTGGGCAGGAACAGCGTGCGCTCGGCGAGCATGATCCCGGTCGGGAAGAGGAAGTTGCTGACCGGCGCCAGCGTGACGACGACCCAGAAGATCCCGAACGCGGCGACCGGCGCGCGGCGGAAGAGCGCGACCGCCAGGGCGAAGACCGCGGCGAGCAGCAACGCGCCGACCGCGCTGGCGACGTCCAGCGAGTCGCGGATCGGGATGTGGGGGGGCGAGTAGTCGGCGGCGAGGTGCGCCGGCCAGACGAGCAGCCGCACCCACTCCGGCACCACGCCGAGCATCGTCAGCCACCGACGGCCGGTCGACAGGTCGATGAAGGCCGGGTGCGGCACGTCGCCGACGAGGCCGGAGACGTTGCGGCTGCGGACGCCGAGGTACGCGAGTCCCACCATCAGCAGCGCCAGCGCCAGCGGCCGGAGCGTGCGCACGCGGTCGCGCCACGGGCGCGGGTCGCGCACCACGGTCAGCTCGGCGGCGGCGATCAGTCCCGGCAGGACGATGCCGTGCTCCTTGACGAGGCACGCCACGGCGTAGAGCGCGAGCATCGCCAGCGACGCGCCGACCCCGGGGACTCGGCCATCGCGTCGACTGCGAATGTAGATGGCGGTCGCCGAGAGGAGCGCCGTGGCCGCCGCGAGCTCCGCCTGCCCGACGATGTTCCCCACCGCCTCGACGTGCACGGGGTGCACGGCGAACAGCGCCGCGACCAGCCAGGCGGCAATCGGCGGTAGCAGGAGCGTCGCGAGCCAGAACACCGCCAGCGAGCACGCGGTGTACAGCACCACGTTCACCACGTGGAAGAGCCGCGGCGACCCGCCGCCCAGCTTCCACTGTGCGGCGAAGCCGATCACCGTCAGCGGCCGGTAGAGCGAGGCGGCGACCTTGCCGGGCCAGTACGGCTGCGAGAAGTACCTGAACCACCCGGCGGGCTTCTTGACCGTCGGGTTCTCGCTGATGATGTGCACGTCGTCGTAGGCGAAGCCGTTCTGGAGGCTGGTGCCGGACGAGAGGAGCACGAGCAGGACGATGCCGAGCGCCGGGAGCAGCCGACGCAGCCGACGCAGCCGCGACGCGCGCGACGGGCGCGCGACGGGCGCCGGCGGCGCCTCGGGAATAGTCGGGAGCGGCGCGTGGTCGCCGTCCGGGTGGGTCGCGGGGAGCGTCACTTGAGCGCGCCCCCGCTGCGGGTGGTGCGCAGTGCGCGCTCCGCGGCGGCGCGCAGGCGCTCCAGCTCGGGGCGGCGGCGGCCTCCGTACGCGATGGCCGCCTGCGCCTCGGCGCGCGCCCGGGCGGGCTCGCCGAGCGCGAGGAGGCAGGCGGCGAGCCCGGCGCGTGCGTCCACGCGCGGCGGCGCGAGCGCGATGGCCGCGCGGTAGAGCGGCACGGCCGGGGCGCAGAGCCCGGCCTCGCGGTAGCGGTCGGCGAGGGCGGTCGGCAGGTTGGCGTCGTATGGCATCAATCTCATGGCGATCCGCATCTCGCGTTCCCCGGAGCCCGGTAAGCCTCGGAGAAAGGCGAGCGTCGCGGCGTTCTGGTGGGCCGTGTAGCTCAGCGGCGCGTCCTCCAGCGTCTGCCTGACGACGGAGTCGGTGTCGCGCCAGACGCGCTGCCGTTCGGCGCTCCTCACCACCCCGGCGCCCAGCAGGAGCGCCAGCCCCGCGACCGACGCGGCGCGCAGCGCCGGCGCTATGGAGTGCCAGCGGCCGGCGAGCCCCTGAACGGCCCCGCCGGCGGCGAGCGCGGCGCCGACGCTGGGAAGAAAGAGCGTGCGCTCGGCGAGCAGCACGCCCGTGGGGACGAGGAGGTTGCTGACGAGCAGCATCGTCGCCGCGGTCCAGGCGAGGCCGAAGGTCACCGCCGGGAGTCGCCGCCTGGCCGCGACGGCGGCGCCGACGGCGGCCGCGAGCAGCACCACGCCGGCGAGCAGCCGGGGCTCGAAGTGGGCGACGACGGGAGTCTGCTGCGGCGAGTAGTCCGCCGAGAGCCGCGCGGGCCAGAGCAGCAGCCGCGCCCACTCCGGGACCAGGCCGAGAATCGTGAGCGGCCGCGAGCCGCCGAGCTGGGGGGCGAAGGCGATGTTCACGTCGTCGTAGGTGACGCCGCCGGTGACCAGCTCGCGCGCGCCGAGGTAGAGCGCGGCGACGGCGCCGAGCGCGAGGTAGAGCGGCCGCAGCGCGGCGGCGCGCTCGCGCGGCGCTCGCGCGTCAGGCACGACGGTGAGCTCCGCCGCGAGGAGCAGCGCCGGGAGCACGATCGCGTGCTCCTTCGCCAGGCAGCCGGCGGCGTAGAGTCCGGACAGGGCGAGGACGTGCGCGGGGGTCGGGGCGGCCGCTTCGCGCACGCGCAGGTAGAGACCCACCGCCGCGACGACGGCGATCGCCGCCCACAGCTCGCTCTGCCCGACCACGTTCCCCACCGCCTCGACGTGCACCGGGTGCACCGCGAACAGCGCCGCCGCCGCCCACGCGGCCGCGGGCTCCAGCAGCGCCCTCGCGAGCCGGAGCACGAGCAGGCACGCGAGCGCGTAGAGCATCACGCTCGCCGCGTGGAACACGGGCGGCGATCCGCCGCCGGCCGCCCACTGCGCGGCGAATCCCATCATCGTCAGCGGGCGGTAGAGCGTCGCGCCGTGCGACGGCGGCCAGTAGCTCTGCCCGAACAGCCGCCACCAGCCACCGAGCGCGTGCACGCGGTCGTTGTACTGGACAATGTGGACGTCGTCGAAGGCGAAGGCGTTGGTGAGGCTCGGCGCCGAGGAGAGAATCGCCAGCAGCAGGATGGCTACGTAGCCCAGTCGACCAGCGGGATGGGGGACGGGGGATGGGGGATGAGCTGCTTCCGCCGACAGCCTGCCCTGAGCGCCAGCGAAGGGTTCATCCCCCGTCCCCCATCCCCCCTCCCGCTTCATCATCCGATCAGGTTGTACTTCACGATGTGCCAGAAGGCCGCGACGCCGTCCTTCCAGTTGATCTTCTTGCCCTCGGCGTAGGTGCGGCCGGCGTAGGAGATGGGGACCTCGTAGATGCGGGCGTTGGCTCGCGCCAGGCGCGCGGTGACCTCGGGCTCGAAGCCGAAGCGGTCGGCGGTGAGCTTGAGCGAGCGGGCGAGCTCGCCGCGCATCGCCTTGTAGCAGGTCTCCATGTCGGTGAGGTTGAGGTTGGTCAGCATGTTGCTGAGCATCGTCAGCCCCTTGTTCCCGACCGAGTGCCAGAAGTACAGCACGCGCCGCGGCGTGCCGGTGAAGCGCGAGCCGAAGACCGCGTCGGCTCGGCCGTCGATGATCGGCTCGAGCAAGTGGGTCCAGTCGTGCGGGTCGTACTCCAGGTCGGCGTCCTGGACGATCACGACGTTGCCGGTGCTGGCCGAGAGCGCCGTGCGGATGGCCGCGCCCTTCCCCATGTTGCGCGGCTGGTGGATCACGCGGTGGACCTTCCCGTCGGCGAGCAGGCGGTCGAGGATCTGCGCCGTGCCGTCGGTGGAGTAGTCGTTGACGCAGATGATCTCCTTGCGCACCGGGACGGCGTTGACCTGGTCGACGATCGTCTCGATGAAGTGGCGCTCGTTGTAGACCGGCATCAGCACGCTGAGCGTGAGCTCGTCGCGCAGGATCGGCGTGCGGGTGCGCAGGTGCGACGACGTGGCCAGACCGCCGCCGAGCAGCGAGTCGAGGCTGGATCCGGTGGCCGCGGGCGTGCCGGGCGGGTTGGGTATGCTGGTCATGACGAGAAGAGGGTCGATCCTCGGCCTAACGCTGGCCGCCGCCGCCGCCCGCGGGCGGCGGCGGCGGGGTCGTCGGGACGTAGATGCCGATGCCGTTCGGCAGCTGGCCGAGCTGGCGGAGCTCGGGCGGACTCGTGCGCGTGAGGAAGCTCGTCACCGCGGCGGTGGCCGGGTCGTGCCGCGGGACCACGACGTACTTCGCGCCGAACACCCGGATGATCTCGCGCAGGTCCGCCACGCGGCGCTCGAGCGTGAGCGGGCGCGTGTGCTCCTCGGGGAGGAAGCCGGCGGTGGGCACGGCGCGGCGGCCGGTGTAGAGGTAGACCATGACGTGGCCGTCGCCGGAGATGACGTCGTCCGGACTGGTGGCGGCGACCACCCACTGCACGATCGGCCAGGTGGCCTCGGTCTGCACGCGCTGCGGGCTCTCCCACCAGCGGCGGGCCGCGCCGCGCGCGTTGTAGCGCAGGTAGCCGGCGGCGACGAACGCCGCGCCGGCGAGCGCGGCGATGCGGGCGGAGCGGCCCGCGGCGCCGGGCGCCGGGCGCCAGCGCCACGCGCCCGCGAACCCGGCGGCGAGGACGAGCCCGAGCAGCGGCCACACGGCCCAGATGAAGCGCTCCGGGTTGTACGGCCACACGATCACCACGCCCAGGTACATCACCACGAACGCCGCCGCGACCGGCGCGAGCCGCGCCATGCGCCAGACGCCCGCGGCCAGGAAGCCGAGGAAGAGCGCGACCGCGACGGCCTTGAACGCGAGCGGGTGCAGCGGCGAGAAGAGCACGGCGAAGCTCTTCGCCGCGTCCGCACAGTTCTGCCGGGCCACCTCCCACACGAACGGGAGCCCGTTGTCGAGCACCGCGCGCGCGAGCCAGGCGAGGTAGGGCCCGTAGCTGCCGCCGATGACGGTCGGCAGCTCGTGCACGTGCGCGCCGACCCAGAGCTGCCAGGGCAGCAGCAGCGCGAGCGCGGCGGCGAGCGCGGCACCGGCCTCGCGGAAGCGGCGGCGGACGAGCAGCACCAGGAGCAGCGCCGGCAGCGCGAAGACGCCGATCGTCCGCACGAGCCCGAGCAGGCCGGCGAGTGCCCCGGCGCCTGCGGCCCACGACGCCCCGCCCCGCTCGGCCGCGCGCTCGCCGGCCCAGAGCGACGGGATCAGGAGCGCGGCGAACATCGTCTCCGACATCAGGACGCCGGCCAGCACGAGCGTGGGAATGCAGACGCTGAAGCCGAAGCTGGCGGCGGCCGCGGCGGCGGGGCGCAGCACCAGTCGTCGCCGCGCGAACAGGTAGCTGGCGCCGGCGGTGACGCCGAGCATGACGGCGTTCGCCAGCTTGAACAGCGCCACGTTGCCCGGAAAGCTCGGCGACAGCTTCCAGAGCAGCGCGAGGAGCATCGGATACGCCGGCGGGTAGTGCGTGCCGGCGGGCTTCCCGGGGATGTGGAGGTAGCGGAGCCCCTCGCCGGTGGCGAGCGACTTGGCGAGGATGACGTAGACGCCGTCGTCCCAGAAGACGCCCACCGGCCACGGGCCCATCGCCGCGGCGCCGACGGCGACCGCCAGCGCGCCGAGGGCGAGGGCGGCGATCCGGTCGCCGCGCCGGCCGCGGTCGACGGCGCGCGGCACGTCGGGCGGTGGCGGCAGCGCGCCTGACGCCGCCGGCGGGCGGGTAGCCGCGTCGCTCACGCTGGTCACGCCAGTCATCGCGGCGGCGGGGCGAGGATGACCGCGCCGGATTGCAGCCGCCCGACGACTCGCAGCGCCGACGGGTCAACCGCGAGCAGCGCGTTCACCGCGCGGGCGCTCGGCTCGTTCGCGACGAGTACGTAGCTGACGCGGAAGCGCTCCAGCATCCGGCGCAGCAGCGCCCCGTCTTCGGCCGGCGTTCGCTTGTGCAGGTAGTCGTTCGCGGTGAACAGCTCCGCCGGGAGCGTGGCGCGCCGAGCGTAGAGGAAGATGGTCGTCTCTCCCGGGGTGATGAGCACGTCGCCCGGCGCGGTGCGCGCGGCCGCCCACTGGATGAGCGGGGCGAGCGTGTTCTCGGCGTTGAGCGGCGCCCAGCCCCAGCGCCGCTGCCGGTAGCTGCTCGCGTGGTACGCCGCGGTCCCCAGGCAGAGCGCGCCTGACGCGACGAGCGCGGCCGCGCGCAGCACCGCCGCGGGGCGCGCCCGGGGGCGCCAGCGCACGATCGCGGCGACGCCCGCGGCGGCGAGCAGCGTGAGCGGAATCCAGAGCCCCCACACGAAGCGGGCGGGCTCGAAGGGCCAGATGGCGACGAGGCCGAGGTAGAAGACGACGAACAGCGCCGTCACCGGCGCCGAGCCGCGCCACACGAGCGGCGTCGAATCTGTCCGCGACTCGGCGGCCGGCGGTCCCGCAGCCGCGCGCCAGAGCCCCACCACGACGATCGCGGCGAGGGCCAGCACGGCGAGCGTGGAGAGGACGCCGCCGGTGCCGGGCGCGAAGGCCTGCGCGACCTCCTTCGACACGCCGGCCGCGTTGCGGGCGAGCACGGCACCCAGGAACGCCGCGCCGTGCGTGCGAACGGACTCGGTGAGCCAGCCCGAGTAGGACGAGTACATGCTCCCCAGGGCGGCGGGGACCTCGGCATCGTGCGCCGACACCCAGAGCTGCCAGGGCACGGTCACCGCGACGGCGGCGAGCGCGAGCACCAGGGCGGCCGCCGGGCGGCGCCTGACGAGCAGCACCGCCGCCGCGGCCGCGGTGAGCGTCACCGCGATCGAGCGGACGAGCGTGAGCACGCCGCAGAGGGCCCCGACGGCGGCCGCGAGACCGAGGAGCCGGACGCGCCGCCCGCCGGCGTCGGCGTCCGCGTCCGCCGCCCGCTCGGCCAGCAGCAGTGTCGGGAAGAGCAGCGCCAGGAACAGCGGCTCGGAGAGCAGCATGCCGGCGAGGAGCAGCGACGGCACCGAGAGCGCGCCGGCCGCGGCCGCGACGGCCGACGCCACGTGCCCCAGCCCCAGGCGCTTTCGCCCGAGCGTGTAGGCGCCCACGCTCGCCGCGGCCGTGAGGAGCACGTTGGCGAGGCGAAACAGCGCGACGTTGTCGGGGAAGGACGGCCGGAGCCGCCAGAGGAGCGCGAGGAACGCCGGATAGCCTGGCGGGAAGTGCGTGGCGTGCGGCTGATCGGGCACGTTGAGGTAGCGGTAGCCGTGGCCGGTGGCGAGCGACTGGGCGAGGACGGTGTAGTGCCCGTCGTCCACGAACGCGCCGACGGGGCCGGGCGTCACCGCCCACATCCCGACCGCGGTCACGAGCGCGAACAGGACGAGCGGGACCAGCCGACCCTGCTCCCGGCGGCCGACGTCGGTCACGGCTGCTCGATGCCGAACCGCGACAGCTTCCGGTACAGCGTGGACGGGTCGATGCCGAGCACGTCGGCGGTGCGCGTCTTGTTGCCGCCCTCGCTCTGGAGCACCCACATGATGTAGGCGCGCTCGATCATCTCCAGCGTCGGGTTGGTGACCGCGCGCTCGGCAATCAGCGGCTCCGCCTTGCGCTCGGTGACGCGCGACGGCAGCGCCCCGACGTCGATCGTGTCGCCGTTCGTGAGGATGACCGCGCGCTCGATCGCGTTCTCCAGCTCGCGCACGTTGCCGGGCCAGGCGTACTCCTGGAGCACCTCCAGCGCGGCCGGCGTCAGGCGCTTCGGCCCGTCGCCGCGCTGCTCGCCCGTGCGCGCGAGGAAGCTCTCGGCGAGCAGCGGGATGTCGTCGCGCCGCAGCCGGAGCGGCGGCAGGTGCAGCGCGATGACGTTGAGGCGGTAGAACAGGTCGCTGCGGAAGTGGCCCCGCTTGATCTCCTCCTCGAGGTCGCGGTTGGTGGCCGCGAGGATGCGCGTCTCGATCGGCTGCGCCTCGGTGCCGCCGACGGGGATGATCTCGCGCTGCTGGAGGACGCGGAGCAGCTTCACCTGCGTGGCCGGCGTCGTCTCGCCGATCTCGTCGAGGAAGAAGGTCCCCCGCCCCGCCGCGGTGAAGAGGCCCTGCTTGTCCTTCACCGCGCCGGTGAACGACCCCTTCACGTGGCCGAACAGCTCGCTC
>Ga0126308_10001029_pt1 | contig 10571 bp, 8 predicted proteins | sample Plot55_FD_92533 | JGI IMG/M metagenome (GOLD analysis project Ga0126308, IMG submission 92533) | Serpentine soil microbial communities from UC McLaughlin Reserve, CA, USA - Plot55 | ecosystem: Environmental > Terrestrial > Soil > Grasslands | place: USA: UC McLaughlin Reserve, Lake County...
CAGGTCGAGCATCGATGCTGCCCAGGAAACCTGCTTGTCGATCGTGCTCTTGGGCGTCTTGCGCAGTCGCAGACCGAACGCGATGTTCTCGGCGACGCTCATGTGCGGGTAGAGCGCGTAGTTCTGGAAGACCATCGCGATGTCGCGCTCCTTCGGCGAGAGGTCGTTGACGACGCGGTCGCCGATCGAGATCGTGCCGTCGGTGATGTCCTCGAGCCCGGCGACCATTCGCAGCGCGGTCGTCTTGCCGCAGCCGGACGGCCCGACCAGGACGAGAAACTCCCCGTCGTGCGCCTCGAGCGTGAGGTCCTTAACGGCGTGGACGTCCGTGCCGTAGACCTTGTCGACGTCTTTGAACGCTACTTCGGCCATCGTGCTACGCCTCCAGTCTCCATACGTGAAACGCCGGGCCGTCCCCCGGCAGGATCAGCTCAACGGGCGTCCGCTCGACGTCTCCGCCATACAGTGTCTCGACGTCGCCCGACCCGAGCTCGGCGAGCGGGAGACGGATCGGATCGTGCGCCGCGCGCGCAGCGAGGCAGAGCAGCCGCTCGTCGCGCGATTCGCGCAGGTATGCGATTGCGTCGTCGGCGACCGCGGCGTACCGAATCCCGCCACGCGCGAGCGCGTCGCTCGAGCGGCGCAGCGCGATCAGGCGGCGGTACTCGCCGAGCAGCCCGTCGTCCCACTCCTCGCGGCGTCCCCACGGCATCGTCCTGCGGCCGTCCTCACCCCAGCGGCCCTCGAGCCCGATCTCGTCGCCGGCATACACCATCGGCACGCCCGGCATCGTCATCTGCAAGCCGATCCCGACGAGGCGCCGCTCCGGCGACTCGACGACCGTGCGGAAGCGCGGCGTGTCGTGGCTGTCGAGCAGCGTCCAGGAATGGATCGTCGACTGCCAGGGGACGCCGGCGCGGAACGCCAGCATCGACGCGACCGCGTCGTTCGCCGAGCGCGCGCGCGTGACCACGTCGTAGAACGGATCCTCGAGGTCGGCCTCGCGCAGCCAGCTCCAGACGGGCCGGAGGAAGCCCGCGTAGTTCATCGTCCCCTGCCATTTCCCGGGGGTGATGTCCGGGCGCGCGTCGTGGCCGTGCTCCGAAACCAGCAGCGCATCCGCCTTCGCCGCGGTGACCGTCTGGCGTGCGCGGCGCGCGACGTCCGCGTTGAGGTCGATATCGCGGTAGCGCCCGGTCATGTTCGCGACGTCGATTCGCCAGCCGGCGAGGTCGTAGGGCGGTTGGAGCCAACGTGACAGAACGTCGTCGAGCCTTCGCTCCAGCTCGGGCGAGCGATGGTCGAGCTTCGGCAGATGGGGCACGCCCATCCAGGTCGCATATCCGGTCGCCAACGACTCGTCGAAGTAGAAGAAGCCGCGCTCGGTCGCATTTGGATCGGCAACGGCCGCCCGGAACCACTCGTGACCGCAGCCAACGTGGTTCAGCGTCAGGTCGCCGACGACGCGGATGCCGCGCGCCGCCGCCGCCTTCGTCAGCGATGCGAGCGCTTCGTCGCCGCCGAGGAGGGGATCGATGTGGTCGAAGGTGGTCGCGTCGTAACGGTGCGTCGTGCCGGCGGGGAAAATCGGCGTGAAGTAGAGGACGGACGCTCCCAGCGACTCGACGTGATCGAGGCGCTCCTCAACGCCGCGTAGGTCGCCGCCGAACCACTCGAACTGCGTCTCCGGCCCGCGCCCCGTCGGAGCGTCGTCCCAGCCGCGGCGGATCGCCCACTCCGGCGGCTCCACCTCGCGGCCGCTCGAGGCGAAGCGGTCGGGGAAGATCTCGTAGACGACGGAGCTCAGGTGCCAGTCCGGCCCGCCGCCGTCGACGCCGATCATGAAATCGTTGTCGTCCGGGACGTCATGCGAGACCGGCCCGATCCCGTTGACCCAGAAGAAGCTCGAGTCGGTGCCGATCGCCCACCGGTACCGCGTGACCGGGTTCCACACCGGGAAGCTCGCCCGCCACCACACGTCCGTCTCGGTTTCCTCGTCGATCTCGGCGTGGACGGCGACCGGTTCGCCGTCGCACGTGTAGCGGAGGAAGACGTCCTCGACAGGGGTCGCCCGCGGGACGCGGAGCCGAACGACGGCGTCGCCCCCGAGCTCGTCGGGCGCCTCGCGGATGTACGACCCGTCGTGGTGCGGCTCGGACAGCAGCGAGACCTCGTGGTGGACCTGCGCCGTCGTCACCGCCACGGTTCCTCGCGTTCCTGGGGCGTCGCTGGCAAAGGGTGCAAGCCGGCGGGGCGCAGGACAGTACAACCAGTACGCACAAGCCCCGCCCGCGCCGCAGCGTGACGTCCAGCGGCGTCAGGCCGCGGCGGAGCGCCGGCTCCGCCGGCGTGCAGACGCGGCCGGCCAGGGGCGTGAGGAATCATCCCTTGACCGCTCCGCCGGTCAACCCCTCGACGATGAACCGCTGCAGCGCGAAGAAGAGCGCCGTCGGGGCGATCGCCGTCAGCAACACGCCGGCGGCGAAGGGACCCCACTCGCGTGCGTACTGGCCGCTGATGAACTGCTGCAGCCCGACGATCAGCGTGTACTTGTCGGTCGTCTGGAGAACCGTGCTCGCGATGATGAACTCGTTGAGCGCGCCGATGTACGAGATCAGCGCGATCACCGCCAGCACCGGCGTCGCGAGCGGCAGGATCACTCCCCAGAACACCTGCGTCGGTGTCGCGCCGTCGACGCGCGCAGACTCGTCTAATTCGGACGGGATGGTGTCGAAGAACCCCTTCATCAGCCACGTGTTCACACCCATGGCTCCGCCGAGGTAGACGAGGATCAATCCGACCCTCGTGTTGAGCCCCGCGAAGTGGAAGACGTCGCCGACGTTCAGCAGGATCAGGTAGATGGCGACGACCGACAGGAACGCCGGGAACATCTGGATCAGCAGCAGGGCCATCATTCCCAGGCGGCGGCCCTTGAAGCGGAAGCGGCTGAACGCGTACGCCGCCAGCGCGCCCATGAAGACGCTGAAGATCGCGGCGACGGCCGGGATGATGATCGAGTTCGCATACCAGGCCAGGAAGTGCGGCGTCGGCAGCGTCGGATCGAGCTGCTTCGTCGTCAGGATCTGATGGAAGTTGTGCAGCGTGACCTTCCGTGGAACAACCCGGGCGTCGGCGAGGGTCGGGATCTTGTTGAAGGCCGCCGAGAAGATGTAGATGATCGGGAGCAGCACGAAGGCAGCCGCGAGGATGCCGACCACATGGCGCCACCAGTTCGAGCCGTGCTTCGGCCGCCAGTCCCGCCGCCGCCGCTTCGTCAGCGCAGTCGTGACGGCGAGCTCGGATTGCTCGATCGTTGTCATCGCAGGGTTTCCAGCGCCTTCGTCCGCCAAAACGCGGCGCCGCTGATCGTGGCGACGATGAAGAAGATGAAGATCGTGACTCCGCCGGCGAGCGCGTAGTCGCCGCCCTTACCGGACGCGAACGCCAGCTTGAACGTGTAGCTGATCAGGATGTCGGTCGTTCCGGCAATCGACTGGTCCCCGGCCGCAGGTCCTCCCTGCGTCAGCAGGTAGATGATGTTGAAGTTGTTGAAGTTGAAGGCGAACGACGCGATGGTCAGCGGGGCTACCGCCACGAGGAGCAGCGGCAAGGTGATCTTCCGAAACACCTGCCACGCGCCGGCTCCGTCGACCCGTGCGGCTTCGACCAGCTCACCGGGGATCGACTGCAGCGCGCCGAGCGAGACGAGGAAGAAGTACGGGAACGTCAGCCACACGCTCACGATGATGATCGATACGCGCGCCCACCACGGGTCGTACAGCCACGGGATGTTGACGTGGAACAGGCTGTTGAGGATCGCGTCGTGCGGGTTCATCAGCCCGCCCCAAATGAGGATCGTGAGGAACGCCGGGATCGCGTAGGGCAAGACGAGGACGAGCCGGTAGATGCGCTGAAGCCGGAACTTCTTCTGCAGCGTGATCGCCAGGAACAGCCCCAAGGCGAACGAGAGCAGGACGGTGAAGAAGGCGAAGGCGAGCGTCCACAGCAGGACGCGCAGGAACGGGTTCCGGATCAGCGGATCGTGGATGATGCGGCTGAAGTTGACGAACCCGACATAGGTCTTCCAGCCAGGCTCCAGCTCCTCCCTCTTGCCGTTCGCGGTCGCGATGAACGAGCCCTTTCCGTTGTCGCGGTAAACGACGCCGTCGCTGATCCTCGTGAACGTCTTCGCTTTCGGGTCGTACCGAAGCGTCGGCGCCAGCTGAACGGCGTTGTCGATTCCCTCTGGATGAATTGCGCCCCCCGGGGTCGGGACGCGGTAGCTCTCGAGCTCCTTGTCCAGCGAGAACAACCGGGCGCCCGTAATGAGGTTGTAACCCGAAGCCTCCGTGATCGTTCCAGCGGAGACTTTCACGTCGCTGCCGGGAAGCGGCGTCAGACCTTCGCGCGTTCCTACGAACGTCTTCCCTGTATCGGCGTCCGCCAGCAGCAGCACGAGGTTGCCGTCCTTGTCCAGCGCGGGCGAGAGGTTGTAGGTCTTCCCGTTGGGCGGCGGAGCGAGCGCGTTGATCTTGATCTGCTCGATCGCCTCGCTCTCCGAAAGGATGTGGCCGGTCGAGTAGTTGGTGAAGGCGACGTTGATCGTGTAGATGATCGGGATCAACGAGAACGCGATCAGGAAAACCGTGCCAGGCACCAGGAACTTCAGCGGAAACCTGCGCGGCGCGAGATAGACCGCGTCGATCGCAACGGCCGCGGCGATCGTCACGACCATCGCGGGCCACTTGTGCTGGCTCGCGAGAATCGCCGCGGCCCAGACGATGAGCGCGTTGAAGATGCCGAGGAAGACGAATTTCAGCGCGACGCCGGCCGGGCCTGCGAACGTGGCGACCAGGCGCGAGGTGAGCGAGCGAGCTCTCATGCTCGAGAGCCGGGACGCGCGTGGCGCTGGGGCTGGGACGGCTGCGTTGCTCAGGTCAACTCTCCGGGAGCGTGATTAAGACACAGACGCCCCGCCCGAGGGCGAGGCGTCTGTGTCACGAGGTGTTTCGTCGTCGTTAGCCGCCTGCGATCTTGGCCCTGATGTTCTTGGCCGCGGTCTGGAAAGCAGCCTTCGCGGGCGTTGCGCCCGAACCCTTGGTTGCCTTCACCCAAGCGGTGCCGAGGTCGCCCCAAACGGAGTTCATCTGCGGGATGTTCGGCATCGGCACGCCACCCTTGCTGGCGAGGCCGATCTGGCGAAGCGCCTTGTCCTTGACCCGCTTCGCGGCGGCGGTGTTCGCCGGGTAGCGGCCGTTCAAGACGGTGAGCTGATACTGAGCGTTGGATGTTGCCATGTACGAGCCCGCGAAGTCCTTGGCCGCGCTGGCGACACCGTGCGTGGCTGCGAACTTGGTCACCATGAAGCCTGCGACGCCGAGGAACGGCACCGAGCCGCACTTGATCTTCGGGACCTGGATGATCTTGAAGCTGATGCCCGCCTTGCGGACGGTGTCGATGTTCCAGGGGCCTGTGATCCAGTAAGCCGCCTTGCCGCTCGTAAAGAGCTGGGTGGAGGTGTTGGCGTCGATCTTCGAGTCAACGAGGCCTTCCTTGTTCCACCTGTCGATCAGCTTGGCGTTCTTGATGAACTTCGGATTCGCCACTCCGAGCTTGCTCGGGTTGAGTCTGCCCCCGGACGTCCCGAAGACGTAGCCGCACAGGCCGGAGAAGAGCGGATACATGTGGTACGCGTCTCCGCCGCCCTGCTGGACGTCGAGTGCGACGCGGCCGCCGCCCTTCCTCTTGAAGGCGAGCGCCTTCTTTTCGAGGTCGTTCCAGTTCTTCGGCACCTTCGCGAGCTTCGTGTTGACGAAGAGGCCGACGTTCTCGAGCGCGACGGGCATGCCGTAGAGCTTCCCGTACGTAAACGCCTTGCGCGCGTAACCGGGGATCTGCTTGAGCGCCGCCTTCTTCGGGAACAGCGGGGCGACGAGGCCGTTCGCAGCGAGCTGGCCGGTCACGTCGTGCGAGACCAGGACGACGTCCGGTGCATTCTCTGCCTTGACCGTCCCGAGGTCATCCCGGATGTTCGTGTTGCGCCCGATGATGTCGACGTCGACGCCGCGCTTTTTCGCCCACGCCTGCGCCACCTTCTTGACCGCCGCCAAGCGGTCGTTATCGACCCAGATACGGACCGATGTGGCGCTCTGCTTATGGCTTGCGGCCGGGGCCACCGAGGCGGCCACGAGTGCAGCCAGGGCGCCGACGGCGAGGAGGATCGCGCCGACGCGCCAGGTGTACCTGTTCAACATACGTATCCCGTCCTTTCCTGACGAGTTGACCCTCCGCCCAAGGCGACTCCTGCCAGGTCGGGCGGCACACTTGCGGGTATGTAACACGTTTTCAGTTTCATGACAGAAACCGACGCTGAGACGATAATCCGGTGGCCGAACAAAGTCAAGACTCAAGGAGCTTTCAGCTTGCGACGGCCTCTGAAAACGTGTTACAACCCGATGTAACCGTGTCGACTTTGCGAGATGTAGCCGAACACGCCGGGGTGAGCGTCGCGACGGCGTCGCGCGTCGCGCGCGGATCGGTGGCGGTCAAGTCGGACACTCGTGAGCGGGTCGAGCGGTCGATGCGCGAGCTGCTGTACGTCCCGCCGGGCCGGCTTCCGGCCACCGGCGTCATCGGACTGTTGCTGCCGAACTTCGAGAACCCGATCTTTCCCACGATCGCGGAGGCTCTCCAGGAGCGCACGGCCGCGAGCGGCTACGCATCCATCCTCTGTACGACCGGAAGCGCTGCCTTCCGCGAGGTCGAGTACGTGCACATGCTGCTCGACCGTCAGGTAGACGGGATGATCTTCGTCTCGTGCGAGATGACCAACCTGAGCGGCGAGCACGACCACTACGCGCGGCTGGTCGACGACGGCGCGAGGATCGTGTTCGTGAACGGCGCGCTGAACGCGGTCGACATTCCGTCGGTCGGCGTCGACGAGCGCGCCGCCGCTGATTGCGCGACGCAGCACCTGCTCGACCTCGGCCACACGCGGATCGGGTTCGCGTCGGGACCTGAGTTCTACCTGCCCGCGCGGGAGAAGGCCGCGGGCTGGCAGGCGGCGCTGCACGCATCGGGGCTGGCCACGGACGGCCTGGTCGAGCATGACGATTTCAGCGTCGAGGGGGGTCTTCACGCTGGACGCAGGCTGCTGACGAGGCCGGAGCGTCCGACCGGGATCATCTGCTCCAACGATCTGATGGCGATCGGAGTCCTCAAGGCGGCGGGCGAGCTCGGGGTCTCAGTTCCGCAAGACGTGTCCGTTGTCGGGTTCGACGGGATCGAGGCCGCGGCCTGGACATACCCGCCGCTGACGACGGTCGAGCAGCCGATCGGCGAAATCGCGCAAACGGCCGTCGACTCGCTCCGCATCCTGATCGAGGACCCCCGGCCGCTGCCGAACTCGTACTTCCGTCCGAACCTGCGCGTCAGGCAATCGACCGGACCTGCCCCTAGGTGACCACTCCCTGGTGGCGTAACGGGGCGATCTACCAGATCTATCCGAGATCGTTCGCCGACTCGAACGGTGACGGGATCGGCGATCTCGGCGGGATCATCCAGCACCTCGACTACCTCGAATGGCTCGGGGTCGACGGCATCTGGCTGAACCCCGTTCACCCCTCGCCGAACAAGGACTGGGGCTATGACGTCGCCGACTACTGCAATGTTCACCCCGAGCTCGGCGATCTGGAGACGCTCGAGGCGTTGGTGGAAGAAGCGGGGCGGCGGGGGATCCGCGTCCTACTCGACATCGTCCCCAACCACACGAGCGACCAGCACGCCTGGTTCGTCGATTCGCGCTCGTCACGCTCCGCGGACCACCGCGACTGGTACGTGTGGGCAGACGGCCGCGACGGAGGTCCGCCCAACAACTGGCGCAGCACGTTCGGCGGCGGACCCGCCTGGACGTTCGACGAGCGGACAGGCCAGTACTACCTGCACATATTCTTGCCGGAGCAGCCGGACTTGAACTGGTGGAACGACGGCGTTCGCGATGCGTTCGACGAGATCCTCCGCTTCTGGTTCGATCGCGGAATCGCCGGCTTCAGGATCGACGTCGCCCACGGGCTGGTCAACGACCGGCTCCTCCGCGACGATCCGCCCTCAGAGGACGGCCTGCGACCCGTCCACAGCCTGAACCGTCCCGAGGTGCACGACGTCTACCGGCGCTGGCGCAAGCTCTGCGAGGAGTATGAGCCAGCGCGGCTGCTGGTCGGCGAGACGCATGTCCTCGATCCCGCCGTGATGGCGTCGTACTACGGGCAGGGTGATGAGCTGCAGCTCGCGTTCAACTTCGCTTTCGTCTACGCGCCATTCGAGGCGGAGTCGCTTCGGGAGGTCGTCGAGCTGAGCGAAGCGGCGATCCCGGAGCTTGGGTGGCCCGTGTGGACGCTCTCCAACCACGACGTCATCCGTTTCCCAACGCGCTGGTGCGACGGCGACGAGGCGAAGGTGCGGTGCGCGTTGTTCGCGATGCTGTGCCTGCGGGGCACTGCGGTCTTGTACTACGGCGACGAGCTCGGGATGCAGGAGGCAGAAGTACCGCAGGAACGGCGGCGCGACATGGATCGGCGCGACGGCGCCCGCACACCGATGCTGTGGTCTCACGAACCCGGTCACGGTTTTACGCGCGCCGGCGTCGAGCCTTGGCTGCCGTTCGGGCCGGGCGCGAACGTGGCGGAGCAGCGCGAGGACCCGGAGTCGATCCTGGCGCTCTGCCGCGACTTGCTCGCGCTGAGACGACAACGGCAGGGTTTCGTCGATGCCCCGTATGCGTCACTACCGTCGCCGGAGGGCGTCTGGGCCTGGAGCCGCGGGACTCGTTACGCGGCCGCGATCAACCTCGGCGGCGAGGCCGCGACCGTCGGCGGCCTCGCCGGCTCGATCCTTCTTTGCACCGACCGGCAGCGGGACGGCGAGCTGGTGGCCGGCGCGCTTCCGCTTGGGCCGTCCGAGGGAGCCTTGCTCGAGCTCGAGTAGCCTCGCGCTGGTGGGCGAGCGGACGCTGGTGATCCGGGCGGCGCGGCCGGACGAGGGCGAGCTTTTACGCGAGATCGCCATCGCGGCCAAGAGTCACTGGGGCTACAACGCCGAGTGGGTGCGCGAGTGGGCGGCGAGGGGCGACTTCTCGCCGCAGGCGCTCCGCGACCTCGACGTATTCGTCGCCGAGCACGACGGTCGCGTCGTCGGCTGGGCGGCTGCCATGTTCGCCGGCGACATCTGGTGGCTCGACGACCTTTGGGTCGTGCCGGAAGCGATGCTCGTGGGAATCGGCACGCGGCTGTTCCAGCACGCAGCGGCGCTGGGGAGAGGGCGCGGGGCCACGCGAATGGAGTGGGAGGCGGAGCCGAATGCGCTCGGCTTCTACGAGAAGATGGGTGCGGGACACGTGCGCGACAATGCGCCGAACGAGTGGGGGCGTGTAATCGCCGTCATGGCCGTCGATCTCGCCCGATGAACGAGCGGACTGTGCGTCGCGGCCGGCGCGCCATCCGCCTGACGCACCTCGACCGGATGATGTGGCCGGAATCCGGGATCCGCCGCCGCGACCTGTTCGCGTACTACGAGGCGGTTGCGGATGCGGCCGTTGCGCACTTGAAGAATCGCCCATTCACGATGAAGCGGCATTACACGGTGCCGCGCGGGCCGTTCGAGTGGGTGAAAGACGCGCCGGCGGAGATGCCGGAGTGGATCCGGACGTGTCCGCAGCCTGCGCGGTCGCGCGGCGGTGCGCTCGTCAACTATCCGCTGGTCAACGACCCACTCGCGCTCCTCTGGATGATCGAGTTCGGCTGCATCGACCTCCACGCGTGGACGGCGCGCTGCGACCGCCCGGATCGGCCCGATCACGTCATCCTCGACCTCGACCCCCGGAACGGTGCCGCCTTCCGCGACGTGGTCGTCGTGGCGGAGCTCGCGCGGGAGGCGCTGGACGCGCTCGGGCTGGAGTCGCTGCCGAGGACGAGCGGGAGCGGGGGCGTGCACGTGCTCGTGCCGGTTGCGCGGCGACATGCATACCCGCAGGTGCGGGAGTTCGCGCGGGTCATCGCAAGCGCGCTGCGGCGGACGAGCCCCAAGCTGCTCGAGCGTGTCAACATCGACGTCAAGATGAATGGGCACGGCCAGCAGTTCGTGGTCGGCTATTCGGTGCGGCCGCTGCCGGGCGCTCCCGTGGCGACGCCGCTGCGGTGGGACGAGCTCACCCCCGACCTCGATTACCGCGCGCTGACGCCGGCGGCGGTGGCCGAGCACGTCGCAGACCTCGGCGACGTCCACGATTCGCTACTGCGCGGTAAGCAGCGGCTCGACCGGGCGCTCGCGAGCTTCTAGCGTCCGGCGGCGTCGCCCAGCTCACGCGCGACCTCGGGCGGCAGTCGTGTCGGCCTGCACAGGAACGTCTCGTCGAGCGGCCTCGCGATCACCTCGAGCCCCGCCGAGCGTGCCATCGCCCGCACGGCTGCTTCGTCCGGCACCCACCAGTTTGTCGCATCGCCGGCGAGGCGGTGCTCAATGAAGGCCGCTCGCGGCCATTCCGGGCTCCCGAGAGCCTCGCGCTCCTCGAACGAAAC
>Ga0126308_10001030_pt1 | contig 10570 bp, 8 predicted proteins | sample Plot55_FD_92533 | JGI IMG/M metagenome (GOLD analysis project Ga0126308, IMG submission 92533) | Serpentine soil microbial communities from UC McLaughlin Reserve, CA, USA - Plot55 | ecosystem: Environmental > Terrestrial > Soil > Grasslands | place: USA: UC McLaughlin Reserve, Lake County...
CAGTGCCTTTAAGCGACGAACCAGTGAGATACTGAGATCAATTCGTGGCCCTGTTATGATTACCATTTGGCTGTCCTTGAACTTATCTGGCTGCGACAAGCACAAGTATGCCATATATCTCAGAAGGAGTTCAGTGGCCCCAATTCCTCCAGCCTTGAGAAGGTAAAGCCGCTTGTACTGTTGTAGTATCTCTAGTATCTGCTGCTGATAGTCATAGAACTTGTGACGTTTGCCATATTTTATTGGTTCTTGTGCTGGTATGATGTGAGTGAAGCAGCAGTTACCACCTGTTGCTCTATATTCTGCTTCATGCTTTGCGCTATCAAATATCCAAAATGGTTTATTCTGACATAATCTAGAATACTCTGCTATCTTGTTCTGCTGTATCGTTTGTTGTTGTTGAATCAGACTCTGTTGCTTCTGATCCTCCATCATTATCGCTTTCAGATCTTTCAGAGTCATCTTCGCTATTCTCCTCGGTGGTGACAGTAATAACTGCACTATTCTGCTTCATATCTTTATGCTCTACTTCTTCTTTTTCTGCTGCTGTTTGCTTGAGGAGTATATCTACTCTCTTATCTAGTCTGTTGTTGAGGTTCATAGCAGTCAAGATTGTATCGTTATGCGTTATCAAATCAAGTACCTTTGTAGCAGTGTCATTAATCAGTGCCAGCGCTTGTAGTTTTATGCGAGGCGCTTCTGTCTTGTTGTATATTTCTATGGCTTCGCGCTTTGTCTTCTCTAGTCTGGTCAGACATACTTCAAATGCAAACGGTAGCCGCTCTTGTAAGTGGCTACGAATTCGCTCCTTTGCAGCTGCCTTTAGATACTGTATATCTTCGCCTACTACTGTATCTGAGACCTTAAGTTCAGCTGCCATCTCTGTCTGGTTAGTTCTACCGTCGGCTAACATTTCTAAAATCCTACCACGCCGCCATGCGATATGGAGTTTCTTCTTACTCAACTCCTTTTCTTCTATTGCCTGCTCTATCTTTTGACTCTCTTCTATTCGATTATTAGAGATAGAGTCATCTAAGTTATCACTGACCTCATTAGGAGAATTTCCGTTGTATTGGCTCATTTCTCCGCTTTTTCTTCCTCCTCTTTACTTTTACTTCTCGGCCAGCTTTAGACGATGAGTTCTTTTCTCTTATGATCTTCTTGTTGTACTGCCTTTGAGTTGTTCATTTGCTGCTGCTGCTGCTCTTTGTTGTCGTCTTGTTTGTACGCAGCGTCATAGGCAGCATCAATCAAGGACTGGTTGTGTGTTACAATGTCTGTAATCTCTTTGAGAGTATCCTTTGCTAATCTAAGAGCATCAGCTTCTAACTTGTCATTCCCTTCATCTCTAGCTCTAGCAACCATGGCCCAAGCAGTATCTGATACTGCAGTTAACCTAGCAAGAGCCTTCAGTAGTTCATTGGGCACTATATCTTCAAGGTAATTTCGTATGACTTCATGGGCATGATGTCTAATGTAAGCGTAGTCTCTCTGAACTGTCTTTGGGCTTACTTGTAGTTTCTCTGCTGTTTGATCTATGGCGTGGCCTGTTGCTAGGAGCTTTACAACTTGTGAGCGCCGCCAATGTAGAAGAGCGTCAGTAGTTCTTTGTCTTTTAGTCATGGATGATGATGCAGAGCCAGAACCGGAGGACAGAGATGTGCTCAAATTAGGTCATTACCTCATGCTTGTGATTTAGAGTGGAGTACAAATTAGGACTTATCTAGGCCTATATTGGACATTTCAGCCCTTTAGCTTTTTCTGTATACATATTCTAACAGGTATATTATTATGTGATCTTGATAAGTCAAGTTCATCTCCTTGAACTTCATATCCTTCCTAGATAATCGGAAATATCTCCGACATCTCCACTGCCTCCACTCTTGCAAAATTGGGTGTAGATTTAGGGTTCTTAAGGTGGAAATATTCCAGTGCCATCGGAGATAATACCTCCACTTTCAGATTATGTCTCCACCCTCTTTGCCTTGATTTCGAGTTCAATTTGGGTTCGGTGGAGATGGTGGAGGTAGTGGAGACATTCTTCGAATCATCTGCATTCCTCTGGACTGCGAACAGTCGCATAGGGGTCATACAGTGCGTAGCGCATAGGAATGCTCTTGTCTATATGTGCCATGCAGTGATTTCAGGCTTGTTAAACTTAATATCATAGCCCATCAAGCTATGTCTTAACCTAAAAAAATAGTAGGGAAGGTTTTGGTTTTAGGCTGGCGTAACGTGGTAGCGTGTGTCCTTGCCTAAGCCAAACCTTTGAATTTTAAGTAGCGTTTCTCCTTCACTTAAATATGCGTCAATGTCCTCAGATGTTCGTTTTCCTACTTCCAGATACTTTTCTTGATTGCTGCTATCGTTGGGATCTGTTACTGCGTATCTGTATCTTTGACTCTTCTTTCCGTTAAATTCTGCTTCTACCTGTTCGATTTTCTCAGGATTAAATTGATAGACTTTCTTTTCGCCTGGCTGCAATTTCACAAACTTATTGTCCTTTTGTCTTCGCTCTGCATTTCTCTGCAAATTTTCCTTGGCTTTAGGACTTAATACTTGGCTTTCCGATGCCATATTTAGACCAAATCACCTCCTTGTTGCAAATCAGCGTAACCCGGCCACGCCACGGGGAGGCTTTGCTTTGTGGCCACATTCTTCTTCATTTCGATAAGGCCTAACTCGCGTTCTATTGCCGCGATATCATAGCCCGCGATTTGCAGAATATCTTTGACTGTTTTCCATAACATAATTTTGTATTTTTTGATACTGATGTCTTCAGGATTTAGCGAATAGCCTTCTCTACTGTCAGACTCAAAATACTCTATAACATCTCCTTTTCTTGCACCGATTGCTAGCCCTATTTTGCTTTTACGATCATTTTCATTTTCATACTCTTCGGGGTTTTTGGATAGTTTAATTGAGCTCTTCAGTAATTCCGGATTTACGCAACCTGATTGCAAATCAGAAATTGCTTTTTTTAGATTGGATACAGGATCGCAATTGTTATCACTATTTCTACTATTGGTGACAATATCCTGTACAGTTTGCCTAAATACAGAGTTTATCCATCTAGGCCGGTCATTTTTATATCCTTCCATTCCAACAATGTCTGGTTCGTTCCCACCAACACCTGCCCAACCAATATAGTGCTTCTTCTTGTCTGAAATTATCGCTGTTTTGTATGTCTTGGCATGCTCTATTTCAACTCCGAGCTGTTTGCTGCATTCTTTCCTGAACTTTGAAATACTTTCCTCAGTATTTGGAGGCAAACCTCTTCTATTACCATTATTATTATCATTTCCATAATGAAGGAAGAGAGAATCAGTGTCTCCGTATACAATTTCAAAACCTATGTCTTGTGCAATATCCTTCATTTTAGAAATCGTGTATCGACCATAAGCCGCTATTAATTCCGCAACTCTTGGATTATAATACTTAAAATATTGACTTCCAAATACGCCGTACCCGCCATTGATAAGAATCTTCAGAGCCAGCTGCTTTACTCGATTCCCTAGTTTCTTTTGCCTCAGCCGCTCTTCCTTGAATATCTTCAATTTCTTCGGGAATGCACCTTGATTTTGTTTGCATACCCAATACTCTTTTTCTATTTTGCAGTCCTTAGTGATATCCTTGGCTAATCTACGTTGCAAATCACCTTCACAGCATTTACAGTTAATTGTATCAAATGACAGGTTGTGAAGTATTGCCATTGTGGGATACAGGCTAGTGACATCTGCTACAATCAAGTCATGATAAAGTCCCTTCCTTGGTTGGAGGACAATTCCTCCAACGTATTGGAGTTCAGAAATTTTTTCTCTGTTCCAGTCAAATGAATCAACCCTAGGTGACTCACATTCCCCATTACGTGTCATATTATCAAAGATAGCCGCCCACCAAGTCGATATTCCTGTTCTGCAAACTCTCTCAAAGTCTAAGCCAGTTAGTTCGGATATTGCTTTCAGAGCATCAAGGACTTCGCTATTGTTATGCTTTGAGAGCCGCATCACGAGCTCTGCATCTCTCAAAACATACTTCTTTTGTTCTTCAATTGGAACGGATTGAACATCTTTACCTGTTAGCCCTTTGTATTTTCCTGCTACCTCTTCTACAGTTTGTTGTTCTCCTGATAATACGGCCTTAGATACTTCATCCAGTTTAAGAGTCCTGTATGCATTTTTGAATATCGTAGTCTGCACCATGGGTTTGCCAAATACTGAATGAAGGTCAATGTGCTTACGACCTCTAACATATGGAATACCAGCACTATTGAAATCAACTATAGAATCGATACCATTTGCCAGACACCTACTATGTAATGTTGCAAGATCTGAATCAACACCATCAAGATATTCTTGAGTATCTTCATGATATTTGGCAATACCTGTTGAATACCAACCCATGGACAAGTCATATCTCAAGAGTTCTTGATTGATACTTAGCAAGAGCTGACGTTCTGGATTGTCAGAAGACTTGAAAAAGTCTGATAAATGTAGTACTCTGCTGTTTCCGCGTTTGTCTACAAAAGCAGCTGCGTAGATGACCTGGTTGTTGATTCCGGCCCTCTTGTCATTGCTATCCCTCCATTCCAAATCAAATGCAATATAGTCCTTGCCATATGGCGGAATGTTATCAGTATTATCACAGTCCATAGGTAAACGAAAATCATCTTCACTACCTTCACCACCTCCACTCTTCCGATCATGAGCGTCATTTTCGGGCTCTCTTGGTGGAGATACTTTACCGGAAGTGGAGGTAATATCTCCACCGTATGAATTAGTATCTCCACCATTTCTGTCATTATTTTGTGCTTGATTTTCTTTTGGTGAAGATGGTGGAGATGGTGAAGATACTTTCGTTATCTCTATCCATCGAGCGTTCTTTGTCCCAGTTTTCTTGCCAGTAGTATCTGATTCTATAGTTATGGCTATGCCATAACCCTCACGAAGGTTCGAGAGCATTGGACGGAGCATCCTTGTGAGCCTGTTAGCTTTCTTCGGCCAATCCCTTGCTTTCTTTATATCAATAGCGAACTCTGGACCACCCGCTATGCCTTCAAGTGCTTTAAGAAGCTCTTCTGCTCTACCTTCCCATAGTAACAGTCCCTTGTTCTGATTATTACCTTGAAGTCGCTGTTGATCCTTCTCCTCCTCTTGTTTGCCATTAGTGCGCAGAAGCAAATTACTTGCAAACCTGACCACTACAGGACCAAGTAGAGAAGCCTCTATGACTTCTACGTTTTGAGCACTGATATTTGCATTGTATGCGGCAAGAAACTCAAATTCCTTATAGCCTAAAGCCCTAGCAATAGCCTCACCCCATATAGCAAAATCAGCCATACGAGGAAGCCTTTGCAGATTCAGATTTGGTTTTATCTGCAATGCTTTTACTAGCGTGTCCATGATATACCCAAGCTGCTCTGGCTTCATGCTTTCGAATTCTGCAAGAACTTCAGACTCTGATCGCCTCTTGTCCTCTGGCAGGCGTTTGTATTCCAGCATAATACTTCGGTCAAGTGCGTCAGGCTCTATTAGAGCAATATTGATGCCATTTATTATGACACAGCCTTTGTACTCATAAACGACATCCTCGTCGTCTGTAAAGAGCTGTCTTTTGCTGATACCACCACCTGTGATAGCTTTGCAGACTTCATCTGAAAACCATTCAGGTACTGACTTTACGTTATCGTAAATGACTAGATGATTGTGATACAGCTGCTGTGCAAACTCTCGCTTGTCACTATGAATTGTCAGAAGCTCTGGCATGCTCGGATCGACTAGGCGCTTTATACATCTGCAAAAAGTAGTCTTGACGCTACCCTTTTCCCCGTGAGCCAAGTCAATTGGATGGGCAATGCTAGGTATGAAATGCGAAATTATCAGAACTTTGCTTAGTAGGCGCTGTTGCGGATCTGTTATGTGCATTAAATCAAGGAACTTGTCGAATACATTCTGCGAGTAATTGGATGATGGTTCTACCTGCGATATCTGCCCAAACCTTCTGAACAAGACATCCTGTGTATGAGGAATTATTTGCCAGCCTTGGCTCGTTATTCTTACACATCTCCTCATTTGGTCTGTAAGGTCATAATAGATCTCGTCTTGCTTCTCTGTAAGCCTCCAAGCGACTCTCAGATACAACTCTTTGGTTGTCTGGTTCTCGTAAAGCGCCTTTGCAGCTAGTATGCGTATAGTGTCTGAAATTGCCTCCCTGTTGGCTACTTCTCCATCTGTATTTGTGTAGTATAACCCGCTAATGTAGGTTTCAAATCTCTTGCTTTCAATAGGAATCACCTCTCGATATGAAAGGCCTGTTGCAGTCACAACGGTTGCCCATACATGTGGTTTATTGTACTGGTCTACAAACAGCAAAGGACAATTCAAATCTACAAGATCAATTAGCTTCTTTGCAATCTTCTTTGTTCGACTCGGTGTTGGTTCTTCTGCATCATTGCCTGCAGATGTTTCAGTTCTGTCCTCCCTCGCGTCATTATTATTATTGTTTTCACTACGCTTTGCTTGTATTGGAAGTATGTTTTGAATTTCTTTTAGTATCTGTGTTGCAGTTTGTTCGGAGCCTAGTTGAGCTGTCAACATCTCAACAAGTCCTGAAAATCCTCTAATGTCATCAAAGCTATTCTTTTGGTATGTATCATTCAGTGTTGTCAGCCTGTCATGCAATTCTTCGTCATTCTCTGCTAATTCTTCAACCACTTTACGCGCACTTTCAAGCGTAATGCCTTGTTTGCGCAGCCAACCAGTTAGAAATAGGACAAACTCATGGCGCTGGCCCTTAATGTAATAGGGCTTAAGAATGACTACTGTGTCAATCACTTGCTCTTCATCTAGATCTAGAATGGGTGAAAGTGGAGCGTTATTAGCCTGCTCATCTGTGGCATCATGAATTTTAGCGCGACTTGTGATAAATTGCCTCAAAGCGTGTACAAGGTCTAGGAACTGCTCTTTTGAAAGTAGAGTAATATCATTTCCCTTGACAAATTTGTAGGCCTTGCCGCTTGGATGTATTGAGGGTGGGAAAACCACATAGGAGCCGTCTGATTTTAGCCTGATTTCACTGTGGCTGTCGTGCCCGCGCCAAAGGACTGCATTTTTGATTTCGCCCGCTGCAGGATCATCATTGTCGAATTCTTCGGCGTTGTAACGAAACAGGACATGATATCCTCCACCCCCTGTCTCTGTCCAAAGAGTCTTATCTATCACTTCTTTGGTGTCTTGCCTGATTTTGCAACTGATGACATTTCCAGCGTATGACTTTGCGGCTTCACCGTCAATATCAAGTGCAAGTAACCGTGAAATCTTTCCGGTTACAACTGCTAGGTTGCTATCAGTGCCGCCGAACCATTGCGTCACTTGGTCCTCAGTTGGCAGCTCATGCTGGAATTTCTCCCACTTGAAGTGCTTTACAGGCTTTTTGTCTCTAGAAGCGAGAGGGAAAACACTCAAGCCCATATTCAGATATGTTAGGGCGGAGGAGAGAACCCTTGAAACATCAGTTGCCATTTGGATCTTTGACACCTCCTCTTGCGATGTGGTAGAACTCCTCTAGCGTTGTCTGCCGGGTTTTTTCTTCACTGCTAAGTCCACGGCGAGAAAGATCTCTAGGTGGTTTCGCAGCTAGAGTTGCAGAATATTCGGCCTCAAACTTTATTTGGTTCCTTTTGCTATCATCCACACTTCCTGTGGATTCTGAACCCTCTGCTGCAACATTTGTGCTCAAGTCGATACAGCTGCAACAGCAGTGAATATCGAGCCCGAGACCTCTCCATGCTTTTGCACAGCCATGCTTGCCTGCCTTACAGTCTGCGCATAGAAGTTCGACTCTGATCAAACTACTTTTCTCAAATGTTGTTGTTTCCAAACGCACGAGCACCTCCTGTCTCTTTGACATTCACATATGCACGAAGTATTTTGCAAACAAAGGGACTACGTGCTATGTCACCCCTGGCCGTATCAACCTCTCGAAGAAGGCTCTGCGGCATAGAAATTGGGATTGAAACTTTCCGGTCCCATCTTGCGTCACTTGTTGTTTCTGTTGAAGATATTTTTTTCGACATTCTCCTGATAAGTATATTTATTAAATCAGATATGGAAACTATTATTTTGAATTAATTCCTTGGCTAGGAAGCTAAAGTTGGTAAAATGCTCCGTTTGCGGAGAGGTTGGAAGGATAAAGAGAAATAGAATTGTAAAGAAACTTTCTTACCCTGAAAAGGTTGTTTCAGTGCCGAATATTTCACAGTTCGACACAATTGTCGATGCGTGGGATTATGCTGCAAAGATATGTCTACGCATGAGCCAGCGAGCTCTCAGAAAGCCTCCTTCTGATGTAGAATTTGACAACCGTATAGCTGAGGCCTTGTATGAACATTTCAGAACTATGATGCCCCACAGTGACGAGGATATAAGACGCTTTGAATCCCTTCATCGCAGACTGATTGAAGAAAGGTTAGCTGAGCATGCGTCAAACATTAATGCCGTAGTATCAAGGATGAGTCTATCCCTTCTGTATGGCGGCATAGTTTGCACTGTCATGTCTGATTCATTCAATTATCCTCCTTCTACTCCCGAAGAGCTCAAGAAGCAGAAGGAGGCAGCTTATATGATATATACTCACTACAGGGAGCTGCTAATTGATGAACGTGCAAAAACTACAGGGATTGGCTGGCTCAATATACAACTTGATGCCGTCAGATTCGGACCTAATGCTGCAGCAAAGAAGCACACTAATGAGATAATAGGCGGATCGCTGACTGGAAAACAGATAAGAGCTAAAGCGCCTGAAATCAGCATGACGGCTCAGGACATAATAAGATATGATGTGGCATTCAGGACTTTATTTAAAAAATTCGGACGGTGGATAAGAAGAGACCCAAATAGGTCAGAGATCATGCTCGCACTATTTGACAGATTCCAGTTTCAGGTTTATGATCAAGAAAGGAGATATGAATATGCGTGGGTAATTCATGATAAGACTTTATCATCATCATACACTTCTAAAGACGGTCAGTATTTTAAGGAGGGGAGAAAGACCTCTCTTTATTCAAAAAACAGCAAGAGCAGATGGTGCCCAATTTCTCCCTATCAGTCATTACCTATTGTTTCTATCGATGATACAAAGTAGGTGGAGGTATTTGACGTCTATGTTAAATGGCGCGTCTTAGAGTCGACAGTCTCCAACTCCGGATGCGGCTTAACCATTCCCGAGTCGATAAGTGATTGGAAGGCCATTTCAAATTGCCTTTGCTTTTTCTCCAACTCTTCTATGCGCTTGTTTTTTTGCTCAAGTTCAGAGATATCAGCCTTAAGACTCCCGACTTCGATCTTCAATTTGCGAGTATCATCAACCGTCAAGCTGTCGATCGATTTCAAATAGTCGTCGAGCAGTTCATTTTCGTTTGGACGATAATACGCATCACTAATCCCGGTGCTATGACCCATCAGGTTCTCTATATTGATTGGCTTGACACCAGCCAGTTCACATCGAGTCTTGAAATACTTTCGGAGTGAGTGACATGTTGCAAATTCGTGGCGCTTCTTGCCTTCTTCCAAATCTCGTCTCAAACCCTGTGCCCAGAGTGCTCGCTCTATTAGACGCTTAACGCCAACAGATGATAATTTCGCTGGTATGGTTACAACCCCGGTCGTATGCGTATTTTTCCTGATTGCTGACTCGGTATCCCATAGGTCACGCATAAGCCAGCTATCAGGTGAGATTATTTCTCCACATTGCTTTCTGAACCTCATCCACGCCTCCACTTCGCGAAACGCCTCCGGTGTCATGAAGGTTGCATACCAGTCAGGAGTTCCCGCGTAAACCAATACCCTGGCGGCCACAAGTTTTCCCTCTCGTTCTAGAGGAGTGATATGTCCATACTTGAGATAATCCCAAGCACCGACCCGGATTCCTGTCGACACCATTGTGTAGACAACAGGCTTGATCCTGCGGTCTGGATATTCTGAGATCTTGCGTATTTCTTGAAGAGTCGGAGCCCTATCGTCTGCAAACCTCTTTGCTCTTGGAAGACCTCTAGCAATCTTAGCCCAAGGTATTTGCAGATCAGCCATATCACAGAAGAGTTTGATGCTCTTTACATAATTCCTGACGGTTCCTATTGCCATCTCTTTTCGGTCAATTTGTTCACGTTTGCTCTGGAAGAATTTCAATACTGAGTTAAATGCATAGACAGGATCTTGTCTTGCTCGGTCTGCAAAATCACGAGCTTTCTCTTCCGTTGTTCCTTGATAATCTAGAAAATCGAGAAATTTGGTCAATCTCTGAATATACTTTTCCTTGGTAGCTGGTGCTTTTAGGGCATAAAGAAAGAGCATCCAAGGGTCAGTGGTAACTGGTGCCTGTAGACTACTACTGCAATTTGCTGTTTTTTCTCCTTCCTTTTCTGCCACAGCTTCTATTCCATACACCCCTTTCTATCACCTATTTTTTTGAAAGAATCCACCAAAAAGGACCGATATCAGTGCGGGTTCGGTGGGATTCGGACCCACGACATTTTAACCCAGCAAAATGTGCTGACTGGTTAAGAGCCAGACGC
>Ga0126308_10001031_pt1 | contig 10566 bp, 9 predicted proteins | sample Plot55_FD_92533 | JGI IMG/M metagenome (GOLD analysis project Ga0126308, IMG submission 92533) | Serpentine soil microbial communities from UC McLaughlin Reserve, CA, USA - Plot55 | ecosystem: Environmental > Terrestrial > Soil > Grasslands | place: USA: UC McLaughlin Reserve, Lake County...
CTACCTGTTAGCCCCCGCGAGCCTCATCAGTTCGGAGCGGAACTGGTCCACATCTGTGTATTGCCGGTACACTGAGGCGAACCTCAAGTACGAAACCATGTCCAACCGCCGCAGGCGTACCAGCGCCATGTCTCCAAGACGCCGCGAGGTAACCTCGTGCCTGCGGCGCTCCCTAAGCTCCGCCTCTATCTCGTCCACTATGTACTCGATCTCTTCTTCTGGAACCGGCCGCTTGGCACACGCTTTCATGAGCCCCTCGTGTAGCTTAGCCCGGTCAAAGGGCTCCCGCGTCCCATCCCGCTTTATAACAACTAACCTTAAAGGCTCCCGACGCTCGTAAGTGGTGAACCGCTTCTCGCACGAAACACACTCACGCCGCCGCCGGATGGCGTCCTTGCCCTCCGAAAGGCGGCTGTCTATCACCCTCGTATCCTGATTGTCACAGTACGGACACTGCACCTCGTTAACCCCCGTTAGTCAACACCACATCTGGTACCGCAGAAACCTAACACACCAGATTTGCTAATCGCAATACTAACTACATAACCCTTAACATTAGCTTAATCTAATTTCTACACCACAGAATCCCTATTTCTAAGCCGAGTTGCGCCTTTTAGCCCCTTAACAAAAATTTTTTGAAAATTTTTCATGACGACCATTTATATGGCAAATGCGCAGCAAATAGCGCACCTTTATGTTTAGGTAGAATCATAACACTGCACCGATGCTCATATCTAAGTATAGTATTTTTATAAGCCTATATCTAAAGGTTAGAGTAATTCTACAGCTACTCTTTAGGCCTTCTGTTGTGAGGTACTTTGCGAGTGCTTATCCTACGGTGGCGCTGGAAGAAGTTGCGTAGGAGTGCGGCGGCTTCAGTTTCGAGGAGTCCGCTTTTAGTAGGAAAGGTGTGGTTGAGGCGAGAATCGGCTGGGAGGTCGTAGAGAGTACCGGCGGCACCGGCTTTGGGGTCGGGGGCGGCGTAGACGAGGCGGCTTATGCGGGCAGCGTGGAGGGCGCCGGCGCACATGGGGCAGGGCTCTAGAGTCGTATAGAGAGTGCAGCCGGTGAGGCGCCAGCTCTTTGTCTGGGCGGCGGCGCGGCGGAGGGCGAGAAGCTCGGCGTGGGCGGTTGGATCTTTTGTGGTCTCGCGTTCGTTGTGGGCTACTGCCAGGATCTTCCCTCCTTTAGCAACCACGGCCCCGATTGGAACCTCGCCCGCCTGGGCCGCCTTGCTTGCCTCTTCGAGGGCGCAGCGCATAAGCCGCAAGTCGCGGGCGACTTCGGATTCTGGTTCGCTCGTGCACGGCTCTGCTGGTTTATTGGATTTAAGTTCTTCAGCCACGGTGCCGATAATAGCAGTAAGGCACAGAACGAAGCGGCTTTAGTATTTTGGAGTGATGGTGCAGCACAGTCGAGTCGAGAGTTTGGTTGGGGTTCGGGAGGTCTATGAGCGGCTGCGGGCGTCCGTCCGCCAGGCGGTCGTGGGTAAGGATAGCGTGGTGGATTTGTGCTTGGTCTCGCGTCTGGCCGGCTGGCACGCGCTCTTGACAGATGTTCCGGGGTAGGTAAGACGACGCTTGCTAGGGCTATCGCCTCCTCTATCCCAGCAAACTTCTCGCGCATCCAATTCACCCCTGACCTCTTGCCCTTGAACATCACCGGCACGAGTATCTATGATCCAAAGAGGGGAGTTTTAACTAGCTTCCGGGTCCGGTCTTCGCACCTGTCTTGCTAGCGAATGAGATCAACCGCGCCACCCCCCGGACCCACAGCGCCCTTCTGGAGGCGAGGGCTGAGGGACAGGTGACCGTCGAGCGTGAGACGCGGGCCCTGCCGGAGCCGTTCTTCGTCGTTGCGACCTAGAACCCACACCAGTTCCACGGCACCTACCCCCTGCCGGAGGGCCAGCTCGACCGTTTAATGGTCGCCACCTCGATGGGCTATCTCGCCCCAGGGAGGTCTTCAGCTCCGTGGCGAGCAAGGCTGCACAGGTCCTAGGCCCTTCCCTCAAGCCTGTGGGTTCCCTGGTGCGTGGCGTCCGCGAGCCTCAACCCAGTGAGCATCGTAGTCGCCGGTCTCCTACACACCAGGATCTCCCTCCTCTTTGTGCACGGGTCCAGGTACGTCGCTAGAAAGCGCCGCAAGCCTAACTCGCAACACTCAATCAAAGTCTGCGACGCCAGGCTCTACAGTCGCTACAAGTCGACCACAGCCGCCTTCTAAGAGGTAGGAATCTTCCGCAAAGAGCAAGAGACGCCTGAGTAATATTCATGGAGAGCGGCGGAGGAGCTTGACGAACCGGGCATCGGAAAACAATCACCGCCACCCTGTCAGCACACTCGGCTCCCGAAGCTCGTCGAAAAGGTGTTTACTATCCCCCAGGCTCCGGCGTTAAGCGGCCGAGTGCACGCTCGAACTACTCGCTAGCGCGGCGGTTGAACAGTACAAAGCACACACAAGATTCAGGTGGGACCTTCGGTCTTCAGGAACTCTATAATGGTCTCTTGGCTGCATTTACGATAGCATCCGTGGCTTGGTCGATGATGTCGCCCCGAAGCACCTACATACACATATTATCGACGGTGATCTCCACCCCTATCACTCACTCCCTGCTTGCGGCACCCCCACGCAAACGTGTCCGAGGCTTCCGCGTGACCGAACACGACCGAACGCGACAGCTAGAGCGTACCTGCGATCTTCTTCTTGCCGAACACCTAACAAAGCTCGTCCTCCGTGCTAGCCTCAAAGGAGGCTAGCAGACAGTACATAGACCATAGGACCCTTTATATAAACCTAAACTAGATGTATATACTAACCTTGTACTTGAAGTGTATACTTCATCCCGAAGTTTAAATTAGTGCTTTAGACGTAAATTTTAATCCGTTTTGCAGGTCATTTTGTCGTTGGGCTCTCCGTTACCTCGCTGTTTATACCAGCCCATTGGCGAACTGGGAGACCCCAGAGCGTAATGAAGCCGGCGGCAGCTGACTCGTCGAAGGTACTGTTGGGGTCGTAGGTGGCGAGCTCCTTGCTGTAGAGGGCGCGTGGCGCGTGGCGTCCCACCACCGTGCTTGACCCCTTGTACAGTTTGAGACGGGCGGTCCCGGTCACGGTCTTTTGAGTCTCGGCGATAAAGGCATCGAGGGCCTTCTTAAGGGGCGTGAACCAGAGGCCATCGTAGGTGAGTTCGGCGTAACGTTGCTCGACGGAGGCCTTGAAGCGCAGAACGTCTTTAGTGAGGGTCATCGTCTCAAGCTCTTTGTGAGACTCGATGATGGTAAGGGCGGCTGGGCATTCGTAGATCTCACGGCTCTTTATGCCCACGAGCCGGTCCTCGATCATGTCTACCCGTCCAACCCCATGAGCCCCGGAGATACGATTAAGCTCCGCGATAAGCTCCACGAGCGAGAGCTCCTCGCCGTTGAGGCTCACCGGTAGCCCCTCCTCAAAGCCGAGCTCGACGTACTCGGGGCTATCCGGGGCCTCTTCGGGGGAAGTGGTCAGCTCGTAGACGTCTTCGGTCGGTTCGTAGTCGGGGTCTTCCAAAGATCCGGCCTCGATAGAGCGACCAAAGAGGTTGGCGTCCACGCTGTAGGGGGATTCTTTAGTCGTCGGGACGGGGATACCGTGCTTTTCGGCGTAGGCCATCTCCTCTGGGCGACTCATGTTCCAGTCGCGCACCGGGGCAACAACGGTGAGGTCCGGGGCGATCGAGGCGGTCGTGACGTCGAAGCGGACCTGATCGTTGCCTTTGCCGGTAGAACCATGGGCGACGTGGGTCGCCCCGACCTCCCGCGCCACCTGAACGAGTTTCCTAGCGATAAGTGGCCTGCCTAGCGCGGTGAACAAAGGGTACTTGCCGCTGTAGAGGGCGTTTGCCTTTATGGCGGGCGCTATGTACTCCTCGGTGAACTCTACCTTCGCGTCCTTTACGTACGCCTCGGCGGCGCCGATGTCGAGGGCCTTCGCTTTCACGTCCTCGGCTGGCTCACCCTGCCCGAGGTCCAAGTACAGGGCGTAGGGCTCTGCGCCCTGTTGCTCGAACCACTTCAAGCACACAGAGGTGTCGAGCCCCCCCGAGTAGGCGAGCACAACCTTCTTTCCTTCTAACATGGGGCCTCCGTTAATCTCGGTCGTTGGTTGCTGATGCTTCCGTTAGGGGTAATCCTCGGCCATTTTCGTGGGCGGTGAGGTCGGCCTTCATAGCCCGCGAGGGGCACTCTGAGTCTATATCGAAGAGCTTTACGAAGCCGCTGCGCTCGTAGAGTTCGACGACAGCGGGGTTGTTGCGACGGACGCTCAAACTCAACGCGTTGAAACGTTGCAACGCGGCTGTCTCTAGGAGTCTCCGTAGCAGCGCTCGTCCCACGCCGAGGCCACGGCGGTCTGGAACGCCGGCGGTTACCACCTCGGGTGTCGAAACATTGACGGAGCCATAGCCGTTTTCTTCGGCAGGCATCAAGCTGTACCAGGCGGCAACTATCCGGCGCCCATCGTCGGGATCAAAAGCCTCAACGGCGGTATTATCCCCCGGTCTCCCCCAGCCTTTGAGTAACGCGAAATTGCTGGGTCGGACAGGGGAGGGTGGTGGGCGGCCTCGTGGAGCATCTCCCAGAACAACTCGAGATCCTCCGGCTCGCTTAACCATATCGGGTAAGATTCGCCGGCAACCAAGGTTCGGGGTTACTCCAGGTTGCCAGCGGGTTTGGTTCTGGCCCGGCAGACGTCGGCTATGAGAGCTGCGACCTCCTCGGCGCAGGCGTTTTCGGAAGCAACAGCTATTACGGTATCCTGCCCAGCAACGGTACCGATGATCTTTAGCCCCCTTACCCGGTCGAGGACGTTGGCGACAGCGCCGGCGGTTCCGTCGCGGGTGCGTATGACGACGATGTTCTGCGCCGTGGTGGCGCCGAGTACGAAGCTCGGCAAGACCTCTATGCCGGCAGCGCCAGGCTCGTGCGGGAGCGCGAGGTAGCGGTTACCAACTTTAAGGACCCCAAGCTCGGCGAGGTCCCGGCTCACGGTCGCCTGGGCCACTTCGACCCCAGCCTCCGCGAGGGCCGCTACCAGGTCCTGCTGGGTCCCCAATGCCTTCTCCGAGATCAAGCGCAAAATAAGGTCCTGCCTTGTTCCCTTGTCAACCTGCGAGAGCGTCTTCCCCATCCCCTTTCGGCCTCCTCCTACTTCAAGTGCTCTAACCCAGTATCTTCTTCTAACCCGAGCGCTAGGTTCATGTTTTGCACGGCGGCTCCCGAAGCTCCCTTGAGCAAATTGTCCAGCGCCGCAAATAGCAAGAGCTTTCCGGACCTCTCGTCCACGGCCGCCGAGAGCCTCGCCCGGTTGGTATTGGCAACGTGCGAGATATGGGGCGGCTCGCTTTTAGCCTCCACAAACGCCCACCCCTCGTAGTCCTCCGCGTACCAATCGAGCATGTCTCCTACTTCTGGGAGATCCTCCCCTTCTTTCAGATCCACCACGATGGTCTCCAGTTCTCCACGGCTTATAGGCACGAGGTGCGGAACAAACGTGATCTCAGGCGCCTCGCCGATACGCTGCAAAACGGTCTCTATCTCCGGTGTGTGCCGGTGTCGCGGCACCCCGTCCTTTAGCCCGTAGGGCGAGACGTTCTCGTTTACGGAGACGAAGTGCGTCTTCGGGGTGGGCTTCGCCCCCGCCCCGCTCACCCCGCTCAAGGCGTTGATAACCACCGAAGAGACCTTTTTCCTCTTTACCACCGGCGCGAGCGCTAGCACAGCCGCCGTCGGATAACATCCTGGGTTCGCCACGAGGCTGCCCCTTGGCACCCCAAAGACCTCCGGTAGCCCGTAGTGAGCCTCCTTGACGAGCTCCGGCATGGGATGCTCCCCGTACCACTCGTTGTACAGCGCTATATCCTTTAACCTGAAGTCCGCCGAGAGGTCCACTACAAGCTTCGTACCGCCCTCGAGCAGCCCGGCAACCGTCCCGGCGCTCTCCATGTGCGGATACGCCACGAACGCCACGTCCAGAGCCGAAGGATCTATCTCCCCCGCCTCCACGAACCTCTCGCACACTGAAAGATGCGGATAAACGTCCCCCACAATGCTCCCCGCGTGCTGCCGCGACGAGACGGCAAGAGCTCCAACCTCCGGATGCCCCGAGAGCAGCCTCAAGAGCTCCCCGCCCGTATACCCGCTCCCGCCAAAGACCGCAACCCTCAAGCCCATGTACCGCATTACACCACCCCTCGGATATTTATTCAAGTTTTTGAATAAAATGGTTGACTCCTACGCGCGCGCCTGCCAGAATAACCTCAGATGATGAATAAAAATCCAGAAATCGGAATAAAGCCCGCGACGGACGGGGTGACGGCAGCAGCAGGGTTTTTAGCAGCCGGGGTTGCGTGCGGCGTCCGGTACGAGGGACGCCGGGACCTGGGCCTCCTCCTCTCCGAGGAGCTTGGATGTACGGCAGCGGTCGTCCAAACCACGAACGTGCTGAGGGCGGCTCCACTTCCCGTAACGAAGGAGGCGGTGGCGGCCGGGAACGTGCGGGCCGTGGTCGTAAACAGCGGCATCGCCAACGCGGCTACGGGGCGACGAGGTCTGGAGGACGCGTACAGGATGCAGGCGCTCGCGGCAGCGGAACTTGGGCTCGAGAAGGAGGAGGTAGCCGTCTCTTCGACCGGCGTAATGGGGGAGCACCTCCCCATGGACCGTATAGAAGCCGGCATCAAAGAAGCTGTGGCATCTTTAAGCGAAAGCGGATCCGGTTTCGCCGAGGCGATACTCACCACGGACACCCGAACCAAGGAGGCAAGCGCGCGGGTACAGGTCGGGGATAAGACCGTTACGGTAGGCGGGGTCGCCAAGGGGAGCGGTATGATCCACCCGAACATGGCGACCATGCTCGGCTTCATCACCACCGACGCCGCCGTCAAAAAGGAGTCTCTGCAGAGCACCTTGCGCCGGGCGACGGACAGGAGCTTCAACCGCGTTACCGTCGACGGCGATACCTCCCCCAACGATACGGTGCTTCTCATATCCAACGGCGCAGCGGGGAACACCCCCCTCACGGCCGAGTCGCCTGACTACCCGGCCTTCGAGGGGGCCGTCGAGGCCGTGATGCGCCAGCTCGCCAAAGAGATAGCGCGCGACGGCGAGGGGGCGACGAAGCTAGTCGAGGTCATCGTCGAGGGAGCAAAGAGCGAAGAGGCGGCGGCGGCCTTGGCCAAGGCGGTGGTTGGAAGCCCCCTCTTCAAGGTTGCCGTCTACGGCGAGGACGCAAATTGGGGCCGGGTGCTAAACGCGATGGGTTACGCAGGAACGCCGTTCGACCCGGAGGGCGTGGAGCTCTACTTCGGCCCGATCAAGGTCTTCGCGAACGGGGAGCCCGTACCACATAGGGAGGCGGAGGCGAACGCAACTTTAGCCGGTGACGAGGTCCAGGTCGTGGCACGTCTCAAGGAGGGAGAGGCCTCGGCGACTGCCTGGGGTTGCGATCTCACTTACGAGTACGTGAAGATAAACGGGAGCTACCGAACGTGAAGCCGGTGGTCGTAAAAATCGGGGGCAGCGCCCTGGCGGGCGGGGCTTTGGACGATCTGCCAGGTCTGCTTGCGGGCAATCCTCCCGTGCCCGTGGCGCTCATGCACGGCGGCGGGGTACAGCTCACCCGGATGCTCGACGCGTTGGGCATCTCCACCGAGTTCCGTGAGGGCCTAAGGGCCACAGACGAACTTACCATGACCGTCGCCGAGATGGTCTTTGCTGGTGAGGTAAACAAAGCGCTCGTCCGGGAACTCTACGCCATGGGTATCCCGGCGGTCGGTATCTCCGGGACCGACGGCCCATCGTTGCACGTCGAGCCCGTACCGAACTTAGGACGCGTGGGGAGCGTCACGCGAGTGGCGCCTCACCTGATCGAGACCCTCTGGCAAGGTGGGTTCGTACCGGTCATAGCGCCAGTAGGGTTGGGGCCTGAGGGAGCGTACAACGTCAACGCCGATTCGGCGGCGGCGGCACTCGCCGTGGGATTAGGGGCCAGGCACCTATTCTTCCTCACTGACGTGGACGGCCTTTTGTACGGCGGCAGGGCCGTACCAGCGCTCGCGCCCGACGAGTGCGAGGGGTACGTCGAGAAAGGGCTCGCGGTTGGGGGGATGGTGCCCAAGCTCAGAGCGGCAGCCGAAGCCGCACAGGATGGGGTTGCGGTCAGAATAGTCAACGGCAACAAAAAAGGCTCGCTCGCAAAAGCCATAGCGGGCGAGGAGATAGGAACTCTCATATCGGAAGGAGTCGCAGCATGAACGCAGTGATGGAGACTTACAAGCGGATGAAGATAACCCCTACAAAAGGCAAAGGTAGCTGGCTCTTGGACGAGGAGGGCAACCGCTACCTGGACTTCATCGCTGGTATCGCGACAAACTCTTTAGGCCACAGCCACCCAGCGTTGGTCAAAGCCATCCAGGAGCAGGCAGGGGAGCTAATACACTGCTCGAACCTATACGAGATCCCCTTGCAGGCTGAGGTCGCCCAGATGCTCATCGAGTCAACAGACTTCGACAAGGTTTTTTTCTGCAACTCCGGCACCGAGGCCGTCGAGGCAGCTATAAAGCTCGCCCGCAAGCACGCCTACAATGAGTACGGCCCGGAGAAGAACGAGATCCTCGCCTTCACCAACTCCTTTCACGGGCGCACCTACGGCGGCCTGACCGCAACGGCGCAGACTACATACCACGAGGGCTTCGGCCCCATGCTCCCCGGCTTCGCCTACGCCCCGTTCGGGGATCTCGAAGCTGCCGAAGAAGCCATAGGGCCACAGACGGCGGCGGTGCTCGTCGAACCCATCCAAGGCGAGGGCGGCATCAACGACGCGCCAGAGGGCTTTTTCGAGGGACTGCGCGAGCTCTGCGACGAGTATGGGGCACTCCTGATCTTCGACGAGGTCCAGACGGGCGCGGGCCGCACCGGCTACCTCTACGCCTATCAGGGCATGGGCATAACCCCGGATGTCCTCACGACCGCCAAGGGCCTGGGGGGCGGCATGCCCGTAGGCGCGATGCTGGCAAAAGAAGAGTATGCCGCGCTTACGCCCGGCGACCACGGCTCGACCTTTGGAGGCAACCCACTCGCGATGGCCGCGGTCAAGGCGGTCTTAGGGGTGATAAGCGATCCCATCCTCCTCGAGGAGATTCGGTTCAAAGGCGCCGTCCTCAAAAACGCCCTGCGGCTCCTCGCCGGGCGCGTCCCTGGAGCCGAAGTGCGCGGGGAAGGACTGCTCCTCGCCCTCGACCTAGGGGACCCTAAGCTCGCGAAAGAGGTCTTCGAGAAGTGCCTGGAAGAGGGCGTACTCGTCAACGTCGTCGGCGAAACCAGCATACGGCTCGCCCCGCCTCTAACCGTGACGCGAACCGAGATCCGCCACGCTCTCGACACTCTGCGCGCGGCCGTGTACGCCCTCACCAACGCACCTTCCGACATCTCGTTCGCCGTCCCGGCCGCTGTCGGTCCCCAAACAGCCGTCGCCTAAAACTGGCTCTTGCGGGCTCCCCAGCAACACGAAGGGTCCAGTAATCCCCTTGCAGGGAGGAACTGCCTCACCCTCGCCGAGTTCAGTGCTGAAGAGCTCCAGATCATCCTCGACCAGGCAGAGAGGCTCAAGGCCCTGCGCCAGTCCCGCACCCCCTTCCAACCTTTAAGCGGCAAGACGCTGGCGATGATCTTCCAGAAGCCCTCCAACCGCACCCGCGTCTCATTCGAGGTTGGGATGTATGAGCTCGGCGGCCACGCCCTCCCTCTAAGCCCGCAGGAGGTACAGATGGGCAAGCGCGAGACCCCCTCGGACATCGGCAAGACGCTCTCCCGCTACACCGACGCTATCATGGCCCGCGTCTTCGGCCACGAGGAGATCGCAGAGCTCGCCGAAGCCGCCGACGTTCCCGTGATAAATGGCCTCTCCAATCTGCACCACCCGTGCCAGGCCCTCGCCGACCTACTCACCGTTCGCGAAGAGCTTGGCGCATTGGAAGGAGTCAGGATCTGCTACGTAGGAGACGGTAACAACGTGGCCCACTCATTAGCTCTAGGCTGCGCCCTCACCGGGGCTCAACTAACCATAGCCCACCCCGAGGGCTACTCCCCTGACCCCGAGGTTGTAAAACTCGCCGCCCGGCTCGACGCCCCCCCGGCCCTTACGCAAAATCCATACGAAGGGGTAAGCAACGCGCAGGTAGTCTACACAGATGTGTGGGCCAGCATGGGCCAGGAAGACGAGGCCAAGGAGCGCAAAAAGAAGCTCGCCCCCTATCAGGTCAACGAAGAGCTCATGAGCCACGCCGCTCCCGGCGCTATCTTCCTCCACTGCCTCCCGGCGCACAGGGGCGAAGAGGTGACTGCCGAGGTCATAGACGGCCCGCGAAGGCGGGTCTTCGACCAGGCCGAGAACCGGCTGCACGCCCAGAAGGCGCTGCTGTACCTGCTTCTCGGTTAGTCTTTGGCGGAGGCGCCGGCGGGGGTCGCGGTGGTTGTGGAGACGCGGCGGCGGTGGTTCTCCCAGCCCTCCTCCACCTTGCCGATCACCTCA
>Ga0126308_10001032_pt1 | contig 10557 bp, 10 predicted proteins | sample Plot55_FD_92533 | JGI IMG/M metagenome (GOLD analysis project Ga0126308, IMG submission 92533) | Serpentine soil microbial communities from UC McLaughlin Reserve, CA, USA - Plot55 | ecosystem: Environmental > Terrestrial > Soil > Grasslands | place: USA: UC McLaughlin Reserve, Lake County...
AAGGTGAAGCTCGGAATGACCCAGGCGCAAGTGCAACGCGTCCTCGGACGCGACAGCTTCGTCAATGCTCGCGAAGGCACGTACACCGAATTTGCGTGGGACTTCGCCTCGTGGACCGTCGGGTTCAAGGGCAGGCGCGCAGTGCAAGTTTCGACGTCGCTTCGGGGACAGCGGACGAAGAGAGGGATTGGTCCCGGAACGACGTGGCTGCAGCTGATGCGTGCGTACCCGGGTGGGCGCTGCGCGTGGAACGTCCTGCTCGATGCCAACGGGAACACAAGGGGCTACTGGCCCGAGTACCTAATCGGCCATCGCAGCGGCTCGCAGACGCTGTACGTCTTTGATCGCGACGACAACCGATTCCCACGAACGCTCATCGCGAGCGTCGTTGTTCGCACGCGGTTCCGGTCGCTTCCGGAGTTCGGCACGAACTGGATCTACCGCTGCGACGGCGACTGGCGTCATGCTGAGAAACCCGAGCTGAAGTTTGTGAACCCGTGACGCCCCTCGCGCGAGCTCTCTTTGCGGCGGCCGCGATCGCCGTCACGCTTGCAGCGGCCGCCTCCGCGACGGAGTCGACGATCTACCCTGGCGTGGCCATCGGCAAGGTGAAGCTGGGGATGACCGCGACGCAGGTCAAGAAGGCGCTCGGCCGCGACTACCTGCTCAACACGAGCAAGACCGTGAACGGCAAGCGCTACGTCGAGTACGGCTGGGACTACACGCGCTGGACTGTGACGTTCGTGCAGCAGGGTCGTAAGCTTCGGGTCGTGCAGGTCGGAACCTCGGTACGGACGCAGCGAACGCGGCAAGGAATCGGCCCGGGCTCGACGTGGCGGTCGCTCGTGCGCGCATACCCGAACGGGATCTGCGCTCAGAACAACCATCCACCCGGGGGTGGCGCCGTCGAATACCTCGTGCAGCACCCGAGCGGCACGCAGACGATCTACTGGCTGCCGGGGCCGAGGGATTACGGGGCGGTGTGGCACGTAGTCGACGTCCGCGTCCGCACACGCTGGGAAGTCCTCCCCTGGTTCGCTCCGGCGGGCCGAGCGGAGTGCCGGTCCGATTGGCGGACTGCAGACGCTCCGATCTGTGGTGTCCGCGCTCGTCGAGCGCGACCGGATCGTGCCGTCACCTATCCGCGCGCACGCTTACGCTGCCCCGTGTGAAGCACGCGCGCAAGGAGCTCTGGTTCGAGGTGCCGGAGCGGCGGGCGTACATCAACATCACGCCGCACGTGGAGGAGTTCGTCCGCGAGAGCGGGATCGCGAACGGGCTCTGCCTGGTCAACCCGATGCACATCACGGCGGCGGTCTACGTCAACGACGACGAGCCGGGACTCATCCAGGACTACGACGACTGGCTCGAGCGCCTCGCGCCGCACGAGCCGGTCTCGCAGTACCGGCACAACAACGGCGAGGACAACGCCGACGCGCACCTGAAGCGCCAGTTGATGGCCCACCAGGTCGTGCTCGCGATCACCGACGGGAGCCTCGACCTAGGGCCGTGGGAGCAGGTGTTCTACGCGGAATTCGCCGGCCGCCGCCGCAAGCGCGTGCTGCTGAAGGCGATCGGCGAGTAGCCGAGCGGCCGCCGAGGCTGCGACGGCAGAGCTGCCTAGACTTCATTCATCTGGAGGCCGCCCGTGACGATCGTCGTCGGGATGCATCAGGCGAAGATGCATTTCTCGCAGCTCGTGAAGCGAGCCCAGGCAGGCGACGAGATTATCGTCGAGAAGTTCGGGTCGCCTCTCGCCAAGATCGTTCCTTACGCGCCCGAAAGGATCGAACGCGAGCCGGGCCTCCTCGCGGGGCGGATCACGATCAACCCGGGGTTTGAGGATCTTCCACCCGGCTTCGCTGAGCCGTTCGGCGCCTGAGGCCGACGGCGTGCGCGCGAGCTACGGCGCCGACTCGAGCGCCGGTTCGGCCTCCGGCTGCGAGGCAGTCAGGTGGAAGTACGCGGTCGCCAGCGCCGCGGCTGCGAACGGAACCGTAAGGCTGTGCGCGATCAGCGACCCGAGCCACGTCTCCAGGAACTCCGGCAGCGGGGCGAAGATGAGGCGGATGATCGCGGACGCAATCGCGATGAGCAGGAACACGACCACGATCAGCCCGAAGACGCTCCAGCCGCGCCCGCGGACAACCTCGCGCGAGCGACTGAACGATTCGCCCGCCGAACGGCCTTCGAACACGATCACGGGGACGATCATCGACCAGATCGTCAGCAGGTACAGGCCCGGGACGACCAGCAGCAGAAGCCCGATGAAGATGCCGAGACCCGCAAGCAGGCCCGCGACGATCAGTGCCGGGACGCGCGGTTGCACCGCGCGGAAGGTCTCCGGAACGCCCCGGTCGGCGCGGCCGTCGCGTACGTCGCGGACGAGCTCGACGAGCGCGCCCTCGACCCAGAAGTAGCCGATCACCGAGAGCGCGAGCGCAATCACGCCCCAGAAAACGCCGGCGGCGACGCTGTCGCCCGCCGCAACGTTGGCGAGCGCGCCGACGAGGTCGAGGACGACGAAGACGACAAACGCCGTCAGGAAGAGCTGCCAGAGGAACTTCTTGTAGAGCTCCCACGCCTCCCGAAGAACATCGCCGATTGCCACGGCGCGACGATACGACATTTGCTCCACGCGGAGCAATCGCGACCCGCCGGCACCGCGGCTCCGCCGCAGTTGCGCGCTAAGCGACCTCGGCCCAATCGCCGTACAGCGACGTGTAGAGGCCTTTCCGCGCGAGGAGCGAGTCGTGGGTGCCTTGCTCGATGACGCGCCCGTGCTCGAGCACGACGATCAAGTCGGCGCCACGGATCGTCGACAGACGGTGCGCGATGATGAACGCGGTGCGGCCGGCAAGCAGGATCCGAAGCGCCTGCTCGATCTTGCGCTCTGTGCCGATGTCGACCGAGGAGGTCGCCTCGTCGAGGATCAGGATGCGCGGGTCGGCCAGCAGCGCGCGGGCGAGCGCGACGAGCTGCCGCTGCCCGGAGGAAAGACGCGTACCCCGCTCCTGCAGGTCCGTGTCGTAGCCGTTCTCGAGCCGGACGATGAAGTCGTGCGCGCCGACGGTCTTTGCGGCGCGGACGATCTCCGTCTCCGATGCGCCCGGGCGGCCGAACGAGATGTTGTCGCGGACCGTCCCGGCGAACAGGAAGCCCTCCTGCGGGACGACGCCGAGTTGGCGGCGGAGGGACTCCTGCCTCACGCCGCGCAGGTCGTGGCCGTCGATCGTGATCCGGCCGTCGCGGACGTCGTAGAAACGCGCGAGCACCTTGGCGATCGTCGACTTGCCGGCGCCGGTGTGGCCGACGAGCGCGACAGTCGTGCCAGCGGCAACGTCGAGCGTGATCCCGTGCAACACCTCGGCGCCGCGCCCGTAGCCGAAGACGACGTCCTCGAAGCGGACGTTGCCTTCGATCCGCGGCAAGTCGATCGCGCCCGGCCGGTCGAGCACCTCGGGCTCCTCGTCGAGAACCTCCGTGATCTTGTCGAGCGCCGCCACCGCTGCCAGGAACGTGTTGTAGAGCTGCGAGAGCTGCTGCACCGGGTCAAAGAAGTTCGCGAGGTAGCCGACGAAGGCGAAGAGCGTCCCGGCGGTCATGCTCCCGTGGAAGACCTTGTAGCCGCCGTAGCCGAGGACGATCGCCGTTGCGGCGGCGGACAGGAAGTCGACGAACGGGAAGTAGAGGCCGTTCAGCACCACCGTGCGGTGGTTCGCGTCCCGGTAATCCTGATTGACCGCGCGGAAGTTGCGCTCGTTCTGCCGCTCGCGCGTGAACGCCTGGACGACACGCATCCCGGCGATGTCCTCGGCAAGTGTCGCCGTCACGTGTCCGAGCCGCTCGCGCACCTGCCGGTACGCCCGCGCCGAGTGCTTGCGGAAAAGGGCGGTCGCGACGGAGAGGACGGGGAGGATCGTCAGCGTCGCGAGCGCGAGGCGCCAGTCGAGGAAGAAGAGGATCACGGCGGTCCCGAGCAGCGTGAGCGAGTTCTGCACGAGCGAGGTGACGCCGTCGGTCACGAGGTTGTCGAGCGCCTCGACGTCGTTCGTCAGCCGGCTGATGATCACGCCGGTGCGGTTGCGCTCGTAGTAGCCGAGCGAGAGCCGCTGCAGGTGCCTGAACAGCTTGTTGCGCAAGTCGGCAAGGATCCGCTCGCCCGTCCAGCCCGTGAAGTACGTCTGCGCCGCCGAAGTGGCGATCGTTCCGATGCCGGCGGCGACGAACAGGAAGACGATCACGCGCAGCGCCTGGTCGTCCCGGCCGCGGATTCCATGGTCGAGCGCGAGCCCGGCGAGATACGGGGGCGCAAGCGAGATCGCGGTCGCGAGCACGAGGAAGAGGAGCGCGAGCGCGGTCCGCCCCTTGTACGGCGCCGTCAGTCGCGCGAGCGTCGAGACGCGGCGCGCCGTCGCCTGCCAGGACCAGTCTTCGACCTGCGCCGTGACACCGCGCCGCGTCAGGTGGCCGCCCGGCTGGTGAACCCTCATGCGGTGGCCTCAATTCTCGAGGCAAACTCCTGCTCCAGCAGCCCGTGGTCGTAGATCTCGCCGTAGACAGGGCTGCTCTCGAGCAGCTCGTCGTGCGTGCCGCGCGCCGCGATCGTGCCACGGTCGAGCACCACGATCTCGTCCGCGAGCGAGATCGTCGAGAGACGGTGGGCGATGATGATCGTGGTGCGACCCTTCATCGCCTGGCGGAGGCCGAGCTTGATCTGGGCCTCCGTCGTCGCGTCGACCGAGGCGGTCGCATCGTCGAGGATCAGGACGCGCGGGTCGACGACGAGCGCGCGGGCGAGCGCGACACGCTGCCGCTGGCCGCCGGAGAGCGTGATCCCGCGTTCGCCGATCATGGTGTCGTAGCCGTTGGGGAGGCGCTCGATGAACTCGTGCGCCTGCGCGAGCCGCGCGGCCTGCTCGATCATCTCGTTGCTCGGCTCGACGACCCCGAACGCGATGTTCTCTCGCACCGTCGCGGAAAAGAGGAACGGATCCTGCGAGACGACGCCGATCGCCCGACGTAGGGAGCCCAGCGTCACGTCGCGGACGTCCATCGCGTCCAGCTCAACCGAGCCGCCGTCCACGTCGTAGAACCGCGGCAGCAGCGCCGCGAGCGTCGTCTTCCCAGAGCCGGTGTGGCCGATCAGCGCGACGGTCTTGCCGGACTCGAGTTCGAGGTCGATCCCGTGCAGCACCGACCGCTGATCCGCGTACCCGAAGGAGACACCGCGGTACGCGACGCGGCCGGGGCCCGGCGGCAGCTCGACCGCGCCGGGACGATCCGAGACCTCCTCCGGCTCGTCGAGCACCTCGAAGATCCGCTCGCCGGAGGCGGTCGCGCGCTGCGCCTGCCCGATCCACATCCCGAGCATGCGCAGCGGCATCACCATCATCAGCACGAGCACGTTGAAGGAGATGAACGCGGCGAGCGAGAGCGTGCCGTCGATCACCATCCGCCCGCCGATGAGCAGCACCGCGCCCTGGGCGAGCAGCGGCAGGAAGGAGAGCAGCGGCACGTACAGCGCCCGCTGGCGGTTCGCCGCCACGCTCTGCCCGAACACCTGCTCCGACGCGCGCTCGAACTTCTCCTGCTCGGAGTGCTCCTGGGCGAACGACTTGACGACGTGCACCCCGACGATGTTCTCCTCCGCGACGGTTGCCACGTTCGCCATCTGCTGCTGCACCTCGCGGAGCAACGGGTGCGCCACGTGCGAGTACCGGTAGGCGAGCCCGACCAGCAGCGGCGCGATCCAGAGCGCCACCAGCGTCAGCCTCCAGTTGACGACGAACATCACGGCGGCAGCGCCGAAGAGCGTCAGGATGTTCTGAAAGAAGAAGATCAGGCCGTAGCCGAGGAAGAAGCGCACCGTCTGGATGTCGACCGTCGCGCGGGACATCAGCTGCCCCGTCTGGTGGCGGTCGTAGAAACCGAACGAGAGGCGGACGAGGTGCGAGTACAGCGCGTTCCGCAGGTCGAACTCGACGCCGAGCGCCTGCCGCCCCGAGATCAGGCGCCGCGCCCCCATGAAGAGGGCGCGCGCGATGCCGGCGAGTACGACCGCGCCGACGATCAGCTCCAGCGCGCGCGAGTCGTGGTTGTCGACCGCCTGGGCGATGCCCGCTCCGGTGAGGAACGCCATCGCGAACTGCGCCGTCTGCGAGAGGACCGCGAGCACGATCGAGACGGCGAGCGACCACTTGTACGGCCGCAGGAAGCCGAGCAGCCTCCCAAAGGTGCGTCTGTACGAGACTGCGGCCATCCACCAAACTTAGCCGCGTGGAGGTACCGCAGACCCGCTATGCCCGGAGCGGCGACGTCAACATGGCCTATCAGGTCGGCGGCACGGGGGCGTGCGACCTGGTGTGGATTCCCGGTTTCGTCCAGCACGTCGAGCTCGCATGGGAGGAGCCATACCGTGCGCATTGGCTCGCGCGGCTCGCGGAGCGCTTCCGGCTGATTGTGTTCGACAAGCGCGGGACCGGCCTTTCCGACCGCATCGTCGGCGAGCCGTCACTCGAGACGCGGATGGACGACAGTCGCGCCGTCCCCGGCGCCGCCGGGTCCGACCGGGCCGCGGTCGCCGCGGCGGCGACGCCGGCCCCTGGCCATGTTGTTTGCGGCGACGCATCCGTCGCGGACGAGAGCGCTCGTGCTCGTCTCGACGTGGGCGCGTTCGAGCTGGGCGCGCGATTATCCATGGGCGCCGCCGCGTGAGGAAGGGCTGGCGCGGGTTGCGGACCTCGAGCGCCGGTGGGGACAGGCACACGTGATGGAACGGGTGCGCGAAGGCGCTCCGAGCCTGAGCGAGGAAGAGTCCGCGACGTTTGCGCGGATCATCCGTCTGAGCGTGAGCCCGGGCGCTGCGGCGGCGTACGAGCGTGCGAACCTCGATGTCGACGTTCGCGACGTCCTCCCCGCGGTCCGCGTGCCGACCCTTGTGCTCCAGCGGCAAGGGCGACCGGTCGAGCCGGGGCGCATCCGTCGCAGAGCTGATTCCGGACACGGAGCTCGTGGAGGTGCCCGGCAACGACGTCATCCCTGTCGTCGGCAACGCCGATGTCCTGCTCGACGAGATCGTTCGCTTCGTCGAACAGACGGACCCCGAGCCCGAGCCGGAGCGCGTTCTCGCGACGGTGCTGTTCACAGACGTCGTCGGCTCGACGGCGAAGGCTGCCGAGCTCGGCGACCGCGCCTGGACTCGGCTGCTCCAGGACCACCATTCACGGATCCGCCGCGAGCTGTCGCGGTTCCGCGGAAAGGAGCACGACACCGCAGGGGACGGCTTCTTCGCCTTGTTCGACGGGCCGGCGCGCGCCATCCGTTGCGCGTGCGCGATCCGCGCATCCGTCCGCGAGCTCGAGCTCGAGATCCGCGCCGGCCTTCACACCGGCGAGTGCGAGCTGCTCGACGGGAAGGTCTCGGGCATCGCCGTCTCGATCGGCGCCCGCGTCGCCGGGCAAGCGGGCGCCGGCGAGGTGCTCGTGTCACAAACGGTCAAGGACCTCGTCGCGGGCTCGGGCCTCAGATTCGACGAACGCGGTGCCACGGAGCTGAAGGCGTTCCCGGTGAGTCGCGGCTCTACGCGGTCGCGGACGCGGCAGCCTGAAGCTCCGGGCCCATCGACCGGAGCAGGTCGAGGAACGCGGCGGTCGCGCCCGTAGGCTCTCCGGCGTTCCGGCGACGTGCAGCGACGATCGGCCGCCGCGGTGGCTCGCGGTCGCCGATCCGCACGACGCGAAGCCGCCCCCCGCGCACGTCGTCCGCGACCGCGACCGCGGGCAGGAACGCGACGCCGAGTCCCTGCTCGACCATCTTCTTCGCGGAATCGATGTTGTCGAGCTCCATCACGCTACGCGGCACGAAGGGAGCCTCGAGGAAGAGCGCGTTCGTCAGCTCGTGGTAGCTGGACGCGCGGTCGAACAGAATGAATTGCTCTTCCGCGAGATCGGCAAGACGGACGTCGCGCGGGAACGGGTGCGCCGGGTTTACGACGAGCACCAGCTCGTCCTCGTACAGCGTGAACTCCTCCAGCTCGGGGTCGCGCAGCTCGCGGTTGAGGCCAACGGCGACCTCGTCGCGCTTCACGAGGTCGACGACCTCCTCGGAGTGCCCGGTGCGGACGGCGACCTGGACACCCGGCCGCTCGACGGCGAAGCGCTTCAGGATCGCGGGCAGCGCGTACGTCGAGACGGCCGGCGACGCGCCGATTGCAACGCGCCCTGCCACTCCGCGCGCGAGCTCGCGCAAGACCTGCTGCCCCTCGCTGACAGCGTGGAGCGCCCGCTCCGCGTAGGGAAGGAAGGCACGACCGGCCTCGGTGAGGCGCGCGCCGCCGCGGCGACGAACGAGTAGCTGCGTCCCGACGGTGCCCTCGAGCGCCGTCAGGCGAGCGCTCAACGCCGGCTGCGTGACGAAGAGCGCGTCCGCGGCCCGCGTGACCGAGCCGCGGCGCGCGACCTCCGCGAACGCCTCCAGCTGCGGGTGCATAAATCGATTCTATGCAAACGATCGAAAGGAACGATGGATCTTTTGTTCGGCGCCGGGCATGGTTACGTTCGTGGCGGTGTCGGCGACGCGTATCCAAATTCAGGGCGCACACGACGAGCGGATCCTCACTCCGGCTGCCCTCGACTTTGTCGCATCGCTCGAGCAGACGCTCCGCGAACGCCGGCATGAGCTGCTCGCCGCGCGCGCGGAACGCTGGCAGCGGCTACGCGCTGGGGAGCTGCCGGATTTCCTGCCGGAGACGCGCGCGGTTCGGCAGGGCGATTGGCGCGTTCCGGCGGCGCCTGCGGATCTGCAGGATCGGCGGGTCGAGATCACCGGCCCCGTCGACCGGAAGATGGTGATCAACGCTCTCAACTCCGGCGCGCGGGTGTTCATGGCCGACTTCGAGGACGCGAACGCGCCGACGTGGCGGAACTGCCTCGACGGTCAGGCAAACCTGCTCGATGCCGTGGAGCGGACGATCAAGCTCCAGACGGCCGAAAAGACGTACGAATTGCGCGACGACGCCGCCACGCTCGTCGTGCGACCGCGTGGCTGGCATCTCGTCGAGAAGCACGCGACGCTCGACGGGGTGCCTGTCAGCGCGAGCCTGTTCGACTTCGGGCTCTTCGTCTTCCACTGCGCGCAGAAGCTCGTCGAGCGCGGCACGGGGCCGTATCTCTATCTCCCGAAGCTGGAGTCGTATCGCGAGGCCGCGCTCTGGCACGACGCCTTCGTGCTCGCCGAGGACGCGCTCGAGCTCGATCGCGGCACGATTCGAGCGACGGTCCTGATCGAGACGATCCTCGCCGCCTTCGAGATGGACGAGATCCTGTATGCCCTCGGCCCCCATGCGACGGGCCTCAACGCCGGGCGCTGGGACTACATCTTCTCCGTGATCAAGAAGCTCGGGGATCGCCCCGAGTTCGTGCTTCCGGATCGCGCCGCAGTGACGATGGCGGTGCCGTTCATGCGCGCCTACGCGGATTTGCTCGTGCGCACGTGCCACCGGCGCGGCGCGCACGCGATCGGCGGCATGGCGGCGTTCATCCCCTCGCGGCGCGATCCGGAGGTCAACCGGCAGGCGCTCGCGAAGGTGCGCGAGGACAAGCAACGTGAGGCGGGGCAGGGATTCGACGGGACCTGGGTGGCGCATCCCGATCTCGTCCCGGTAGCGCTCGAGGAGTTCGACCTCGTGCTCGGCGAGCGGCCGAACCAGCTCGAGCAGCTGCGCGAGGACGTCACCGTCGGCGCCCAGGAGCTGCTCGATGTCGCGTCGACGCCCGGCTCGGTCAGCGACGCGGGCCTGCGGCAGAACGTGAGCGTCGGGATCCAGTACATCGCGTCGTGGCTGAACGGCGTCGGCGCGGCAGCGATCTTCAACCTGATGGAGGACGCCGCGACCGCGGAGATCTCGCGTTCGCAGGTGTGGCAGTGGGTGCGCCATGGACGGGTGTCCGAGGGCGAAGTGCGGCAGGCAATCGAGCAAGAGGTGCAGCAACTCGAAGACGTTCCGCGTCTCGACGAGGCGCGGAAGCTCTTCGAACGGGTCGCGCTCGACCCGGACTTCGTCGAGTTCCTCACCGTGCCGGCGTACGAGCGGCTCGACTGAAAGGAGACGACGTGAAAGCACACGAGACATTCGAATCGGTGATCCAGATCGAGGCCGAGGAGCTCGCCCGCGAATGGGAGGGGCCGCGCTGGCAGGGCATCAGGCGGGACTACAGCGCCGCGGACGTGATCCGGCTGCGCGGCTCGCTCAAGGTCGACTACACACTCGCGCACCGCGGCGCCGAGAAGCTCTGGCGACGGATGCACAAGCACCCGTACGTGGCTTCGCTCGGCGCGCTCACGGGCAACCAGGCCGTGCAGCAGGTGAAGGCGGGGCTGAAGGCGATCTACCTCTCCGGATGGCAGGTCGCGGGCGATGCGAACCTCGGCGAGACCACGTATCCCGATCAGTCGTTGTACCCGGCCAACTCCGTACCCGCCGTCGTCCGCCGGATCAACAACGCGCTCCGGCGCGCAGACCAGATCCATTGGTCGGAGGGCGTCAACGGCACCGAC
>Ga0126308_10001033_pt1 | contig 10556 bp, 12 predicted proteins | sample Plot55_FD_92533 | JGI IMG/M metagenome (GOLD analysis project Ga0126308, IMG submission 92533) | Serpentine soil microbial communities from UC McLaughlin Reserve, CA, USA - Plot55 | ecosystem: Environmental > Terrestrial > Soil > Grasslands | place: USA: UC McLaughlin Reserve, Lake County...
AGGCCGTTAAGGCGAACGGTGCAACGATCCTTTCGAAGGTAGGGAGCTCCTCCACTGCCAAGATGCCAGATACATCATTAGAACCAACTCTCCCAATATCCTGCAGAATAACGACCCACGGCGGCATGCGGGATCCCGCCCCCAGCCGTACCGGCCCTAGAGCTTGGCGCACCATCGGCCAGTCCACTCCGTCCCATGTCAACCGCTGCCGAAGCCTGGCCTGATCCACGTCTCCAATGACTTCGCACCATGATCTAACCCTATTACTTATAAGCTGACTGTGGTTGGCTGTCTCAAGTGGAACGAAGTCTGTCTCTAATCGCTCCCACACCGTACTAGCCTTCTCGATGATTTCGACCAATTCGCTATCGGATAACATAGCCACTTCCCGAAAGATATCAGCTCAAGACATCAAGCGACTTGCGAGTCGCCAGACCACCAATACATAACGCACAAGCTCTTTCCCGCTTGAGGCAGTCGCAACCTTAATCTCCGCGTGCGGTGGCTGCCTTCGATGAAGGAAGTGGATGCCCGCGAACCGGCCCCTGTATTTCAAGCATATCCTTGTCGCTCAGGCATACTCAGAGCCATCGAGCAGAGGTTGGCTGTTGGCACCACCCACTAGGAAGAACGTGTAGACGTTTCGCTTCGGTTATTGTCCCCTCCAGGCATGTAAGAATACTAGGTATGCTTTAGCGTAAACAAAGCCTGGCGGCTCCCACACCACCTTGACGTGATTGAGCCCTCGGAAAAATACACTGGGAAGAATGACATCTCGAAATCCGTACCCAGGCCATGTAAGTAGAGCGTCTCGCTCACTTGGTAGACATAGACCAAGCCTAACCAGCTGCTTGAGGAGTAGTTCCCAATTTGGATGCACCTTCACCAGCTGGTATTCGCGACCCATGTAACATTCGATGCCAAGCCGTGGCCCAACACCGTCGACGCCGCTGTCAAGATCAAAGTCCACTGCTAGGCAGGGGAGGTGCTGGGATATCGAATGCAAGATATGCTCTACATCATCTATTGAACCTGACCAGCCAATAGCTAGCAGATAATCTAGCAGTTGGTCTCGTGCGATACCGAGTACGCACAGTCTGATGGGCGTGTTCTTCCTAGACAACATCACGCCGACTTGGAAAACGTTTGCATTCTCGGGCAAAGCGCTGAAACACAAGGAAAGTGCGTGTGCAAGTTGTCCAGGAAGAGAGCCGCCTCTCAGACGCCTCACCCCAGCTTCCGCAAGCCTCTGGCGATCCTTAATCCGGTGCACACCAAAGAACACGCTCGGCTTCGAAATCGGCACAGTGTGGCGAGATCTGTCGAACTCCAGCCAGATGTTGCTTATCTGTCGGAGCAAGGCAGAATCACTCCAGCCCTCACAAAATTTTCGGAACTGCTGCCAGGGTGGAGAGGTGACGATCATATTGTTCAGCATCACGGAAGAGTTTCTTCCCGCTAGAGTATCGAGTGCTCCGTCAGCACACACGGAAAAGTCGGTCTCCATGCTAACTTCCCCGAGGGGGCATTCAAAACATGCACTTCTTACGGGGGGGAGTTCACGCGCTATCCTTCGGATGTCTGACAGTGCTGCTGAGGACACTAGCACGGTCGGCAAATGCTCCTCTATTGCTGCTAGATAGTTGTCCAAGGACAAGATCATTGGTTAACTTGGTTCTCTGCAAGATGTACTTAGGAATGAGTTGCTATTGGCCGTATCCATCTGTTGAGCCTCCGAACACACGCGCTGGTCCAGCCATCCGTTTTGGAAAGCTGAGAATCTTTCCTCGCTCCGTCGCCCGAATGACAGGACGACGAGTATAATGCCAGTTGCAACCCTCAGGCGCATTAAGCCTGTAGCCTAGGCTATAGGCGTGCGTAGCGGAAGGAATGAAAGGAAGCGTTTTCATTCGCTCCAACAGTATTCATTAGTAAATAGCTGGCGCACCTCTGCAATTTTTTGGTCAATCTCATCGCGTGACACAGAAGTAACGGCTTGAGAAACGAGAGCCTGTCCCATACTCTCCGGGTCCGGACGCATAGGAAGTACCAAGTACAATTTATTAGGGGTTTCTTCTACAACTTCTACTTCTAGGTGTTCTGCAAGTTGCTCCGTATTCAATTCCCTCGCCAGAACAGCTTTTGGATTATTGCGCAATTCGTCTAGGAAGTTAGGATCCTCCCACGCTTTGCGGATTAGATATGTTTCGACGTCGTTCCGAGTTACATTCCTCATCCTTACCTCCTACTTATGGATCCCTTGTGACAGTATTGACGAATACCCGTGATAAAGTCAAGCCGCAGCAATAGGCATCGAAACTGCTGTATCTGGTAGCCGGACATGTCTGCCACCCTGTCTCGGTACGTCTTCTGGATCTCTCGATCGGCGTAAAGCTGGTTGTTGTTCAGCCCCGGCAGGCCGGCTCTCGATGTCATCCGGGTCTAACCTCTTGTAGAAAGAGCAGTATGAGGGCGCTCCCGTTCAACTTGCCGGGCCTGAACAACGACTTCAACAAACCAATCGACAAGTACGTGCTGCGGCTGACGAAGAAGCGCTCATGTATACCTTTGGCGAGCGATGGAGGCCGGAAGATAAAAGGTTAAGGACTTCAGCTTCGTAGCCAGCGCACCGGAATCCACGACATCCTTACAAACTAGAGAGACGCTGATAGTTTCATTGGGCAGCGACAATCAACAAGAACCTCATAACTCTCGTTAACTTTCGCAGTACAGGACACGCTAGTACGTTGGATGATTCTGCACGAGGGGATTCAAGTAGGTGCGGAACGTCAGCCCTCCTCTACGGTCACATCGAGTACACGCTCGTCTACAGGAGGCTCTTCAGGTTCGAAAGGAAGGCGTTGCTCGAACCGGATCACCACGTGCCCAGAGCTAACGGCTAGTACCGTAAAGATCTGGTCGATGCCCTGTCCAGGCGACAGCGGAGGAGCGCTCATACCGGGGGACAAGGCAGCGCTGCGTAAGACGTCTACCGCGCTTTCGTCTCCCTCGAGGGTGAGGATCCAGTCGTAGCCGGCTGGGCCGCGACTGGGGAGTCGCAAGGTGTGCGACTCCCCAGGTTTCAGCAAGATTCTGTGCTGCTCGCGCTCCACGTCGGATACTAAGCCGGGCCGATGACTGGTCCCTCGTGCCAGCCCGTGCGGTTGCGCCAGTAATGCTGCAGCCGGTTGTCGGCGCGCAAAACGATTACCTCGAGGTTAAACCCGAACGAGCCCTCGACGAGACCAACGACAGCATGTACATCGTGGCCGAAGATCGCGCTGCGATGCCAGCCGGACAAGCCCTGGTTATCGCGCCACCAATGCTCGACGCGGTCGCCGACGGCCACGCACAATTCATAGTTGCCGGCGGTATCTTCATCGACCGCACCGAACTGCCCCTCGATCATGCACGGCGGGCTGCTCACCCCGGAGCCGAAGATTTCTCCTGGCTTCCAGAAGCTAGGTCGGTCCGGATGGCCGATTACTATGTCGTCGCAACGCCAGCTCTGCATACGCCCGTCGGCCAGCACACAGACGATCTCGAGCGTGGTGCGTTCGCGGGTCTGCACGAGCGTCGGTCCGCTGTGGAGAACGTTGACGGCGAAGCGCCTGCCGTCGTGCCACTGGCCGGTGGGGTCTCGCCACCAGTGGTTAAGGCGCCCATCAGCAGTTCTGACGACCACCTCGAAGTAACTTGGCACACCGTAGTAGTTGCTCTGAATAAACGCCGGTATACCGGCAGCATCGATTGGACCGAACAGGCCGCCATCATTCCAACGGTCCGCGGCCTGATCAAACCAGAAGTGGTGCAGGCGCCCGGTGGTGGTAAGCCAGACCGCCTCGAAGTTGCCGTTGTACGTCGTCGCCGTAAGCGTCGGGCAGACCGCGGCGTCGCTACCAAAGGTGGAGGCCTTGGCCCAGTCCATCGCGCCGGAACCTTCGCGCCACCAGTGGCGCACCTGGTCGCCTCCCGCCGTGGCGAGCATTTCAAAGTTGCGATGGCCCGGACCATTGCTGCTCTCGATAAGGTTGCCTCCATGCAGGCGACGCTTTGTCCACGGGTCGACGTTTGTGCCGTGCAGCCCGCACTTCGCCAGATCGTCTATCTTCACCTCGCCATAGGCGATGCGGCCGAAGCCGCCATCGCCCCAGCGCGGTCCCCACGAGTTCTTGAAAATCCAGCATCCTGCTACATCATCGTAGCCCACGATGAGCACGCAGTGACCACCTAGGGGCGTAGCTTCGGGCGTCTTGCGATATACACCGGTGCCATAGACGACAAAGTCGTCGTAAACGTCGAAGCAAGCCGCGAGCGGACCGACGGTGTCGAGCCATACCTTTTGTTGCTCGGTATTGCCTAGCTGCTCGTATTTACCAATGCGGACGGTGCGCCCATTGCGGTCCGGGCACGGTCGGTAGGTTGCCCTCCAAGGAAAGATATCCCCGGGCCGCGTTCCCTCCGGTGGGACAGTGTATGGCCAACAGCCGGGATCGCAGACACCATGATCGCACATCCAGTCGAGTGCAGCTTGCGGAGTGCTGCCTGTGCCGCAAGAAAGCCCTATGCCATCGCGGACGTCGCCCTCCGAGCGCTTCGCCCACACCGCATGCTCTATGCGCGCCATGGTCTCGACAACTCCGGTGGCCGGGAAAGCCCAGCAGGACATGCATGGTTGCTGGGCTTGGGCCTTGGTGATCCACGGCCAGCCCCAGCGGTTGCGCCAGTCCACCGACGAGGGGCGAATTCTGGTCGTGGGCAGGCCCACCGTCTGTGGGCGGGTCTCGGTCTCCACGAATCCGTAAGCGATCCGGCGGCGCTGCAACAGCGGATTTGCAGCTTGCTCCAGCACCTCACTCAGGTTCACCTGTTCAACGTCTTCAGCCTTTAGGAGTTGCTCGGACGTGGCGAGCCCAAGTGGCATCGGTCGGATCGGCTCATCGTCGCCAAGCAGGTCGTTAACCGCCCACGGTGCTTGATGCTCGGCTATCCTGCGTCGCAACTCTCCAACAAGCAATTCAGCCATCGTTCTCCTTTCGCATTTTGTGCCCATCGGACGCCCATAGGACTTCCGTTACTTGCTCCTTTCGCCAGGGCACCGACGTTGCTTGTATCCTAACAAGCAGCGATGAATCGGCGATGAATTCTCGGCGATGCGCTGTTCTTAGGGCTTATTCTCCCGAGTGCCTAGAGTAACTAGTGTAAGCGAGTTGACCGAAGAATCCGCGTTCTATTGCGGGTTTTCAGCCAAGTCCAGAACACACTTTGGACACTGTCTAAATAGTCTCGATAGCCTCGAACCAAAGGACTTGGCAACTAACGCACAGAGGCAAAACAAGAGCCCATTTCGCTGCGAAATGTCGACGAAATACCCGCTCGAGACACTACTGGGCTGCCTTTTAGACAGTCGCCGTACTCAGATTGGTGAATAAGAGAGGCGAAGAACCACTACACATCCTGCTCGGAATCTCGGATGGCTGCTCGCCACTTCGTGTCCTTCAGGGCAGGATCGGGATGCAACCACAAAGAGAGGTGTTCAGGCTGCATCGTCTCCCTGACCACTCCCATGAGATCATAACTTAAGGCATCGAGGTCTGTCTCGTCGCGCAGCTTGGCAGAGAAGGTTTCTAGGGTCTTTCTGGCGTTGTACTTGCTGCGGTAGAAGCGCCTATCTATGAACAACCGGATGCCCCGTCTCAAGGGACTGAACAGGGCAGCGATCACAAGGGTGGAAGCTACGACCGCGAGCTGCGACTCCTGTCCAGTGAAGAACCGGAGGAGTGCCTGCAACGCTACCACACCGCCCCAGTAGACGAGGGCGAGTATCCCCGTCAGCGCGCCGTAGACCAGCGTGCGGTTGATAATGATGTCTATATGATAGAGGTCGTACCGCATTATTGCTAAGCCCATAGCAAAGGGCACCCCCAACACGCCTACCGTCATAACTACGAAGCCCAGCCACTCAATCCAACGTCCGCCTATGACTTCAGAAAGGGTGTACCTAAGGATTCCGCCGCCAACCGCTAACGCGAAAGCGTACGCAAACCATTTGACCTGCTGTCGCTCTTCTCCCCTTGCCACGTGCAACCGCACAAACAAGGAGGCTACCGCTACGAATATGAACGCAAGCACGATCGCCTGCATCGACTTGTAGACGTCTGGCATGCCTTCGATGCCGAGGGGGTTGTGGATGGGGCCAAGACCGACATTAACCGGCCCGGAAGAGAACGCTCCCAAGACCGTTCCCACTAATATCAAGATCGAACTGAGCCATGCGAACCATCGCCAGCCCCTACTCGGCAGCCGACCATCGGGGAACAGCAGAAGCAAGAACAGAATAAAGCCAAAATTCGGGACAGTAATCCAGGAGTAGATCCAGGCCGCCGCTTCACCAGCTGGGAGTGATCCTGGTGCCGCCAGTAGTGTGTAGATGGAGTACTGCGCAACGAAATGGCTCACTGCCCAGAAGAGGCCCGTGGCGCAGAACAACCAGCCTATAGGGTTTTTGGAATCGCTACGGGAGATTACCACAGCGCCGATTGTCGAGAAGCTAATCCCGAACAGCGTATCTTCTATCCAGTGGTCGTAGATGTGGTTGACTGGGTGAGATAGGATCAGGATCAGAAGGAGAAGGCTGAGGGTCGTCAGCGCCAAAGAGAGCACCCACATGGAGCAAGCCAGCCACACAGCGGTGCGAGCACCTGTCACTTTACCTTTGTTCACTATGTGCGCTCTTCTTAGTCCCCGGTCCGCAAGTATAAAGGGCGGTTGGCATTCTACCAGGGTCCGCCGGTGGATCGCCATAGGATGTTATGAGCTTGCGCGGGAGTCGCTTGCCAATGCGGGAAACGGGTATCGACACGGAAGCCGCCAGTGAATACATTAGCGGTGTAGAACTCGAAGTCATCGTCCTGATCACTGGCGAAGGCAACCTTCCTGCCGTGCCATCGACGGCAGGCTACAATGACGTGGATCCTGAGTGTCGGGATGAGGTTGGCCAGGTGCATTCTGCTCGTCACCGTCTGTCTAGAACGTGTTATGGACTCGACCCGAGCACATCCACCCGAAGTCACTAACGCGTGTCTAACGAATCGAGTGCATGATCCATAAGGGGCGGGCCCGTTGCTGCACTACCCACTTGACGAAGCAGCCTGAGTTCTACTTCCGCGCTGCGCTTGGTGTCTACCCAGGCGGGATGGGATTCACTGAGGGGCGTGATATGGTTTGCTTAGAGCCGTGGTTCGATCTTTCTATCATCGAGTTGCGTTTGCGGGCGTCCAAATCTGAAGTGCTCCTAGCTTCACCCTAGCGCGGATCGTCAAGAGCGGCTTCTTTCCGGTCATGCCGGCTTCCGTAAAGAACGCACCCTCCCTATTCGTGAACCCGCCGCCCACGTCCACACTGCCTACCGTGGTCTCCGCTACGATCTTCGCCGCTGTGGTGCCGGGGACAGCAATCTCTACTCCTGACAAGCTCGTCTCTATAGTCACTTCGGCGTCGCGCGAGAGCCTACCGCCGAAGTCAAGCTCATAGCCTGCCGCTCCTCCAGAGAGACGCATCTGAGAAACATTGGCGTTCGCAAGGTGTTCTAACTCTATTCCAGCCGCTCCACTCGAGACATCCAGCAGGCTCATAGGCTCTGGATTTGGCGCGGAGAAGTCAAGGTTGAACCTGCCCGCCGCTTGCTTGACCGTCAGAGCCTTCAAGGGCACGCCACCCAGATCGAGATCGAACTCGCTGGCCCCGGTCTCGATCGTGAGGGCAAAGGGTCGCCCTTTGCCAAACACTAGCTCGTAGCGGGGACGACGTCCGATAACAGCGGGGATGCGCTCCAGGGGCTTCGCTTCGGTAATTGTGACGGGCTGCTTTTCTGTGTCGATTATGGGAACTCGCTCGCCAGTGGGGTCGTGGCAGGTACCGGCGACCCTGCCCTCCAAGTTACCGGGCCTGGCCTCGAAGCGGCACGCCCCCAAGTCAATCCGCAGGTGCAAATCATCTGCGGCAAGGTAGGCGACGTTTATCAGTGTGTCTTCCATGCAAATTTCCTTTCGTGCCTGCTCAAACCGGTTACGAGAGGCCGCTGTTCTTAACATCCTCCCCGTGGCGCTCTTTGTATTTGAGCGTATCTTCGTACTTCTGCCCGTTAGGCATGGTGACGCCTTCGAGGGAATCAGCCTCATCGAGTAGCTCCTTGTTGACTCCTTTGGCATCGCGCAAGTCGGCTTCATGTAGGTTGGCACCGTTCAGGCTAGCCTTGTGTAGGTTCACTCGGCACAGGTTGGCCCTGTGTAGGTTGATGGCGCTCAGATCGGCATCGCCCAAGTCGGCCCCGCTCAGATCAGCCTCAATCAGGTTTGCTTCTATCAGGCTGGCACCGCGTACGTCGGCGCCCCGTAGGTCACTCTTTGAGAGGATGGCAGCGCTCAGGTCGGCCTTCCTCAAATAGGCCCCGCTCAGGTCGGCCCCGTGCAGGTTGGCAGCGCTCAGATCAGCTCCCATGAGGTCGTCTTGGCTAAGGTTGACCTCGCTCAAATCTGTCGCATTCAGGTGTGCTCCCCTCAGGTCCGCATCTTTCAACCTGTCCTTGCTCAGGATGGCAGCGCTCAAGTGGGCCCCTCTCAAATCGGCCTCTCTGAGGTAGGCTTCCCTCAAATCGGCCTCTCTGAGGTCGGCCTTGTGCATGTGGGCACCCGTCAGGTCGGCTCCTGTCAGGTCGGCTCCTCTCAGATCGGCCCTCAAGAGGTTAGCCGCACTCAGGTCAGTATCGCTTAAGTCGGCCTCCTTCAGGTCGGCCCTGTGTAGGTTTGCCGCGCTCAGGTCAGCGAGGCTCAGGTTTGCTGCGCTCAGGTCGGCTCCCTTTAGATCAATAACCACGTCGCTCTTATTGACCAGTCCGGACTCGTACATGAATTGCAGAACGCTTCTCTTACGACCCGCGTCCAGCCGAGTCAGCGCTGTTAAAGTCCGCGCCCGTGCCACCGCGCGCACGTCCTCGACCGAAGGTTCTACATCCTGGCCTCGAGGTCTTACTGCAGTGTGTACGCTTTCATCAGGCTTAGTTGTGCGCAAGCGGTGGTTGATCATAAGTTCGGACATGGCACCCAAGTATTCATGCAGTGCCCTGTCCTGGGCGCTTTGATACTCGACGTCCAGCTCGCGCTTACTTTGCAGCCAGTTTATCAATGGCACAGCAGCACCGATGGTGATGGGAACAGCTAGGATGTCTATTAGCTTCAGAAAACTGATATCGAGGAGCAAGCTAATGTCATCCAGGAGTAATGGTACGCCGAGCAGTAAAGCGGCGACAAGGGCCATGTTGATTACCCACGAGCCTTTTTGCCTTATGACCTGCCAGTCGCGCCTCAAGCGTGTCACGATATAATGTATACGCTTACCCATAGCATCATCTCCCTGACGTCACACGTCGCTCCTCGCCCCTACGTTGTCGTCGCCATCATACTCACGAGCGATGAATTCGAGATGAATTTGGTAACAAACTCCCGGAAAACTCACCTTTGAGACACTAAGTGAATGAGGGTAAAGGGCAGGGCGGGCAAGAGCTGGGAGCCGTCCTAGGCAAGGTCCCACCTTCGATCCAACCTTAGCCTAGAGACGCTGCTTGCGCTTTGGCTCTACTTCTACCTCAACCAGAGTCCATTCAGCCTCTGAACTTGGCCTCGAACTTACAGCATCGGAGGCATCATGTCCAAAAACACCGTCCTGCCACTGATCTTCCGAACCTTCTGGTTTCGGTTGTGCAGATGCGAGTTGGTTCAGACTTCAGGTAAGCCAAGGTCCACCCCGCCACGGCGCTCGCCCGTTTGCGTCACGGCAGAATGGGCCGCTGACTTCTCCTGGCATGATTAAGCCAGCGCGGTCCTTACCGTTTGGACCCTAGCAGTAGAGACCACCGCCTTTCTCACATATGGCACTCGCACCCATGGCGACCTGGAACCTTCGGTTAGTGGCGAAGACACCAAGACTGTTAACGTGCTCAGGGATGTCAAATGCCTCTAGCGACGCCCGCAGCTTTTCGCTCTAATCGAAAACAGACAAGCTCGTGACTCCCTCCTAGTTTGTCCTCAACACCACACGAACCTTGCCCTCCTCGTCCACACTCTCCAACCGCTTGATCCGCATCACCTCAGCAGATTGTTTTTCTTCGTGCTCACACATCGCCTGACCCTCCCTACACATTGAACCTAGATCCTTGCCAATTGTAATGATCCGGTACTGTCCTCGGCCAGCGAGGCACGAAATTTGACCTCCGTGTTCTTGCAGTTGTGCATCGACGCGAGCGTATCCGCACCATTCTCAATCGCGCCTTGGGGCTCTTTACGCTTTCGCCACCTCCAACCGCTCGGTACCGTTCTCGGTCAGCAGGGCACGGAAACCAAGCCTAGGCGTTCTGTCAACTTCGGGGATTCGCGGCGACGACGATGCCGTCCAGCGAGTCAACGCCCCTGCTGCGCAAGAAGTCCACGACGTTCGGGCCCTCCTCCGGTCGTCCCGCATCAATGAGATAGCTCTCGCCACCGGCCTGCACGAGCACGCCG
>Ga0126308_10001034_pt1 | contig 10548 bp, 8 predicted proteins | sample Plot55_FD_92533 | JGI IMG/M metagenome (GOLD analysis project Ga0126308, IMG submission 92533) | Serpentine soil microbial communities from UC McLaughlin Reserve, CA, USA - Plot55 | ecosystem: Environmental > Terrestrial > Soil > Grasslands | place: USA: UC McLaughlin Reserve, Lake County...
ACTTCCTTCTATTGCTCTGTCATTGCCGTTTGTAGGATGGTTAACGAGGCTGATTCGAAGCGGTCTGCTAGAGGAATTAGGAGGCGAGTACGTGCGGACCGCCCGGGCGAAAGGACTTAGCGAGCGTGTCGTTTTCTACGTCCATGTTCTGCGCAACGCCCTGGTGCCGGTGGTAACCGCCGCTGGCTTGGTAATGGGCTCTTTTATAGGCGGCGCGGTCATCATCGAGACCGTGTTTGCCTGGCCGGGCATAGGCATGTTGCTAGTCGACTCGATCGATTACCGTGACTACTCGGTCGTTCAGGCTGCCGTAATAGTGCTCGCCCTCGTATACGTCGCACTCAACTTGGTAGTAGATGTTCTCTACGGTTACCTGGACCCACGCATCAGGGCCGGAGGGGAATAATGACACGTATACAGTCTACGTCGAGCACGAATCTGGAAGCTGGACGAGCGAAGATCAGTTCTTCGATAATCAACGAAGGAGGTCTGCGATGGCGTCTCCTTATTCCCAGCGTCGTCGTTTCCTTATACATACTCGCCGCGATCTTCGGGCCCATGATCGTGGACTATGATCCTGTACAGACCAGGACTGAAGACCGCTTATTGCCTCCGGGAGCCGCACTTAGCAACGGCGAGACTGCCTGGCTCGGTACCGACCAGCTCGGCAGAGACCTGTTCGCTCAGATATTGGAAGGCTCGCGCATCTCGCTTCTGGTCGCTGCGGGTGTACTACTCGTAGGTGGTGGCGTGGGGGTCGTACTAGGATTGGTCTCTGGCTACTTTGGAGGCGTGCTTGACTCTGCGATAATGCGGGTCGCAGACGTGCAACTCGCGTTCCCGGGCATACTGCTCGCAATCCTTATTGCGGGTGTGCTCGGTCCCAGTGTGTTCAATGTAATCGTCACGTTGGCCGTGACGCGATGGGTACTGTTCGCGCGGGTGGCGCGTGGATCGACGCTCGCCACGAAGGAACGAGATTTCGTCGACTCGGCCATGATTATAGGGGCCAGCAACTTTCGCATCCTGCGCAAATACATCTTACCTTTGGTTCTTGCACCGCTCCTCGTGACGGCCACCGTACAGGTAGGACTCATGATAGTAGCCGAGGCATCTTTGAGCTTTCTCGGCCTTGGGGTCCCGCTGGACCAACCCTCGTGGGGCTCGACCATAGCCAATGGCCGGGATTATGTTAGCACCGCCTGGTGGATCGCCACGATGCCCGGAATAGCACTCGCGATAGTAGTCGTCAACATCGGCCTCTTGGGCGATGAGCTGCGCGATATCCTGGACCCAAACCTTCAATGATGTTTCGTCGAGCCAAACATCGGATATACGCGTACCCTTGGAGATAGGAGTGAGTATGCCAGAACGGCCGAACATCGACACCCTCGCGTCCCTACCCGTGTTCAAAGAGGCGGTGAGTCGCAAGCAATTCTTGAAGCTAGGAGGCGCTGGTCTCGGAGGAATGTTGCTTCTCGGCTCCGCGGGTTGCGGCGTGTTGAGCAACAAAGGAAGCGGCGCGCAGAGCCTAAGCGTGGCCTACAGCCGCCCGATAGATGATCTGGATCCGCACGGAGCGAGCAGCGCGGCAGAACCGACGCAGCTCGTAGGTAAGAACGTCTATGATACTCTCGTCAAGAGAGAAGGCGACAAGATACAGGCTAGCCTGGCTACGGATTGGGAAAGACCCGACGAGAAGACCTGGGTTTTCACGCTACGCAGCGGAGTCAAATTCCATGACGGCAAGCAGGTGACCGCCACGGACGCGAAAGCCTCGCTCGAGCGACTGGCGGGAACAGTGGAAGCTCCTCTTGCCCCGCTATGGGAATCCCTCGACTCGGTCGATGCTACCGACGAGCGGACGCTGACAATCAAAACAAAGGAACCGCTCGGCACTATGCTACCGAACCTTACCCTGATGTTCGTCTTGCCCGCGGACAAGCTTGAAGACAAGGGGTTCTTCAGGAAGCCCGTCGGCAGCGGCCCCTTCAAAGTCGAGTCGTTCGTGCCTTCGCAAAGGCTGAAGTTGACCTCCAATGCCGATTACTGGGGCGGTCCCCCTAAGCTAAAAGGGCTCGAATTCAGGTACATACCGGAAGACTCCACGCGCCTCACAAGCCTGGAGAATGGAGAAGTCCAAGCTACCTGGACGATAACGGCAGATCAGCTGTCCCAGTTGGAAGGCAACAACGATGTGGTATTAGAGACTACGACAAGCTACACCTACTATTTTAATTGGTTCAACTGCAGCCGGGAACCTTTCACGGACCCGAACGTCCGTCGTGCCATGTGGCACGCAGTAGATGTAGAGGCAATGGCGAAAGACCTATTCCTGGGCACAGTAGAATTGATGAAGGCTCCGATCTCTTCTTCCGTCTTTGGCTACGCACCCCAGGAGCCCTACCAGTACGATCCGGAGCGCGCCCGTAAGTTGCTAGCCGACGCAGGTCATCCCGACGGGTTTTCGACGACCTTGATGTTCTCGGAGGCATACGGGGCAGAGATGCGCCGGGTTGCGGAGACGCTCGTATCCTACTGGGCCGACATAGGAGTCGAAGTCGAACCTCAGGAACTGGAGGATGCTCAGTGGCTCGAGAGGCTCACGGCCCTCGAGTGGGATATGGATGTCCAGACGAACGCCACCCAGACAGGGGACGCCGACTACAGCCTAGGACGACTATACACTACCGAGGCGGGCCGGCTCGGCTACTCAAACAAGGATCTAGATCGGATTCTGTACTCGGCGCGAACAACCAACGATCAAGATGAGCGCGCCGATCTTTATGCTCAAGCGTGCAACATCATCTGGAACGATGCGCCTGGCATCTACCCGTTCGAGGTCCAGGCCAAGTATGCTCTGAGCCCGGACATCAATGGCTTTGAGGTTGCGCCTACCTTCACGCCCACCTTCCGAACTGTCTCCATCAAGGCATGAGGAGCCAACATTGCTGAGAGCATGCGGCCCGGATCTGGGCAGGCAAGAGGCGTAGTCAATGGATACCTCGCAAGATACGAACAGATCTTCAGCAAAAAGGCCTCTCGAACCTTTGCTCGAGGTCCGAAATCTCGCGGTGGAGTTCCACACGCGAGCTGGTGTAGTTAAAGCGGTCGATGGGGTCTCTTTCTCGCTCCGCGAGTCCGAGACGCTGGCAGTGCTCGGTGAGTCAGGTAGCGGCAAGAGCGTTACGGCGCTGGCTATCATGGGCCTGTTGCCCAAGCCTGCCGGTAGAATCGTGAGTGGAGATGTGCTCTTCCGCGGCCGGAACCTCGTTCGCTCGTCTGAAGCCGAGCTGCGGACGATGCGTGGGGCACGCATCTCTATGATCTTCCAGGATCCGCAAAGCTCGCTAAACCCGGTCTTAACAGTCGGGTATCAGATCGGCGAGGTGCTCAGGCACCATAGGAGCGCCTCTCGCCAAGAGGCCAAGGCGGCCGCAATCGAATTGATGGAGCGCGTGCGCATCCCGGACGCGAGGCGGCGCGTGAACGACTATCCTCATCAGTTCTCAGGGGGTATGAGACAGCGAGTGATGATCGCCATGGCGCTCGCGCTGGACCCGGAAATCGTCGTTGCCGACGAGCCGACGACGGCCCTGGATGTCACGGTGCAGAAGCAGATCATGGGCCTTCTCAAAGACCTGCAGGAGCAACACAAGATGGGACTTATCTTCATCACGCACGATCTCGGGGTCGTCGCCGACACGGCGGACAGGTTGGCGGTCATGTACGCGGGACGCATAGTCGAGACCGGAACGATACGAGAGGTTTACACGAAGCCGGCGCACCCTTACACGCTTGGCTTGATGAGGTCCGTCCCGGGGGTCAATCAGCGCGCACAATACCTCTTGCCGATCGAGGGATCTCCGCCAAACCTGCTTTCTCCGCCGTCGGGCTGCTCGTTCCACCCCCGATGTCCTTTCGCCCGCGAGAGATGTGAGCACGATGATCCAGAATTGCGAGAAGTGCTTCCGGCACGACAGAGCGCCTGTCACTACGCTGAGGAGGTGCTGGAGCGTGTCACAGACAAGGACGGATAAGCCTATACTTGAGGTGGTTAACCTCGAAACCACCTTCCCGCTGAAGTCAGGTCTCTTGCGTCGCACGTACGCGGAGGTCCAAGCCGTCTCAGACGTCAGCTTCAGCGTCTATCCTGGCGAGACGCTGGGCCTCGTGGGCGAGTCCGGGTGCGGCAAATCGACTGTCGCTCGTACGATCACCGGTCTCGAGCGCTCCAAGAGTGGCCACGTCTACTTCGACGGGCAGGATCTCACTCAGCTCTCGTATGCCCAGATGCGAGCACTGCGAGGAGATATCCAGCTCATTTTTCAGGATCCGTACTCATCGTTGAACCCACGGATGACCGTTAGAGAACTGGTCACAGAACCCTGGCAAATACATGGCGGCGTTGTACAAAGGGGACGGTGGGAAGCAGAGCTCACCGAGCTTCTCGAGATGGTTGGCTTAAACCTTGAGCACGCTGATCGCTATCCGCACCAGTTCTCCGGTGGTCAGCGACAGCGCATCTCCATCGCACGGGCGCTCGCACTCCGGCCGAAACTGGTCATCTGCGACGAGGCGGTCTCCGCTCTGGACGTCTCGATTCAGGCACAGATCCTCAACCTGCTCAAGGAACTGCAGGAAGAACTCGGCTTGGCTTACTTGTTTATCTCCCACGACCTCTCGGTCGTTCGTCACGTCTGCGACCGAGTTGCGGTCATGTACCTGGGCAAGATCATGGAGATTGGAGACAGAGACGCAATCTACGAACTGCCGACGAACCCTTACACTCAGGCGCTACTCTCTGCCGCCCCAGTGACGAAGCCATGGCTCGCCGAAGGTCGCAAGGAGATCGTGCTAGAAGGAGATATACCCTCCCCAGCAAATCCGCCCTCAGGATGCCGCTTCAGGACTCGTTGCTGGAAGGCGGAGGACGTTTGCGCCAGAGAGGAACCAGGCCTTGTGGACCGTGGTCACGGCCATCCCAGTGCCTGCCACTTCGCGGAAGTGGATACCACAGTCATTCCACAAACAGGATAGGGTGATCCTTTGTTCAATGACAAAACTATACTCGTCACGGGAGTTTGCGGAGGGATAGGCCAGACCATCGCGAAGAGGCTGCTGCGAGAAGGAGCGTTCGTAATCGGGGCGGACATGGCCGAAGAAGCGCCGCCGGACCTAAAAGACCAAATCCGCTACTACGCCTTCGATCTGGCGGCACCAACTTCTGTAGAGAGGCTCTTCTCAAGCTTGGATGCCGCGCAGACCAACCTCGATGGATTGGTCAATAACGCTGCCTACAACGTGCGCGGCGACGTGCTGTACATTTCCGTATCCGAATGGGATGCGGTTATGAACGTGAACTTACGTGGCACCTTTCTCATGTGCCAGCATGGCGCGAGACGCATGTTGGAGCACGGCGGCGCCATAGTGAATATATCCTCCTCTGCTGCGAAGCTCGGGGGAAAGATCGCTGGTGACCACTACTCGATTGCAAAAGCGGGCGTCAACACTCTAACAGTATTGCTGGCGAAAGAGATTGCAGCCCAAGGCGTTCGAGTAAATTCGATCTGCCCTGGTCCCATCTCGACCCCGTTCCACGAGAACACTACGGAGGAGGAGAAACGGGCGGCAGTCCGAAACATTCCCATGGGACGCTTTGGCGAGCCTGCGGAGATCGCAGGTGTGGTCTCCTTCCTGCTGTCGGAGGACGCATCTTACATGACCGGCGAGGTGCTCGACGTCAACGGCGGCCTAGTCATGGAGACCGTCTGAGGGACGAGGATCCCTCGTGCCGCGGGATGCTCTGCCTTTTGCAGATTAGGAACCATGGAAGAGGAGAAGTAGATGGCCATTAGAGAGATGAGCGCAGAAGTGGTGATTTTGGGTGGTGGCACTGGAGGTTGTGCGGCAGCACTTGCCGCCGCCAGCGTAGGAGCCAGGGTGGTGATGACGGAGGAGACCGACTGGATCGGCGGTCAACTCACTAGCCAGGCAGTACCCCCAGACGAACATGAGTGGATCGAGAAGTTCGGCCGCACCCGTGGCTACGGACGCTTTCGTGAGGGCGTTCGCGACTACTTCCGCCGCTACTTACCCTTGACCGGAGAGGCCATGCGTAACCCACACCTCAACCCCGGCAACGGGTGGGTTAGCCCGATCTGTCACCCGCCCACGATAGCGTTGGCCGTCCTGGAAGCGATGCTGGCACCTTACACGATAAGCGGACGGCTCACCATTCTGCCCGAGCACAAGCCAATATCCGCAGAGACGGACGGCGACAAAGTCTCTTCCGTTACACTGCAGAGCACTAGAGACGGCGAAAACATAGTCGTCACTGCTCCCTATTTTCTGGACGCTACGGAACTAGGTGAAATACTACCCCTGGCGGGCGTTGAGTACGTGACCGGCTCCGAGTCGAGGGATCAGACGGGAGAGCCTCATGCCCTCGATAAGGCAGATCCGCTCGACATGCAGGGCATCACGATCTGCTTCGCGGTCGATTACCGAGCCGGCGAGGACCACACCATAGAGAAACCGGAAGGCTACGAATTCTGGCGCAACTACAAGGCCGACTTCTGGCCCGATAAGCAGCTCTCCTGGTACACATCTCATGTGGTACCGGGGGTAGGTACAGGGGCGAAAGAGTGGAGCCTCTTCCCCGAAGCGGAAAAGTTCCCACTCTGGACTTACAGGAGGCTCATAGACAAAGACTTGTTCGCTCCGGGAACCTTCGATAGCGACATAAGCCTCATCAACAACCCTCAAAACGATTACTGGCTAGGACCCATACTCGAGGTAGATGAAGCCGTGGCCAAGAAAAACCTCGAAGCAGCGAGGCAGCTGAGTCTCTCCTTCCTCTACTGGATGCAGACCGAGGCGCCACGTTCCGATGGCAGAAGCGGCTACCCAAGCCTCAGGCCACGCGGGGACGTCATGGGTACGGATAACGGACTGGCCAAGTACCCTTATATAAGGGAGGCGCGCCGCATAAAGGCCGAGTACACCATAGTGGAGCAGGATCTGAACTCGGAGGTCAGATCAGACGGCGGCGCGAAGGAGTACGAGGACTCCGTAGGCGTGGGCGGCTACCATGTAGACTTGCACCCGAGCACCGGAGGCAGAGACTACGTAAAGCTCGATCCCTACCCGTTCCAGATTCCGTTGGGAGCCCTCATCCCGGAACGCGTGGAGAACCTGCTGCCCGCCGGCAAGAACATCGGCACTACGCACCTGACGAACGGTTGCTATCGCCTTCATCCGGTGGAGTGGAACGTGGGCGAGGTGGCCGGCTCGCTAGCCGCCCACTGTGTCCGCAAAGGACTAAATCCACGGCAGGTACGAAACGACAGAGAGCTCTTGGAAAACTTTCTCAGCGTGCTGACTACTCAAGGTGTCGAGCTCCGGTGGCCCAAACCAGGGACATTCGAGTCGAACACTGAGGAGTACAGACGTGAGCACTCCATCCCGCTAAATCTTAGGACCTGAGTCGGACGCGCAACAAAGGTGGTCCGAAAGGCGGTCTGTGCGTACAAGAAATGATGAAAGTTAGGAAGGAGACAGGAGGAGTATGCAAAGAATTGTGGCTTACGAACACGGTCTAGATAGGTTTCAGCCACTGCAGGCTATCCTTACTTATGATGACTTCAATACGGGTATGAACGGCTGGCTAGACCTTACGCCCAACTTTACGGAAGATTCGTTCAATGCTTATCCTAGCGTAATGGACAAGAGTCGGTGGGCACCACCGATGCTGAGTACCGCCACCTTCTCTTACGTGGGCACCCACGGGGCGATGGAGGGAGCCTACTCCCTAAAGCTGTCCACCAAGCCGGTCGCCGCGCCTCATGAAAATACACCGGTGCCTGGGAGCATTGGCCACGCCCTCAAGCGGATGTCGAAGCATCGCGACATAAACCGCTTGCAGGTCGAAATGTGGTACGCCTACGCCCCCGAGCAAGACCGGCCGGGGCTTGGCGAGGAGGCCATCCGAGCTTTCGGATTCCTCTTTGACGTTCAGGATACCGAGTACCGGTACATGCCTTGCATACGTTACCTCAATGCCGCCAACGGCGAGATGAAACAGCGATGGCAGTACGGACGTGCCGCGGACGTTACGGACGAGGAGTGGGCGTATGGCGCCAAGGGCGAATGGCACCAGCGAGGAATAGATCCGCAGTGGTACGGCCGGCGCTACCCGGATGGCACGACGGACGGCTTTCAGGAAGTGCCTGAGGGACACCAAGAGTTACTCTATAACGAGTCCAACGACAAGATCAACTGGATATATTTCCGCTTGCTCGTGGACTTGAAGAAGCGCGAATACATCGAGTTCCAATCTAAAGACAGAGTGTTCGATCTTAGGGAATTCAAGCCCACGCTGGTTGCGCCCTACGCCCGTATCGAGAACCTAATCAACGCGACCCTCTGGATCGAGAACGACACGGATCGGGGAAGCTTTCTGTTTGTGGACTCAATTGTGGTCTCGATAGATTGAGGGGAGAGAGGATGAAGCAATCTCATACAGCTGTCGTCGAGAGGAAAGAGGAGTTCACCGCCCAACTACAGACCCATCCCTATGAGGTTGCCTGGGCAAGCGAGGCCATATTTTTCCTCCGGGTGGAGGAGCTGAGCGGGGAGTCTCCAGAACTCGATGCTGCAGTCCAAATCTCCGTCGACGGTGTGAACTGGGTAGACGAAGGTACCACACTTGGTCCCGTCAGCGAAGAAGGAGATTACTTCGCCAAAGTATCCCATTTTGGGGGATGGCTCAGGCTCAACGGGGAGGTGCGAGGAGAGAACGCGAGGTTCGTATTGACCGTGCAGTTGGTCCTCAAAGAGTAGGGGATGAGAACTGAGCTCCGGCTCTTCGCTGCCCTTGGTGCCGCACGGCGGCCATCCACTTGCGTGTTAGAGCCCGCTACATTGAAGCGGGATCGAGCATGCGCTTGCGGCTGTTCACGAAGAGATAACGGAAAAGGTACGGTGGTGCAACACATCCATTAATGAGAGTTGCTTACATGTGCGTTGGTGCTACGGAACCTTTCGTGCGGGAGGGAATAACTTGAACTTACGCGGCAACTGGGACCAGCGGCGCGGCATCGGACGCGGAGAGTTCCTGAAGATGTCCCGTGCTGTTTCTGGCGAGGTATGGCCAGTGAGGCTCGAACTCCGACGGCAGCGGTTTCTCGCGGGGCTCCGGGTCTGATCACGAAGACAGGGGTAGACTATGCCCAACTCACAGCGATAGGGACGGTCGTCTTGCTGCCCGCTGCGGTAGTCGGGGCGATAGAGGGATGCAAGGGTGCGAAGTGCGAGGGCAACGACGGTAAGCCCGACTCGATCATGTTCGGGACCATCATGACCGTGATAGGACTCGAAAGAGAACAGTGCGTAATGAGCGGCGACAGACTCTACACCGACATCCGCACGGCGAAAGGCGCCGGGATGCCTTCTGCCATCGTACTGACCGGCGAGTCGACGGCCGAGGACATAAGGAACGCGTCGGAGGAGAACCTACCAGACCTTACCTGGAGCGGATCGACCAACTCGTTCCGTCTCACCTGTGGGCGGAGTTCGGCTGGGAGGATGGGTAAGGCCAGCCGTCACCCTACGCCACGGTACATGGATGTGAGGAAGGAGGAGAGCAATGGCAAAGGGTCAGTACCTCCTTGGCATCGACTTCGGAACGGGGGGAGCGAGGGTCGGTATCTTCGACCCCGAAGGGACGCCGATAGTCTTTAGCGAACGGGAATATACGCTCGAGCACCCGCGCCCTGGCTGGGCGGAGCAAGATCCCGATGAGTGGTGGTCGTCCCTGGTTGCGGCGGTGAGAAGCGCGATGGAAGAGAGCCGTATCTCCCCTGAGGACATCGCTGGCATCTCGGTTGACGCCACGAGCAGCACCGTACTCGCTATGGACGAGAACGACAGGCACCTGCGTCAGGCCATAATGTGGATGGACGTGCGATCCTCCCAGCAGGCTGACAGGATCGCGGGCACCAACAACAACGCCCTCAAGTACAACGGCTACGGGGCCGTCTCAGCCGAGTGGGGGCTTCCGAAGGCGCTCTGGATCAAGCAGAACGAGCCTGAGGTCTACAAGAGCGCCAGGCACATCTGCGACTGCGGCGACTGGCTGATCCAGCGCCTCACCGGTCAATGGACGTCCTCCATCAACATGGTCAGCTCGAAGTACTATTATGACCGCGACGAAGGTGGCTACCCCGAGAGCCTCTACGATGCGGTGGACGCCGGAGACTTGCTCGACAAATTCCCCAACGAGGTGCTGGATCTCGGCACGGTTGCCGGAGAGTTGCGCAAGGAGGCGGCCGAGGAACTCGGTCTGAAGGCGGGCACGCCCGTGGCCGAGGGGGGAGTAGACGCCTACGTCGGGGCGATCGGGCTCGGGGTGGTCGAGCCGGGGAAGATTGCCCTGATCACAGGCTCTTCGCACGTCATGATCGGGCAGAGTGCGAGACCCATCCACGATCCAGGCTTCTGGGGCGCCTACACGGACGCCATGATCCCAGGACAGTACACCGTGGA
>Ga0126308_10001035_pt1 | contig 10546 bp, 13 predicted proteins | sample Plot55_FD_92533 | JGI IMG/M metagenome (GOLD analysis project Ga0126308, IMG submission 92533) | Serpentine soil microbial communities from UC McLaughlin Reserve, CA, USA - Plot55 | ecosystem: Environmental > Terrestrial > Soil > Grasslands | place: USA: UC McLaughlin Reserve, Lake County...
CACGTCGGCCCGCTGGGAGCGGCCTTCGCGAGCAGTAGCAGGAACGGGCAACCCTCGGCCTTAGTGGGGGGCGGTGGGCTGCGCGCTTCAGGCAGTTGCTGATTCAGGTCCGGTTCCCGTAGGTTCGCTCGTCCGATGAGTCGGCGGGTGATCGTGGGACTGCAGGCAGGGTTCTGGCTGCTCGTCGCGACCGAGGTCGCCTACGTACTGCTCTGGCGAGACCCTCCGATCTGGCCGGGCATCGTGATCGTTGCGCTGGCCCTCGTCGTCGGTCTGCTGATCCTGTTGAGCAGCTAAGCACTACCGACCCGGGCACCCAGAGTCCTGACAACGGCTACTCGCTATTCGGCGCCCCAGATCGAGGTGGACTGATCGCGGTCACGAGGAGGCGAGGCGGGGGTCCTCCGCTTGGAGGCCGATCAACGCATGGGGGTGAGGTACCGCCTCGCTGCTCCGGGACGGGACCTCGCGTGAATTCGGTACTCGGCAAGTACGGTAGGCAGCCGTGAGCGCGCGAGATGCCCTGCTGCTATGCGGAAGCAGTGCATTGTGTCCGGACCCGCCAAGCTGATCGCTCTGGCGCTCGTCGGCCTCCTGGTCGCCGCTGGTGCGGTTGCCGCCTTCGTTGGGATCCGGCAGGCCAACGAGCGAGCGGCGGCCGAACGGCGCCAGACGCAGGTGCGCGCCGAGCGCCAGGCCGCCACGCGCCGCAAGACGATCGCCCGGCGACGACAGCTCGTTCGCGGATTAGAGCTGTCGGTGGCCAAGAAGGCGGCAATGGGCGTCGCCCGCGGGGTTATGACGGGTCCGATCAAGCGCACGCTCTGCACCCCGCTGGGCGCTGCGAACCCCGACGACCTGACGCAGCACACCGGGAGCTTCGAGTGCATCGCCGTGATCCAGGACAACCCGGATGGAAGCTATGAGGGGTACCGATTCAGCGCCACCGTCAACTACGACTCCGACAGCTACACATCGCGACTCCGCGGATGAGCACGCTGGCTCGGCTGCTGGCTCCGGGGAAGCAGAACATCGGCATCCTTTTGACGGTGCTCGTCGGCGCGGGCGCCGCACTGGTCGGCGGCGTCATCGCCACCGCGCTCGGCGTGGGCGAAACCCGCGGCATCGACTGGATCAAACACCTCATCCAGGTCGTCCTGGCGGTGCTCGGTGTCATGGCGGTCGCCTCCGTGAAGCGCGGAGACGAGGTCTGGGGAACCTGACCGGCGGTAGTGGGGCGCTCGCCCTATCGACGCAGTAGGGCACCGCGAATTAGCTAACCCACGCACTCCACTGTGATACTGAGCCGGGGCGCCGGTCAGCCGGCGTCGGGAACGCCCGTTCCCGGCCCCTCTGAGCCGTGCCCAATAGACGCTCCGACCGTGCGGTAGGGTCGCTTATCTCTAGGTCGGCTGATCTTTCCTTCGAGCAGCGAGAGGACGCGGCGTGCGGATCGCGTCGTTCAACGTCGAGAACCTTTTTGATCGCGCCAAGGCTCTGAACACGTCGACGTGGGCCGAGGGGCGCGAGGTGCTGGCGCAGCACGCTCGCATCAACTCCCTGCTCGGAGAGCCGGTCTACACCGAAGAGATCAAGGGCGAGATCGTCAAGCTGCTCGAGCAGCTCGGGCTGGACAAGAAGGACGACGGCGGGCGATACGCACTGCTGCGCCAAAACCGCGGCCGGCTGCTCAGCCGCCCCAGGACGGGGGGCGTCGAGATCGTGGCCTCAGGGCGAGACGTCTGGGTGGGATGGGTCGAGCTCAAGACCGAGCCGGTAAACGAGCTGGCCACTCAGCACACGGCGATGGTGATGCGCGACGTGGCCGCCGACATCCAAGCCGTGGTCGAGACCGACAACCGCATCGCCCTGCGCGACTTCTCGAGCATCTTGCTGCACGCGGTTGGCGGCACGCCCTTCGAGCACACCATGCTCATCGACGGCAACGACGATCGCGGCATCGATGTAGGCATCCTCACCCGCGCCGGGTATGAGATCACCGGGATCCGCTCCCACGTCGACGACACCGACGCTAAGGGCGAGATCTTCAGCCGCGACTGCCCGGAATACGTGATCACTACGGCGACCGGAGAGCGCGTTGTGGTCCTGGTCAATCACCTCAAGAGCAAGGGCTACGGCACAGCCGCAGATTCAAATGCCAAGCGCCAGCGCCAAGCTGCCCGGATCGCGACGATCTATCGCCGCCTGCGCAAGCTGAAAGAGCTGAACGTCGCCGTGGTGGGCGACTTCAACGACACGCCTGACTCCAAGCCGCTGGCGCCGCTGCTGGCCAAGACCGACCTGCGCGACATCACCACCCACGAGGCGTTCACCAGCGACGGGCGCCCAGGGACCTATGCCAACGGGACCAAGAGCAACAAGATCGACTACCTCCTGCTCTCGCCGGCGCTGTTCAAACGCGTCACCGGGGGCGCCATCTACCGCAAGGGCGTCTGGGGCGGCAAACACGGCACGCTATGGGAGCACTATCCGACCATGACCAACGGGACCCAGGCTGCGTCGGACCACGCTGCCATCTACGCCGACGTCGATATCTGACCTTCGGCCACTTGGCATCACCTCCACGTTCTCCCGCGACACCGCGTACTCGCCCAGCCCCAGAGCTTCGAGGGCGTCGGAGCGGTTCGTTGCATCGCAGATACGCTCTGTGGGCCCAGAGTCAATTAGGATCGCTTCGGCGGACTGGCTCTACGGTCACGATGAGCCGCCGCCGCGGAAACCCGTGCGGTGTTCGACGAAAGGAGACCCATGACAAGTAACGACAACCTCAGGACGCGCGCGCCGCGCCGACCGTCGCCGGCCTTTGTGGTCGCTTGCATCGCCCTGTTTGTCGCTCTGGCCGGCACCGCCTTTGCTAGCGGTTCCGTCAGCTCGACCCAGGTCCAGCGCCTGACCGCGGCCCAGCAGATCAGTGTCCCGGCGCATAGCACCAGGGCGCTCAGGGTGCCCTGCGCTTCGGGCCACACGTTGGTCAACGGCGGCGGCGGGTTCAATACCTCGACCGCCGGGGCGTACGTCGTCACTTCGTATCCGAGCCAGAATGGCTGGTACGTCAAGGGGCGCAACAACGCCACGTTTGCTCAGACCTTGGTCGTAGTCGCGAACTGCAACCCGTGAGCCGGACGTCCAGGAGGCGGTGGGGAGCCTCGCCCGCAGTTTGTCCGATGACCTGAGAAGCCATCTCGACCTGTCCGAGACTCGGTCGATCACTTCGACCGGCGGTCGGCGCGAGCGCACGCCATTGGTGATCTGCGGCGCTTGACCCGGCCGCCATGCGTCGGCGCCCGGCCGCAGGTTCTCTGGAGCGGTCGTGACCGTGAAGCTCACGGCTGCTGCCCTAACGCATTTCGCCCATCGGCTGGGCGCCGGTGGGCACGATCAGTCCGGGGACGCCATCGGGCGCGGCTATGACCCCGATTGCTAAGACAAGTAGGACGGCTGCCGTACCCCAGGTTGCCGGACGTCGCCATGAGGGCCTGGTAGAGCCCCTCCAGCGCTGCTAGACGTGAAGCTTCCTCTAGGTCCCGATTTGGCTTGGGCGTCCCGATCCCGCCGCTCGTGGTGGAGGTCGCTGCGACGTAGGGGCGTGGGACATCCCTTGGATCGCGCGCCGCCGAACCCTCCACTGCTCATCGCCAGATCGGACGGCGTGGGAGGAAAGGGTCTGCGCAATTTCGCGTTCTTAGCAGTGAGAATACGCTCGTGACCCTAGACTCAGGATCAGATCTGCTTCGTGCAAGGCAGTGACGACCCGCAACTGTAAGCCCACCCGATGACCCCGTCCCCTGAAGTGCAAATTCGAGGGCAAGCCGTAGCCGGTGGCGGCCTAGTCAGATGGCGGGCTGGCACGTTGCTGGAGAAGCTGGGGGCCGGTCTCGCCACCGACGCTGCACGCCGGTCGGTTGAAGAGAGGCTTCGTGTCGCCGGACTAGGGGTGGAGCCCTCGCTGACAGCGACCGATCTCGACGCCTCCGTGACGGTCTATCTGCTCGATCAGACAAACGGCGTCGGGCGCGGGCAGATCGAAGAGCAGCGGATGGAGGCGCCCCAAGGCGAGCTGGAACCCGACGAGGCACCAAGCGAAGCGTTGTGGCCGACGCTCGAGCGGCGGGAGCTGTCGACCCCCCTCTCGGCCGAGGACTACGTCACGACGGTGCCTCGCCCGGACCGAGGCGAAGACGAGATAGCCCGCCCCGGCGCGGAGCATGAGCATGAAGAGGAGCGACGACTCGCGCTCGAGCGCGGCTACGAGGCGGGACAAGAACACTCGGAGCAACCCAAGGCGCTCGCGGACGCCCTGGAGCTAGCACGAACCCAGCTTGATCGCGAGCGCGCCCGCAGTAGCGAGTTGGGGCGGCGGGTGGAGGAGCTCGAGGCGGCGGGCGACGACCTCAGGCGGACAGCGGACAGCGCCAGGGACGCGCTCACCCGCCACCAGGCCGAGTCCGAGCAGGAGCTCGCCCAAGCTCAATCGCGCTTCGCGGAAGAACAGGCTCGGCGGGAGGCCACCGAGCGCGACTTCGCCGACGAGCGCGTAGCCCTCCACGGGCGCGCCAATCGGGTATCGGAGGCAATGAAGCGCACCCACCTGGAGCTTGAGCACGCCCGCCGGCAGATCGAGAGACTCGAGCGCCAAGCCGAGGCCTCGCGCGCTCACCTCAAGCGCAATGCTCAGAACGCAACCAAACTCGTCGGGAACCTGCGAGGCAGCCTCGAGGCGGAACGCGAGCAGACCTGCAAGCTGCAGGTTCGCCTCGATGAGCTGACGAAAGCCCACGAGGACGAGCTCGCCGCAGCTCGGAGCCGGCTGGCCAAAGCCGAGGCCGCGGTTGTCACTGCCCGGGCCGAGAGCGAGTCGGCGAGCAGCGGGCGCGCTGACCTTGAGCGAACGCTCGAGGCGGCGGCGCGGGAGTCTGAGCAGAAGCTAGGCGCAGGCCTGGAGCGGACCGCTGCGGCTGAGGCAGAGTTGGCGCAGGCGCGGCTAGACCTGCAACGAGAGCAAGCGCGACGCAGAGAACTGGAAGGCGAACTCTCCTCAGCGCGGCATGGCGCAGATGAGATCCGCGCAGCGGCGGATGTCCGGGCGCGAGCGTTGGAGGAGGCGCTGCAGCTAACCCGCGACGAGCTCGAGCGCGAACGAGTCCGCGCGGAGGAGTTGGGACCCCAGGTTGCCGCGCTGGCTCGACGCTTCCTCACCAAGGCATCGCAGCGAGACCCGCGGCGTCGCTGACCTGAGGACGTAACTGTATTCCGGCACCGCGTCGTCCGCGAATTGGACCTCGTGCCCTGACGGCCTTCAGCGAAATTTGAAGGTTCAGGCTCTTAGGGAATCGGGAAACGTACGGCTGCCCGGCCATCAGCCCTCCGGCTGGGCAAGTGGGATGAGTGGGGTTCCGGCCCGGCAGGGACCGCTTCCCATGAGGACTGGCGCTCGCTCTCCTTGGATCCAGTCGATGCTCGACGTCTACCGCTTACGTCTGCGCGATCCGGCTCGTCCGCCCCAGGCGGTGATCGAGCGACTGCGCCAGGGGTTGCCCGACGTGGTGATCGGCGCCGATGGAACGGCCCTGGTCTTGGTGGCCCAAGATCCCAGCTTGGGTGACCGGGTCCGCTTGGCGGTGAAGCGCGTGTGCGGCGATCCTGCCTGGCATGAGCATTTCTGCTCGCTCAACGGCGATCCTGAATAGAGCCGCTTGCCTTGCTGCGTCCGGGGCACCGTTACCCGAGACGCGACCGGACCCCGGCTGGGGGGCCCCCGTTCGCGGAGTCGGGGCTGACGCCGTCTGCGGACGGCTTTCAACCCTTCTCAGGACTCCCTTTAAGCCAGCCGATGAGCCGCAGGAATGCGCGACTCACCGTCTCTAGGAGCGACCTCGAGATGGAGACCCCAGCCGACGCGCCGAGGCCTCCGATCTCGCTGGCTGCTGCTCGCTGCTTATTCCAGCTGCAGCGATGAGGGCGCTACGAGCTCGACTGTGTGGTCAGGAATCCGAAGCGTCCTGAGTCAACCTTCTCCCTCTTCGGAACGGCTGGTCAGGTAGCTCAGCCATGCCGGCTCCCCGTCGATCGTCCAGTCGAGGTCGAAAGAGCGGCCGGCGAGGCTGGAGCCCGAAGGCCCGAGCAAGGTCGAGCCCGACAGCGTCGTGTCCCGGGTCGGACTGGCCACTCTCTCTGCCTCTCGCTCCGCTCGCGCCTGGCGACGCTCCCACCCTTTCTCCATCCAGCGCAGGCGGTCGATGACACTGGCGCGATCGGACATCGTGGGCCTCTCGTCCGACTCGTCGTGGTCGTCGTCCGATCCGAGGTGGTGGTCCCCCCCGGCGGTCGCCAAGCTGCGAGTGAGTTCCAGGTCAAGCAGGTCCGCGCTCAGCGCCTGATTCCAGCGTGTCATTTGAGTCTCCTTGGCTCGAGTTACTGAGTCGCCGGGAAACGAGCCCCCGACGTGGCCGTGCTAGCCGAGTGGGCTAGCCGGGCCGCTCGAGAGCGGAGACGAAGAGCAGCGGTCGCGGGTGCGCGGGCCGGAGCAGAGCGCCGCGTCCCGCTCTGGGAGCTGCCAAACCGGCCGCGAATAGCGCCGCGAAGATCGAGAACAAGAGCGTGAGGGCCAAGCCGACGGTGGACGTCGGCGGGCCTAAGGGGGGAGCCCGCGGGGGCGGAGGCAAGGCGTCCTGGAGCGCCGCCGCAACCGCATTTGACGGACCGACCCCGATCCAAGGGCTTGGAGGCCCCATCTCGTGCCACTCTGTCGAGCCCAGGCGATTCGAAGCGGTGGTCGCAGCGCCGGCGGGTTGGTCCGCGCCCGTAGCCGCAAGACGCCCGTCGTGCACAGTCCACTGCACTGACGGGTCGGGCTGAGTGTGCGAGGCGGGAGTGGCACCGGTCGGTGGGCCAGCCGTGGGCGGAGCGCTCAGAGGCCCTGGCGAGAGGAGCGCGTCGGCGGCGGCGGCGCCACGCCCGGGCAACAGCTGATTGGTAATGACGATCCCGTTGCTCTCGAGGATCGCGGTCACCGGCTGGCTAGCCGCCACGACGCGCGCTCTGATCCCGTCCACGGCGGACGTCACCGTGGAGGTCAGCCGCCGAGAGGCGGACTCGGCGTGCCACAAGATCTCGTTGCCGGACGCACCAAGCGATGCTCCGACACGCCCTCCCGCCGACATCGCCCGGGTGGCCACCTGTTTCGGTGAGGATTGACGCTTCGTCCGCGCCCCCGTCGCGGCCAGCTCCGGAGGGGCCCGGTCTGCCGCCGTGGTCAGATCAGCAGGGGGGCCGTCCCCGCCGGCGCTGCCATCTCCCTTGGCCACGTCCACCTTTGGCTGGGCAGCGCGTGTCGCTTCGTTGACCGCGCTGGCCTCGTCCTTGGCAGCGCCGGCCTCGTGCTTGACGGCGCTCCCCTCGTGCTTGACGGCGCTCCCCTCGTGCTCGACGGCGCTCCCCTCGTTCGTATGGACCTCGGCCGCGCTCTTTCCGCGGTGCGCCTGCACGTTCGGGCCGTCGCGATCGCCGCCGGGTGAGCCGGCGTGCTTACCGCCCTGGTCGGAGTCCCCGTGGTCATCGGCCCTGTCCGAGCCGCTGTGCTTGTCGCCATCCGAGCTGCTGTGCTTGTCGACGGAGACCTTACGGCCGCCGCCGTCCTTGCCCTTGGCAACCACCTGAGCGGGGCAAGCGAGGACCAATCCGAGCGCTGCCAGGAGCCCGGTGCGAACAAACGTCCAGGCGCCCGCCCGCCTCCAGGGACGTGTCCGGTCGCAAGCTGCGTCTTGCCGCCACCGGCGAAAGACGCCACTCCCCCGCCTCTGCCCGCGCACCCGGTCGGGGATCGCCCGGAACATTGTTGAGGAATACCCCGAACCCGGTTGGGGAATCGCGCCGAGCTCAGGGCGAAAGACGTCTCGTGGCGGACTGCAGGCGTCTACCGGGTACACGCCGGCCGTGTTCCCGAGGTCGGATGCCGCGGATTAGCAGGGTTTTCCTCAATTCATCCCTGGCAGCGGTGCGTCGGCCGGCTTCACGCTGAGCGACAAGGAATGCGGCTGAGGTCGGGGCTGTCTAAGACGTCGACGCCGGTCCGATCAGCAGAAAGCCCCCGCCTGAGCGAGGGCTTTCTGTGATCTAGGTCTGCGCCGGGCTGCCCTGACTACGCGGCCCAACCGCATCCGGCCTTCTGGGCGTTCGCGCGGGTCTGGTTGGCCTGCTGATCGCTGGCCGCGGCGTCCTCGTCGCTTTGGTTCTCCCCGTCGGGATTGCCGTCGATCTGAATGGCTCCCGCAACCTGCGAGTCATACGCGATCTTGTAGTTCTCGCAGATCTCTCTATGGCGCTTCATAACGTCCGGGCGAAAGATCTGGGCCTGAGCGGCGGGCTCCAGCGGCCCGATTGCCACGAGGACGGTGAACGCGGTCGCCAGCGTGGCGATGGTGGTGCGGAGCTTGGTGCTGAGCATCTGGTATCTCCTGATGGGCGGGTTTGGTTGGCCCGGCCATCGTCCATCCCCGCGAGGCCGCCGCATAGCCACCCTAGGTGTAGATCTCGTACACCTTGGCTGCGGCTGGTCAGCAGCTTCTCGCTCGGGTCACCGCCAGCCCTTCCTCTAGGTCCGGCCTTGTCTCAGGCATCCCGATCCCGCCGCTGGTGGTGGAGGTCGCCGCGACGTAGAACTTGGGGCGCCGGACCTCGGTACGGCGCGATTTCGCCTGCGCGATACTGGCCGCAACGTGAAGCTCTACGTCTGCTACGGCACCTTCAAGTCGCGCAAACCCGGTGGACATCCTTGCCGGAAAGCCCACGAGGCCCTCAAGGCCGCAGGTCACGACCCGGAGGTCGTGAAGACCTACGGCTGCTTCCGGACAGACCCGCTCTTTCCGGGCCGCCGTAAGGTCAAGCAACTCACCGGGAAGTACCAAGTCCCAACGCTCGCACTGGATGACGGGACGTTGGTCGACGGCACCGAGCGCATCCTCGCCTGGGCGGGGGCAAACCCAGCGAGATTCCGTACGGCCCCGTAGCCATCAAGCCGCCGAAGCCGTCGGGTTGCGGATGTAGGCGTGTCGCAGCCGTTCAGCTTCCTCTATGTCCGGCTTTGTCTCAGGCGCCGTCTCAAGCAGAAAACGCAACCGGGCTGCGCGGGAGGCGCATGTACCCGTTTCGTACCCGCGAGCCGCTTCCGGCGACTCCTAGAGGGCAGCTGTCCGTGGCCGCAACCACCGGATTACCGGGGCTTTTCTTTGAGTGGGCGGTGCCTGACTCGAACAGGCGACCTCCTGCTTGTAAGGCAGGCGCTCTGACCAGCTGAGCTAACCGCCCGGACTGCACTGGATTCTAGGTGCGGCTGCGTGTGGCCGAGCCCTACCCTCGGAGCTCCGACAGGGTCCCGGGCCGGCGGTCCAGAGGCGTCGCCTCAGCTGCCGAGGACCTTCTTCATCTCGGCCGTGTCGACCAGACTCTGGACGCGCTCCGCCTTGCCATCCTTCATCCAGTAGACCTCGACGCCGGGCAGCTTGAACTCGTTGCCCGACTTCGCCTTGCCCTCGAGGTGGGAGAGGACGACGATCGTGTCGCCCTCCTCGATCATCTCATCGGGGGTGACGCGGATCTCCTCGAACTCTTCGGAGGCGCTACCCAGAGCCTGGAGGATGGCGTCCTTGGCCTCGTGCACACCCGACAGCGGAACGCCGTCCGTGTTGGGACCGTCCCATCGGGCGTCGTCCTGGTAGAGCTCGGCAAGGGTGTCGGTGTCGCCGGAGTTGAACGCGTCGTAGCCCCGCTCTAGGGCCTCGGAGTTCTCTGACATGAGCTACCTCTCGATTCGGGGAAGGGCGGCTCCAAACGATTGAGGCCAGAGTCGGACAGTCAACCGCGAGAGCGACAGGACCTGGCGATGGCCCCGTGCCGGCCCGGTTGGCCAGCGCCGAACCCCGCCCATTGCCTCCTCGCAGACGACGGCCGGGCTCACGACCTGCCCGCCGCCGCGCTGCCGGCGGGGTGGGCGTCGGCCCACTCGATGATCCGGTCCGAGCCCTGGATGACCTCGTCCTGGTCGGTCACGAGAACGGGGACCATGTAGTTGCCGGTCATCCGCTTGACATCCTGGCGCCCGCGGGTGCGGTTGAAGATGCCGGGCAGCATCCCCAGGCCGTAGGACTTGACGACCTCGGGCCGGTGACCCCCCTCGCGCAGCGCCCGGTGCGCGTTGCCGCACGGATGGCCCCCGGGACGTGGGCCTCCGGTGAACGTGCCGTAGCAGACGTAGAGCTTCATAGGCCTCCTCGAGTTGGGTCCGGTCAGTACCCCCAGGGGGAGTCGAACCCCCGCTACCAGGTTGAAAACCTGGCGTGCTGACCGCTACACCATGGGGGCGGGGCCCGACCTAGTTTGCCACTCGGGGGGCGCCATCGGGAACCGGGCCCGCCGCGGCCAGACAGTCGAGCCCTCCCACGAACAGCGCCGTGGCGAACCGAGCGGCGCCCTCGACGTCCGGGGGGTCCCGCTCCACCATCCGCACCGCCAACTCGATCGCCACCCCGGC
>Ga0126308_10001036_pt1 | contig 10545 bp, 8 predicted proteins | sample Plot55_FD_92533 | JGI IMG/M metagenome (GOLD analysis project Ga0126308, IMG submission 92533) | Serpentine soil microbial communities from UC McLaughlin Reserve, CA, USA - Plot55 | ecosystem: Environmental > Terrestrial > Soil > Grasslands | place: USA: UC McLaughlin Reserve, Lake County...
CGTAAAGAGAGCAGGAAAGCGCTTCCAGTCCGCTCGGCGAGCCTATACTTCGCTCATACATAAGTAGCCTACTCTTCACAAAAGAAAGCCCCTGGTGCTCGTGCCGGGGCCTGGCAACAGTAGCGGCAACACCAGGCGATATCTAGCGATACTCCATGAACAGAAATCCGCTTACCTATGGAGGTTTACTGCATACCTAAAGGCCTCGGCACATGACTGAAAATCATGGTGTCCCCGGTTCGAATCCAGGTCCCGCTACTTCTAGAGGAGAGCTTACCTTCGGCAATTCTCTGTAGTACGAACAAGCTATGGCTGGCACCAGCACGACGTCGGTCTTCGCCCGCAAAACGCCCGGTTTAGAGCCAGCGTCCAAAATCCTTTCGTGAGCGTAAATTGACCGTTATCTGAACGCTGCTAGGATCTGCAAGGGGTGTCCCTCCGACACTGATCGGAAGTAAAATAAGCACCTGAGGTGAGCTCATAGTGCCCCTTTTGTCCGACTTGCTCGTGTCCACCAAGCTGCGACCCTCCCAGGCGCGCCCAAAGCTGGTCGCACGCCCGCGGCTGACCGCCAGTCTCGAGCGAGATGTCGGTCGCAAGCTGACGCTGATCTCCGCGCCGGCGGGCTTCGGGAAGACTACCCTGCTCGTCGAGTGGCTAAGGGAGCGGGCGGGTGGCGAGGTGTCCGTCGCCTGGGTATCGCTGGACGAAGGAGACAACGACCCGGCTCGCTTTTTGTCTTATCTCGTTGCCGCGCTTCGGAGGACCGTAGGGGAGAGGTTCGGCGAGGGCGTCCTAGCCGCGCTTCGCTCGTCCGAGCCGCCGCGGATGGAGGCGGTGCTTGGTGCCTTCGTCAACGAACTCGTCTATCTTCCGGGAGAGGTCGACATGGTCCTCGACGACTACCACGTGATCGACTCCGAAAGCGTCCATCGCATCGTCTCTTTCCTGTTAGAGCGCTTGCCGGAGGGCGTGCACCTCGTGATAGCCGGTCGCGTCGACCCGCCCCTACCCCTCGCCAGGCTGCGCGCCCGGGGCCAGATGACCGAGCTGCACGCCGCCGACTTGCGCTTCACACCCGAGGAGGCAGTCGCTTTCCTGGGCGACGTGATGGGCCTGGACCTTTCCGCTGGCGACGTTGTGGCTCTGGACCAGGTCACGGAGGGTTGGATCGCGGCCCTGCAAATGGCCGCGCTCTCCATGCAAGACCGTAAGGACGTCTCGGCCTTTATCCGGTCCTTCTCCGGCGGCCACCGCGACGTCTTCGACTTCCTGGCCGAAGAAGTCTTGGAGAGGCAGGACGAACGGGTGCAGGCGTTCTTGTTGGAGACCTCGATCCTCGACAGCCTCAGCGGCCCGTTGTGCGACGCCCTCACCGACGGCAACGACGGACAGAGGATGCTTGAGAAGCTGGAGAGGGAGAACCTGCTCGTTGTGCACTTGGACGACGAGCGATGCTGGTACCGGTACCATCACCTCTTCGCCGATTTCCTGCGTGCCCGCCTCCAGCGCGAGCGGCCCGAGAAGTTGGCACCGTTGCACCTCCGCGCCTCCGGTTGGTACGAGGAGAATGTGTTTGTCGCCGAGGCGGTCCGGCACGCGCTCTCCTCCGGCGACCACGAACGGGCGGCGCGGCTGATGGAGCGGGGGGTCGGACAAACCTGGTACCGCGGCGAGGTAGTGACGCTGTTGGGCTGGCTTCGGGCATTGCCCATCGAAGCAATGCGCCGCCGGCCGCTGCTGTTGGTCTGGTACGCCGCCGCACTGATATTAGCCGGTCGGTTGGACGGAGTCGAATCCCTCCTAGGAGAAGCCGAGGGTGCGGTCGGCGCCGCCGGGGAAGGTCAAGGCGAGAGGCCGCAGCCGGGCGCGGACGGGGCCAACCCTCAGCATCTGCCGGCGACCGCCGCAGCCGTGAGGTCCTTGTACGCTCGCCGTTTGGGAGATCCGAAGCGCGCCGTCGAGCACGCCCGGCGGGCCCTCGCACTTCTGCCCGAGGACAATCTGGACCCGCGACCCTTCGCCGTCATTTCCCTGGCGCAGGCTTACCAGGCCGCCGGCGACCTCGAGGCGGGGATCGCAGCCTTCGCCGAGGCCGGGGCTCTAGGCCGGGCCGCCGGCCACGATTACATTGCGCTGAGTGCCATGGCGTCCCAGGCCCACCTGCAGTTGGCGCGGGGCCGGCTTCGCGAGGCAGACGACGTTCTGCGGCGCGCCCTCGGGCTCGCGGCCGAGCGGGGGGCTGAGCTTCTGCCGGCCGTTGGGAGCGTGCACATCGGAATGGGCGAGCTCTGCTACGAGTGGGACGAACTGGACGCCGCGGAGCGCCACCTGACGGAGGGCGTAGAGCTGGCTGCCCGCACGGGAGACGTCGAGATCCTCATGTGGGGACATATTGCCCTCTCACAGGTGAGGCTGGCGCGGGGCGACGCAGAGGGCGCCCTGGCCACAGCCCGGGAAGCGGAACGGGTGGCTCAAAACTCAGACGCTGACCACGCAATCGTCGACGCAGCGGTCTGGAAGGCGCGGCTGCACCTGGCAAGGGGCGAGCTGGCGGCCGCCTCCTCCGAGCAGGAACGGGCGGCAAGTGTGGGCGAAGTCCGGCGCTATTCGCGGGCACTGGAGCGGATCGGCCTGGCACGGCTGCTGGTCGCCCGAAACGAGACTGACAAAGCGCTGCGGCTGCTGGCAGAGCTTCACGAGACGGCAGAGACGACGGGCAGGAAGATAGAGACACTGGCACTGCAAGCGCTGACTCTGCAAGCAAAAAGCGAGAGAGAGCGGGCGGCAAGCAAACTGTCAGAAGCCCTCGTTCTGGCCGAACCGGAAGGCTACGTCAGGACCTTCGTCGACGAGGGCCCCCCGATGGCTGAACTCCTGTCCAAGGTACTCGAAGTCCAGCAGAGAGGACGACTGGACTCACCGGGCCGCCTCCCGGCGCACTACCTCAGGAAGCTCCTGGCGGCGCTGGAGCGGGACGCCTCGGGCGCCGCTCAGCCGACCACCGAACTTCCCGAACCCTTGAGCGAGCGCGAGCGCGAGGTTCTCCAGCTCATAGCCGCCGGCAAGACCAACCGCCGGATCGCCTCCGAGCTCTTCGTCAGCGTGGGCACCGTCAAGACCCACACCAACAATCTCTACCGCAAGCTCGACGCCCACAGCCGCACGCAAGCGCTGGCAAGGGCCAGGGAGCTGAAACTGCTCTAGCGACTCACCCCAAGGTCCCGAAACACCTTACCGCGACGCTCATCAGCTCCGACGAGGTTGGAGGGATTTCGGGTCGGCGCGGAAGGCTGTCACGACCCGGGCACGAGACTCTCTACCCCCTGATCCACCTTTTGGTGGATGTCCTTCCACCCAGTCTCGCCATACCATCGAAGCCAACCGTCATGAAAACCCAACGCAGGAGGGCGTAGATCTTGTTCGAATGAGAAGAGGAGGCGCCGGTCCAGGGCAGCGCCGCCGACATCACGGTGGCCGGTGGGCGCACGGGGGCAAAGATCGCCGATACGCAAGGTAGCGAGATGAAGGATCGAACGAAGGAGGTCTCCGTGAGGAAAGTAATCGCGACGGAGTTGGTGTCGGTCGACGGCGTCATGGAGAAGCCGGAAGAGTGGGCTTTCTCCTACTCAAACGACGAGATGGAGGAGGCGAACGCGTCGGGGATGGCCGCCTCAGACAGGGTTCTCATCCTCACCTACAAGCCAGCAGGACAGCAAGCCGACGGGTAGGTTCGATGCTGCTATGGCCGCCACGCATCTAGTCTAGCCGGCGAGCCACACTGAACCGGTGAGCTCGCTGGCGGGCACTGGTCTCCACATATGACCTGCACGCGCCATGGGGGCCGCAGTGGGGTGAAGATCGAGTTGCGCCGCCGCTTGGGCGGCCTGTAGTCAGCCTTCTCCTCGGCCCTGGCCAGGCGGCTTCGGGGTGTCGTGAGATACAGACGGCCGGATCGTGAGATCTCTACCCCCTCAATCCACCTTTTGGCCGATCCATCTCCACCCGCCTGCTCTGTACAAAGGAAAGCGCGGGACCGAGACGTCAGGCAACCGAGCAGAGAGGAAGAGCAAAGGTGCAGGGGACGATGAGTAGGGAGGTCTTGAAGCAGCGGCGCCGGGAGATGCTGCGCGAGGCGGAGTTGAATCGGCTGAAGAAGGCGTTGAGAGCGGAGGGAAAGATGCCCGCCGCCTCCTGGTGGGCCTCAGCTGTGGCTTGAGAGCTGGCAAGGGCCCTCGGCCTCCTCCGCAAGGGCTTCCGCACGCTGAAGAACCCCGACTAGAACGGGGAGAGAGGATAGCATGACCGAACCGAGGGGTACAGACCCTACGACCTTCAGGGATCCCATCCCGGCCCATCGCACGTCTCCAGAAGACCGGGGCGGGAGCAGTGACCACTTCGCAGCCCCGCTCGGCTCGTTGAAGAACGGACGCCTGCGGTTCACGAGCGGCGCCCATCGGATCGTCATCCGAGCTGATTTGCACCTGCGAGGCCTCTACCGCGCGCGCTTCGGGGACCGGATGCCAATAGTAGGGGTGCGGAGAGGTATCGTGACCATCCGGTACCCTCGGTTCCCGGCCGGCGACTGGCTCAACAACCGGTCGGAGCGTCTCGCGGAGGTCGAACTCAACGCGAGCATACCTTGGGACGTCGAGGTCCGCGGCGGCACCTCGAGGCTTCTCGCCGATCTGCGCGGGCTACGTCTCGGATCGCTGAGCGTAGACGGTGGCGCCAGTGGCCTGGAGGTGGCGCTCCCCGCTCCCTCGGGCACCGTGCTCGTGGTCATCGTCGGTGGCGCCAGCAACGTCGCCATCCGCCGACCGACTGGGATCGCCGCACGACTCCGCGTAGACAGTGGCGCCACCCACCTGGAGTTCGACGACAGGCACATCGGTGCTGCCGGCGGCGAACTGGACCTGCAGAGTCGGGACTACGACGCGACCTCCGACCGCTACGACATCGCCGTTACGGGCGGCGCCAATAACCTGAGCGTCGACGACCAGCCAGAGGTGAGAGGCCGAGGCTTGGGAGCGTCGATGTGAGAATCCGGCAGCAAGTCAGGCCCCGGAGGCCGCAAGCGACAGGTGCTGCGGCGCTTGTTTTGCAGGCCAGGCTCCGTGCGCAGGTCGCGCGACTTGCGGATTGGCCCGAGGCCGACCCTATGACATTCGTCACGACTAACCCACGACAACCTTCACTACCGGGCGCAAGGCCACGCTCGTAAAGTCACGTGCGAGCAGGAATCCGGCAAAGGAGAGACCAATGTTTCATCAAGGAGAAGCCCTGAGGAGATCGACATCAGCCTCGTCAGTCAAGGCCATGGTGGAGGCCCACGGTGTGCGGAAGGCATACGCGGCGGGCGGGGTGCGCGTCCACGCCTTGAGGGGCGTAGACCTCTCGATACCCCGCGGCGAGATGGTTGCCGTCATGGGCCCGTCCGGGTGCGGGAAGACGACGCTCCTGAACTGCCTCTCCGGCCTCGACGAGTTCGACGGGGGCGAGGTCTTAGTCGGCGGCGAGTCCATCGCCGGTATGTCCGACAGGAAACGCACCCGTTTCAGGGCGGAGCGAATGGGCTTTATTTTCCAGACCTACAACCTGATCCCCGTCCTCTCCGCCGTCGAGAACGTCGAGCTGCCGCTGCTCGTGGCCGGCGCGAAGCCCAACGAGGCGCGCCGACGGGCGACGGCGGCACTGGAGACGGTTGGGGTTCCCGAGCAGGCGGGCAAACGCCCGAACGAGATGAGCGGCGGCCAGCAGCAGAGAGTGACGGTCGCCCGCTCGCTCGTGAACGATCCCGCCATAGTCTGGGCCGACGAGCCCACTGGTGCGCTGGACTCCGAGACGAGCGGAGCGATCATAAATCTCCTCGTTGACCTGAATCGGAAGCAGGGACAGACGTTCGTGCTGGTGACGCATGACATCTCCGTCGCTCGTCGCGCCCACCGGATAGTCCAGATGCGTGACGGCATGATCGAGAACGACAAGCAGAACGGTAAGGAGGCGCAGGATGGATGAGCTCTTTGGGATACCCACGGGGCAACTGACGCTGGTCCTGCTGGCGGTCTTCGCGGCGGGTGCATTGATCCTCGCCGTGCTGGCCATGCGTGACCGGACCTCCTTGAGGATGGCGGTTCGGAACGTCCCGCGCCGCCGGGCGCAGACGGCCCTGATAGTTGTGGGCCTCATGCTGGCCACCGTGCTCTTCTCGGCGGCGTTCACCACCGGCGATACCCTGACGAACTCCTTGCGCATCCAGGCGCTCGAAAACATCGGGCGGGTGGACGTGGTCGTGAAGACGAGGCGGCCAGAGTCGGGCGGCGGGGCGGCGTTCGGTCCGGGCGCCGGAATATCGGAGGCTCCCGAGGCCAGAGAGGAGTACTTCGACGAGGACCTGGTCGGCGAGATCCGGGACCGCCTCTCCGGCGTAGGGAGCGTCGTGGGTGTCGCCCCGCTCGCCAGAGAGAGCGTGCCCGTGACGTCCCCGAAGACGGACCTCAGCGAGCCCCGGGTTGACGTGCTTGGCATGGACGCCGGCTCGATGAAGGGCTTCGACGATCTGAGAACCGCCTCGGGAAAGACCCTTGCTCTGGGGGACCTCGAGGAGAACGAGGTCTACGTGAGCGCTGAGGTCGCCGAGGGGCTCGGCATCCGTAGGGGAGACAAGGTCGAGGCCACCCTGGTCCGTCCTCCTTTGGAGCCGCAAAACGAACGGGGCCCCAGGACGTCACAGGGGGCGCCTCCAGGACCTGGGACCGAGAATCCTACCGTACGGTCCAGAAATGGGGCTCGTCCTCCGACAGGAGTGGGTGACGGGCGTCCCGTCGCGCCAACGGCGGCGGCGCGCTTCGACGAGGCGACGAGGGAGCAGAGTCCTCCCGAGCTCGAGGTAGCCGGGGTCTACGAGGTCGGGGCCAACCCCGCCTCAGGCGTCTCTATGGTGATGCCGCTGGGCGGGTTACAGAGGATGGTCGGCAAGGAGGGAAGGGTCAACGAGGTCCTCATCACCCATCGCGGTCCGGCGGTCGAGGGCGGCATGTACACGAAGGAGACCGTGGATGAGCTCAAGCCCGTCCTCTCGTCCAACAACCTCGAAGCCGACCCCCTCAAGAAGGACGCCGTGGAAGGGGCCGATCAGCGGGGAGAGATCTTCTCCACCCTCTTCGTCCTCTTCGGGCAGTTCTCGGTGGCGGCGGGGATGCTCTTGATCTTCCTGATCTTCGTGATGCTCGCCGCCGAGCGCAAGAAGGAGCTCGGTATAGCGCGCGCTGTAGGAATGCAGCGCTCGGCCCTCGTCCGGACGTTCGCCTTCGAAGGGGCGCTCTACGCCCTCCTTGCGAGCGCCGTAGGTAGCGTCGCGGGCGTGGGGGTAGGCTGGGTGATGGTCCGCCTCTTGGGTAAGGGCTTCGCCGGAGGAAGCGAAGACTTCCGGATCGCCTTCGCCACCAGCCCCGAAAACGTCGTTCTCGCCTTCTGCATGGGTATGGTGCTCACGTTCATCGTCGTCCTGATCTCTTCCTGGCGCGTGAGCCGCCTGAACATTGTACGCGCCATCCGCGACATCCCCGAGCCGGACGAGCGGGGGCGCAGCCTCTGGGGCGTACTCGCGGCAGTCCTCTTGCCGCTCGCGGGCGCGATAGCGTTCTGGCAGGGGCTCGCAACCGAGACTGTGGCCTTCTACCTTGGCGGGCTCTCGCTGATGCTGATCGGGCTGGCTCTCCTGGCGCGCGTCCTCGGGCTGCCGGACAGAGTCGCCTTCACGGCCTCGGGTCTGATCCTTCTGGCCCTGTGGCTTACCCCGGCCTCCATCACCACGCCCGCCGGGATGGCGCGGGGACCGGAGATGTTCTTCGTCTCGGGCATCGCCATCGTCGTCGCAGGCGTCTGGCTCGTGGTCTTCAACGCCGACGCGTTCCTGTGGCTGGTCGTGGCGACATTCGGACGCATCAAAGGGCTTCCCCCGGTTCTCAAGACCGCGGTGAAGTACCCCACCCAGAGCCTCTTCAGGACCGGCATGACGCTCGCTATGTTCATGCTGGTCGTCTTTACCTTGACGGCCATGAACTTCATCCAGGCCGCTATGGGCGCCGCCTTCGGGGACACACAGAAGCTCTCCGGTGGCTACGAGATACAGGCCGACGCCGGCTACGCAGCCCCGATCTCCGATATGAAGACTGCCCTCGAAAACGCCAAAGCCATAGAGAAAGGCGACGTGACGGCCGTGGGCGAGGTCTCTAACCTCCCGGCTGAGGTCAAGCAGAGGGGCACGAACCGAGACTCGAAGTCGCTCTACATACAGGGCGTGGACGGGGGCTACTCAAAGAGCGTCAACTACGGCTTCCAGACGATGGCCAAGGGCTACGCCTCCTCCAGCGACGTTTGGAACGCGCTCCAGACCGAGACGGACACAGCCATCATCTCTTCCAACCTCGCTCCCGCGAGGAACGCCTCGACGTTCGGTCCCTCGGTGGAGCCTCCCGTGAAGCTCACCGGCTTCTATGCCGACGACGAGAGCCTGCCCGAGGACCTCTACCTGCGGGTGGAAGACCCCGATTCCGGAAGGACGAGGGACCTGCGTGTGATCGGGGTGCTCGCAAGCTCGGCGTCATTCGCCGGAGAAGTAGTGACCTCGCAAAAGTCGCTCGAAGGGCTCGCCGGAAGTCCCATCCCGCCCCAGACCTACTACTTCGACCTCACTGATGGCACGAACGCAGCCGCTACAGCCGATGCTCTGGAGAAAGACTTCGCCAAAAACGGCCTCCAGACGCAAGTTACAGCCGAGGTGATCCAGGACAACGACGCCACGCGCAGGATCGTCTTTTTGCTCTTGCGGGGGTTCATGGGCCTCGGGCTTGTGGTCGGCATCTGCGCGCTGGGCGTGATCGCGGCGCGCTCGGTGGTCGAAAGGAGGCAGCAGATCGGGATGATGAGGGCTCTGGGATTCCAGCGGAGCCAGGTGCGGCTTGCCTTCCTGATCGAGACGTCGTTCATCGCCCTGCTCGGGCTGGGTGGCGGAGTCGCCCTCGGGCTTGCCTTCTCCGGAACACTAGTAGACAACATCCGCGAGGGCTTTCCCGGTATGGAGTACCGGGTGCCGTGGTCGGCGCTGCTGCTCGTAGTCGTCGCCGGATACGCTGCCTCGCTACTCACCACCTACCTGCCCGCCCGCCAGGCCTCGAAAGTCTATCCGGCGGAGGCGCTGCGTTCTGAGTAGGGGAGGCATGATGCGGAGCCCGGAAGCGCCGGATGCCGAAGACGACGGCAGTCTTGTTTTTGGGCGTCTCTGCTGCCGGCTCGAATCTCGTGGAAAGGAGCGATTATGTACTCGATAGACCCGGTGGGGCGGGGGCGTGGACTGGTCCGGCGACCGCTCCCGGAGTTGGTGGGGTTCGGGTTGTTGCTGTTGCTCGCGCTCGCGGCGCTTGCCTCGATGCGCACCGTATTCCCGTTCTTCCCCCTGTTCCCCGTGGTGTTGTTCTTCGCGGTGCGCATGATCGGAGGCGCCGCGTGGCGCGGGGGTCCAGCCGTCATCAGGAGGCCGACAAATAACCCACTCGCCTTGCCATCCGGGATCAGCAAGGAGAAGGAGCTCCTTCAGGCGCTGGAGCGTCATGGGAGGATCACCGCCGTCCAGGCTGCTCTGAAGACCTCCCTAAGCGTAGCCGAAGCCGAGGAGATGCTCTCTGGGCTCGCTAACGCAGGACACGTGTGGGTCAGCGCGAACGGTGGGAGGCTCACATACGCACTTTGGGAGTAGGACAGACGTTAGGCCCTGCCGAAGGAGCCGCCGGGTTCCGCGTCGTGAAGTGGACATCGTCATGACAAGGGGTGATGGCGCTTATGAGGCTACCATCACCTGGATCGAGCAGGCAACCATAAAGGAGTGAACTGTTATGGCAAAACACGTGCTGTTCGTTCACGGTGGCGGGGAGGGGGCACACGAGGCAGACGAGAAACTTGCGGCGAGCCTGCGGGGTGCGTTCGGGACCGCCTACGACGTGCGGTGCCCGAAGATGCCGGACGAAGCCTGTCCCGAGTACGAGGCATGGGAAAAGCAGATAGCAAGAGAACTCGCCACGCTGGGTTCAGCTTGAGGATGAGCTCTTCACCAGGAGACAGTAAGAGCTCGCTTTCGCTCCCCGCGGTGTTCCTCACACCTTCGGCGAGCGGGACCGCTGAGGCCGGAGCGGCCGGCGATCAGAGGTCGTGGAGACTGCGCGGCACGAATCACGCGGCTACCAGCAGGAAGGAGCATCTCGATCAACGACAGTCAGGAAACCCCAAAGACCAGCAAGGACGGCTCGATCACGCCCCTCGACAGCCGCGTGCTCGCGGTCGCGTGCTCGCGGTCGCGGGGGCGCCGTCGTTTCTGAACTGCTGACGCCGGGCGGCGATCCGTGATCGGTGCGGCTGCGCTCCCTAACCATATCCCGTCTACCGAAAGGAGAAAACAGATGTCGAGCAAACGCGGCGTCATCCGGACGGACGCCACCAGGAGAAGCAAGGAGACTTCGTCTCGCGATCCCGGGGCGATGAGCGGTCTGC
>Ga0126308_10001037_pt1 | contig 10543 bp, 9 predicted proteins | sample Plot55_FD_92533 | JGI IMG/M metagenome (GOLD analysis project Ga0126308, IMG submission 92533) | Serpentine soil microbial communities from UC McLaughlin Reserve, CA, USA - Plot55 | ecosystem: Environmental > Terrestrial > Soil > Grasslands | place: USA: UC McLaughlin Reserve, Lake County...
ATCGGGCGGCTACTCCGATACCCGCTACGTCGCCTCCTTCGTCGGCTTTGTGCCTGCCGGCAAGCCGCGGCTGGTGATCCTCGTAACCGTCGACGAGCCTCAGGGAGACATCTTCGGCGGAAAGGTCGCCGCTCCCGTGTTCCAGAACATCGCGAAGTTCGACCTCCAGTATCTGGGGGTTCCTCCGGACTCTCCGCTAGCCGCAGCGGCTCCGTAAGCAGGTGTCGGCATGGCCGGGAACGGCTGAGGCCCTCTGTAGACTCGGCTCGCGATGAACCTCGAGGGTGTCATCGCGGCTCTCGATCCCGTAGACGTCGTCAATCCGGCAGCGGTCGAGATCAGCAGCCTCGCGTACGACGCTCGCGCGGTTGCACCCGGAGCCCTGTTCTTCTGCGTGCCGGGAGCGCGTGCGGACGGGCACCAGTTCGCCGCGGACGCGGTCGCCGCCGGCGCCGTGGCGCTGGTGGTCGAGCGTCGCGTGGAAGCGCACGTCCCACAAGTCGTGGTGCGGGAGGCGCGCGCGGCTATGGCCGTCGTGGCGGATGAGTTCTTCGGTCGCCCGACGGAGCGCTTGACGATCGTCGGCGTCACGGGCACCAACGGCAAGACAACGACCGCGTTTCTCCTCCACGCCGTCCTTTCGGCGGCGGGCCTGCGCCCGGGGCTGGTCGGCACGATCGAGAGCCGGGTGGGCGGCGAGCGACGTCCGGCGGTCCGAACGACCCCGGAGGCGATCGATCTCCAGCGAACGTTCCGCGAAATGGTCGACCGCGGGGACAGGAGCTGCGCCGTCGAGGCCACATCTCACGGCTCGGAGCTTCGCCGGCTCGACCGCGTCCGCTTCGACGCGCTCGTCTTCACGAATCTGACTCAGGACCACCTCGACTTCCACGGCACGCTCGAGCGCTACTTCGAGGCGAAGCGGCGACTGTTTCTGGAGGGTCGTCCCAGGCCCGCTGCGGCGGTCAACGTCGGCGACGCGTACGGTGCGCGCCTCGCGAGCGAGCTCCGCGCGTCGGGAACCGAACCGCTCACGTTCGGGTTGACGGGCGACGCAGACGTGCGGGCCGAGAGGCTCGAGCTGGGTGCACACGGCGCAACGTTCCGCGCTGCCGGTCTCGAGCTGGCGACGAAGCTGCGCGGGAGGTTCAACGTCGAGAACGCGCTCGGAGCGGTCGCCGCCGCTCGACTGCTCGAGCTTCCGGACGAGGCGATCGTGCGGGGGCTCGGGCAGACCGAAGGAGTTCCGGGGCGGTTCGAGGCGGTCGACGAGGGGCAGCCGTTCGCGGTTCTCGTCGATTACGCGCACACACCGGACTCGCTCGAGAACGTCCTGCGGGCGGCGCGCGAGCTGGCGGAGCAAAGGCTCATCTGCGTCTTCGGCTGCGGCGGCGACCGCGACCGCGGCAAGCGCCCCGTCATGGGTCGGATCGCGGCCGAGCAGGCAGACGTCGCCATCGCGACCTCGGACAATCCGCGTAGCGAGGACCCGCTCGCGATCATCGAGGAGATCGTCGGCGGCCGATCGGACCTCGAGGTCGAGCCGGACCGTCGCGTTGCGATCGGGCTCGCGATCGGACTGGCCGAGGCGGGCGACGTCGTCGTGATAGCGGGCAAGGGACACGAGCAGGGGCAGGAATTCCGCGACCGCAAGGTCCCGTTCGACGACCGGGAGGTGGCGCGAGAGGCGCTTCGCAGCCTCCGCGTCGAGACGTGATCGCACTCCCTCTCCCAGAAGTCTCCGCGCTGTGTCCGGGCCAACTCGATGCTCGGCAGTCCGCCACCGAGGTGACCGGCGTCCAGGTCGATTCGAGGCGCGTCGTCGACGGTGACCTGTTCGTCGCGATCGGCCGGGGCAGTGACTTCCGGAGCGACGCGCTAGCGCACGGAGCCGCGGCGACGCTTCTGCCGGACGACCCATTCGCGTCGCTGACGGCGCTCGCGCGCGCGGTCCGCGCGCGGTCGTCGGCGCGGGTCGTCGCGATCACCGGGTCGTACGGGAAGACGACGACGAAGGACATTCTCGCCGCGATCGCCGGGATGCAGCGGCGGACGGTCGCGGCGGAACGGAGCTTCAACAACGAGATCGGCGTTCCGCTCACCCTCTGCCGCCTCGAGCACGACACGGAGATCTGCATCGTCGAGCTGGCGATGCGCGGTTTCGGCCAGATCGCGGAGCTCTCGGCGCTCGCGCAGCCGCAGATCGGGGTTGTCGTCGCCGTCGGACCGGTTCACCTCGAGAAGGTGGGAACGCTCGAAGGCGTGGCACGCGCGAAAGGTGAGCTCGTTGCCGCACTTCCGGCCGGCGGCACCGCGATCGTCCCGGCAGGCTTTGCCGTCGACCGCAATGATTTGGAGGTTGTCCGGGTCGGCGAGGATCTACGGGTCGAGTCGTTTGACCCGCCCGTGTTGCGGACGACGCTCGGCGAGCTCGAAGTGAACTTCACCGCGAGGCACCTGGCAACGAACGCGCTCTGCGCGCTCGCGGCTGCACGCGCACTCGGTCTAGAGCTGCCGAGCCGGCTCGAGGTCGAATTCGTCGACTGGCGGAACCAGGAGCTCGAGTTGCCGGACGGGGGGCTCCTGATCAACGACGCATGGAACGCGAACCCCATCTCGATGCGCGCGGCGCTCGAGCACCTCCGCGACCGCGCCCACGGCCGGCGGACGATCGCTGTGCTGGGGGAGATGGCGGAGCTCGGCGGATACTCGGACGAGGGGCACGAGGAGGTCGCTCGAGCAGTTCGCGAGGTCGGCGTCGATGTGCTCATCGCCGTCGGAACGCGAGCGAAGGCTTACGGCGGGCAGTGGGTCGCGACGCGCGAACAAGCGCTCGAGCTGCTCCGGAACGCGCTGCGGCCGGGCGATTGCGTGCTCCTGAAAGGCGCGCGCGTGCTCGAGCTCGAGCACCTGGCCGAGGCGCTCGTCCCGGTGGGGGCGTAGCCACAGCCGATGGTCCGAGTTCTGGCCGCAGCGATCATCGCAATGATCATCTCGATCCTCCTCGGCCCTCGCTTCATCGCGTTCCTGCGCCGGAACGAGTTCGGGCAGCCGATTCGCGAGGAGGGGCCCGAACACCACGTCGTCAAGCAGGGAACGCCCGTGATGGGTGGGGTTCTGGTCATGATCTCAGCGTCCGCCGGCTTTCTCGCGATGAGCCGGTACACGCTCCCCGCGCTGACGGTGTTCGGTGTCGCGCTCTCCTGTGCGGCGATCGGCTTTGCCGACGACTTCATCAAGCTGACTCACCGACGGTCGCTCGGCCTCGCGGGCCGGTGGAAGCTGCTCCTGCTCGCGTGCGTCACCGTCGGGATCGGCTTCGCCGTCCACCACGAGCACTTCCGGACGGCGATCTATCTTCCGGTCGCGGACGTACGGCCGAACCTGTGGTGGATCTGGTACGTGCTGATCTTCCTCATGCTCGCCGGCGCGGCAAACGGCGTCAACCTCACGGACGGCATCGACGGCCTCGCCGCCGGCACGGGCATCATCGCGCTGGTCTCTTTCACCGCCATCGAGATGCTCAGCTACATCCGCACGGGAAGCGGCGATCCGAAGTCACTCGACCTGGCGATCCTTGGGGCGGCGCTGGCGGGAGCTTTGATCGGGTTCCTCTGGTTCAACGCGTTCCCGGCGGAGGTTTTCATGGGCGATACCGGGTCGATGGGAATCGGCGGCGCGCTCGGCGCGTTCGCGATCTTCTCGAAGACGGAGGTGCTCCTGCTCGTCGTCGGCGGCATCTTCCTGCTCGAGGCGCTGTCGGTCATCGTGCAGGTGGCGACCTTCAAGCTGTGGGGCAAACGCGTCTTCCTGATGGCGCCGATCCACCACCACTTCGAGATGAAGGCGTGGTCCGAGACGAAGATCATGGTGCGCTTCTGGATCGTCGCGGCAATCCTCGGGGCGGCCGCGTTCGCGATCTACTACCAGTACGTCTTCGACTTCCATCCCGAATACCTCCACCACAATCCGTAGGGCGCTCGTAGTCGGGCTCGGCCGGTCCGGAACGGCCGCCGCGCTTGCGCTCTCGCGTCGCGGAATCGAGGTAGTGGCGACCGACCACTCGACCGAAGTCGATGCGGGGAGGCTTGCCGATGCCGGCGTCGAAATCCTGCTCGGGATCGAGGAGGACCAGCTGCTCCAGGACGTCGACGTCGTCGTGAAGAGCCCGGGAGTTCCCGGCGAGGTGCCGCCGGTTGCCGCCGCGCGTGCGCGCGGCATTCCGGTGTGGAGCGAGATCGAGCTCGGCTTCCAACTCCTGCCGGGCGCGCCGATGCTCGGCGTCACGGGTACGAAAGGGAAGACGACGACGGTGCGGTTGCTCGGCGCGATGTTCGCTGCGGCCGGACGCGATTTCGCGCTCGCGGGCAACGAGCACACGCCTCTGAGCGAAGTGGCGGGCGAGGTCGACGCGGGCACTTGGGTCGTGTGCGAGCTGTCGAGCTTCCAGCTCGAGGACGTGCACACGCTCGCGTGTGACATCGCTGTCCTGCTCAACATCGAGCCGGACCACCTCGACCGCCACGCGAGCTTCGACGCCTATCGCGAGGCGAAGCTGCGCATCTTCGAGCGCGCAGGCGTTCGAATCGTGCCTCGTGAGCTCGGCCTCGACGGGATCGCCTTCGGCGCCGACGATCCGCTGCCGGCGGAGCCGCTGATTCGCGGTTTGCACAACCGCGAGAACGCAGCGGCCGCGACCGCCGCCGCACGCGCGGCGGGGATCGCCGACGACGCGGTCGCGGAGGCGCTTCGCACCTTCCCCGGCGTGCCGCACCGGCTCGAGCTCATCGCTGAGGTCGGCGGCGTCAGCTTCGTCAACGACTCGAAAGCGACGAACACCGCCGCTGCGCGCCGCGCGATCGCGGCCTACGAGGAGCCGTTGCACGTGATCCTCGGAGGCTCGCGGAAGGGTGAGCGCTTCGACGAGCTGGCGACGGCCTTACGCGACCGAGGCAGCGCCCGTGCCTATCTGATCGGCGAGACCGGCGACGAGCTCGCCGCCGCGCTCAGCATTGCCAGCGTTCCGTTCGACGCGAGTCGCACGCTCGAAGCCGCCGTGCGAGCTGCCGCTGCGGCAGCCGAACCCGGTGAAGTCGTCCTCCTCTCCCCGGCGTGTGCCAGCTACGACCAGTTTGCGAACTTCGAGGACCGCGGCGACGCCTTTCGGCGGCTCGTGGAGGAGCTGCGGTGAAGCGCGGGCAGCTCGAGACGCACGTCCTGATCCTGATCACGCTCGCGCTCGTCGCGTTCGGTCTCGTGATGGTCTACAGCGCCACCTCGGCCCCTGCTGCGATCTCGAATGCCGACCCGAACACTTACCTCGAACGACAGGGTTTCTACGCGCTGATCGGGCTCGTTCTGATGCTCGTGTTCTCGCGGATCGACTACCGGAAGCTCCGCCGCCTCGCCCCGCTCCTCGTTCTCGCGAGCCTCACGCTATGTGCGGCAGTGCTCGTCCTCGGTAGCGCCGTCAACGGCGCGCGCAGGTGGATCTCGTTCGGGCCGATCGTCTTCCAGCCGTCCGAGCTCGCGAAGCTCGCGCTCGCCGTGTGGGCGGCGTGGTTCCTGACACGCCGCCGTCCTCCGCAGAGCCTGCGCGAGCTGGCGAGGCCGTTCGGCCTCCTCGTCGGACTCTTCTGCGTCCTTCTCCTGGCGGAGCCGGACCTCGGGACTGCGATCGCGATCGTGCTGATGCTCGCGGGGATGCTTGCGGTGGCAGGGACACCCGTCCGCACGCTGCTCGGCAGCGGAGCCATCGTGACTGTCCTCGGCCTCGCCGCCGCCTGGTTCGAGCCGTACAGGCGGGCGCGCATCTTCAGCTTCCTCAACCCGTGGCAGGACTCGCAAGGCACCGGCTATCAGACGGTGCAGGCGATGATCGGTCTCGGTTCCGGCGGGATCTTCGGCGTCGGCCTCGGCCACGGCGTGCTCAAGAACTTCTACCTCCCGGAGGCACACACGGACATGATCTTCGCGGTGATCGGCGAGGAGCTCGGGCTCGTCGGGTCGATGGGCCTGATCGGCGCGTATGCGGCGTTCGCGTACGTCGGCCTCAGGATCGCGCTTCGCTGCCGTGACCCCTTCGGGAAGACGCTTGCGGCCGGCCTCGTGACGCTCGTCTGCGCCCAGGCAGCGGTCAACCTCGCAGCTGTGCTCGGTCTGGCTCCCTTGACCGGTATCCCGCTTCCGTTCGTCTCGTACGGAGGTTCGAACCTGGTGGTCGCGCTCGCGTCCGTCGGCATCCTCCTTAACATCGGCGTCGACCGTGGAGCAGAGAGAGCAGCTGGTGTGCCTGATCGCGGCCGGGGGGACCGCCGGCCACGTTCAGCCGTCGCTGGCGGTCGCCGAGGTGTTGCGCGAACGGAGCGTGAAGGTGAGCTTCGCCGGGTCGCCGGATCGTGTCGAGGCGCGGCTCGCGCCTGAAGCCGGCTTCGAGTTCGACGCATTCACGATCTCGGGCCTGCCGCGCCGACCCGGTGCGCAGCTGTTCCGGGCGTTGCTGCAGGCGGGGCGCGCCCCCGTGGCCTGCGGGCGCATCATCGAGCGGCGCCGGCCGAATGTGATCCTGGGTGGTGGGGGGTACGTGGCCGGCCCGATGGTCTACGCCGCGTGGCGCCACGGCATTCCTGCGGCCCTGATGGAGGCCGATGCCCAGCTCGGCCTCGCGAACCGGCTCGCGGCGCCATTCGCGCGGCGGGTCTTCCTCGCGTATGCGATCGAAGGGCGGGGGGCGCCGAAGTACCGCGTCACAGGACGACCTGTGTGGCGGACCGAGCCGGTGGCGCCCGAACAGGCGCGGCGGCGCTTCGGCTTGCCGGAGACAGGGCCCGTGCTGCTTGTTTTCGGCGGTTCTCAGGGCGCGCGAGCTTTGAACGACGCCGCCGTCGAAGCGTTCGGGACGACAGGCCCGGCGGTGCTGCATCTCAGCGGAGCGCGTTACGAGCACGAGCTTCGTGATCGTGTCGCGCGCAGCGACTACGTGCTGCTTCCGTGGACGGACGACTTCGCCGCGGCTCTGGCAGCGTCGGACCTCGTCCTCGCGCGGGCAGGCGGCTCCGTCTGGGAGGTGGCGGCTGCGGGAAAGCCGGCGGTGCTCGTGCCATCGCCCAACGTGACGGCCGACCATCAAACCAAGAACGCCCGCTACTTCGAGCAGGGCGGGGGTGCAGTCGGCGTGCCGGAGCTGGAGCTCGGGCGGATGCCGGAGCTCGTGCGTTCACTCCTGGACGACGAGGATCGGCGGGCGGGGATGGCCGAATCCATGCTGCGGCTCGCGCGCCCGGAAGCGGCGTCGGTGATCGCGGAGGAGCTGATCGAGCTTGTCCGCTCTTGAGGGCCGCACGATCTTCTTTGTCGGGATTGGCGGAGCGGGAATGAGTGCGTACGCCGTCCTCGCGAGCGCGTGGGGTGCCGAAGTGTCCGGCTGGGACCGCAACGAGACGGCGTATCTGGAGCACGTTCGTGCGCGTGGAATACCGGCGCAGGTTTCGAGTGAGCCGGACCCGCCGGCCGGTTGGGAGGTCGTAGTCTCGAGCGCGTTTCCCTTTCCGGGCCGCAGCCGAGCGGAATTCCTCGCAGAGCTCGTGTCGCTGCGGCGGTCGATCGTCGTCTCCGGCACGCACGGCAAGTCGACGACGACCGCGATGATCGCCTATTGCCTCGAACGCCTTGGCCACGATCCTGCGTTCCTGATCGGAGCGGAGATTCCACAGCTTGGCGGCAATTGCGGCACCGGGGGCGGCTGGCTCGTCGTCGAGGGCGATGAGTCGGATCGGACGGTCGAGCAACTCCGCCCGGAGATAGCGGTCGTCACGAACCTGGAGCTCGACCATCACGCGACGTTTGCCTCGCACGCAGAGCTCGAGGAGATGTTCTCGGGTTGGCTCGCACAGATTCCGCACGTCGTACTGGGTTGGGAGCTTTCCGAACCCGACTTCGAGCTCGCGCTGCCGGGGGAGCACAATCGCCGGAATGCCGCCTGCGCCCTGGCGGCGCTCGAGCTTTGCGGCGTCGGCCGGCAAGACGCCTTGCCCATGCTCGCCGACTTCCACGGCGTCGCGCGGCGCTTTGAACGAATCGGCGAAAGCGGCGGCGTGCTGGTCTACGACGACTACGCACATCACCCCGGCGAGCTCGCCGCGGCGCTCGCCGCCGCTCGAGAGGTTGGGCGCGAGCGGGTTGTGGTTGCGTTTCAGCCCCACCTCTACTCGAGGACTCGCCACCTCGCGCTCGAGCTCGCGAAGGCGCTCGCCGACGCGGACGTGGCGTGCATCACCGACGTCTACGCGGCGCGCGAGGAGCCGGTCGCGGGTGTGACGGGGAAGCTCGTCGTCGACGCGCTGGCGGAGCTGAAGCCGGGGGCGCCGCTCGCATGGACGCCGAACCTTGCCGACGCCGCGTCGTTCCTCGCGCGCCGGGCTCGTTCGGGTGACATCGTGCTCACGGCGGGGGCCGGCGACGTCGATTGGGTGGCGGGGCGCGTCTTGGAGCTGTTGCGATGAATCTCGAGGAGGGGGTCGAGCTCCGTCGCTTCACCACGCTCGGCACCGGTGGGCCGGCGCGTGCGTTCGCGCGCCCCCAGACGCTCGCTGCGCTCGACGACGCGATGGCATGGGCGGGGGCGCGCGGTTTCGAAGTGATACCGGTTGGGCTCGGCTCGAACCTGCTCGCGGCGGACGAGGGCGTCGACGCTCTCGTGCTGAAGCTGAGCGGAGAGCTTGCGTCGGTCGAGGTCGATGGGAGGAGCGTGCGCGCCGGCGGCGGCGCGCCGCTTGCCGTCTGTTTGCATCGAGCTCGCGACGCCGGGCTCGGCGGTCTGGAGTTCGCGTGTGCGATCCCGGGCACGGCGGGCGGCGCCGTTTGGATGAACGCGGGGGCCTACGGCGGGGAGATCGCACATGTCCTCTCGCGCGCGCTCGTCGTCGATGGGAGTGGCGCCGCGTGGCGGACGCCCGGCGAGCTGGGCTTCGAATATCGCCGCTCGCAGCTACGCCGAGGCCAAGTCGTAGCGGCGGTCGAGCTCCGCCTGGAGCCTCGGGCGGTGGAGGAGATCAAGGCCGTCGTCGCCGGAATGCAGGCGCAGAGGAAGGCCGCGCAGCCGACTAACAAGCGGACGTTCGGCAGCGTCTTCAAGAACCCCGAGCACGAGCTCTCGGCGGGGCGAATGCTCGAAGCCTGCGGTCTCAAGGGGTTCAGGATCGGCGGCGCTCAGATCTCACCGCGTCATGCGAACTTCATCGAAAACGCCGACGGCGCGACCTCACGAGATGCCCTCGCGCTGATGGCGGAGGCACGTAGGCGTGCGCTCGCACAGTTCGGCGTCGTGCTCGAGCACGAGGTTCAGCTGGTCGGAGCCCTCGAGTTGCCTCCTGCCGGCGACGTGGCCAGTCCACGGTAGGAGCTCGTCGGGTGGCGGCGAAGTCCTCGTCGTGGCCTCGAAGCCTTCGAGAGTCGGGCGCCCAGAGGCCGTGGCCGCAGTGGTGCCGCGACCGACGCCGGTCCGCGGCGTCGATATCGCCCGCCTGATCCCCAGCGGGCGGACAGCAGCTGTCACGATCGCCGTCGCGGTCATCGCCACGCTCCTGTACTTGCTCGCGCGGGAGACTTCGTTGTTCGCGGTGCAGCGCGTCGACGTGCGAGGCGCGTCTCCCTCCGTCGCGGCCAGCGTCCGGGACGCGCTCGAGCCGTTCGCCGGCGCGAGCCTCGTCACGCTCGACCGCGCAGCCGTAGAGCGGCGGCTGGCGGCGCTCCCCGTAGTCGCGAGTGCTCGCTACGACCGAGATTTCCCGCACACGTTGAAGGTGTTCGTCAGAGCGGAGCGCCCCGTCGTCGTCCTTCGCCGTGGGTCGGAGGCGTGGCTGATCTCAGCTCGATCGCGGGTGATGCAGCGTCTTCAGCCTCGAGCACACCCGACGCTGCCGCGGTTCTGGGTGCGACGGAGCGTTTCCGTCGGTTTGGGCGAAACGGTCGCCGGCGATGCGGTACGTGCTGTGGCAGCAGCGGCGCCGATCCGCGGAACTCCGCTCGCCGATCGGGTCCGGTCGGTCCGCGTGGCCGATGGAGACCTGACGCTCGTCTTGCGATCGGGCCTCGAGCTCCGATTGGAGGACGCGCGGAACCTTCCGCTGAAGCTCGCCGTCGCGTCCCGCGTTGCAAACGTGATGGGCGAGGTCCGGGGCTACGTCGATCTGGGCGTTCCCGGGCGCCCAGTGGCTGCCGTCAACCCTCAACTCGAAGGTTGAGCTTGATGGTTATCGTGATGGCAACGTGTTGACAACGCGACAAACGCCGCGTACCCTTTTCGCAAGAGCCGTCGCAATGGACGCGTACGCTCAAGTATAGGTTGAGGATCTGAATGGCGAACGATACGAACTACCTAGCGGTTATCAAGGTCGTCGGCGTCGGCGGCGGCGGGACGAACGCCGTTACGCGGATGGTCGACGCGGGGCTGCGCGGCGTCGATTTCATCGCGATCAACACGGACGCGCAGGTGTTGATGGAAACCGATGCCGACGTGAAGCTCGCGATCGGCAAGGAACGGACG
>Ga0126308_10001038_pt1 | contig 10537 bp, 11 predicted proteins | sample Plot55_FD_92533 | JGI IMG/M metagenome (GOLD analysis project Ga0126308, IMG submission 92533) | Serpentine soil microbial communities from UC McLaughlin Reserve, CA, USA - Plot55 | ecosystem: Environmental > Terrestrial > Soil > Grasslands | place: USA: UC McLaughlin Reserve, Lake County...
AGGACCGGTGAGGCTCGTACTGCTCGCCCACTACCTCCTCTTTGCGGGCGCGCCAGTTGCGAGATGCGCCCGTGGCCCGCTCGTCTTGTGAGTTGACAAATGCGTTGTAGGCCAGAAGTAGGGTTTAGACTGGCGTCAGGCTACTAGAAGTGGTACATATACTGTAATAAAGCACGTATCAGAAAACCAAGACGAAAAGGAGGGCGGGGTCTTGGAAACCAGAAGAGTAGCTGAGGGCGGGATCTTGGACAGCAGGAGAGTAGCGCTAAAGCCGCATGCGGCTAAGATCCGACGCTGGGTCGACGAAGGGCGGGGGGACGAGTGGATTGCCCAAGAGCTCAACACAACACCCTCTAGCGTACAAAGCTTTCGGTCGCGCAACTCGATCTACCGCCGCGACCCGGTCCGCAGGGGTAGGATCTCCGAACACCCAGTAGTCCTCGACGAAAACGAGTCCGGCATAGTTTTGGCGACCGATGCGTCCGAGTCCGACATCTTCGCTAAGGAGTGGCGCGACTACCTCCACCGAAACCCGGGGGACCTGCAGATAGTCATTACCCAGGACCGCATCTACCTAGAGAAGGTTCACTAACAACTTGCCTGGCGAGGAGCCGGCAGTAGACCTGAGCCTCCCCTTAAAAACCGCGGAAACCCTTCACGCCACCCTCGAAAATCTTCTCGAAAGCGGCTGCGAGGAAACAGCCCTGAAAGAGGCCTACCGACTACTATCTTGGCGTATCCTGGCCTCTAAAAAAGGCGCCGGCCTCACCGGGCGCTTATCCGAACTCGCCCGGAGGGCTAGAAGCGTCGAGGAGTACGAGGTCGCCCGCGACGAGGCTCTAGGTCCCATACTCGACGGCTTGGAGAACGCCGAGAACCGGGACCCCTAGAGCATAATCCGAGCGTTGTTAAACTGTTATCCAGGGGTAATGAGAAGGTAATTTTGGGCGGGTAGATTGCCGATGGTGGTTATACTCCCTGGCCCAGGCACATCCCGGCTCGTGTGGTGGGTGCGAGCCGGGTTTTTCGTGTGCTAACCTCTCGAGTAGCACGCACAAGTCTAGAAAGGCTCCTTGTATGGAGGCGGTCCTAACCATCTCACTTATCACCCTGGTGGCGCTTCTGGCACTCCTCTCGCATTTGGGCAAGAAGCACTGGGTGGCGGAGGTGATCCTCGTTGTGGCCCTACTCCTGGGATCTTTATTAGTCTTGGGCCTCGGGGTATTGTTGGGCGCGGTGCTGCTGCTCACGGCGGCGACCGGGACACAGGGGGCCGATGATCCGACAGTGACGCCGGTAATCGTTGCGGTGGTCATAAGCGCGGGTCTCGCCGGGCTGGCCCTCTGCACGCCGCCGCTCCTCAAGGTGCTCGGTCGCCCACCGAGGCGCCCTTTCCGGTTAGACCCCCCGATCTTCTTTGCGCTCTGGCTCTTTGTGCTGGTTCTGTCAGCGAACCTGCTGCAACTGCTCTCCTTTGAGCAGATCGCCGCCCTCACGCTCTCTTCGGAGAGCAGGATCTCCCCCGGCCTCGTCCTGGCGAGCCAGCTGCCGCTCGTGGTCGTAGCCCTCGCCGGAGTGGGCCTCGGGCTCCGCAGAGGACCTCGCGAAACCCTCACCCGTCTCGGGTACGGTCCTGTCACCCCGCTTCAGCTAGGCCTCGTCGCGTTATTTATACTCGGGGCGTTCGTGGTGCAGTTTTTAGCCGACTCTCTCTTCGCTACCCTGCAACCCGACCTCTACGAGCGGGTCGGGGAGGTCACCGACACCCTCTTCAACCCCGAGGGGCTGGGCGCGGTAGCTGTCGTTCTCTTTGCGCTGCTAATCGGCGTTGGTGCGGCCACGGGCGAGGAGACGCTCTTTCGGGGAGCGGTGCAGCCCGTGTTCGGCGTAGTCCTCACCTCAATACTCTTCGCCTCGGTACACATCCAGTACGGCCCCTCCGTGTTGCTAGGTTACGTCTTCGTCCTCTCGCTAGGCCTTGGACTCTTGCGCAAGCACATCAACACCACTGCAAGCTTCCTCGCGCACTCCGGTTACAACGCTTCGAGCGTCCTGCTAGTGTACTTTCTCGGGGTTTAAGGAGAAACCGCAGACATTCTGGCTCGTTAGCTTTTGTCCTTGGTACAACCGGGCTTGTCTCGGGTGCGGTTAGCTACCATGGTATGAGGTCTCGCTCATATTCTCGAAGATTAGATCGACTAATTGTGGCAGCGCTTGAACCACGACCAGTCAGAGAGCGCGAGATCAACGCCGCAGCGATAGCTGCCTTACTAACCAGCGTTCGAAAGGTTTTTGTCTACACATCCTCGCTTCTTTGCCGGCTGTGCCCTACTAGGCGGCCAGCGTGCTAGCGAGGGGGGTTGCGGTACCGGGCTCTAAAGTCGCGGCTATGCGAAGGAGGAGGGTCGACGTCTCCATGCCGAGCCCCTCGGCGATGCTCTCGAGCACCCGCGAAGAAGGGTCCTTCTCGCCCCGTTCGATCTCCGCGAGGTAAGAGATGGAGACGTGTGCCCCTTCGGCAGCCTGTCGCAAGGTGAGGCCACGCTCGGTGCGAACCGCCCTTAACGTCTCTCCGATAGCCGAGAGCAGGTCCGTCTTCTTCTGCAGAGGCGAGATCTCCACGGTCTTCATGGCTAGAGATTCTATACCCCATACACCGAAAGAGCCAACCCACCCGCCAGCTCCTTGACGAGCCGCACCTGCTCGGCGTCAGACTCCGGTGTGGCGTACGGCGTCTCCATCACCAACGGAACCCCCGGTAGCAACGGTAGAAACTCCGCCCATGCCTCCTTTGGGATATGACCCTCACCGATCCTCTCGTGACCGTCCCGCCGGCTCCCGAGCCCGTTTCTGGGATCGTTAAGGTGCAGCAACGCGATACTCTTGCCTAAAGCCGCCTTTAATTCTCCTGCGACCTTTCGAGCACCTTCCGGCGTCGAGAGGTCGTACCCCGCAACGTATAAGTGGGCAGTGTCCGCACATACCTGCGCCCCGGCCTCCTTTGCTACCTCGGCGAGAGCGTCGAACGAGGAGCACAGCTGCGTGCCAGCCCCAACCGAGTTCTCTACAAGAGGTTCGGCCGCTCCGTCCTCCGTCGCGGCCAACTCCCGCGCCCGATCGAACCCCTCGACCAGTCGCTTCATCCCCTCCTCCTCGCCGCTTCCGCCGTGGCTGCCCGCGTGTACAACGACGAACTCGGCGCTAAGAGAACCCGCTGCAACGAGCTCCGCGGCTAAAGCTCGTGCGGAGCACGCCCGATGTTCGGCATCAGGAGAGGCGAGGTTTACAAGGTACTTCGCGTGCGCGACCACGGGGGATAGCCCGACTTCATTGGTACCCGTAACGAATGCTTCTCCGTCCGGACGTGGTGTAGGTGCTGCCCAGCTTTGAGGGTTGGAGACGAAGATTTGGACCGTCTCCAACCCCTGCTCGCGGGCTAGCTGCAGAGTGTTCTTGAGCCCGCCCGAGGTCGGTAAATGCCGGCCTACGCGGTTCGTGCGCACGTGGGGTTCTGCCTTCGGATCTATCACACAGGGGATTCTAGTGGGCACGCGACCAGTCCGTTGTGAGAGATATAATCTAGGAGAATTTGCACCCACCCGAGGAGAAGATCGAATGACCGTAGAGGGCAAAGTCGCCAAGATCTTGGGCAAAGGAGAGATCGCGCTAAACCGGGGCCGCTCCCACGGCGTCCGCCAGGGTATGCTCTTCGAGATCTTCGCCCCCGAGGGCGAGGAGGTCTGGGATCCGGATACCGGCGAGACTTTGGGAACCGTCGAAGACGTAAAGGCCAAGGCTGAGGTCACCGAGGTCAAAGAGAAGCTCGCCATAGCCCGCATCTCAGACACCGACACCCCTCTTGGGGCAGCAGGATTTGGCGAAATGCAGGAGAACCTCCAGCGTATCTTCCAACAGATGTTCGGCGATAACGTCCAGGTCCAGGGCTTCGGGACCGAGCGCGGCGAAGGCCCCGACCTCGAGAGCATGTTCGGCGGTCCCCTCGAAGACGTCACCAAGGTCCAGGTCGGCGACGCCGTCCGCGAGATTCGGCGTCGCTAGGCGTCAGGCGTAACTGGAAACTCAGGATGGCTGGCTTACCCGACACAGCCCCGGTAGGCAGCCTCTTTGCACGCACGAGAGGTCATCTGTACGAAACGTCTTCGCTTCGGTACATCTGTTCGAGGGCAGGCTCGCTCTTGAGCCTGCCCGTCTGTAGATGGGTTTCGCCAAGTTGCCACCGCTAAGGTTCGAGAGAGCAGCCGATGGGTGGCATTTAGTGGTGGACTGGAAGTCTGCGAAACCATATAGCATGGGTGAACAAACCGAATACGTTATTCGTTATATATCGAAAAGGTCGATTTTTGGATCTGCTGTAGGCAGAAAGCTTGTATACGGTTGAACTTTAAACTCACCCTCCAAAGATAACGTTATCGGTGTACGCTTTGACTTCGGGCTGACCAAGTAACCAATTGTGATGAAATGGGACGACGAGCCTTGGATACCGAATTCTTATCCTCCGTACTTTCCGAAGAAGATTACAGACGTTGCGGTTGGCGAAGAAGCACCGTAAGGTCGTAAGATGGGTCAAGCTTTTTCCCGCCTCCCGATAACTTTCAGCCTCATCGCCGCCTGCGTCGTGGTGTATCTGGTCATAGCCGTAGCCGGCGCCGAAGAGGGGACGCCGATGAACGTTGGAATAATGCGGCAGCCGGGAGAAGTTTTGAGGCTGGGGGCACTAGTCCCGGCACTGGTAGCGGAGGGCGAGGCGTGGCGTCTGCTTACGAGCGTCTTCTTACACTCAAGCTTCGTGCATCTGGCGCTGAACATGATCTCACTGTACTTCCTGGGCTCCTTCGCGGAGGGAACCTTCGGACGGGGTCGCTTTTTGGCGCTCTACTTTATAAGCGGGATTGCAGGGGGTCTGGCATACCTGTACTTCGGGCCCTTTACCGCCCCAGCGGTTGGGGCGTCGGGCGCAATCTTCGGCCTTTTAGGCGGCGTCTTCGGGTTCGCTCTAAGGCGAGGGACGTTCTCACTACAGAACCCTATCATCAGCCAACTCCTTATCCTGACCGCCATTAACCTTTTCTTAGGCGCAACAATCCCGAACGTGAGCAACACCGCCCACATCGGCGGGTTGTTAGGCGGCCTCGTCTACGGCTGGCTCTTCGCCCCGACGGTCTACTCTCAAAAGAGGTTCGTCGCCGCAGCCCCCGTCGCTCTCGCTTTCGGTCTCGAGGCTCTACTTTTAGGCGTCTGGTACCTTTACTCTGCCTGAGCCGTCCCACGGAGGTGGGTACTCCCCCTTCGCTCACGCAGCGCACGAGCAAAATCGCCCCCACGAAGCTAATCTAAAGGGACGCTCAAAAGGCCGACGGTGGTTGCGAGGAGCGCCACCGTAAACAGAACGCCGGTAGCCCTGCTGGAGTATTCGGCCTGCGCCTCTGGAAGCAAGTGAGCGGACCCTATATAAGCCAGCACACCTCCGGCGATGCCGGTCAGAAGACCAAGACCTTGATCTCCTGGCACGGGCAAGGCCAGGGTCAAGCCCGCTGCGAGCGGGATCGCCAGCCCCAGCAATATCGCCGTCCGCAGCACCCAAGCGCGGGTTGCGTGCGCCGCCATGAGGACCGCCGCCAACGAAATGCCGACCGGCATCTGATGGACGAGGATACCGAAGCCAACGAGCCCGGAGGTAACGGTGGACGCGTCGGCACCAACGCCCAGAACGAAACCATCGGCAAGGTTGTGGATCGCGAGCCCCAGGGCGAACGGCCCGAGCTTATGCTTGTGGACGCGTTCCTCGGGCGAGTGGTGTGTGTGAGCGCGGGTAAACGCCTCGGTCAGAAACAAGAGCGTGAACCCCCCGATGAAACTCAAGATCGCCGGTTCTCCAGCGAGTTCCAAACCCTCGGGAAAAAGATCTACGAATGCCAGGGCAAGCAAGATCCCAGCTGCGACGGCAGCAAAATATGACCGCCCCTTAGCCCTCATCTCCCTGCCGAGCAGAGCCAAAAGGCTTGCCCCCGAAAAGCTGATCGCGGCGAGCGCAGCCAACAGGATCGCGGTCATCGACGTAACCTTCTACACGTTGCGCGAGTACCCTCGCGCATGCTTTGGCCAAGCGGCGCAGCCACGGTCAGGCTTCTCCGCGCAACCCTCCGCCTGGCGACGCGCTTGTCAGCCCACGCTTCATCCCAGGCCAGCTCTCTACCTACTACCTGCAACGTGCGCATCTACCATAGACCTCGAGGCTGTGGGAGCGCACCTCGAACTCTAAACCTTTGAACGCCAGACGTTCAGGGTCGAGCGGACACTCCTGGAACTCAGAGATCGCACCGCAAGATTCGCAGATCATGTGATGGTGGTGGTCCTCAGCGAGTTCGTAACGCACCCCGTCTCCAAGTTCGAGGCGACGCGCAATCCCGAGCTCAGAGAGCAACCCCAGCGTACGATAAACCGTTACCAGCCCGACCTTGGGGCATCGTGCCCGGATCTCCTCCAGACTCTGGTGCTGCTCCGCGATCAACGCCCTCAAAACCGCCGTTCGCTGCGGCGTCGCCTTGTACCCTGCACCCCGTATCTGCCCGACCGCCGCCCTTAGGAGCTCCAGATCATATCTCCTAGTAATTGAAAAAAAATTTCAATTACTTTTCTAACTTAGCAGTCGCGGGGACAACCGTCAAGAGGACAATTCTTAGCCGTCTGCGGAGCGCTTATGAGAGGTGCTGCGACCGGTGCCGGCGTGACGGAGGAACAAGATGAGGGTGAAGGTAAGGGCGAGAACCGATGAGACGAAGAGGTTGCCGCGGAGGTCACCAATAAGAAAGGCTGGGTCTATACGGAGAGCTTCTACAAAGAAGCGCCCGGCGGAGTACAGGCTCACGTAGAGCAGTAAGATGTCGCCGTTCTTGAGGCTACGCGCGAAGCGGCGGGCAACGAAGAAGAGGGCTAGGCACACGAGCGCATCCCAGATCGACTCGTAGAGGAACGTCGGGTGGAATGAGGAGACGTCGCCGAAGCCCGGGGGTCGGTTCTGGGGGTCTATCTCTATAGCCCAGGGGAGGTCTGAGGGGCGTCCGAAGAGCTCCTGGTTGAAGTAATTTCCCCAGCGGCCTACAGCTTGGGCGAGGGCGAGCCCGGGAGCGACAGCGTCGGCGAAAGCAAGAGGGCTTATACCGCGGATATAAGAGAAGAGGAGTATACCCAAGAACCCGCCGATTACGGCGCCGTAGATCCCCAGCCCCCCGTTCCAAACCTCGAAGACGCCGGGGAAAGGGGCGTCGGCATAGAGCTCGTAGTCGGTAATTACATGGTAAATCCTGGCCCCGATAAACCCGAGCGGCACGACGAAGAACAGGGCATCGAGGGCCAGAGCAGAATCGTACCCCTTACGCGCAAGCTCGCGGGCGGTGATCCAAGTCGCCGAAGCTATTCCAAGGGCGATGAACAGCCCGTAGTAGCGAAGGGCGAAGGGCCCCGCCTCGAAGAGCACCGGAGAAGGCGGGCTCGGGAGCGTGAGTAACGCGCGCAGCAAATGGACTCCTTAGTTCTCTATTTCTGGCCTAACCGGCAGGCGCTTCCGCGGTAGACGCCGCAGGTGCCGCGGGGCCCCCGACCGAGGTTCCTGGGGGCCTCTCTGCGACAGGGGTCGCGCCGCGCGCCGGAGGATTCGTAGTCCGAGACGAGTTCCTCGGGGAGGAGTCACTAGAGGACGAACCGCTCGAAGGCGAGTTGCCCGAGGAAGAGCCGCTTGAAGAAGAGTCGCTTGAGGACGAGCTGTTCGAGGAGTTCTGGGCACCGTGGTAGGCCTCGAGTATGTGTCGCACGGCGGGACCTACAGTGAGCTCGCTGCCACGCTCAAAGGCGCCGCCGCCCTCGACCATCACCAGCACTATTACGGGGTTTTTCTGGCTCTCGTCCCAGCCGACGAACCAGTTTACCGGGTCCTTGCCCCACATCTCGCCGGTCCCCGACTTACCGACCGCTTTCAGCGAGGTGCCCGCAAAGCTCTTTTCGGCGGTTCCTCCCGGGCCGGTGACCATCCTCATGCCGCGGATCGTCTCCCGGTAGTAGCTGGAGTCAAGATCCACCCTTCCCGCCGGTTCGGGGGCTACGTCCTCGGCCTGGTTTCCGTCCTGATCCTTGAGTTCTTTACCGACGTGCGGCGTTACCAAGGTACCGCCGTTGGCGATAGCCGCGTAGCCCCGGACGAGCTGCAGCGGGCTAACCAGGAGGTCACCCTGGCCGATAGAGAGGTTGACCCACCGGCCCACGGTCCAGTTCTTGTCATCGGCAGTGGCCCCGGCTTCTTGCTGCCACTCCCGGGTTGGGACTCTGCCCCCTGATTCGCCGGCCAGATCCACGCCTGTGTTCTCGCCGAAGCCGAACCTCTGGTAGAACTTGGGCAGCTCGTTTTGGTCGTCGGCGCGGTTCCACATCCAGTCGGCAACCTGGTAGAAGAACTTGTCGTTCGAGTCCATGAGGGCCTGGGCGTAGTTCTGTGTCCCGTGCGACCTACCGAAGTCTTTAGGACTGCTCTGGCGCCAACTCACCCAGCAGCCGCCCGTGGTGTTCGCGGGCTGCCAGCAACCACCCGAGTCTGTAACGGTCGTCGAGGTGCTGATCGCGCCCTGTTCGAGGCCCGCCAGCCCGGTAAAGACCTTCATCGTCGAGGCCGCCGGATACCCCCCGCTGATGGCGCGGTTCGTAAAAGGCTGGTTCGCCTCCTCAGAGTTCAGATACTCGAACTGGTCCATCTCCTCGGTACCGGTGATCCCGCCGACGAATATCTGCGGGTCGAAGGCCGGTCGGCCCGCCATCGCCAGGACCTCGCCGCTATAGGGCTCGAGGGCAACGACCGCCCCACCCGTTCCGGTGGCTCCTTCCTCACGGGCCCGATCGATCGCCGCGTCGAGCTCTTTCTCCGCCGTCCTCTGCAAGTTTAGGTCTATAGTGAGCCTTAGGTCCTTGCCCGGAACAGGATCGGTAAAGCGGGCCGGCTTCTGTAGCTCAGGGATCTCCTCGGGTCCTCCGTCGTAGCGCCGCCCATCAGCCGTGCGGACCACCACCTGCCTCCCCAAGACGTCCACGTTATACTCCTTCTTGCCCGACTCGCCGCGCAAGATCTCCTCATAGGCGAGCTCGACCCCTCCCTTGCCGACGACCGCATCGTTGTCGAGCCCCTCGAAGATGCCCCCTCCGAGCTCCTCTTCGGTAACCGCTCCGGTGTAGCCCAAGATGTGGGAGGCCAGCTCCCCGTTCGGGTAGTTGCGTACGTAGTCGTCGTTAACAACGAGGCCGTTGTACTCCTCGGTCCGCTCGCTGACGTACATGATGTCCTCGCGACCGGCGTTCTCCTTGACGAGCATCGGGTTGTACTGGTTACCCGACACAAAAGCCGCGTCGTACCGTGAGAGGACCTCGCCTTTGTCAGCCTCGAGAACGTCGGCGAGCTCCTCGAGCTTTTCGCGGGGGAGGGCGTCCGGGACGATCGTCACGTTCAAGCCCGGCGTGTTGTTCGCTAGAACCTCGCCGTTGCGATCGTATACCACGCCGCGCTGCGCCGGTATTTTTACGGAGCGGGTGTGAGTAGCCTCGGCGAAGTTGCTGTACTCTTCCCCGGTCAGGACCTGCAGGTACCACAGCCGGAAAGCCAAGACCACGAAGAAGACCGCGACGAGCACCGCGAGCCCCACTACCCGTACCTGCATCTTGGTTCTCGAGATCGGAGGCTCCGGCTCTTTTTTCTTTCCGGGGCGCTGGGTCGGGTCCCGCAGGGGCTCCAGCTCCACGTCCGGCTGCACCACGATCAGGCGCTTGCTAAGGGAGTATGATCGAAGATCGTTGGGCGTCACCGTTAAGCTACCTTCTCGGCCTGCACAACCAGGCGTTGGGCATAGTCGGGTAGCGTGCACGACTGGAGCGTCAAGATATCTTTGCCCTCGATGGGCTCGGTGACGTAAAAGTCGGTAGGACCAACGATAGCTTCATTAAACACCTCGTAGATGTACTCCCGACCGTCGGCGTCGATGACGAAGACCCGATCTCCTTTGTCGAGCTGGTCAAGGTCGTAGAAGGCCAGGAAGCTGGGGAAGCCCGGGAAACCGTACCGGTGGCCCGCGATATAGACGTTAGCCCCCGGCTCCCACGGGTAGCCGGTGTCCTCGAGGTGGATGGCGGCGAAGTTCTTCAGCTTCTCTTCGTCGTCACCCTCGCCGGTCGGTACCAACGCACCCCACATCCTCGCCATTTTAGGGATGGTGACCACTAGCGTCTCGTCCTCGGGGGCATCGGCTACCTCAGTCCCCTTTCCGGAGACCTGGGGAGGCTCTTCTAAAACAGGTATCTTGAACTCTTGCTCCTCTTCTGAAACAGAGTCTCCGCTTACGCCGGGAAAACCAAGGAAGAACGCAGCGACCAGGACCGTCCCAGCCCCGATCAGGCCAAGGCTCGCCAAGATCAAGATCACGTCCTTGACGTACATTCATCCCTCCCGACATAGACCCCACGGTTTCATGGGGGCCCTGCTCTCCAA
>Ga0126308_10001039_pt1 | contig 10536 bp, 10 predicted proteins | sample Plot55_FD_92533 | JGI IMG/M metagenome (GOLD analysis project Ga0126308, IMG submission 92533) | Serpentine soil microbial communities from UC McLaughlin Reserve, CA, USA - Plot55 | ecosystem: Environmental > Terrestrial > Soil > Grasslands | place: USA: UC McLaughlin Reserve, Lake County...
GATGCACCAGTCTTACGACTACCTTAAGGAGCGCCTACCCGTACCGGTAATCAACCCGGGACTCGTAATGTACAAGGTATGCGAGATGTTCCTGGAGCTGGGGCTCACGCATAGCAAGCACGCGTTCCCGCCGCCGGAGGTGTCGAAGGACGACGAAATTTTCGCCAGCCTCGCCGCGGCGCCACGTGAGTAGGAAAGCGGTGCCAAAAGAGTTCGACCTGCCACTGCACCTGCGCACCCACCACCACACTTCCGGCGACCAGCCGCGACCTAGCTAGCGGCGATAGAAGCTGGTATCGACGCCATGGACGGTGCGGCGGCCCCGCTCTCCGAATGACGAACTATAGCGAAGCCTCGGCTCGGCAAACGGCCACACCGAGCAGGAGACTGGGCTCTCGCTCGGCGGTTCGACGATCCCCAAACCGTACTGGAAAGCGATACCCACCCTCTCTACGCACCCTTAATACTGGGCAAGACCGCTTCTCAGTTGGCCCTCAAGGACGCGATGTATATGTCGCTTTTTGCGACCTGCTGAACACCATCGTCTTCCTGCCTGTGCAGCTGTTCTACCTGCAGCTACCATGGATGGCCATCATCCTGCTGACCATCGTGAGCCACCTGACGGGGGCTCTTATTCCGCCCTTTATCAGCTTACTGGTGGTCAAAGCGCTGATCAGGGCTGGATTGGTCCAGGGCTGCCAGATCCTCCGCGTTCATCTCGGAGGGACGGACGATCCGATCGAAGAAGTCCAAGCGGAGCGATCGCTTCCTTATCCGCCTCCCAAGTGTGGGCAAACAGGTAGTGCTGAAAGCGGGCGGCGATTTCCTCCTTTGAATGCCTCGAAAGGGTCTGCGTGCCCGAGGCCGAAAATGGAGCAAGATCAACGGTTGACGATTCCTCGGACGGTTCCTTCTGTTCTCAAAGCTTGTGTGCTCTATTGCCTCGCTTGTGTTAGCGAGTCTTGGCCGCAGCGAGTGCCAGAACTCTTACCTCACGACGCCCTCGGTGGCCTTTGCGCCAGCGCGGCGCCCGAATACCGCCCCGGCCATTAGGCCGCTACCCCCCGGGTAGTTGTGGTAGAAGAGTCCGCCCACCAGCTCCCCAGCGGCGTACAGGCCCGGGATGGGAGCTCCCGCTCTGTCAAGCACTCGCGCGGCCGCGTCGACACGTACCCCGCCGAATGTGAAGGTGATACCGCAGGTGACCGCGAACCCGTAGAAGGGCGGCTTGTCCAGCGGTAGTGCCCAGTTGGATTTGGGTGGGTGGATGCCCTCGGTGTGCTTGCCATCCTTGATCGCCGGGTTGAACGCCCCGGGTTGCACGGCGCTGTTGAATTCGTCTACGGTTTGCTCGAGTGCATCGACGCTCAGGCCGAGCTTCTCGGCAAGTTCACGCACGGTAGAAGCCTCGTAGCGTGAGACACGTGGTGCGGTGTACTCGTCTTGGCGCAGCAGCGGTTCCGTCTTCGCGTCGAAGAGCTGGTAGGCGAGTGCTCTCGGCTGGCGAAGTATCTCGGCGCCGTACTTGGCGTAGGTGTAATTGCGAAAATCCGCACCCTCGTCGAGGAAGCGCTGGGTATCTCTATTGACGACAATGCCGAGCGGGTACGACTGCTTGGAGAGCAGGTTCGTCAGCTCGCGGTCCCCGGTAGGCGGCGCTGCGGCGTCCCAGGCTATCGCATGGCAACCGCTCCAGTTACCGTACGGTTGCGCTCCTGCCTCTAGGGCCATGCGCAGCACCTCCCCTGTATTGTACGGGGTGCCCCGCACCTTTGCCAAGTCCCACTGGGGACCGAGGTACGCGGCGCGCATCCGTGGGTCGGCCTCGAATCCGCCGCCGGCGAGCACGACCGCGCCGGCCCGGATCTCCTCTCGTCCGCCCCGCCCCTTGCAGACGACCCCTGTTACCATCCCATCTTCCTCTTGGAGCAAGCTCACCACCGGGGAATCGTAGCGAACCTTCACGCCGCTCTTCTCGGCGGCGCTTGTGTGCTGCTCGATTAAACCTTGCCCCCCACCGACTGTTCCCAGCACGAGACCTCCCCAAAACCGCCGCTTCCCGGCGACTTCGAAGGACTGTCGATCGTACATGAGCCTGAAGCGTAGGCCCTTTTCGTGCAGCCAGCGGGTGGTATCGGCGGCGTCGTTCACCAGTATTTCGGTCAACTCTTTATCGCAACGTCTCTCCGTGACCCGCTCCATATCGGCCATAAAATCCTCGCGGGTGTAAGGATCCAGCTCGGTCGCTGCCGCCTGGTCGCCGGTTAGATTGTCCAGGATGGGTCGCAGATCTTGGAGGCCGTCGTAGGTCGTGCGGATGGCCCCCGCGGTGAAGTAGCTGTTGCCCCCAGCCCACTCGCGAGGGGCTTTCTCCAGCATGAGCACCTTACGCACGCGCTCCACGGCGGCATGTGCGGCCGAGAAAGCCGCATTCCCCGCCCCCACGATGACTACGTCGTACCTCTCCTTCACGCGACCCCCCTATTCGTCCAGGGCCTTGAGGGTCGCGGCCATCACCTCGGCTCCACGGGCGATGTCTTCCGCATTGCTCCACTCCTCAGGCGAGTGGCTGATGCCCTGTCGGCACGGGACAAAAACCATACCGGCCGGGGCGGCCTTTGCTATGTAGGCCGTGTCGTGGGAGGCACCGCTCGGCAGCACGCAGAAAGGCACGTCGCTCTCGTGGGCGGTGCGTGCTAACTGCTCCCGCACCGGCTTGTGCAGAACAACCGGCGATTGGTCCGATACGAGCACGGCCGAAACTTCGAGGCCGCGGCGGGCCGCGATGCGCGCCGCCCCGTCGAGCAACTCTTCCGCTAGCTCTCGCTGGCGTTCTGAGTCGACGTCGCGAACGTCGAGCGAGAGCCGAGTCAAACCGGGCACCGTCGTGAAAGACCCTGGCTCCACCTCCACATTACCGACCGTCGCCACTGCGGTGCGGTGAGACGCGGCCCGGCGCTCGGCTTCGATCACGAGTTCGCTCGCCGCAACGAGCGCATCGTGTCGCAAGAACATGGGCGTGGCGCCGGAATGGTCAGCGTTGCCGGAGAAGGTCAGCTCGATACGGGTGCTGCCGGCTATGGCATCTACGACGCCCAAAGTCCTCCCTCGGGCCTCTAGCACGCGACCCTGCTCGATGTGTAGCTCGAGGAAAGCAGAGACCGAACCCTGGTGCCATACCGCTTCCGCCACGTCTGCTGGACGCAAGCCGACTTGGGCTGCGCACTCCGCGACCGAGTGCCCCTCCCGATCGGTCAGGGCGCTCAAGGTGTCCATGGTGAAGGTGCCAGTCGCGACCCGGCTGCCGATGCACGGAGCGCCGAAGCGTGCGCCCTCCTCGCCGCTGAAGACGACCGCGCGGTAGGGCCGGTTCAGGCCGCCGGACTCGATCAGCAGGCGGGCCACCTCGAGTGCGGTGGCCACGCCCGCCGCCCCGTCGAAGTTGCCGCCCCGGGGGACCGTGTCGAGGTGCGACCCAACGAGCAGGGCCGACCCTGCCATATTCCCGGGGAGCTCGGCGAAGGTGTTCCCTATGGCGTCGGTGCTCAAAGTCAGCCCGAGGTCCGCGGCCCAGTGCTCGAAGAGAACGTGGGCGTCGCGCTCCTCGGGACTAAAAGCCAGGCGCGACCATCCGCCGCGCGGGTCGGCGCCGATCTCACCGACCTCGCGCAAGAAACGCGTGATGCGCCGGGGGTCGGCCTCGGGCAAAGCATTAGACAATGCCGAGCTCCCTTGGCGTAAAGAGATGTCGGTAACCCACGGGCTCCTCCAAGAAGCGCTCGACGGCGCCCTCCCGCCGATCGAGCACGGAGACCACCTGGCCAACGCGGGCGCCGGCGTTGCGCACCCGGGAGATGGCCCTGAGCGCTCTGGACCCGGTGACGACGACGTCTTCGATGAGGGTAACTTCTTCGTCGGCATAGAGCTCGCCCTCGATCTGGCGCGGCGATCCCGGTTCTCGATCTAATCTCACTATCACTAGGGGCAAGCCGAGTTCGAGAGAGACGGCCGTGCCGAGGGCCACTGCCCCGAGCGCCGGGGCGGCGAGGCGGTCGGTCTCGCGAGGCACGAGATCGGCCAAGAAGCAGGCAAGCCGGCGGAGGATGGCGGGACGCGTCTCGAATAGATACTTATCGAAGTAGTAATTGCTGTGCAGCCCGTCCGCGAGCACGAAGTCACCCTCGACGTACGCTGCGCGCACTATGTCGGCCCGCAGCTCTGCTAGAGCTTCGGAGCTCGGCAGTCGTACTCGGCGTTCGGCTAGCAGGTTGAGGTTCCGTCTCATTTGCTAGAGTCCTTGTGATGTCTGTGTTGCTGCGTGAGACGAGGTTAGGGAGATCCTGCCCATGCCCACGGCCATTGAGGGCGTCGAGGATGCTTTCGGCCTGCTCGGCCGCGGCGGGGCTGTAACCTGTCCCCCCGCCAATGGATGGTTCGAAGCGTGGGGCTCAACCGCATGTGAGCGCTCGCGCCGACCGTCGGCGCGATGGGCTTTAATAGCTACCACATAGTAGGGACGGACGTTACGCAGCGCTCGAACTTCACCTTTCTGCTCTACGGTCTGCCCGATGGAAAGCTGGAGGCTACCTTCGAGGCTGACACGCTCGGCCAGCAGCCCATCGGTGTGGCCAGCGCGGTCGCCACGAAGTACTGGGCGCGCGTTGAGAGCGAGGTGCTCGCTGTCTTCGGCGCCGGTTGGCAGGCCGAGAGTCAGATCGAGGCCGTGGCCCGGATACTGCCCCGTCTGCGCCGGGTGCTCGCGGTTGAATGCTCTCCTGTCCGACACAACCGGTTCGTCGTAAAGGTGCGCCGACACACTAGCCTCCTCATAGAAGCGGCCGACTCCTAGGCCGGGCGCAGCGCCAACGTGCTCGTCACCGCCACCGGTTCGTCCGAGCCAGTCTTCGACGGGGCTTAGCTCGCCTCCGGTACAACCATCAACATGGTCAGGTTGAACTTCGCCGAGAGGTGCAAGCTTGTAGCCGAGGGCCTGCACCCCGCCTACCGGGTGGTGGTCTCTTCGGCCAGGGTGGCACGCCTCCAGCGCGGCGACTTGCTGATGAACGGCTTCGACTAGGACAGGCTTGAGTAGCTCTGCCCTAGCGTCGCCTGTCGCGCGGCGGGACGGCACGAAGCCGAGATCAGGGTGTTCGAGCCGCCCGGGTTCGCTCTCGAAGACTCGGCTTGGGCCGTGCGGGTACTTCGCCGAACTCGAGAACTGGGGCTCGGCACAAAACTGTCCGTGTAGTGCCCTCATACCGGGAACACCTCCTCCGCACTCTTGCCCAAGGCTAGCGCAGCGAGCAGACGCAGCCGCGCTTTGATCGGCGCGAGCGTGCCCGCCGGGTGGAGCCCGATGGCACGTAGGTCGGTCTCGGAGCCGACGCCTGCGTACGTATCCTCGAGCACGGGCCCGCCGATACAGCGGCTGGCGAGCACGACCGGCAAACCACGCTCGACGGCCGATCGGAGCGATACGGCCATGGCCGGCGGCACGTGACCACCGCCGGTGCCCGCGACTATCATACCGTGGGTGACGGGTGCCGCGGCGTCGACGAGCAGACCGTCGGCCCCGGCCGATACCCAGATGATCTCTACACGCTTATCGAGGCTGTCGGGCATACCGAGGTAATCACTTGCGGCGCGGCAGGCGTGCAGGTGTACCTTTCCTTCCGTGATGTGCCCTATGGGCCCGAAACCGGGCGACGAAAACGCCGCAACGTGTGACGTGTGGACCTTAGTCGCCCAACGAGCCATGTGTATCTCGTCGTGCATTACGATCACCGGTCCGAGCATCGCCGCCCCCGGCGTGGCGGCGACCCGCAACGCGGCAACCAAGTTCGCGGGGCCGTCTGCCCCGGCTTCGTGCGCCAAGCGCATGGCGCCGGTCAATGCTACAGGGACGCCCAAGTTCAACTGCAGCGCCAGCGCGTAGGCCGTCTCTTCCATCGTGTCCGTGCCATGAGTGACAACGACCCCGTCGCAGCCTTCCCTAACCCCAGCGCGTATCCGTCGCGCCAACGAGCACATGTCCGAAGGTGTAATGGCCCGACTCGACACCCGCTTCACGTCGGCCGTGGAGACGTCGGCGATCTTACCAGCTTCGGGCACCGAAGCTACCAGCTCGGTGGCCGACCGCGCGGGTACGCTGTGTCCTTGCTTGTCGGGTACCGCGGAGATCGTGCCGCCGAGAGCGGCGACTAGCACCCGGGGGCGGCCCTTCACGCGAATCCTTCGAAGAGCGTGGCCATGTCGTCTACGTCTTCGACACTAAGCAAACGCTGGTATAAGCGCCCGGCGTCGCCGCCGACGAGAAGCTCGAACTTGGCGCGCAACTCGTTTGGCGCAGCGGGGTTCGAGTGGTGACCGCGCGGGTTGTCTACGCGGTTCGTGCGGGTCCTGTCGTGGGCGCGGATCGTGACGCGGGCGGGAGCGGCGACGGGCCATGAGTTCTCCAGGTCGTCCGCCGCGCGCACCTCGATGCGTTCAGCGAGCTTGGCGACGCGCTCGTCCGGCGCGAACGCTTCGGGCCGCGTATGACCGTGCACGATGGCCGCAGCGACGGCGTACGGCAGCGAGAAGCGTGTGGACAAGTCATTAGGCCTTGCTTGTTGGGCTATCTTCAAGCTGTTGGAGACCGTCTCAACCTCGACACCCTCCACCTCCTCCGCTGCTGGCAACGGGTCGAGGGCGAGCACTGCGTCCAAGGCAGAGTGGCTGAGCGCGCAGGCGCTGTGCAGCTTCATGTAGTTGCGGGTGATGCGCAGCCGGTCGGGCTTGACCGGCTCGGTTAAGGCCTCAGTATTCACGAGCCGGCCGACGAGTTCCCCAAAGGCGACTCCCTGAGCCTCGCGGGAACCCGTGAAACCCGCCGCGGCCATCCGGTTGGCGTTTAATCCTAGCGCTGCGGCCGTGCCGGTGTAGGCGTTGCGCGCCGTTGCGCCCTCGGTGCACGGCTGCCACACGGGCAGGAGCGGCAAGGTGGCCGCTATCGCCGCCGGCTCGACCGGATCCGCGCCCTGAAGGCGAGCGACCGCGACGGCCGCGCCCACGGCCCCGAAGTGGCCGTGCGGGTGGACCGGGTAGGTCAGCCGATAGGCCTCGAACAAGCGGGCCGTGACCTCGTAGCCGCCGAGTATCGCGGCGAGGAACTCTTTTCCCGTGGCGTGCAGGACCTGCGCCCCGGCCAAGGCGGCGGGCACGACGTGCATCGCCGGGTGACCGGTGGGCCGATAACCCTCGTCCAGCTCCAAAAAGGTGCCGGCCGTGGCGTTCACGAAGGCGGCCGAGACGGGGTCCGCCCCCGGAAACCCGGTGACGAGTAACCGCGCTTCCCCGTCGGCAATGGGCCGGAAGAGGGCGCCGTCGCCCCGCGTGTAGGCCTCAATCTCGGGCCGCTTGGCGCCCCCGAGAACGACGCCCACCGTGTCGGCGACCACTCGGATGGTGTGTTCCAGCACGTCGTTCGGCACATGGTCCAGCTCCAGACTGACCGCCGAGGAGGCGAGCGGAGTAAAATCCTGCGCCAGGGATATGCTATCCCCGAGAAAAGGACACCTCCTGGCTACGTACCGGCCGCACGAGCTGGCCCTCAGGATCTCCCACCGGCTCGCCGTCGCGCATGACGACCCTCCCGCGCAAGACGGCGGCCTTGAGTGCTCCTCGGAGCCTCACCCCGTTCCAGGGGCTGACCGGGTGCTTGGAGTGAAGCCGCTCGTTGCTGATGACGGACTCGCCCTCCGGGTCAACCAACGTGAGGTCCGCGTCCGCGCCGGGCAGTATTGCCCCCTTTTGGGGGTACAGCCCGTAGAGGCGCGCGGTCCCCTCGGAGAGTACCCAGGAGAGCCGCTCAGGCGACAGGCGACCGGCCAGCGCCTCGTTGACCATGAGCGGCGCGAGCGTCTCGACGCCCACGAAGCCGGCGGGCTGGGTGGCCAAGCCCAGCCGCTTCTCCTCCGCGGTATGTGGGGCGTGGTCCGAGCCGATCGAGGTTATGACGCCGTCCCGCACGCCCTTCCATAGCGCGCCGCGGTCCGCCGCCCGCCGGACGGGCGGGTACACCTTCATGAGGGAACCCACGGTTTCGTAGGATTCGTCCGTCAGCGTCAGATACTGGGGGCAAGTCTCGGCGGTGATCGGGATCCCCCGGTCTTGTGCCGCCCGGACTACCTCGAGGCCGCGCGCCGAAGAGATGTGCACCACGTGGAAGCGACATCCGGTCGTTTGGGAAAACTCTGCACCGACCGCTATGGTCGCCGCCTCCGCCGTGTCGGGGCGACTCGCCAAGAGATCCTCGTAGTCCTCGATCTTCCGGCCAAGAGCGTGCTGCGCAGCCTCGAGGATGTCGCGGTCTTCGCAGTGGGCCGCGAGCAAGCCCCCCATCCGGGCCATAGTCTCGAACACCTTTAGGACGTCGCCGTTGCCTGGAGGAAGAATGAGATTCTCCGGCGGCTCGTCCGCCAGATTGTAGACGAGTTGCTTCGTCTGACGTTTCAAGGCGTATCCCCAGAACAGCTTGACCCCCACGGCTCCCTCCTCGACGAGCCCGGGAAGCTCGTTGAGATTCTCAGCCCCGATGGAGATGCCCCACAGACCGAAGTCCACGAAGGCGACCCGGGCGTGTTGGTTCGCCCGCTCCCTGAAGGTGGCGGCATCGCTGACCGGAGGCACCACATTGGGCATCTCGAGGATCGCCGTGACGCCGCTCGCTGCGGCCGCCCGGGTGGAGTGGGCGAAGTCCTCCTTCTCCGTGAGGCCGGGGTCCCGCGAATGCACGTGTGGATCGATGAAACCCGGAAATACTAGAAGTCCAGTCGCATCCACCTCCTCGCCGCCCCCGGAAGACCTCCCCCAGGCTACCAGCGCTGCAATACGTCCGTCCTCGCACTCGACGTCCGCCTCGTACCTACCCCCTGGCGTGACTAGGGTGCCGTTACGAACCGCTAACTTCAACGTTTGATCCCCTTACGCTCTCCGGCGAGTGCCATTTGCCAACGTCACCAACCCCACCTCGCTCCGGTTTTGTGCTCCTCCTGGTTAACATCAGCATTAAAACCATCGTAGCATACATGCGAACATGCTAATTTCCGCAGGCATATCGAGCGCAAAGTCGTGCCGAAGCCGGAAGGATTATCTTTGACTTCGGGTCTGTCATGCTAAGAGCGTCCGCCAATAGGTGACTCCTCACGGCCTACGGTGGGGTCGACTCTTCCAACGGTAGCGAGTCCATGCTTCTCGGATCAGCCTGCTTACGGTGACGATCACGTCCGAGAAGGCGATCCAGAAGTCGATGACCCTGCTCCTGCGCTCGGTACACAAGAGCAGCTCCTTGTGGGCGTTGTTCCAGGAGTTCGTGCGCTCCACCACCTAACGTTTCGTGGCCTGTAGCGGAGCAGGCTTACCTTGCTCGGAGATCGCGGAGGCCAAGCCGCGGGCCTTTAGCTTCTCGCGAGTAGTCTCCGAGTCGTAGCCCCGGTCCAGATGCACGCTCATCTGCTCGGGCAGCGGCCCCAGCTCCTCCAGGGTGTCCAGGGTCTCGCCCAGAAGCGGCGGGTCGTGGCGGTTGGCCGGTGCGGACACTGCCCCGAGCAGGATGCCGTTGGCGCCCACGACCGTGGAGCGTTTGATGCCCCGCTTTCCCTGATCCACCGGGCTCCTTCCGGCCTACTCGCCGCCGCAGGGGGCCTTCGTGATGCAGCAACTCGTGAGCAGACGCGGACCGGAGCACTATTCCGCGCGCGCCGGCGTCGATGGCCGCCCGCAGCAGGATTGCGTCGACGCCCACGTACAGCCTGACCACGTCAACGCGAGGCAGGGACGCCACCGGGTTCAAGGGGAAGAACAGGTCGAAGTCTCGCACCGATCAGCACTCGCACCAGGTCATCAACGACTCGGAGCACTGGGCTGCGGCCTGGCGCATCGAAGGCGTGCGCGCCCAGCCTGTCCACCTTGGTCGCGCCGCGGGCGTCGAAGACATTGCCGTCGAGGCAGAGGAGTGCCCCTCGACCACGCGTCAGAGAACTCGCCGCGACAACGAGTGCGTCGGTCAGGTTTGCTGGTCCATCCGGGGTGGGATCGTCGAAGGGCTGCTAGGCGCCGGTGAAGACGACGGGCCGGTCGTCGTCCACGATCAAGCCGGCGAGGAAGGCGTCTCTTCTATGGTGTCTGTGCCGTGGGTGACCACCCGCCCTCGACGTCGTCTTGGAGCGCTGTATCGATGTGGCCCACCAGCAGCATCAAGTCACGGAGATCCCACGCAAAGCTTCCGCGGGCCGCGACGTCACAGGCCGACATGTCGATGTGCGGTGGCAGGCTGCGCAGGGAGCGTACTAGCTCGTCGCCGGAGGCGCTGGCCAAACGGCCGGCGCTCCCACCGCGGCTGGCGATGGCGCCGCCGGTGGCCAGGCAGCAGACACGATGCCGGACCTCGGCGGTCGCATCCGCACCACCCGAGGCTGAAGAACGGCCCGCCGCTTCTTCGGCCGCAGTGTTGTTGAGTCAGGTCGCGCCTGTCACAGCAGGTATCCTTGGCGTCGC
>Ga0126308_10001040_pt1 | contig 10531 bp, 9 predicted proteins | sample Plot55_FD_92533 | JGI IMG/M metagenome (GOLD analysis project Ga0126308, IMG submission 92533) | Serpentine soil microbial communities from UC McLaughlin Reserve, CA, USA - Plot55 | ecosystem: Environmental > Terrestrial > Soil > Grasslands | place: USA: UC McLaughlin Reserve, Lake County...
CGAGGACCACTGCACCGAGGCGATGCGGAGCTGCTCGATGGCCAGCTTGAACGGGTACATGGCCTGGCCGGGCAGGGCGGCGGCCGAGGCGATGGTGGCCGGGGCCAGGACCAGGGCGGCGGCAAGGGCGACCGCGACCACGCGGCGGCGGACCTCCCAGCCGCCGGCCGGGCGGCGCACTGGCAGCTGGACGACCGTGCCCGAGCCCTCAAGGACCCGCTCCAGGTGGCGGTCGGCCACCCCGGGGTCGAGCTGGTAGGTGGCCAGCTCGGCGCGGAGGCTGTCGGCGGCCTCGGCCAGCGGGGCAAGCTCGTCGGTGAGCTCGACCGGGCGCCCGTCGAGCAGGGCGTCGAGCTCATCGTGCAGCTTGTTGGGCCTGGGCCGATGCATGTTCACCGTTCCTCGTCCTCCTGACTAGTCAGGCGACCGGGGTCGGGTGATGGATACGGGCGTTCCTGCGTCTCGTCCGGGCTACGTAGGCCGAGCACTCTGGCCAGGCTGGCCAGGCCACGGTGCTGGAGGGCCTTCACGGCGCCGGTGGTCTTGCCGAGCACGGTGGCCACCTCGGGGGCGGTCATCCCCCCGGCCATCCGCAGCAGCAGGACCTCGCGCTGGTCGGGGGAGAGCTCGCGCATGGCCACCATGACCCGGCTGCCCTCGAGGCGGTCGATGGCCAGCTCCTCGGGGTCGACGGTGGCGTCGGAGCGGGTGGCCTCGGTGAGGTTCTCGTCGAGCGACTCGATGCGTGAGCGCGACTGCTTGCGCCGGTGGTCGTACAGGTCGTGGCGGGCGATCTGGAACAGCCAGCCACCAAGCGCCTCGACCGGGCCGCGGAACTTGGGCAGGCCCTCGATGGCGCTCACGAAGGTGTTGCCGGTGAGGTCCTCGGCCAGGTGGCGGTCACCGACCGAGGCCATGAAGAAGCGGAACAGGGCCGGCGCGTAGGCGGTGTAGATACGAGTCACGGCCGCGGGCTCGCGGAGGCGGGCCGCGACCAGGTCTGCCGCGCTCAGCCCGACCTTGGACACCGCCTCCCGCTCTCCCCCGAACCCCAGCACGAAACCCCCCGCAAGCTCCTCGGTCCGCCGGTGAGGCTATCCCATGCACCGGCCACCGGCCAGAGCGCCGGCTCGTGCGCGCCTCGGCGACCTGTCCACAGAAAAAACCTTCCGCTTGAAAAAGCCACTCAAGCAGCCGCAGAATGCCACCGATGTAATTACGATCGTGATGTTCCAAACTCCCATAAGCGTGCGACCCGGACGCCTCGCTGCACCGGTTGAGGAGGCATTGGATGGGCCCCATCCCCGTCGAGATCCAGCCCTGGTACGAGCGGGCGGCCTGCCTGGATAAGGACGCCGACTGCTTCTTTCCGGAGAAGGGCGGCTCCACCCGGGCGGCCAAACGCATCTGTCAGACCTGCACGGTCCAGACCGAATGCCTCGAGTACGCGCTGGCCAACGACGAGCGGTTCGGGATCTGGGGCGGCCTGTCCGAGCGTGAGCGCCGGCGCCTCAAGCGCCGCGCTTCCTGAGCCGCGTCGCTTGAGCCGTTGGCCCTTTACCGGGGTAAATTCCTGCCGACGCCCGATTCGCGCCACTTGCGGGTTGCTTTAGGCCTGCCTGGCGGTCCCGTGCTAGCATTCCCGGACGCCCGTGGGGGAGCTGTGAACCCTACGGGCCTTTCGATACAGCCCCGGCTACCCCCGGCCGGCGAGGCCTCGAGAGGAAGGTTGTGCCAGCGAGTCAGCCACGGGTCATCGCGATCGTCGTCAACCACAACGGACGCGCGTTCCTTCGCGACACCTTCCGCGGCCTCGCCGCCCAGACCCGCCCAATCGACGACGTGCTGGTGGTCGACACCGGCTCGACGGACGGCAGCGCGGACTGGGCCCGCTCCCGCCTGGGCGACGACGCCGTCATGGCCGTTCGGGGGCAGTTCGGCCGGGCGGTGATGTCCGCCCTGCGCGACTCCCGCACCTCGGGGATGGACTGGCTGTGGCTGCTGCATGACGACTGCGCCCCCGAGCCCGAGGCCCTCGAGCGGCTCCTGGCCGAGGCCGAGTCCCGCCCCAGCGCCTCCATCCTCGGTCCCAAGCTGGTCTCCTGGGCCAACCCCGACCGGCTGGCGGAGATCGGCTTCTCGATCGACCGGACGGGCCGGGCTGTGTCCCAGATCGAGGACGACGAGATCGACCAGGGCCAGCACGACCAGATCCGCGACGTGTTCTACGTCAACACCGCCGGGATGCTGATCCGGCGGGGGGCCCTGCTGAACGTGGGCGGCTTCGACGAGCGCATGCCGGCCTTCCGCGACGACCTCGACCTGTGCTGGCGGACGCACCTGACCGGGGGCCGGGTCCTGGTCGTTCCCCAGTCGCGGGTCCGCCACTTCGCCGCCGCCTCCTCCCGCAGCCGCAAGACCCGGGCCGTCGGCCACCCCCGCTACCTGATCGAGCGCCACACCCTGGCGGCCATGCTCAAGGCGACCAGCCTGCGCAAGCTGCCCCTGGCCCTGCTGCTGGCCATGGTGGGGGCGCTGGTCCGGTCGGCCAGCCTGGCGCTGACCGGCAGGCCGGCCGACGCCCTGGCGGTGCTGTGGGCCTGGGGCTGGAACGTCAAGGAGCTCCCGGTCACCCTCGTCCACCGCCGCCGCCTCCAGCGGCAGCGCAAGGTCGACGACAGCGCCCTGGCCCCCCTGCGGGCGCCGGGCGGCCAGCGGCTGCGGGCCCTGCTCCGGGGCACACTCGAGCTGGTCTACGGCGCCGAGGTCGGCGCCCACGTCGCCCAGCGGGCCGACGACAGCGGCGAGGAGCAGGACATGCCCTCGGGCGGGGTGTCGGTCCTGCGGGTGATCTCCGGCCACCCGGTGGCCTTCATGGTCGCCACCTTCGCCCTGGTCATGGCCATCTCGCTGCGGTCGCTGCTGTTCGCCCCGGCGATCGCCAGCATCAGCCTTGGGGTCTGGCCGGCCACCGCGACCGAGCTGGTGCGCGAGTTCGTCTCCAGCTTCCACCGGGCCCAGATGGGCTCGACCGCCTCCGCGCCACCGTCGCTGGCCCTGCTCGGGGGGCTGTCGGTGCTGACCTTCGGGAAGGCCCTGGTCGCCGAGAAGCTGCTGCTGTGGCTGGCCCTGCCACTGGCCGCGGCCACCTGCACCCGGGCCCTGCGGGTGGTGGTGCCCCAGCTGTGGGCCAGGGCCCTGGCCGGGCTGCTGTACGCGACCGCGCCCCTGGCCACCGGCGCCCTCGCCCAGGGCCGCATCGGCGAGCTGGTCCTGCTGGTCCTGGCCCCGCCGGCCCTGGCCCAGGTGGTGCTGGCCTTCCGGGCCACCCAGCCGCGCGAGCCCTGGCGTCCGGCCCTGCGCTTCGCCCTGCTGGCCGCCGTGGCCATCGCCATGAGCCCGGCCGCGGCCGTCTCCCTCGGGCTGGTAATGGTCGCCGCCATCGTGGTCGCCCTGGCCCGGGCGGGTGGCGACGGCCGCCGGCTGGCCGCCCGCCAGTCGCTGTACCTGGCCGCCGGGTTCGTCCTGGCGCTGGCGTTGCTGCTGCCGTGGAGCGGGCGGCTGCTCACCGGGGCCGTGTTCGCCGACCTCAGCCGGCCCCTGGTCACGCCCGGGCTGGCCGACCTGCTCCAGCTGCGGCCGGGTGGCGGCGGGGTGCCCAGCCCGCTGGTCGGGCCGGTGTACCCGGCCCTGGCCCTGGCCGCCCTGTTCTTTGCCGCCGCCGCCGGCCGACGCCTCCAGGCGTTCTGGCTGCTGGCCGGGTTCGTGGTCGCCGCCCTGGCCGCCACCTGGCAGGCCAAGGGGCTGGCCCCGCAGGTCACCGAGTGGCCGGCCGGGCTGCTGGTGCCGGGGGCGGTGGCCTGGGCCGCGGCCGCCGGCCTCGGCCTTGCCGGCATCGGGCAGGCCCTGGCCCGGCTCAACGTCCGCTTCAGCGTCCGGCGGGTCACCGCCGCCGCGCTCATCGTGCTCAGCGCCGTGACCGGCCTGTTCGTGACCGGCCACCTGGTCCGGGGCGTCTGGTCGCCGATGGAGGCGATCGACAGCCCGGCCCTGCCGGCCACCGTCACCCGCAGCCAGGCCCGGGTGCTGTGGCTGGCCGGGCGGGCCGACCACGGCGTCGACTTCGCCGTCACCGGGTCGCGGGGCCGGACCCTGCTCGACCCGGGCCGGCCGCCGGCCGTCGCCGCCGACGACCTGGGCTCGGTGGTGACCGACATCGTCGAGGCCCGCACCCACCGGGCCGGGTCGATGCTGCGCATGTTCGGCATCGGCTACGTGGTCGTGCGGCCCGGGCCCGAGGCCGGCCGGCTGGTCGACCTGGTGGCCAGGCAGCAGGACCTCGACGCCAAGCCGACCGAGCAGGCGGCGCTGTTCCAGGGCCCGGCGGTGCCCCAGACGGCCTGGGTGATCCCTGGTGAGGACCCGCCGGCCGAGGTGCAGGGCATGCTGACCCACCCGGACCAGCCCATCCCGGTCCCCGACCCGGCCAGCGGGCAGGTCGCGGCCAGCGGGCCCGGCACCGTCGTGCTGCTGGTCCCCGAGGCCGAGGCGTGGCGGGCGACCGTCGGCGGGGCCCGGCTGGAGCCGACCACCGCCCTGGGCTGGGCCCAGGGCTTCAAGCTGCCCGCCGGGACCACCGGCAATCTCGAGGTCGAGCGGACCGGTCAGGACCGGCGCCTGACATGGCTGCTGATCGAGGCTCTGCTGGTCCTGGCCGCGGTGGCCACCATGGCCCGCCCGACCCGGGTGGCCCCGCCGGTCGCCCCGACCAGCACCACTATCGACGACACCACCAGCGGCGACCTCCGCCTGGCCGGCCTGGCCCGGGGAGGTGTGGCCCGGTGAGCGACCAGCTGCCCCCGCCCGGCGGCGGCCCCGACGAGGACCGCCCGGCCGCCCTGATCCCCAGCCGGGCCGCCCGTCACCAGCAGAAGCGGGGCCTGCGCCGCGGCCGCCCGGCCAAGCCGGCGCCGGCCCAGCCCTCCCCGGAGCCGTCGCGCCCAGAGCCGCGGGTCCGCCCGGTCCCCGACCTGCCGCGCGACGAGCCGGCCGCCGGCCGGCGGCCGGCGCGACCGGAGGAACTCGAGGAACCAGGAGCGCCGAACCAGCCCCGGCGGCGCCCGGCGCTCAAGGCGCCCCAGCTGCGCGCTCCGCAGCTGCGGGCCCCGCAGCTGTCGGACCTGCGCGGCACCAGCTTCGGCCTGGCCGGGACCCTGGTCGTCGTGGCCGCGGTGCTCGTGCTCGGGGCCAACGCCCTGCCCTCGGCCACCCAACCGGCCGCCCCGGTCACCCGCGACCCGTACTCGGCCCGCTGGGTCTGCCCGCTGCTGGGTGGCCAGACGACCCCGGTGACCATCGCCAACGTCGGCGAGGCGACGGCCTCGCTTCGCACCACCATCCGCGGGACCGGCAAGAGCGCCGCCCCGGCCACCCAGGAGCTGGCCGGCGGCAAGACCCAGCAGCTGTCGCTCAAGCCCGCCAAGGCGGGGTTCGTGCAGGTCGAGTCGTTCAGCGCCCCGGTGGTGGTCAGCGCCCCCGGCCTCGGCTGCGCCCCCGGCCCCGGCAACCGCTGGTGGCTGCCGGCCTCCGACACCCGCTTCGGCACCGAGACCAACGTGATCATCGCCAACCCCGACAGCCAGCCGGCCACCGTCGACCTGGTCCCGCACCTCACCTCGGGCTCGATCCGGCCCGACGAGCACGAGGTGTTCATCAAGCCGGGCGAGGCGGTGGTGCGCCCCCTCGGCGACGAGGCCCCGACCGGCCTCAAGCCGTCGATCGAGGTCGTCGCCCGGGCCGGCCGGGTCGTGGTCGGCGCGGCCGTCAGCAGCGGCGGCCGGGCCCCGACCCTCCTGCCCGCCCAGGGCGCGGCCAAGCCGGAGTGGTCGTTCGCGGGCGGGATCAGCGGCGGCGGCCGCCAGGCCCAGGTGCTGGTGACCAACCCCAACCCGACCCCGCTCCAGGTCGAGCTCCAGCTCACCACGGCCAAGGCGACCTTCCGGCCCGAGGGCGACTTCGGCGAGCCGATCGCCAACGGCGGCACCGCCGAGCTGGCCATCCCGGCCCTCGACGTCAAGGGCCCATTCGCCGTGCGGGTCCGCTCCACAAACGGGGCCCCGTTCGTGGCCGCCCTGCGGGTCACCCAGGGGGACGGCAACCAGATCAGCTCGCGGATCGACCTTGGCACCGGCCAGTCCGAGAGCGGCTGGCTGGTCCCGGGCACCCCCGACGGCGGCAAGCTGGTGCTGGCCAACCTGTCCACCGAGGAGCTCGAGGCCCGCCTCGGCGACCTCACCGGCGGCGGCAGCGCCGGCGACGCGGTGCGGGTCGCGCCCGGCCGGGTCGAGGTCCAGAACGTGCCCGACGGCATCAAGAACCTGGTCGTCCAGGCCGGTTCGGCCGGGCTGGTGGCGGCGCCGCTGGACGGCGGCCCGATCGTCCCCGGCTCGGCCATCGGCGGCCTCCCGGCCGGCGGGCCGATCGAGCCCGGGCCCGCGGCCGCTCCCTGACGCGGTCGCGGTGGAGGGCCTGACGGGACTGCCGGCCCACCGGCTGGCCCGGATGCTGCGCGCCCGCGAGGTGTCGGCGGCCGAGCTGCTGGCCGCCCACCTTGACCGGCTCGAGGCGGTGAACCCGCTGGTCAACGCGGTCGTTCGGCTGGCCCCGGACGCGATGGACCGGGCAAGCGCGGCCGACCAGGCCCTGGCCAGGGGTGAGCAGCCCGCCCGCTGCACGGCGTGCCCTTCACCGCCAAGGACAACTTCGAGACCCCGGGGCGTGGTCACCGCCATCGGGGTGCCGGGGCGGGCCGGCCCGACCCCGGAGACCACCGCCACCGTGACCGCGGCCGCAGAGGCTCTCGCCAGCGCCGGGACGGCCGTCGAGGAGGCCCGGCCACCAGGCGACGGCCACGCCCTCACCGTCGAGGTCTGGCGTTCCTACGGCCCCGGGATGGGCAGCCAGGAGCTCTACCGGCTCCTGCGCCGCTGGGACAGCTACCGGGCCGAGCTGGGCGCCTGGATGGCCAGCTGGGACGCGATCCTCACCCGGCGCGACGACCTCGCCCTGGCCCTCGCCGCCCACCTGGAGACCGCCATCGGCGGCTGGCGCCCCTCACCGCTGTAGCTACCAGCCGAGCTCGTCCAGGCGGTCGTCGTCGATGCCGAAGTAGTGGGCGACCTCGTGGACCACCACCTCGCGGACCAGCTCGGCCAGGTCGGCGTCCGAGCGGGCTCTGGCCTCGATGGGCCGGCGGAACAGGACGATCCGGTCGGGCAGGACCCCGAAGTAGCCGGCCCCGCGCTCGGTCAGGGGCACGCCCTGGTACAGGCCGAGCAGCAGTTCGCCTCCGGGGACCTCGTCGCCCCGCGGGGTCTCCTCGATGACGAAGTCGACGTTGGCCAGCTGGTCCCGGAACTGCTCGGGGATCGACTCGACGGCCTCGGCGACCAGGCGCATGAACGCCTCCCGGCCGGTCCCTGGCGGCTGCACGGTGGGGAGCCGCAGCCGGGGCCGGGGCGGCCGGCGGCCATGGCGGGCGCGAGACAGGAGCGGCTCCTTCCGGAACGGCGGGGTCGACTCCGGCAACCATAGCGCCGACATGCTTGACCGGCAGCCCAGGCCGTCGTACCTTCCCCCCGGCGCCCACGGGAACCGGTAGGGGAGACCTGACAGTTACCGCGGGCGTCGCAAACGTGCTAGCCCGTTCGGGTGGCGCCCTAGCCACCCTTGCGGGCTATGTGTCGCGTGTCGGCGGACGCCGATGGCTTGAGGACATCGCTTCCTCATCCTGAAGGACTCCGCCATGCGCTGCCCCGCCTGCACCTCCTCCCGCCTGACAGCGATCCAGATCCGCCTCGCCCCCGACGAGGACCACACCTTCGCCTCCTGCCAGGCGTGCGAGTGGAAGGGCTGGTTCAAGGAGGGCGCCGACGTCCCGCTGGGCAAGGTCCTCTCGCTGGCCAGCGAACGCCGCTTCTGAGCCGGCCGGTGCCGAGGCTCGTGCCCGCGACCGTCCTCGGCAGGACCCGGCTGGCCGCCGTCGTCTACGCCTGCCTCGGGGCCCTGCCGCAGCTGGTCCAGCTGAGTCCCGAGCACGGCGCCGCCCGGCGGGCCGCCGCGGCCGTCGCCGTCGCGCTGCTGCTCGGCGACTTCGTCGTCACCTACCTGTCGCGGCGGGCCCTGTTCCTCGAGCCGCTGCTGGTCGCGCCGGCGATCGTGCTCGGCGGAGTCGGCCTCGGCGACCCGATGGCCACCGTCGGCCTGTGCATGTGCGCGCTGGTCATCCAGTCGCTGTACGGCTCCCAGCAGGCGGCGGCGACCCGGATCCTGACGGTCGCGGCCGCGTTCCCGGTCACCATCGCCCTGTCGCCGACCTCGCTCGGGGGCCACATCGCCTGGCAGTCCGGCGGGGTCCTCGGCCTGCTCCCGATGATCGCGATGATGGGCGTCCTGACGCGCGCCCTGTATGCGTCGCTGGTCCGCCATGAGGCGGCCGCGGCCCGCGCTACCTTGCTGGCCAGGACCGGCAGCCGGCTCCTCAACCGTACCGACGCCCGCGAGGTCCGCCTCATCACCCGCGAGGCCGCGGCCGAGCTGTGCGGCCTGCTCCCCGGTGTCGGCGTGCTGGTGCTGCGGCGCACCGGCGAGGAGGTCATCGTCGAGGGGTCGGCCGGGGTGCCCGAGACGGTACGGGGAACGGTCCTGGCCCCCAGCTGCGTCGACGGCCTCGACCCACGCAACAGCGACCGCGCCCAGGAGCTCAGTTGCAGCACCGAGCCGATCGACCGGCTGGCCGGTGGCCGGCGCCGCTGGCGGGCGGTCGGGCCGGCCACCGCCGACGCCGACCGGTTCCTGCTCGCCGGCGCCGTGCGGCCGATCCCCGACGACATCTTCGACGCGTTCCGGACCCTGGCCACCCAGTGGTCCCTGGCCCACGCCAACTGCCGTGTCCACACCGAGCTGGCCCACCGGGCCCACCACGACCAGCTGACCGGGCTCCCCAACCGGACGCTGTTCTTCCAGCGGCTGGCCGCCGCCTTCGACGCCGCCACCGACGCCGCCGAGGACACCATCGCCCTGCTGATCGTCGACCTCGACGACTTCAAGCAGGTCAACGACGTCCACGGCCACACCACCGGAGACGAGCTGCTGGTCGAGGTGGCCGGCCGCCTGGCCGGGGCGGGGGACGGCCGCGGGATGGCGGCGCGCTTCGGCGGCGACGAGTTCGCCCTGCTGCTCACCGGCCTTGACCGCCCCGACCACGCCGACGAGGTCGCCGACCGGCTCCGCCGGAGCCTGCTGGAGCCGTTCCGGCTGCGCCGCGTCACCGCCACCGTCGGCGCCAGCATCGGCCTGGCCGGGGCGACACCCAAGCTGACCGCCGGGACCTCATGCGCTGTGCCGACATCGCCATGTACTCGGCCAAGGCCAAGGGCAAGAACCGGGTCGAGCGGTTCACCGAGTCCGGCCACGGGGAGATCGCCCAGCTGCGGCTGCTGGAGGAGCACCTGGCCCACGCCGTCGAGCGCGGCGAGATCGTGCTCCACTACCAGCCGCACATCGACCTGCGCACCGGCCGCTGCGCCGGTGCCGAGGCGCTGGCCCGCTGGCAGCACCCCAACCTCGGCCTGCTGCCCCCTGGGACCTTCATCCCGCTGGCCGAGCGGACCGGCCACATCGTCGCCCTCGGCAACCACGTGCTGGCCAGCGCCTGCCGGCAGATGGCCGACTGGTCCAGGCGGCCAGGGGCCGACGGGCTGCGCCTGGCCGTGAACGTGGCCCCGCGGCAGCTCGACGATCCCTGCTTCGCCGACACCGTGGTGGCCGTCCTGGAGGACAGCGGCCTGCCAGCGGCCCAGCTGACCCTGGAGATCACCGAGTCGGAGCTGATCGACGAGCGCAACGCCCGGGTCCAGCTGCAGCGGGTCGCCGAGGCGGGCGTGCGGATCGCGATCGACGACTTCGGCACCGGCTACGCCTCCCTGGCCTCGCTACGGTCCTTCCCCGTCCACCAGCTCAAGATCGACCGCAGCTTCCTCGCCCAGGGCGACGAGCTCCGCGCCGACGAGATGTTCCGGCTGGTCATCTCCGTCGGGGAGATCCTGGATCTCGAGGTCGTCGCCGAGGGCGTCGAGACCGAGCAGCAGGCCGAGGTGGTCCGGCGCGCCGGGGTGCCGCTGGCCCAGGGCTACGTGTTCGCGCGGCCCATGCCGGCCGCTGAGGTCCCGTCGTGGCTGTCGGGTCGGGCGGCGCCCCAACCGGTCGGCCCGGACTAGAATCGCGGGCGTCCCGGTCCGCCGCAGCACCCGCCGCAAGGAGCCGCCGTGCCGTCCGCCCTCGACCAGGTGTTCAAGGCCTACGACGTCCGCGGGGTCTACCCCGACCAGCTGGACGAGGAGCTGGCCGAGGGAGTCGGGCGGGCGTTCGTGGCCCTCACCGGGGCGAGCACCCTGGCCATCGGCCAGGACATGCGGCCGTCGTCCAAGCCGATGGCCGACGCCCTGGCCGCCGGGGCCATGGCCCAGGGGGC
>Ga0126308_10001041_pt1 | contig 10522 bp, 9 predicted proteins | sample Plot55_FD_92533 | JGI IMG/M metagenome (GOLD analysis project Ga0126308, IMG submission 92533) | Serpentine soil microbial communities from UC McLaughlin Reserve, CA, USA - Plot55 | ecosystem: Environmental > Terrestrial > Soil > Grasslands | place: USA: UC McLaughlin Reserve, Lake County...
AAGCCTTTACAGACAGCTGGATCGGTGATAGTATCACTTGTTACAGAGACAGCGGAAGAGGTAGGAAAGCTTCTTCAGGAAGAGAAAACTCGCTCAGAGAGATATCCCAAAAAGATAAATCTCCATGAGATCAAACCAGAGAGGCACCAGGCTCCGAGGCAGACCTCAAAGAGAGATATCTCAACGAGATTGATCCCAGAAGGAGTTTTCGGGAGTACTAAGAAGTAAGTACCACCAAATCTGCTGTCTCTCGTTTATTGGTCGGTGATCTGATCCCCCTCTGAAGCTGCCGATGCTTCCTGTCGCTTGCTTACCCTCGGTACCCTAGGTGAAGTCATACCGAAAGTACCGAGACCACTGAGGGTATAGGCCACATGATTGTGCTGGAATGGATGCTGGTATGATCTCGATGGTTTCACACCCCTTTGCTCAGATGCCCCATACAATCGCTTGAGTAGACCATAAACACGGCACCCAGGAGATGCCTCATGAGCATTCGGCGAACGAGCGGAAAGGTCGAGATCGGATCTGTGGCTCCTGATTTCACGCTACCCTCGCAGTCGGGAGAGATCGTGAACCTCAAGGGCTTCGTAGGGAGCAAGCCGGTGGTCCTGTTCTTCTACCCCAAGGATGATACCCCTGGCTGCACCAAACAGGCTTGCGCCTTCAGGGACGATTACGAGCAATTCGGCAAGCTCGATGCCGAGGTCATGGGGATAAGCTCCGACTCAGTGGAGTCGCACAGAAGTTTCGCCTCAAAGCACGACTTGCCCTTCACCCTGCTAAGCGATGAGGGAGGTAAAGTAAGGAAACTATATGGGGTGCCGACCACCTTCGGGATCTTCCCCGGCCGGGTAACCTACGTCATCGACGAGGAGGGAGTAATCAGGTATGTCTTCTCCTCTCAACTCGGGGTGAGCAGGCATGTGGAGGAGGCCCTCCGTGCCCTCCAATCGCTCTCAGCTTGAGATGGAACCACCCGGGACTTTGGGTCCTAAAAAATTACTACCGCTGCTGCCGCAACTGCCTGCCGTAACCGCGTTGCCCACGACGAGCGCCACGGCCATCGGGATGATCAACACAAAGATGAGATGTCGCATCCTGCGCTCCTTTCCTCATGGCGAAGCGGCACCCACCATATCTATGTAACGGTGCAAGCATATCCCTGCCCAAGGTAGCGGGCATGCCTGAAATTGCCCATCTTACAGCGCCATTTTGAGCAGTGACTTGCTCGTATTGCTATTCAGCTCTCCTCATGGCGAGCTCCTTGTGGGTGATGACCTCCATGGTGCGTGGGGCCTGTGCAGTGACTATGGCAGTGCTTGGGGTATTGGTGTTTGCCCTCTGGCCCACAGTCTTCATCGGCAGCATCCTTGGTGAGTAGCTCTAGGAGGTGTCTTCATGATCGGCTTATCGTACCTGAAATACCTCAGCTAGAATTTTGGCACGGGGATGGCTCGTCTAGACCTAGTCGGCTAAGCTATAGCAAGGGGGTTACTGCTTACCGTCATGTTGGCGATCTCGAACAAGAGGAGGAGTTAGAGGCCATGGAGGAGATCCTTCCCGGGCTCTTTCACTGGAGAACCTTCCATGAGCGGATACGCCAGGAGGTGAGCTCCTACTACTACGAGCCCTCCCGCGCCCTGATCGACCCTAGAGTACCAAGCGAAGGGTTGGGGTGGTTTGAGGGCAGAGAGCCGCGGGTTAGCCTGCTCACCAACCGCCACCACTACCGCCACAGCGGGCGCTTTAAGGAGGCCTTCGGCTGCCCCGTCTTGTGCCACCATGCCGGGCTGCACGAGTTCGCGGGCCGTCAAAAGGAGGTGGAAGGGTTCTCTTTCGGGGAGGAGGTAGCGCCCAACATAGTGGCACTAGAGGTGGGCGCCATCTGCCCCGAGGAGACGGCGCTTTACCTAAGAGAGGCGGATGGAGGAGCCATGGCTTTTGCCGACGGGCTGGTGCGCTCTCCTGAGGGCTCGCTGGGTTTTGTGCCTGACTTTTTGCTGGGGGAGGATCCGGAAGAGGTCAAGCGGGGGCTCAGGCACTCGCTGGGGCGCCTGCTCGATGAGCGTTTTGAGAACATACTGTTTGCCCATGGGAGACCGCTCGTAGGAGGAGGCAAGGAGGCCCTGGGTGGATTCCTCGGACAGAGGTCTTAGAACCAACCCTCTAGGCCTCGAGGATGTCGGACAGGAAGTCGGGGAAGTCCTGTGCCTCAAGTAGGCTGCTTGGCTCTCGGTGAGAGAGGCGATCCCTTTTGTCTGGGCCCATCGGGCTCTCGTGAGCAGGTGCTGGGACAGCTCAGAGGACCTAATGGGGAAATTCGTTTCGCAATAATTCGTTTTCGAGCCTCTCTGGTCTCCCCTTAGCGATCATCACCACCCGCCTGTGCCTTCCTGGCACTCTGCAAGGTTTTGAGCTGCTCGAGGGTGCGGTTTAGCTCGCGGCCAAGGTTGGCCTCATACCGAAAAATCTTCTCGATCACCTTCTCGTCGGGAAGGATGCGCTCAGCCCAGACGCGCTCGCGCTCTGCTGGACAATCGGATGCTTCCAGGTCCTCCCACTCAGCCTCGCGCTCGGCCTCCTTAACCCTGAAGCCGGTATGCCTACCAGACTGTGCGACGAAACAGACCTGAACGCGCTGAACAACGACCTGGTAGGGGTAGTTTGGGAGACGATGCAACCGGCTCACCCCTCGACTTTCCGTAGGCGTCGCTGACGTAGGAGCCGTCTTCGCTTGCTCCGCCTTCACACCGGCGACCCCGAGGGCGTGCGCGTCGCGCTCGTTGCTGGAAGTACCGTCAGTTCATCACCACGTCCCTCGCCGCCCGGCGTGGGCGGGGCCTGCTCGGTCGAGTACCCAACACGGACAGTGAAGATCCCGCGCCGTGAGAGGTCGCCGAGCAGATCCCTCAGGGCGTCGCAGAACTTCGGTTCGATCCCGAGCTGCGCCTCTCTGTCCGCTCGCTCGTTGATCCGGTTCATGAGCTGCATAGCTAATTTCGGATGGTCGGGGCGCGGTGTCGCCGACCACGATCGCGGCGGCCAGCTGCAAATACGCCCCGAGCTTTCGGCATCCCAGGCTCCACACCAGCATGCAGAAAGGTGTCTCGGACAAAGTGGCTCGTACGCCCCTGATACATCAATCCGCGGATCATCTGATGTGAAAGATCTTCGCTATCAGGGGCGTGTCGAAGATCACGTGTGGGGCGAGCGCGTGGTACGCCCAGACATGTACCCAGGCATTGCCTGTGCGCAGCGTCAAGAACGTCTTGATCATCCCCGGGCCGAAGTACTGCAAGAGCAGGAAAACGACCGAGAGCACCGCGTTACCGGGCGAGTTGAACAGCGTCCAGCCGTCGAAGAGGTGCACCAGCGTGTAGGTGAGAGAGCCGAGGATCACAGTCGTGGCCACCGACCCCGTGAGCTTGAGGAACCGCGGAACGAGTATGCAGTAAATGAAGACCATGGTCGGCAGGACCGTGCCGAGGAAGTAGAGCACGAAGGTAAGCGGCGCGCCCAGCAGGAGCTGACGAGGGCTCAGATCGAGGATCGCTGAGTTCAACCCGATCTGGATAAGAGACTCGATCAGAAGTACCACCACGATCACCAGTGCGTCATTACGCCGGTTGCTCGACTTGAGGTTCAATGCCTCCGCGGAGTAGCGTCTCCGGAAGAAGAGATACGGCGCAATCGCATATACGATGAAGTTGTAGCTTGCCCAGACGAACGCCTCGGCAGGCTCGATCATCTCATGCGTGCCGTACAGGGTGCCGACGACGTGAAAGCCGAAGGCGTGCCAGCCGAGCGCTTGCCCCAGTATGAAGCCGCCGAGCTGCCCGAGAATCCCGTACGCCACGAGCAGGAGCGTCTCCCGGAGCGCGGTGGCGCGCTCCGGTGCTCGTGCCGCCATGTCAGGCACGATCCTCTTACGAGTGAGCGCATACACAACGCCCATCAGCAAGAAGACTTCGACCAGAATAAGGTTGCCGGACACCACCTGATCCAGAAAGGAGCTGCCCTCTTCGGTTGGACGGTCGAACGGCAGCTTGCCCTGCGCAATCGCCAGGATCAGTGCATTCGCTACCAGCCACGCAATCAGCGTGATCTGGACGCTTCGTTCCGAGAGCAACTTGGCGAGCCAGGATCTCTGGCGGGGCGGTGGCGGACGCTGGGTCCTCGGGACATCCGAACGACTCTGGTTTATGGCTTGCTCTATCCGCGGAGTTTGTGGCTTTCTCATCGGGTTACCTCCTCATGTACTTGTGGGTTGGACAGGATCACAGGCCGATTCCTCCAGGGCCCCCTGATCACGCCTTCGCCTCGCGCGGCCAGGAGCACATTCTCCAGGGTGGCCCCGCCGCCCTCCAGGAAGGCCCCACGGGAGACGCACCCGTTGCCTTCCCTTTGTCAATCTCTGCCCGTTCCTTTCTTCGCCGTTTGTGCTCCAGCAAGGCTTCCATTGCTATAGCCCTTCCAGCAGCAGCCGCAGGGCGTTGCCCATATCCTCCCTTGCCTTTTCCGGGTCGTCGGCGGTAGCTATATACAACGCAGCCTCCATGGTCGCTCCGTGGATTAGATGCGCCAGCGGTTTGATAGGCTGCGGTTCCACGACTTCGAGGTCCATCAAGGCCTTTAGGCCCGTCTCGATCTGGGCGATGGCATATTCGGCGTCTATCCTGTGCCACTCCGCCCACCCGAGCACGGAAGGCCCGTCGAGCAAGAGTATCTGTCTCACGTCCTGGCGGAGGCAGGCGTCGAGGTAGGCGTAGATTCCCGCTATGAACGCCCCGAAAGGGTCCCGGTTTTCGTCCCTGCTCTTCCGCGCCGCACCCAAGACCTCCTCGTCTAGCTCTTCCTCGATCTCCTCAACGACGGCCCGGAACAGGCTCCGCTTGTCCTCGAAGTGGTAGTAGAGTGCTCCTTTGGTCATCCCCGTGCGCACCAGAATCTCCCCGATGGTGACCCCGGTATAGCCCTTCTCGGCAAACAGCTTCCTCGCAGCGTCCAGAAACGCCCGCCGCGTGGTCGCCCTGCGCTCCGCCTGAGTGCGCCGTGCTCGTCCTTCCCGATTGTCTTTGTCTCTATACATACCGACCGATGGTATGTTATTGTTTCAGGAAGGTTTTGTCAAGGGGTAGGGTTCATAAAAGAATGTGGACACACGACCTGAGAGGATTGAGGGTGCGATTGGCGGCGATCCCTTAGCGTTGCACACCTTCTGCATCTGGCTGCCTTGACCTTCTCCTCCAGCTGGCGCTTGCGGTGCTTCTGGAGCGCCTGAACGGCGCGGGGCGGAAGACCCTCGGTGCGGCGGCTAGCGTTCTTCGGCTCGGGGAAGACGAGCGTGCCCAACCTGTCGCCGTCCCGACGCACCCGCTGTAGCTGGGGTTTACCCGGAGGGTGCCGGCGTCGAGGTCGATGTCCGACCACTTGAGCCCCAGTGCCTCTCCTTGGCAAGGCGAGAGTTAGCCTTCATTCACCCAGGTTGAGTGGTCAGGAGAGGAACGTAACAAAGAAGATGGTTGGGTGACGGTCCGGGTTGGAGACCAGACCTTAGAGGGCGGGCTAGAGATCAAAGGGGTGAAGACCAAACACTTTGGTGCGCAGGGGCTGCGGCAGCTGCCCACGTGGATACATCGCGGTATTAGCTCCCGCAGGAAGAGGCACACCGGAATCATTGTGGGCAATAGCTCTCGGCAGGACCCACCGCGACGCCGGATATGGCCCTTCAGTAAGGACTGGGAAGAGGAGGCCGAGATGCACGGCTACGCCGCTATTCGGACGGAAGACCTCTATGCCCTTTACCTCCTCAACCGGACGGGCAGGTTAGACCGCGACGAGTTCTGGCGCGACCTGTTCTCCACCAAGGGACCCTTCGACGTGCATCCGTACCGTGAAAAGCTCACCGATGAGGAGAAGGACCAGCTAGGGTACCTCCCGCAGCCATGAGAGCGGGAGCAGTGATTAGGATAGCGCATCCTCCATCGCGGCAGCGGTCTGGTCGCCCATACCCGGCATGACGTGAGAGTACGTGTCGAGGGTAATGGCTATGGTGGCGTGTCCGAGTAGCTCCTGCACGAACTTGGGGTGGACGCCCTTGCCGAAGAGGAGCGTGGCGCACGTGTGCCGGAGGTCATGGAAGCGGATGTGGGGGAGACCAGCCCGCTTGAGGAGCGGCGCGAAGCTGCACTGTCTGAGGTTGGAGGGGTTGATCGGGGTTCCGGCCTCTGTGGAGACGAGGAGACCTTGATCGTCGTAGAGGTCCTCGAGTGACTCTATCTCCCCTAGCTGCCGGGGGCGTTGGTCTTGAGCAGCGCGCCCACTGCTTCACCGGGCAGCGGTTCCGAGAAGTAGTGCCCTTGTGCCAAGTCGCATCCCAACCCCTGTAGCCGTTCGAGCTGCTCCTCGGTTTCCACCCCTTCGGCGATGACCTTGAGACCCAGGCTGTGTGCCAGGCGGATCATGCCGGACACCAGCGCGGCGGCCCCCGGGTCCTCCACGAGCTTGCTGACGAAAGAGCGGTCGATCTTGACGTGGTCGACGGGGAAACGCTCGAGGTAGGACAGGGAGGAGTACCCCGTCCCGAAGTCGTCTATGACCATACGCACCCCGAGGTCCTTGAGCTCCTCCAGTGTGGCGACCGTGGCCGGCGCGTTGCCCATGGCTGTGGACTCGGTGATCTCCAGGTGCAGGCAGGTCGGGTCGATCCCGGTCTCGGCGAGGACGCGGCGGACTTTCTCCGTCAGATCGGGCTCCCTGAACTGTCTCGCCGACAGGTTTACGCACACGGCGAGGGGTGGGTCAGCCGGGAAGCGTGCTTGCCACTCCTTAGTCTGGCGACATGCCTCCGCGAGCACCGCCTCACCGATGTCGACGATCAAGCCCGTCTGTTCGGCTATCGGGACGAAGTCGTCTGGGAGCAGCAGGCCGCGCTCTGGGTGTTCCCATCGCACCAGCGCCTCTACCCCCGATATCCGAGGCGGCTGCGTGGCCGTGCGTGCGACGATTGCCTGGCTCCCCACCGACCTGAGGTATCGTTGGAGATCCGCATCCAGCAGCATCTGGGGTTGGTAGTGGACCCTGAACTCCTCGCGCTCGAGAGCCTGCCTCAGTCCGTGCTCTAGCTCCAGACGCTCGAGGGCGCGGGCGTTCATTCCCTCCTCGAACACTGCGTAGCTGGCCTTGCCCGAGTGTTTCGCACGGTACATCGCCAGGTCCGCGTCCCGCAAGAGGTCCGCTGCCTGTTTCCCGTTCACTCCACCGAGCGCTATTCCGACGCTGGCCGTGACGAACAGCTGCCGCCCGCTGATAGAGAAGGGGGCCCGGAGCCGCTCCTGGACGCGCTCGGAAGCGTGGACAGCCGCCGTCGCGTCGATGCCCTCCAGCAGGAGGATGAACTCGTCCCCGCCCAAACGGGCCACCGTGTCCTCGGGTCTGAGGACGCTTTGTATCCGTTTGCTCGCCGTCACCAGCACCCTGTCGCCCGCTCTGTGCCCCAGGGAATCGTTTATGACCTTGAAGTTGTCGAGGTCCATGAACAAAATCGCCACCTCGCGTTTGCTACGCTTGGCGCGCGAGAGGGCGTGCCTGAGGCGGTCCATGAACAGTGCCCGGTTGGGCAGGTGGGTCAGAGGGTCGTGCAGCGCCTGGTGCTCGAGCTTTTCCTCGAGGGCCTTTCGCTCGGTGATGTCGTGGACGGTGCCCACCATCTTGAGCGGTTCGTCGTTCTCGTCGCGCACTACCTCCGCACGGCGGTTCACCACCCTCACCTCGCCGTCAGGGCGGACTATGCGGTGTTCGAAGTCGTAGGGCCCGTCCTGCTGCAGCGCGGCATTGAGATGCTCGCTCAGCGACTGTCGGTCCTCGGGGTGCACTATCTCGAGCAGCTTATCGAAGGAGGGGACGAACACCTGGGGCGCGAGGCCGTAGATGCGGAAGGTCTCGTCCGACCACCGCACCTTCCCGCTCCTCACGTCCCAGTCCCAGCTACCGAGGTGGGCCAATCGCTGTGCCTCGGCCAGGATCACCTCGCTCTCCTTGAGCGCTTCCTCCGCCTCCTTGCGTTCGGTAATGTCGAAGATGACCCCCTGCCAGAACAAGGGGTTGCCTCCCTCGTCCTTCAGCACCACCGCCTCCTCATGCACCCAAACTACGGAGCCGTCCTTGGCGATCAGTCGGTACTCTTCGGAGAAGCGCTCATCTGCCCCCGCCTCGAAGCGCTCGTCGGCGGCCAGTACCCGCTCCCGGTCGTCGGAATGGAGGCGCTCAGGCCAGAGGCGGCCTTCCATCCACTCTTCGGGGCTGTAGCCGAGCATCTCCTCTATCTGCGGGCTGGTGTAAAGCGGTTCGTCTGAACCGTCGGCCAGGTCTATGTAGGTCACGGCGGGCATCTGCTCTACCAGGGTGCGGTATCTCTCTTCGGCGTCTCTCAGAGCCTCCTCCGCCTGCACGCGCTCGGTGACGTCGTAGACGACGCCCTCTATGGCCTCCACGCCGCCGTCCTCGCCGTAGATCCCCTGGCCGTGCTCCTCCACGTGCCTTATCTGCCCGTCCTTGCGCCGGATGGCGTAGCGGAGGACGATGCGCTGATGTTTGGCCAACGCCTCCTGCACCTCGTCCCAGACTCTTTGCCGATCCTCATCCACAATGAGGTCGCCGAACATGACGCTCCCGTCGGTGAGCTCATCGGGCGAGTGACCAGTGAGCTCTTCGGCGTAGTCGCTTACAAACTCATTGGGCCAGCCAGGCTCGTTACGGCAGCGGTAGAGGTAGGCAGGCGCGTTGGCCAGCAGCGTCGAGAGGCGCCGCTCGCTCTCTCTGAGCGCCTCCTCCGCTCCTACGCGCTCGGTGACGTCGTGCATAATGCCCTGACGGCGCCATGGTCGACCGTCGCCGTCCCGCAAGACCACTGACTCGTCGCGCAGCCACACCACCCGATCGTCCTCGGAGATCATGCGATACTCCAAGGTGAGCGGCACGCCTTCCGTGTTTGCCCGCTCGTTCTCAGCCAACACCCACTCGCGGTCGTCGGAGTGCACCAGCTTCGTCCAGAGCAGGGAATCCGCGTCCCAGGCGCTTATCGGGTAGCCCAGCAGCGCCTCGGCCTGGGGGCTCGTATACCCCCCGTAGCCGAGGCCTTCGAGCGTGTCGATGTAGACGATGGCGGGTATCTGCTCGACGAGGGTGCGGTACCGCTCTTCGGCCTCCCGGAGCTTTTCCTCCGCCTTCTTGCGCTTGGTGATGTCGTGCATGACGCCCTGCCAGAACAGGGGCTCGCCTCGTTCGTTTCGCACGAGCACGGCCTCGTCCCTCACCCACACGACGCGCCCGTCCTTGGCGATCACACGGTACTCAGCCCGGAACGGCTCGAGGGACTCGTCCGTGCGCTTGTCCTCTTCCAGCACGCGCTCGCGGTCTTCGGGGTGGACCACGTTGAGCCAGTGCTTTGGGTGGGAGTTGCCCACCTCTGGCGAGTACCCGAACATGGCCTCGTACTGCGGGCTCATGTACGCGAGGACCTTGCCGCTATTCGAAAGCTGCTCCACATAAGTAATCGCGGGGATCTGCTCGACCAGCGTGCGGTAGCGGGCCTCGGCTTCGCGCAATCTGTTCTCAGCACGCCGGTGCTCTGTGACGTCGGTGGCTACACCAAGCACGCCGGAGAACTGGTTATGCTCTCGCAGCGGCGAGTAGCGCGTCTCGAACGCACGCCCGCCCACCTCCACAATCGCGCCGGACGCTTGGCCTCCCAGCGCGAGGCGAACGCTCTCCACCACCTGCGGAGAGTCGCGGTACGTCTTGAAGATGGACTGCCCAACAACCCTGTCGGGTTCGAGCCCCAGGAGGTCCAAGCCCGTACCCTCCGTGAGGGTGAACACGCCCTCGGGATCGACCGCGAACAGGGCGACGGGCAGATTAGCAATGACCCCTCGGTAAGTAGCCGCGTCCCTCTGCAGTGCTTCCCTGGTGTGCCGAAGCTTGGCGAACTCGCGCTCATGCCGCGTGGTTTGCTGTCTGAGGCGTGCCCATCCGCGCCAGCCGTAGAATCCGAGGGCCGCCGTGAAAACGATGGAGACGGCGAGAAACGCGCCGAGTTGCCCAGGCTCGCGCTGACGGGCCCACGCGCCCAAGCTCTCGAACGCACCGAGGTAGGCCGCCAGCGTCATTGCTACCACGGCGATCAGGGTCACCAGCAGACTCTTTGTCGTAAGTCTTCTAACCTTTCCCATGCCCCTATACGGCCGGGAGAACAAATATCACTTTTGACTTTAGTATACCTGTTCTCTAAACCGCACGACGGCGAATAGGGAGGCTTGCTCGCCAAGGTTCGGACTGGCACGGATCCCCTACCTTGGCTACCCGATTCAGTGATTTCCAGACAGAGCGTCTTCCATCGCTGTTGCGGCCTCGCTACCCATGCCGGGCAGCCTGTGGGAGTAAGTGTCGAGCGTGATGGCGACGGAAGCGTGTCCTAACAGCTCCTGGACGACCTTGGGATGGACCCCCTTAGAGAGCAGGA
>Ga0126308_10001042_pt1 | contig 10519 bp, 9 predicted proteins | sample Plot55_FD_92533 | JGI IMG/M metagenome (GOLD analysis project Ga0126308, IMG submission 92533) | Serpentine soil microbial communities from UC McLaughlin Reserve, CA, USA - Plot55 | ecosystem: Environmental > Terrestrial > Soil > Grasslands | place: USA: UC McLaughlin Reserve, Lake County...
CGGACGGCAGCGGCTCGCCCGCGAGCGTCCCCCGCTGGCGGTATTCCTTCCACGCCGCTCCGGACAGGTACCCCCGGCTCACGCACTCCACCGGGAACACCTCGGCGCGCCGGCAGAGCATCGCCCGGCCGACCAGCTGCGAGCGGAAGTCGCGCAGTGCCGGCACCGCGCTCACGATCTCGTCCGCGTCGGCAGAGATCATGTGGTGCTCGACGCCCTGCCGCTCGAGATGGCGGAGCCACCATGCCGTCATCTGCGTGAGCACCGCGCCCTTGTACGAGACGGCCTCGCGCATCACCACGTCGAAGGCGCTGACGCGGTCGGTGGCGACGAGAAGCAGTCGGTCCGTGTCCACCTCGTAGACGTCCCGGACCTTGCCGCGCCTGAACGTCCGCAGCGGCAGCGTGCTCGTGGCGAGCGCCGTCATACGCGGATCTCCTCCATCTCGGCCTGAGCGCCCGCGGACGCCGAGCCGGAGAGGATCGGTCCTATTACCTCGTCCAGGAACTCGTCCACCTGCTCGGGCGCTCGGCCGATGAACCGCCGCGGCTCGGCGACGGCGCGCAGGTCGTCGAGCCCCACGCCGTACTCGGGGTCAGCCGCCAGGCGCTCCAGCATGTCGTTGCGTGCGGCGCCATTCTTGAGCGCTCGCGCCGCCTCGATGCTGTGGCGGCGGATCACCTCGTGCGCCTCCTGGCGGTCGCGCCCCGCGCGCACGGCGCGAATGAGCAGCGCCTCGGTCGCCATGAACGGCAGCTCGTCGGCCACCCTCCGGCGGATGCGCTCGGGGTGCACCTCGGGATCGGCGGTGATGTTGGCCACGAGGAGCAGGATCGCGTCGGCGGCGAGGAACGATTCGGGAATGACGAGTCTCCGGTTCGCGCTGTCGTCGAGCGTGCGCTCGAAGTACTGCACGGCGTGGGTCTGGTTGGCGTTCGGCTCCAGCGACATCACGAAGCGCGCGAGCCCGGCGATCCGCTCGGCGCGCATCGGGTTGCGCTTGTACGCCATCGCCGAGGAGCCGATCTGCTCGCGCTCGAACGGCTCCTCCAGCTCGCCGAACGCCTGGAGGACGCGCACGTCCGAGCTGAACTTGGCCGCGCTCGCCGCCACGCCGGCGACCACGCCGAGCACCTGCGCGTCCACCTTGCGGGTGTAGGTCTGCCCGCTCACCGGGATCGAGCGCGCGAACTCCATCTTCGCGGAGACCAGGCGGTCGAGGGCGCGGACCTTCTCGTGGTCGCCGTCGAACAGCTCGAGGAAGCTGGCCTGCGTGCCGGTGGTGCCCTTCACGCCGCGGAACGGCAGCGTGGCGATCCGGTGGTCGATGTCCGCCAGGTCGAGGACGAAGTCCTGCATCCACAGGGTGGCGCGCTTGCCGACCGTGGTGAGCTGCGCCGGCTGGAGGTGCGTGTAGCCGAGCGCCGGCTCGTCGCGCCACTCGCGGGCGAAGGCGGCCAGCGCGCGCAGCACCGCGACGATCTTGCCGCGCAGCAGCTCCATCCCGCGCCGCATGAGGATGAGGTCGGCGTTGTCCGTGACGTACGCGCTGGTCGCGCCGAGGTGGATGATCCCCTTCGCCGCCGGGGCCGCGTCCCCGAACGCGTGCACGTGCGCCATCACGTCGTGGCGGAAGCGGCGCTCGTAGGCCGCGACGGCGGCGAAGTCGATGTCGTCGACCGCCGCCAGCATCTGCGCCAGCGCCTCGTCCGGGATGCCGGCGCCGAGCTGACGCTGTGCCTCGGCGAGCGCGACCCAGAGGCGGCGCCAGAGTCCGTAGCGGTGCCGCGGCGACCACAGCTCGAGCATTTCGCGCGACGCGTAGCGCTCGGCGAGCGGCGAGGAGTAGGACGCGTGGCGGTCGGCTGGCGGCGCGCTCATCTGATCACGAAGTCGGTGGAGTAGAGGCGCCCGCCGCGCTCGAGGATCATGCGGATCGGGCCGCGGTCGCCGTAGTAGTCGAGGGCGCGCGCCGCGTCGGCGGCGGACGCGATGCGCGTGCGGTTGATCTGGACGATCACGTCTCCCGGCTGGATGCCGAGCGCGTCGGAGACGCGGTCGCTGGCGCGCAGAACGTACGCGCCCTGGGAGCTGCGAATGCCGCGCTCGGCGCGAATCGTCGGGCTGAGGGTCGTGACCTCGAGCTCCCTCAGGACCTGCACCTTCGGCGCGCCCACCTCGGGCAGGTCCGCGATCGTCACCGTCAGCGGGACCTCGCGCGACCCGCGCCTGACGACGATCGGCACCCGCTCGCCGACGCGCAGGTCGAGCAGCTCGGCGTCCCAGTCGAACTGGTTGCGCACGCGGCGCGTCCCGGCGCGCACGATGACGTCGCCCGCCTGCACTCCGGCGGACGCGGCGGGGGATCCGGGCGTCACCGCGCGCACCACGGCGCCGGAGGTGAGTCCTTCGCGCGGGTTGCCGTCGTCGGAGGCCTGGAGCTTCACGCCGATCCACGGCCGGCGCACCTCGCCGTGCGCGAGCAGGTCCTCGGTGATCCGCTTGACGCGGTTGATCGGAATGGCGAACCCGAGCCCGACCGACCCGCCGCTCGGCGAGTAGATCGAGCTGTTGACCCCGATCACCTCGCCGGCCGCGTTCACCAGCGGGCCGCCCGAGTTGCCGGGGTTGATCGAGGCGTCCGTCTGGATCATGTCGAGGTAGGCCCCGCCCCCTTCCGCGCGCCCGACGAGGTTGCGTCCCGTCGCGCTGATGACGCCGGCCGTCACGCTCGGCTCGGTGTTCCCGAGGAGGAAGCCGTACGGGTTGCCGATCGCGATCGCCCACTCGCCGACCATGAGGTCGTCCGAGGAGCCGAGCTGCGCGACCGGCAGGCTCTTCGCCTGGATGCGGAGCACGGCGAGGTCGTTCAGCTCGTCGGCGCCGACGACGGTCGCGGGGTAGTTGGTGCCGTCGCGGAACATCACCGAGACCTTCGTCGCGCCTGCGACCACGTGCGCGTTCGTGACGATGATCCCGTCCGGGCGCGTGACGAAGCCGGACCCGATCCCGGCCGCCGTCCGCTCCCCGGACCGCCCGCCGAAGAACTGCTCGAACGGGTCGACCGCGACCCGCTGCACGGTCTCGGTCTGCACCGTGACCACCGCCGGCGCGATCCGCTCGACGGCCTGGGTGATGGCGGTGCGGCGCGACGCGTCCACAGCGCGCGACGACGCCTGGCCGGTCTGCGCCGCATGCGCGGTGCCCCGCTCGGCGCTGCCCGACTCGGAGCGCTGGCAGGCGGCGGCGGCGGCGAGCGTCGCGAGCATAACGAGCGTCGCCCTCACGTCGCGATCCTCGGCCGCGACGGCCGGCGTGCCACGTCGCGCAGGAACTGCTCGACGCCGCGGTCCGTGAGCGGGTGGACGAGGAGCGACTGGAGCACCGCCGGCGCGACCGCGATGCAGTCCGCGCCGGCGGTCACGCAGGCGGCGAACTGCGCCGCGTTCTGCGGGAAGGCGGCGACGAGGTCGCACTCCGCCGCCCCGGAGTCGAACACCCGCCGCAGCTCGCGCACGATGCCGGGGCCGTCGTAACCGTAGGCGTCGAGCTGGTCCACCAGCGTCACGGCCATCGCGGCACCGGCCTTCGCCGCGAGCAGCGCCTGCGCGGCGTTGAAGACCAGGGTCGCCGCCACGCGCACGCCGTCGGCGCGCAGCCGGCGGATCGGGCCGAGCGCGTCCTCGACCAGCGGCACCTGGACGATGATCTGGTCGGACACCTTCGCCAGCTCGCGGCCGTCGCGGTAGATGTCGTCCGGCCGGAGGGCGCGCACCGCGGCGCACACGGGGACGTCGGCGAGATCGCAGATGTCGGCCAGCAGCTCGTGGCCGCTCGCGCCGCCGCCGTTCGGCCGCGCGGCGGCGATGAGCGCGGGCGTCGTCATGACGCCGTCGATCAGGCCGTTGTCGTGCGCCCACCGGATCTCGCCGAGGGTCGCCGTCGCCAGGAATATCCGCATCCGCTACGCGTTGCTCAAATAGAGGTCCGTCGGGTAGCGCACGCGTTCCAGGCAGAGCGCGTGCGGGGGCGCCGGGGGCGAGACCTCGCTGTTGTCCGGCGCCTCGAGCAGCCGCGGCACGTCGTCAGGCGGCCGCCGCCCGCTGCCGACGTCGAGCATCGTGCCGACGAGGAAGCGGACCATGTGGTGCAGGAACCGGTTGGCCTCGATCTCGAAGCGCAGCCCGCCGGGCCGCTCGAGCCACTCCGCCGCCCGCACCTGGCAGCGGTGGCTGTCGGTCTCGGGTGCGGTGCCGCGGACGGCGAACGCGCGGAACGCGTGCTCGCCCACGAGCGCGGCGGCCGCGGCGTGGAGCAGGTCGCGGCGCAGCGCCCGCGGGTACGCCCACTCCCAGCGGCGCCGGAAGGGCGAGCGCGCCGCGTCGTCGAGCCCCACCGCGTAGGAGTAGCGGCGCGCCGTGGCGCTGTACCGCGCGTGAAAATCCGAGCGCATGTCGAACGCTTCAGCCACCCACAGGTCGTCGGGAAGCAGCGCATTGAGGGCGCGCCGCAGCCGCGCGGCGTCCCACTTCTCGGGGACGCGCACCCCGGCCGCCTGGCCCCGCGCGTGCACGCCTGCGTCCGTCCGCCCCGCGCCGAGCACGGGCACCGGGCCGCCGCACAGGCGCTCCAGCACCGTCTCCAGCACGCCCTGCACCGTGCGCGCGTCGGGCTGCCGCTGCCATCCGGCGAAGTCCGCGCCGTCGTAGTGCAACACCAACTGGATCGTGCGCGCGGACATTGGGGGGAAGTTATCCGGCTGGGTGGGGGGAGTGCAACCGCAGCGACAGGGAAGGAGGGATGGAGGGATGGGGGGATGGACGGCCCGGGTCTCTCGCACTTCATCCCTCCATCCCTCCATCCCTCCATCCCTGCCGTTCATTGACACTCCACCCTGCCGCGCTCAACATTCGCTGCGATGCCCCCACGAACCCTTGCTTCGCTCGCCCACGCCCTCAGCATCGCGCCGGATCTGGAGGGCGCGCTGGTGGCGCTCGGGGAATCGCTGGCCGAGATCGATCGCGGCGCGCACCTCGCGCTGCTCCGCTACGACGGGCGCCGCGAGATGCTGAGCGACCGCCTCACGCCGGCGGGCGGCTCCGTGCGGCGGACGGTGGTCGAGACCACCTTCGACCACCTGCCGGGGCCGATCCGTGCCGCGGTCACGGCGGGCGGGCAGTTCGTCGACCTCGGGGACCAGTCCGCCGAGTTCGCGCGGCTGTTCGGCCTGGCGATCATGACCGAGGGCGGCCTCCTCGCGCTGCGCGGCATTCGCTTCGACAACGCGCTGTCGGCGGTGCTCGCGCTCTACGAGCCGAAGCGGATCTTCGGCACCAGGGCGTCGGAGCGCTTCGCGGCGTCGGCGTCGCTCTTCGACCTGGCCTTCGTGCGCTTCGCCGAGCACGAGGCGCGCGAGGAGGCGGTGCGGACGCTCGAAGCGGTGACACAGCGCGTACACGCCGAGTACGACCGCAAGCTCGCGCTGCTCGAGCAGCAGCTCGCCGAGGCGCGGCACGCGGGGCAGGCCGCGTCGGGCGGGATCGACGCCGCGCGCGCGGTGGCGCTGGAGCGGGACGTGGCAAAGGCGCAGGAGGAGCTGCGCCGCGCGCTGCGCCGCGCCGAGGCGGTGGAGGGGCAGGCGGTGGGGGCGATCGGCCAGCTCGAGACCGCGCACATCGAGCTGCACCGGCGGAGCGAGCAGCTCCGGCAGAAGACGCGCACGCTCTATCTCATCGACCGCGTGCTCACGCTCGACTCCACCGCCGACGACCCGCGGCAACTGGTCGACGGGCTGCTCGCGCTCGTGGGCGACGACATGCAGGCGCAGCGCTGCTCGCTGATGCTGCGCGGCACGGAGCCGGGGACGCTCTACATCGCGGCCGCGCGCGGGATCGCGCCGCACATCACCGAAGGCAAGCGCATCATGATCGGCGAGGGCGTGGCGGGGCGCGTGGCGGCGTCGCGCGAGCCGCTGCTGGTGGAGGACGCGACGGTGGCGAACGCGCACCCGCTGCTCGGCGATCAGTACTTCACGTCGGGCTCCTTCATCAGCTTTCCGCTGGTCTACCACGACGAGCTGCTCGGCGTCGTCAACCTCACGAACCGCGCGCAGCAGGGCGTGTACCTCGAGGAAGACGTCGAGCGGGTGCGGCTCCTCGCCCTCGTGATCTCGCTCGTGGCGTGGAACGCGCGGCTCCCGGAGCGGCTCGTGACGGCGATCGGTGTCCGCTGAGGCGCTGAAGGCGGCGATCCGCCGCCTGGCGTTCGGCGAGTCGCTTTCCGCGGACGACGCGGCGGCCGCGTTCGAGGTCATTATGCGGGGCGACGCGGCGCCGGCGCAGGTGGGCGCGCTGCTGATGGGGCTCCGCGTGAAGGGCGAGACGCCCGACGAGGTCGCCGGCGCGGCCCGCGCGATGCGCGCCGCCATGGTGCGCCTGCCGAGCGACGCCCCGGACGCACTGGTGGACACCTGCGGCACGGGCGGCGGCGCGGTGCAGACCTTCAACATCTCGACCGCGGCCGCACTGGTCGCGGCGGGCGGCGGCGCGCGCGTCGCCAAGCACGGCAACCGCTCCTTCACCTCGCGCTCGGGAAGCGCCGACGTGCTCGAGGCGCTCGGCGTGCCGATCGAGGCGCCGGTCGAAGTCATGGAACGCGCGCTGGCGGACGCCGGGATCGTGTTCATGTTCGCCCCGCTGATGCACCCGGCTATGAAGCACGTCGGCCCGGTGCGCCGGGAACTGGCGGTCCCGACAGTCATGAACATCGTCGGCCCCCTCGCCAACCCCGCGAGCGCCGGACGCCAGGTGCTGGGTGTCGCCGAGGAGGCACGGCTCCCGCTGCTCGCGGGCGCGCTCCAGGCGCTCGGAACCGAGCACGCGCTGGTAGTCCATGGGGCGCCCGGGATGGACGAGATCTCGCCACTCGGTCCGACGCGCGCGGTGGAGATTCGCCACGGCGCGATCCAGGAGTATTCGATCGACCCGTTCGCGCTCGGATTCGGAAGCGTCTCGGCAGGCGACCTGGCCGGCGGCGACCCCGTCGAGAACGCGCGCACGATTCTAGGAGTGCTCGAGGGGAAAGGCTCCCCCGGGGCGCGCGCCGCCGTCCTGCTCAACGCCGGCGCAGCGCTCTACGTCGCCGGCCTCGCTCCCACCTACCGCGCCGGCATCGACCTGGCGGTCACGACGCTGGAGGAAGGGAAGGGGATGGAGGCGCTGGAGCGACTGAGGAAGGTGTATCGGAGAGGCGAGTAAGAGATACGAGATACGAAGCGGGCCTCGGGATGTCTCAGCATCCCGGGGCCCGCGTCGTATCGTACTACGTATCTCGTACTTCTCAGTATCTCCGCAGCACGCCCACCACCACGCCCTGGATCGAGATGTCGTTCTCGTGGACGTAGATCGGCGCCATGCTCTCGTTGGCCGGCTGGAGGCGGATGCGGCCGTCGCGCTCGCGGTAGAACTTCTTGACCGTCGCCGAGTTGCCGCCGAGCATCGCGATCACCATCTCGCCGTTGTCCGCGCTCTGCCGCTCGTTGACGATCACGACGTCGCCGTCGCGGATCTGCTCGTCGATCATGGAGTTCCCGCGAACGCGCAGCGTGTAGTGGCTGCCGCCGCGCCGCAGGAAGCTCTCGGGGACGGTCGTGGTCTCGTTCGAGGCCAGCGACTCGATCGGATAGCCGGCGGCGACGGCGCCGAGCATCGGCACCTCGATCGCCCGCGCGTACGCCTCCGAGGGCATGATCTCGATCGCGCGACTCTCATTATACGAGCGCTTGATGTATCCCTTCCGCTCGAGGTTGCTCAGATGCTCGTGGACCGTCGCGAGCGAGCTGTACCCGAACTGCGAAGCGATCTCCTCGAAGCTCGGCGCGTACCCGTTCCCTTCGTTGTACGAGCTGAGGAAATCGAGGATCTCCCGCTGCCGCTTCGTCAGGGGCATGGCTGACCTCTGGAGGTTAGGTTTAGATTCGGGTTTTCCCGACCGACCGAACAAGGGCCGAAGTTCACGATAGCCGAAGAAGGGCCGAAGTGCAAGCATTTACGCAGTGGGCGCCCCCCGGAGGCACCCTGGGCGGCCTGGTGGAGCGGGCGCGCGAGCGGGCCGCGGGGCTCAGATCCGCGGAGCGCGAGTGGGCTGCCAGAGCGGCCGACGCGGGTCCGGTCCCCTCGTTTCGTGCCGCGCTCGCGGGGCGCGCGACCGTGGCCGTCATCGCGGAGGTGAAGCGCCGCTCTCCGTCCAAGGGGGACATTCGGCCGTCGATCGGCTGCGCCGATCAGGCCGCGGCCTACGCGGCCGGCGGCGCGGCGGCGCTCTCGATCCTCACCGAGCCGACGGCGTTCGGCGGGTCCGACGCGGACCTCTCGGCCGCGGCGACGGCGACCTCGCTGCCGCTTCTCAAGAAGGACTTTCACGTGGAGCCGGTGCAGGTGCTCCACGCGCGCGCGCTCGGCGCCTCCGCGCTCCTGCTCATCGCCCGCGCGCTATCCCCGGAGCAGCTCGAGGTCATGACGGCGGCGGCGCGCGAGGCGCGCATCGAGGCGCTGGTGGAGGTGCGGGACGAGGAGGAGCTCGCGCGCGCACTGGCGGCGGGCGCGACGATTGTTGGCGTGAACAACCGCGACCTCGAGACGCTGCGGATGGAGCGCGACACGGCCGAGCGCATCGTGCCGATGATCCCGCCGCAGGTCGTCGCGATCGCCGAGAGCGGCGTGGAGGGCGCGACGGACGTGGAGCGGGCTGGCCGCTTCGGCGCGGACGCGGTGCTGGTGGGGTCCAGCGTGTCGGCGGCTGCGGACCCGGCGGCGGCCGTGCGCGCGCTCACCGGCCACCCGCGCTCGAATCGCGGAGACGGTCGTGGTCGCTGAGATAAAGTTCTGCGGCATGACGCGCGCCGAGGACGCGAGACTGGCCGGCGAGCTCGGCGCGAGCTACGTCGGCGTAATCTTCGCGCCCAGCCCACGCCGCCGCACGCTCGAGCAGGCCCGGGAGATACTTGCCGCCGCCGCCCCGCCGGTTCGCGCGGTGGGCGTCTTCGGCGAGGCGACGGCGGACGAGGTAGCGAGCGCGGCGGACGCGCTGGGCCTGGACTGCGTGCAGCTCCACGCGGACCCGGACGAGCGCGCCGTGCGCGCGGTCCGGCGGATGTACGGCGGCGAGGTGTGGGCGGCGCTTCGCTGCGCCGGCCGCACGCTGCCCGAGAGCGCCGAAGCGCTGCTCGGCGAAGCGGACGCGGTGGTGCTGGACGCGCGCGCGCCCGGCCAGCTCGGCGGCACCGGAGTGCGCCTGGAGTGGGCCGCGATCGCCGAGGAGCTGTCGCGCTTCCCGAGGCGCGCGAAGCTCGTGCTCGCGGGCGGACTGACGCCGGACAACGTCGCGGCTGCGGCGGCGGCGATGTCGCCCGACGTGGTTGACGTCTCGTCAGGCGTCGAATCGAGTCCCGGAATCAAGGACCACGCGCGCATGCGCGCGTTCGCCGACGCCGTGCGGTCGGCGTCTCTCGCACGCGGAGTGAAGTCATGAGCACCCAGGCCACCGACCCGCGGTTCGGCGTCTTCGGCGGGCGCTACGTCCCCGAGACGCTGATCCCGGCGCTCGACGAGCTGGAGGCGGCGTACGAGACCGCGATGGCGGACCCGGCGTTCGTCGCCGAGCTGGACGGGATGCTCAGCACGTACGTGGGCCGGCCGTCGCCGCTCAGCACGGCGCCGCGCCTCTCGGAGCGCGTGGGCGCGCCCGTGTACCTGAAGCGCGAGGACCTGAACCACACCGGCGCGCACAAGATCAACAACACGGTGGGGCAGGCGCTGCTCGCGCTGCGCATGGGGAAGCGGCGGATCATCGCCGAGACCGGCGCCGGCCAGCACGGCGTCGCGACGGCCACCGTCTGCGCGCGCTTCGGGCTGGAGTGCGTGGTGTACATGGGCGAGGAGGACATGCGTCGTCAGGCGCTCAACGTCTACCGCATGCGGCTGCTGGGCGCCACGGTCGTGCCGGTGACGACGGGGACGCGCACGCTCAAGGACGCGACGAGCGAGGCCATTCGGGACTGGGTCGCCACCGTCGACACGAGCCACTACATCATTGGCTCGGTGGTGGGGCCGGCGCCGTACCCGCGGATGGTGCGGGACTTCCAGGCGGTGATCGGGCGCGAGGCGCGCCAGCAGATGCTGGACGCGGCCGGGCGGCTGCCGCGCACCGTGGTGGCGTGCGTCGGCGGCGGCTCGAACGCGATGGGGATCTTCCACGCGTTCGTGCCTGACGCGGAAGTCGAGCTGGTCGGCGTGGAAGCGGCGGGGGAGGGGCTGGACAGCGGACTGCACTCGGCGTCGCTCACGCGCGGCACGCCGGGCGTGCTGCACGGGTCGCTCAGCTACCTGCTCCAGGACGAGCACGGTCAGGTGCACCCCGCGCACTCCATCTCGGCCGGCCTGGACTACCCGGGGGTCGGTCCGGAGCACGCGTATCTGAAGGATGTCGGCCGGGCGACCTACGTCGCGGTCACGGACGCCGA
>Ga0126308_10001044_pt1 | contig 10516 bp, 8 predicted proteins | sample Plot55_FD_92533 | JGI IMG/M metagenome (GOLD analysis project Ga0126308, IMG submission 92533) | Serpentine soil microbial communities from UC McLaughlin Reserve, CA, USA - Plot55 | ecosystem: Environmental > Terrestrial > Soil > Grasslands | place: USA: UC McLaughlin Reserve, Lake County...
CGACGGGCGGCGGCGGGACGATCCCGGTCGAGCCTCGGTAGGTGGACGAGTCGCCGAGTGCGATCGAGACGTAGTCGACGAGACCGGCGAGCTCGGGTGCGACGGCCACGGCAGCCTCGGAGTCGGCCGAGAGCCGGACGCCGAGCGCGAGCCCGGGTGCCGCATTCCGTACGGCCTCCACGACTGTTACGAGAAGCCTCGGCCCGACGGCCCACTCGTCCTCGCGGAGGTTGAGCCCCGGCGTGAAGAACTGCGCGAACAGGTAGCCGTGGGCGGCCGAGAGCTCGATCCCGTCGAGCCCTCCCTCGGCAGCGAGCTCAGCGGAACGCGCGTACCCAGCGACGAGCTCGTCGATCTCGGCGGAGGCGAGGGCGCGGGGCTCGACGTGGAAACGCTGGCTCGGGACCGCCGAGGGCGCGACCGCGGCCGGCCGCGGCGGCGAAGCGATCAGCTCGCGGCCGCCGTGAAAGAGCTGGACGAACAGGCGCGTCCCATGCGCGCGGACGGCCTCGGCCACGCGGCGGTACCCGGCGACGATCTCCGGTCTGTAGCCCGCCAATGTGTGGGCGGTCAGCCGACCGGACTCGTGGACGGCGGTCGCCTCGAGGACGATCATCCCCGTCCCGCCCGCCGCGCGTGCCTCGTGGTAGGCGACGAACTCGTCCGTGGGCAGGTGGTCATGGACGAGCGTGGTCTGGTGCGCGGTCGAGACGATCCGGTTCGGTAGCTCGACGGAGCCGAGCCGCACAGGGCTCAACAGGTGGTCAAACACCGCCGAGCTCGCGCTCGAGGGCGGCACGTTCGGCCTCGCTGAGCGGCCGGGAGCGGCCGGTCTCCGTGTCGCGCGCCACGAGGACGGCCTCGGCCTCTGCGGCAAGCTCGCCGCCGAGGGTGATGATCTGCTCCCGCGTCGTCACGCTCGACGTGCCGATCCTCGTCAGCGAGAGGCGCGCCACGATCGCATCGTCGTCCTGCGTGAGCTCGCGACGAAAGTCGATCGCTACGCGCGCCGTTACGTAGCCCCAGGCGTCGCCCGAGTCTCCGAGCGCCCGCTCGAGCCACTCGTCGCGCACCTCTTCGAGGTAGGTGAGGTAGACCGCGTTGTTCACGTGGCCGTAGGCGTCCTGGTCGCGCCAGCGGATCTCGATCTGCTTCTCGTGCACGTTGCCTCCCGAGTGGAGAGGATGGTAAGAGCGCGCGATGGCCGATCACAACCGCGTCCGACCCCTCCTCTTCCCGCGGTCCGTTGCCGTCGTGGGTGCCTCGCCGCGCCACGGGCGGATCGTCGAGGAGGTCGTGCGGTCGCGGATCCCCGCCTGGGGCGTGCATCCGACGAGGGACGAGGTGCTCGGTCTCCGCTGTTTCCACGGCGTCGCGGAGCTCCCGGAGCAGCCTGAGCTCGCCGCCCTCCTCGTGGGCCACGAGCGAGTCGAAAAGGCTTTCGATGAAGCGCTTGCCGCCGGCGTGCGCGCCTTCTTCCTCCCCGGCCTCGGGAATGAAGCCGGGGCTGTAGGCCCGGAGATCGCTGTGCGGATCGCGGTGCGGGCGCGCGCGCAGGGTGCAGTGCTGCTCGGCCCGAACTGCATGGGAGTCGCGGCTCCGGACGAGGTCTCGCTCTGGATCGGCACCGTGCCCGACACGTTTCGCCCGGGCCGCGTCTCGGTCGCCTCACAGTCGGGGTCGATCGCGGAGGCCCTCCTCGGCATCGGGCCGCGGGTCGGCTTTCGTGCGGTCGTCTCCTCCGGCGGCGAGGCGGTCACCGATGCCGCCGATGTTCTCGGGTTCTTCGCCGAGGACGAGGGAACCGGAGCAATCGGGCTCTTTCTGGAGACCGTCCGTCGGCCGGCGGAGTTCGCATCCGCGCTCGAGCGCTGCGCCGAGGCGGGGAAGCCGGTCGTCTGCCTGAAGGTGGGCCGCTCACAGGCGGCCGCGCGCGCCGCGCTCGCCCATACCGGTGCAGTCGTCGGCTCGGAGCGTGCGTTCTCCGCGCTCCTGCGCAGGCACGGCGCGATCGAGGTGGACGACTTCACCGCGCTCGTCGAGACCCTCGAGGTTCTCGGCCGCACGCGCCGGCCGCGGGGGAAGCGGATCGCAGCGATCTCGGAGTCCGGCGGAGAGGGCGCGCTTCTCGCCGACCAGGGAGAGGCGGCCGGGATCCCGTTCAAGCCCCTTCCGGACGAGGTCGCCGCCGAGCTCACCGCCCGCTACCCCAATTACCGCGCGCCCGGGAACCCGCTCGACGCCTGGGCAATCGACGAGGCGGAAGTCGTCTTCCCCGGGTCGATCGAGGTCCTCGTCGGCTCGGGTGCCTTCGACATCGTCGTCGCCCAGGCGGACCAGTCGCAGTTTCGCGGGGCGGAGGAGCACGAGTGGTGTTTCATGATCGTGAAGGCGCTCGCGGAGGCGACGGCCGGCACGGAGATCTTCCCCGCGGTCACGACGGTCTCGGCGGTCGACCCGCGGCCGGAGGTGGCCCAGTACGCGCTCGAGCACGATGTCGCCCTCCTGCGCGGTCCGCGCGACGCCTTGCGTGCGCTTGCCGCCGCGGCTGCGCTCCGGCCTGTGCCCGCGAAGCCCGAGCCTGCAGCGCCGGTAGAGCTGGACGACCTGCTTCAGGAGGGTCCTCTGCCGGAGTTCGAGTCGGCGCTTGTGCTGGAGCGCTACGGCGTACGGCTCGCGCCGCGCCGACGGTCGGCATCGCCGGATGAGGCCGCCGAGGCCGCCGCCGAGCTCGGCTTCCCCGTGGTCGTGAAGGTCGACGGGCCAGCTCACAAGGCGGTGCAGAACGGTGTCGTGATCGGGCTCGGAGATGCCGAGGGGGTCCGGGGCGCGACGGAGCGGCTGGGTGGGAGGGTCCTGGTCGCCACACAGGCCGAGGGCGGTGCGGAGGCCTTCTGCGGGATGACGCGCGACCCCGATTTTGGCCCCGTCCTAGCGGTCGGTGTCGGAGGCCGTGCCATCGAATCACTGTCCCTCTCTGCGGTCTCCCTCGCCCCCCTCGGCGACGAGGAGGCCCGGCAGCTCGTCACCGAGGCGCCCGGGCTCGAGGCGAGCCCCGCCGCGCAGGAGGCCCTCGCGGCGACGCTCGTCGCTCTAGGCCGCCTCGCCGTCGATCACCCGCGGATCGCGGCCGTCGACGTGAACCCTTTGATCCTGAGCGCGGATGGCGCGCTTGCCGTCGATGCGCTCGTCGTCGTGGAAGGAGAAGCCAGTGACTGATGTGGTCTTGTACGAGCGCCGCGGCCCGGCGGCCTGGGTGACGCTGAACCGCCCGAGCAAGCTGAACGCGATCAGCGGCGAGGTGGTCCGGCGGCTGCGGGAATCTTGGCGCGAGGCCGCCGAGGACGACCAGGTGAAGGTGGTCGTCCTCACCGGCGCCGGCCGCGCGTTCTCGGCCGGGTACGACATCGCCGACGAGGTCGAGCAGCAGATCGAGAGCGCCGAGCGCTGGCACGAGGTGCTCGCGCAGGATGTCGACCTGACCATGGAGCTCTGGTCGCTCCCGAAGCCGACGATCGCGGCCGTCAGGGGCTGGTGCCTGGCCGGCGCCTGCGAGCTGGCGATGGCGTGCGATCTCGTCGTCGCAGCGGACGACGCGCAATTCGGCGAGCCGGAGATCCGCTACGGATCGGGGCCCGTCACACTGCTCATGCCCTTCGTGCTCGGGCAGAAGAAGACGAACGAGCTCCTCTTCACCGGTGACGCGATCTCCGCGACCGAGTCCGAGCGGCTCGGGCTCGTGAATGCGGTCGTCGCTCCGGATGCGCTCGAGGATGCGGTCAACGCGCTCGTGGCGAAGATCGCGCCGACGCCGCTGCCGGTCCTCCGCCTCACGAAGCTCGCACTCGTGCGCGCGCAGGAGGCGATGGGGCTTCGCACGGCAGTCGGTGCCAACCTCGACATCTCGGCGATGCTCAACGCGGCCGACACGCCCGAGCAGCAGGAGTTCGACCGGATCGCCGCCGAGCAGGGCCTGAAGGCCGCGCTTGCGTGGCGGGACTCGCGCTACGGCGAGGGGCTCGCATGAGGGTTCTCGTCGCCGACTCCTACTACGTGCTCGAGGAGGTCGCAGAGATCCTTGGCGATCTCGCCGAGGTCGAGCAGGCCGACGCGCCGTGGGAGGGGGACGACGTCGTCGCACTCCTTGTCAGCCCGGATCAGCCCGTCGGCGCTACCGAGCTCGACCGGCTGCCCGCGCTCCGCATCGTCGCGACCTGCTCGGTCGGTTACGACAACATCGACACGTCGGCCGCGGCCGATCGAGGGATCTGGGTCTGCAACGTCCCCGACTACTGCGTCGAGGAGATGGCGGACAGCTCGCTGGCGCTCCTCCTCGCGCTGATGCGCGGTGTCGTTGCCCTCGACCGAAGCGTGCGCGAAGGCAAGTGGGACCACGCCGTCGCCGGACCGCTGCGGACGAACCGCGGCACCAGGCTCGCGGTTATCGGTTTCGGGCGCATCGGCCGCGCCCTCGCCACCCGGGCCCTCGCGCTGGGCTTCGAGGTCTGCGCCGTCGACCCGCAGCTCCCCGACGAGGCGATCTCCGGCTACGGCGTGCATCCGCTCACGCTGGACGAGGCGCTCTCGAGCTGCGAGGTCTTCTCGCTCCACTCGCTGCTCACGGACGTGACGCGCGGGATGATCGGCGCAGGAGAGATCGCGAAGATGCCTCGCGGCGCGCTGCTTGTCGACACGGCGCGCGCGGGCCTCGTGGACTTCGACGCCGTGCTCGCAGCGCTTGACTCGGGCCATCTCGCTGGCGCCGCCTTCGACGTCCTGCCGGTGGAGCCGCCGAGCGCCGAAGCGCCGGCGCCGGAGCGCCCCACGCTCATCGTCAACCCCCACGCCGCCTGGTACAGCCCAGCGACCGAGCACGAGGCCTATCGGCGTCCGGCCGTCTCGGTTCGCGAGGCACTCGAAGGGGACCGGCCGACGGACGCACTGGCGCCATGAGCAGCTTCCGCTCCCCACTCGCTCCGGATGCGAACGCCGGCAAGGTCGCGCTCGTCACCGGAGGCGGCACCGGAATCGGCCGCGCGACCGCTCTCGAGCTGGCGCGGACCGGCGCGAAGGTCCTCGTCTGCGGGCGCCGGCCGGAGCCCTTGGAGGCCGTGCAGGCCGAGCTCGGGGAAGACTGCCTCGCCGTTCCCACCGACGTGCGCGAGCCCGAGCAGGTCGCCGCGCTCATCGACCGAGCGCTCGAGCGCTTCGGGCGGATCGACGTGCTCGTGAACAACGCAGGCGGGCAGTTCCTCGCGCCGGCCGAGGAGATCTCGCTGAGGGGCTGGCGCGCCGTTCACCGGCTCGCGGTCGACGCCGTCTGGGATCTCACGCGCGCCGTGGCCGAGCGCTCGATGATCCCGAACAAGGACGGCGCGGTCGTCTTCATCGGCTTCAGCCCGAGGCGCGGAATGGCCGAGATGGCCCATGCGGCCGCGGCGCGGGCGGCGATCGAGAACCTGGCGGGCAGTCTCGCGCTCGAATGGAGCGCGCACGGAATCCGCGCGGTGTGCGTCGCGCTCGGGAATATCGCCACCGAGGGGCTCGACGGCTACGGGCCCGAGCGTGTGGCGGAGTGGGAGCGGGAAGTTCCGCTCGGCCGGCTGGGGACCCCCGAGGAGGCGGCCGCGCTCATCGCCTTCCTCGCCTCGCCCGGCGGCGGCTACGTGACGGGGACGACCGTCGTCATGGACGGCGGTCTCGACGTGTGAAGTCTTCAATGGCCTTTGTGGCCTCGTCCGTCTGGGCGAGCGCCGCGTAGCCCAGGCGCTCGATCAGCAGGGCCGCTTCCCGCGAGGCCTCGGGGATGAGGTCGGCGGCGCGCTTGATCGTCTCGACGGCGAGCGGCGGCAGGGCCGCGAGCTCGGCTGCGCACTCCAGGGCCCGCTCGAGCGCCTTCCCTTCAGGGACGACTTCGGTGACGACGCCGAGGGCGAACGCCTCTGCCGCGTCGAAGCGCCGTCGCAGGAGCATCAGCTCCTTCGCCTTCCCGGGCCCGAGCAGGCGGACGAGGCGGTAGGCGCCGCCGGAGCTGGGGAGGATGCCGAGCTCGACCTCGGGGAGGCCGAACGCCGCGGTCTCGTCGGCGATGCGGAAGTCGGTCGCGAGCGCCAGCTCGAGCCCGCCGCCGAGACACCAGCCGTGGATGGCCGCGATTGTCGGCATGCGAACCGCGGCGATGCGCTCGTAGACGTCACCGGTGTTCGCGTAGTACGCGGCGATGGAGGCAGCGTCCGCCTCGGCGAACTCGTTGATGTCCGCGCCGGCGGAGAACGCCTTCCCGGCTCCCGTGACGACGACGCAGCGACTGCCGCGCACGTCGTCGCTGCCGAGTGCGTCGAGAAGCTCCCCCTCCATGTCCCTGGAGAGCGCGTTCAGCTTCTCCTCGCGCTGGAGCGTCAGGACGCAGACGTGGTCCTCGCGGCGGACGTCGACGAGGCTCACCGTCGCACCCCCTCCCGGACCGAAGCCAGCTCGGCTGCGAAGCGCTCCATCAGCGGCGGCGGCCCCACCGTGACGCGGATCCAGCCGTCGAGTCCGAACTCGCTCCCCGGTCTGACGAGGAACCCACGGACGACGAGGTCGCCGGCGAGCGCCGCGTCGTCCCCGCCGACCTCGACCAGTAGGAAGTTCGCCTCGGACGGGAGCGACTCCATGCCCGCATCGGCCAGGAGCCGCGCGAGGTGGGCGCGCGCCTCGGCCGACTGGCGGCGACGCTCGTCGATCTGCTCAGGGTGCGCGAGGCAGGCGCGTCCGGCGGCGAGCGCGGCGCGGTTCACGTTGAACGGCTCCTGAACGACGTCGAGAAACGGCGCCAGCTCCGGGTGAGCGATCGCGTATCCGAGGCGGAGCCCGGCGAGGCCGAAGATCTTGGAGAAGGTGCGAAGGAGGACGACGGGCCGGCCGGCGAGGACGTCGGGCTCCCGCGCGACGCGTCGCTCGGGATCGGCGTACTCGCGGTAGGCCTCGTCCACCACAGCGATCGCGCCGTCCGGCAGGACGTCCAGGAACTCGGCCCACTCGCCGGCCTCGACGAGCGCTCCCGTGGGGTTGTTCGGGTCGCAGACCCAGACGAGCTTGGCGCTCTCGCTCCGTGCCGCGTCGGCCAGGGCGGGAAGGTCGAGGCGGAAGTCACGGTTGGGGACACGGACGACGCGCGCGCCTGCGCCCGCCGACACCTGCGCGTAGAGGCCGTACGTCGGCTGCGGCACGACCACGGTGTCGCCTTCCCGGATGAACGTGTGCGCGACGGCCGCGATCAGCGCCTGGATCCCGTGCGCGGGGACGATCGTCTCCGGCGGAAGCTCGAGCCAGCCCGCCACGGCTTCGCGCAGGTCGCTGTAGGCCTGCTCGGGGTACATCCAGGCGTTCGCGAGCTCGTGCATGACCGCGTCGAGGGCTCCGGGAAGCGGGCCGAACAGGTCCTCGTTCCAGTTCAGCTTCGCGATCTCGTCGAGGCCGTGCTCGCGCCGAAGCTCGGACAGGCTGGGGCCGGGGCGGTAGGGCTCGAGCCCGACGAGCGACGGGCGCACGAGGCTGCTCCAGTCGGTCATCGTCAGGGTGTCGAAGTCCACATCTCGAGGCGGGCGGGCAGGTGGACCACCGCGGGCCCGCCCGTGGCGAGGGCACGGCTGAGCGCGTCGCCGAGCGCATCCGGGGTCGTCGACTCGACCGGCACTCCGAAGGAGCGCGCGAGATCGGGGAAGTCCGGCTGCTCGAGGTCGACCGCGAACGTCTCTCCGTAGGCGTCGCGCTGGTACTCCCGCAGGATCCCGTAGCCGCCGTCGTCGACGAGCAGGAGCGTCGTCGGCAATCCGTACTGTCGCGCCGTCGCGAGTTCCTGGACGCCGTAGAGGAAGCCCCCGTCCCCGACCACGGCGAGCGTCGGCTGCCCGAGTGCGACTGCGGCCCCGAGCGCCGCGGGCCAGGCGTAGCCGAGCGTCCCCGAGCCGAGCGGGTAGAGGAAAGTACGCGGGCCGAGAGCCGGGAAGTGCGCGCCGGCCCAGTACGCCAGGATGGTCATGTCCCAGCCGCCTGCGGCCTCCCATGGGAGCGCGCCGCGTACCGATTCGAGCAGGCCGCGTTCGAGCTCCCGGCCCTGCTCGGCGAGGCCCGAGGCGATCCGTTCCCGGACGGCGCGCGCGCGCTCCTCCGCCCGGCCGTCGGGCTCCCGCTTTTGCAGGCGCTCCTGTAGGGCCGCGAGTGTCGCCCGCGCGTCGCCGACGAGCCCGAGGGCGGGGAAGGTGGTGCCGATCCGCTTCTCGTCTGCGTCGATCTGGACGAGCTGGCCGCCGAATTGAAGCTTGTACTGCTGCGTCGTCTCGGCGCCGAGCTCCGAGCCCACGACGAGCACTGCGTCGGCGCCCTCGACGAGCTCCCCGAAGGCTGCCTCGTCGCACGCCGAGCCGGCGGAAAGCTCGTGATCCTCGGGAAAGGCCCCCTTGCCCATGTACGAGGTCACGACCGGAGCACGCAACGTCTCCGCAACGGCTCGCAGCTCGTCCCAGGCGCCGGAACGCAGGACGCCGCTCCCAGCCCAGACCAGGGGCTTCCTCGCGCCCGCGAGCACCCGCGCCGCCTCGTCGAGACGCGACGAGTCCGGTACGACCCGCGCGGGCGGGCTTCCGTCGAGCCCGTTGGCCTCGACGTCGGTCTCGCCCGTGAGCACGTCCACCGGGATCTCCAGGAAGACCGGGCCGCTCGGCGGCGTCTGCGCGCGCTGCCAGGCTTCGGCGAGAAGCTCGGGAATGTCTCCGGCGCTTCGAGCCCGCGCCGACCACTTCACGATCGGCTCGAACGACGCACGCTGGTCGCGCAGCTCGTGGAGGTACCCGCGGCCGCGGCCGATCAGGTCGCGCGGTATCTGGCTCGCGATCGCGACAAGCGGGACGTGCGCGCTCGAGGCCTCCATGAGACCGGTGAGGGAGTTCAGGGCTCCCGGGCCCGTGGAGAGGAGAAGCGCCGCCGGCTTGCCTCCGGCCCGGGCGTAGCCGTCGGCCGCGAAGGCGGCGTTCAGCTCGGTGCGGAAGCCGACGTAGCGGACGGAGCTTCCGCGAAGTGCCTCCCAGATTCCGAGCGCGTGGACTCCGGGCAGGCCGAAGACCGTCTCGGCACCGAGAGCTTCGAGGGCGTCCACGACGACGTGGCCGCCGATGCGGGTGCGGACGGCTTCGCTCACCGCGCGATCCTATCCCGCCGCATGAGAGGATCCGGCCGGTGACGACCCGGACCGAGTTCCCGCGCCCGATCCGGGAGATCGAGCACACCTGGCTGACCCTCTCGGACGGCTGCCGCCTCGCGGCGCGGATCTGGTTACCCGAGGATGCCGAGGCAAATCCCGTTCCCGCGATCCTCGAGTTCCTCCCGTATCGCAAGGTGGACGGCACGGCGATTCGCGACGCGCGGCGGCAGCCCTACGTCGCGGGCTTCGGCTACGCGACGGTGAGAGTCGACATGCGCGGCACGGGCGAGTCCGACGGCCTCCTCACGGACGAGTACACGGAGCAGGAGCACGCCGACTGCCTCGAGGTGATGGCCTGGCTCCGGGAGCAGCCGTGGTGCGACGGCAATCTCGGGATGTGGGGGATCTCCTGGGGCGGCTTCAACGCGCTCCAGCTCGCCGCACTCCGCCCTCCCGGCCTCAAGGCGATCATGACGCTGATGTCAACGGACGACCGCTACGCCGACGACGTCCACTACCGCGGCGGGTGCGTCGAGGCGCTCGACATGCTGCACTGGGCCTCCTCGATGCTGGTCTGGAACGCGCGCCCGCCCGATCCGCGGCTCTACGGCGACGGGTGGCGGGAAGCCTGGCTCGGCCGGCTGGAAGGCGCGAACAACTGGATCGAGCCCTGGCTGGCACACCAGCGGCGCGACGCCTACTGGAAGCACGGCTCGGTCTGCGAGGACTACTCCGCGATTGACGTCCCCGTCTATGCGGTCGGCGGCTGGGTCGACGGCTACACGAACGCGGTGCCGCGAATGCTGGAAGGGCTCTCGGTGCCGCGGAAGGGCCTCATCGGCCCGTGGGCGCACGCCTTCCCTGATGACGCGCTCCCCGGCCCGAGCATCGGCTTCCTCCAGGAGTGCGTCCGCTGGTGGAACCACTGGCTCAAGGGCATCGACACGGGGATCATGGAGGAGCCGATGCTCCGTGCCTGGATGCAGGATTCCACGCCGCCGCGGACTTCCTACGAGGTGCGGGAGGGGCGGTGGGTCGCCGAGTCGGAGTGGCCGTCGGCGAACATCGGCACCGAGACGCTGGAGCTGGGCGGGCCGCGGTCCATCCTCAGCGTGCAGACTTGCGGCGTCGAAGCGGGTGTGTGGTGCGCAGAGGGCGGCGCCGCCGACCTGGCCGGAGACCAGCGCGTCGAGGACGCCGTCTCGCTTACTTGGGACTTCGAGGCTCTCGCGGAGCCCCTCGAGATTCTTGGGCAACCGCGGGCGGTGCTCGAGCTCGAGGTCGACCGGCCGCAGGCGCTCGTCGCCGTTCGGCTCTGCGACGTGGCGCCGGACG
>Ga0126308_10001045_pt1 | contig 10514 bp, 6 predicted proteins | sample Plot55_FD_92533 | JGI IMG/M metagenome (GOLD analysis project Ga0126308, IMG submission 92533) | Serpentine soil microbial communities from UC McLaughlin Reserve, CA, USA - Plot55 | ecosystem: Environmental > Terrestrial > Soil > Grasslands | place: USA: UC McLaughlin Reserve, Lake County...
ATCCGCCCCTCCGTCTGCTCCCACAGCTCGGGGCCCGTGGTCGCGTAGTGCGCGGCCGGGTTCGCATCGTTGTAGAACTGGTTGGCGAGGATCGCGTTCGGCGTCTCCTGCGCGATCCGCTTCGCCATCATCACGTAGTTGTCCGGGTGGTCCGGCGGGACCGCGGTCGGCGTGATGATCACTTCCGCGCCGAACGCCTTGAGCAGCCGCACCTTCTCCTGCGACATCTTGTCGGGCATGGTGAAGATGCAGCGGTAGCCCTTGAGCGCCGCCGCGATCGCCAGCCCGATGCCGGTGTTGCCGCTCGTCCCCTCGACAATCGTGCCGCCGGCCTTGAGTCGCCCCTCGCGCTCGGCGGCCTCGATGATCGGCATGCCGATCCGGTCCTTCACCGACCCGCCCGGGTTGAAGAACTCCGCCTTCGCGTAGACCGGCGTGCGGATCCCGCGCGTGACCCGGTTGAGCCGGATGAGCGGCGTCCAGCCGATGGTCTCGAGGACGTTGTTGTACGGCTGCCGGTTGCGCTCGACCGGGCGGCCATCGAGGGCGGGCTGAGCGACGTGGGGCTGGGTCATTGGGTCCGGGATGCGGGACGTGGGATGCGGGAGCGGCTGACGAGACGGCTGGGGCAGCGCACGCGTCCCGCCCCTACCTGGGGTTCGCCGTCCCGCGTCCCGCGTCCGGCGTCCCGCTCTTCTTCAGGATCGTGTCCCCCGGGAGCGGCGCGGCGCCCGGGTAGCGGAAGTAGACGGGGAACAGGATGAGCACGGGCATCGCCTTGCCTTCGCGCATCGCCGGCGTGAAGCGGAGCTGCCGCGAGCCGATCACCGCCGACGAGTCGAGCCCCGCGTAGCCCGACGACTCGACGATGATGGTCGAGTCGTTGTGCACGAAGCCGGTGCTGTCGATGTAGAGGCGCAGGGTGACGTTCCCCTGCACCTTCTGCGCGTAGAGCTCGCGCGGGTAGGCGAAGGGCAGCGGAGTCGTGAGCAGCGACGGGAGCACGTCCGGCCGCGGTCCGCCGGACATGATCGCGTAGCTCGCCTTCTCGATGTCATCCTTCTGGACGCACGCGGCGGCGAGCAGCGGAAGCGCGACCGGGAGCGCGAGCAGCAGGCGCGCACGACGAACGGGGTGGGGCATTGGGGGAAATCTAGAGGGCGCGGGGGGGCGAGGGGAGTGAAGGCAGCCCGTCCCGTGGCCGCGGCGCGTCGTCGCGGCGCGTCGTCCCGGCGCACCCGGCCCCGTTTCATCGTCGGCCAATTCGCGTTCTGCGGGTGTCGTTCGCTCCCTGCCCGCCCGATTATTGCTGAGTCGGGACCGCGAAGGCGCGGTCACTCTCCCGCTTCGCGGACGCGGCCATGACGCGCACGACGCCTGACGTCGGAACGGTCCTGCTCGACCCGACACGGCTCGCTACCGTGCAGCGGGCGATGGCGGTCGTCGGCGGGCGTCCCGGCCTCGACCGCCTCACGCGGGCGGCCGTGCTCGCGCTCGACGCGGCCGCGGCCGCGCTGTCGCTGGTGGACGACCGGCGGGAGCTGGTGCTGAGCGTCGCCCGCGGCGGCGCGTCGGGCGACCTCACGGACGAGGCGGACGCGCCCTCGGCGGACGCGCTTCCCTGGACCGCCGGCCACAGCGTCCCGGCCGAGCGCTCGGTGGCCGCGCGCGTCGCCGCGCACGGCGTGGTGCACCGCGGCGAGCCGCTGGTGGTCGACGGCGACGCGTTCGGCGAGCGCGGCACCTACGCCGGGGCGCCGCTCGTCGACGCCGCCGGAGTCGTGCTCGGCGCGCTGGTGGTGGCCGCGCGCACGCCGGGACCGCGCGGGTGGAGCGACGTCGAGCTTCGCCTGCTGCAGGAGCTGGCCGGCGCCGCGGCCGAGGTAGTCGGCCGGAGCCCGCCGCCGTCGACACCGCCGTCCGCGACACCGTCGGCGACCGCCGCCGCGTCCGACGCGGCGGATCGGCTCTATCGGTCGCTGTTCGAGCTGAACCCGGACGCCATCGCCCACGTGGCGCTGGACGGGCGGTTCATCAGCGGGAACGCCGCGTTCGAGCGCGTGACCGGCTACGAGTCGACTGCGCTCGCGGGGCAGCCGTTCGACCCGCTGGTAGTGCCGGAGCACCGGTCGCGCGTGCGGCGGCTCTTCCAGCTCGCCGTGCGCGGGACGCCCCAGTACTTCGAGTACGCGATCACGCACCGCGAGGGACACCGTGTGGAGGTGAGCGGCGCGAAGCTGCCGGTCTACGACGCGGACGGGCGGGTGGTCGGCATCCTGGGGCTCGGGCGGGACGTCACGGCGCGCCGGCGGACCGCGGAGGGGATACGCTTCCTGAGCGACGCCGGCCGCGCCCTCGCCGGCTCACTCGACTACGAGACGACGCTGCGCACGGTCGCGCGGCTCGCCTGCCCCACGCTCGCCGACTTCTGCGTGGTGGACGTGATCCAGGAGGACGGCGGGGTGCAGCGGCTGGCCGCCGCGCACGCGGACCCGGCGTGCGACGCGCTCGTGCGCGAGCTGTGCCGCTTCCCCCCCGACCCGGGCGCCGACGGCGGCATCTCGTTCGTGCTCAACTCCGGCCGCCCGCTGCTCGTGGCCGACTTCGGCGAGGGGGACATCCTGGCCGGGGCGCGCAACGAGGAGCACGCGCAGCTGATCCGCGACCTGGGGCCCCACTCGGTGATGTCGGTGCCGCTGGTGGCGCGCGACCGGACGATCGGCGCGGTCACGCTGTCGTGGTCGCGCCCCGGGATGCGCTACGGCGCGCGCGAGCTGGCGCTGGCCGAGGAGATGGCGGCGCGCGCCGCGCTGGCGGTGGACAACGCGCGGCTCTACCGCGAGGTGTACGCCGAGCTGGCCGAGCGGGAGCGCGCCGAGGCGACGCTGCGCCGACGCGGCGAGCGCCTGGCGGCGATCGTCGCCATGCAGCACGAGATGGCGACCGCGGCCCTCGACCCGGCCGCCCTGCTGCGGCGCGTCTGCGAGGGCGCGCGCGAGCTCACCCGCGCCGACGGCGCGGCGGCGGCGATCGTCGAGGGGGACGAGGTCGTCTACCGCGCGGGCTGCGGGACGGGGGAGGCCTACGTCGGGATGCGCTTCGGCTCCGACGCCCCGTCCGGGGCCACGCTCGGCGCCGGCGGCACGCTGCACAGCCACGACTCGGAGGCCGACCCGCGGGTGAACCGCGACGCGATGCGCCTGACGGGGAGCCGCTCGACCGTGATGGTGCCGCTGGTCTACAACCGGGCGATGGTCGGCATCCTGGGCGTGGTGGCGCGCGCGCCGGGCGCGTTCGACGACGACGACGCCGACGCGATGCGGCTGGTGGCCGGGATGCTCGCCGCCGCGCTCAGCCACGCCACCGAGTTCGCGGCCAAGCAGGCGCTGCTGGCCGAGCGGACGGCGGCGCTCTCGGCGCTGCGGGCGAGCGAGGAGCGGTACGCGCTCGTCTCCAAGGCGACCAACGACGTCATCTACGACTGGGACGTCCTGACCGGGGCCCTCTTCTGGAGCGCCGGGATCTTCACCGCGTTAGGCCACGACCGCCGGGCGGTGGCGCCGACGCTCGACTGGTGGACGGAGCAGATCCACCCCGCCGACCGCGGGCGCGTGCTGGCGGCGCTCGACGCCGTCGTGAAGACGGCGGGGAGCGAGTTCTTCACCGCCGAGTACCGCTTCCGCCGCGGCGACGCGGGCTACGCGGTCGTGCTGGACCGGGGATACCTGGTGCGCGACGAGCGGGGGACCGCGGTCCGCATGATCGGCTCGATGAGCGACACGACCGAGCGCCGGCGCGCCGAGGAGGCGCTGCGCACGAGCGAGGAGCGCTTCCGGTCGCTGATCGAGAACGCCTCCGACCCGATCGCGATCCTGGACGCCGGCGGGGTGTTCCGCTACGCCAGCCCGGCGCACGAGCGCGCGCTGGGGCGGCGGCCGGAGGAGCTGGTGGGGACGAACGCGTTCGGCCACCTCCACCCCGACGACGCGCCGATGATGCGCGAGCGCTTCGCGGCGCTGCTGGCCTCGCCCGGCGCGAGCGTGGCGGTGCAGTTCCGCTTCCGCCACGCCGGCGGCGGGTGGCGCACCCTGGCCGCGATCGCGCGCAACCTGCTCGACGACCCGGCGGTGCGGGGGGTGGTGATCAACTCGCGCGACGTGACCGAGCAGAGCGCGCTCGAGACGCGGCTGCTCCAGGCGCAGAAGATGGAGGCGATCGGCAACCTGGCCGGCGGCGTGGCGCACGACTTCAACAACGTCCTGACGGTGATCCGCTCGTTCAGCGAGCTGGCGGTGCGGACGACCCCGGCCGGCGACTCGCGGCGCGAGGACCTGGAGGAGATCCGGCGGGCCGCCGACCGCGGGGCCGCCCTCGTCAGGCAGCTCCTCGCCTTCAGCCGGCGGCAGATGCTCCAGCCGCAGCTGCTCGGGGTGGGGCAGGTGGTGGCGGGCGTGGAGGGGATGCTGCGGTCGCTGATCGGCGAGGACGTGCGCCTCGTCACCCGGCTGGCCGACGCGCCGCGGCGGGTGCACGCCGACCGCGTGCAGATGGAGCAGGTGCTGCTCAACCTGGCCGTCAACGCGCGCGACGCGATGCCGGGGGGCGGCACATTGACGATCGAGACCGGCGCGGCCGCGCGCGGCGCCGACGGCGCGGCCGGCGACTGGGTGGTGCTGCGGGTGCGGGACACCGGGCACGGCATGACGCCCGAGGTGCGGGCGCGGGTGTTCGAGCCGTTCTTCACGACCAAGCCGCCCGGCCGCGGCACCGGGCTCGGCCTCTCGACCGTGTACGGCATCGTCGAGCAGAGCGGGGGGCAGATCACGCTCGAGACCGATCCGGGGCACGGCACGGCGTTCACGATCCACCTCCCCTCCGTCGCCGCCGCGCCGGCCGCGCCGCCGCTGCCCGGACCGGCGTTAGGCCCGCCGGCAGCGGCCGCGGCGGCGGCGGCGCCGACTCTCACGGCCGGACCGCCCCCCGGCCGCCCCGGCGATAACGGCGGCGGCGCACGCCGCGCCACGGTCCTGCTGGTGGAGGACGACGCCGCCGTGCGCGCGCTGGCGAGCCGCGTGCTGCGCGACGCCGCCTTCGACGTCCTCGAGGCGGGCTCGGGGGAGGAGGCGCTCCGCCTCTGCGCGGGGCGCGAGGACGCGATTGACCTCCTGCTGACCGACGTCGTGATGCCGGGGATGAGCGGCCGCGAGCTGGTCGAGCGCGCCGCCGTCCGCCTGCCCCGCACGCGCGTGCTCTACATGTCCGGCTACACCGACGACGAGATCATCCGCCGCGGCCTCCGCGACGACCGCGCCGAGCTCCTCGAGAAGCCGTTCACGCCGGGCGACCTGGTGGGGAAGGTGCGGGAGGTGCTGAAAGGCTGAACGGCAACTCCAGTTCGCCGTTTCCTGACACACCCTCCGTCGACGCCGCGGCGTCTCGCGGTGACCGACCTCCGGCGGTGTTCGGGTCCAGCTCCGGGGGCGATCATGGCGAGGAAGGCAGAAGCGTGCGTCGGCTGGATGCTCCTCGCGCTCGGCGCGGCCGAGGCGGTCCGCGCGCAGGGCGGGCGGCAACTTCCGCCGCCGGCGACGCATCTCGAGGCGCTGGCGGCCGACCCGGCGCGCGGGCGGCTGGTGCTGTTCGGCGGCATGCGCCGCGCCGACGGCGGCTCGTGGGTCGAGGTGGGCGAGACGTGGGAGTGGGACGACGCGGCGGGCTGGCGCACGACGGTCGGCGCCGACGGGGGGCCGGGGCGGCGACGCGCGCACGCGATGGCGTACGACCCCGGGCGGCGGGTGGTGGTGCTCGTCGGCGGGGTGCGCGAGCGGCCGGGCGGCGGCGGCGAGGAGATGCTGCACGACGCCTGGCGCTACGACGGACGCCGCTGGCTCCCGGACGGGGAGGCGCCCGCGCTGGCCACGCCGCAGCTCGCGTACGACCCGCGCCGGCGCGCGCTGCTCCTCGCCGGCTACCGGAGCGACCGGCCAGGCGCGCGGTGGCTGCTGCTCTACCGTCGTCAGGCGGACGAGGGCTGGCGGCTGGTGGACAGCGCCGGCCCCATGACCACCGGCCCGCTGCGGATCGCCTACGACGCGCGCCGGTCGGTGCTGGTGGTGCCGGCGCTGGCGGACTCCGAGCCGGCGGTGTGGGAGTGGGACGGCGGCGCCTGGCGGCGCCGGGCCGCCGCCGCGGGCCCGTCGCGGCGCACCCGCTACGGCTTCGCCTTCGACGCCCGCGCGCACCGGTCCGTCCTGGTCGGCGGCCGGGGCGAGGCGGCGCGCGAGCTGCTCGGCGACGCCTGGAGCTGGGACGGCTCCCGATGGACCCCGCTCCCGGCCGCCGACTCCGGCCCGCGCCCCGGCCCGCGCGCCAGCACCACTCTCCTCTACGACCCCGCCCGCTCGCGCCTGGCCCTCTACGGCGGCCTCTCGTCAGGCGAGCTGGTCAGCGAGCTCTGGCTGCTCGAGGCGGGGGAGTGGAAGCAGGGACACTGATAGGCGATTCGCGATTCGTGATTCGCGAACGGCCCCGGGATCCTCCTGCTAGCCTGTCCTGAGCGCAGCGAAGGATCCCGAGGTCGTTCGCGAATCACGAATCACGAATCACGAATCGCCTATCAGCTCCTGATCTTCGCCGAGAACTCCGGGTCGTCCGCGTACTCGAGGGCGCGCTCGTTGATCCGAAAGTGCTCGCGCGCCTGCTCGAAGGGGAGGTCGGTGTCGAGGAGCCCTATGTCGTAGGCCAGGCGGTCGGCGAAGGCGGGGAGGAGCACCTTCGGGCTGAACGGGACGCGCCGCGGCGAGATCGAGTTGACGTGGCGGACGATGTTGGTGGTGCAGGTGTTCGTCAGCGTGTTGTAGAACTCGGGACGCGCGCGCAGCGCGTTGGCGCGCTCGAGCATCGCCACGAACAGCGCCCGCGCCTTCTCGCGCGGCACGCGGATCGGGTAGACGTAGACGCTGTCGCGCCGGTAGTTGGAGCGCAGCTTCACCGCGTCGCGCTCGTCCGCCACCACGTAGGTGATCTCGTACTGCCGCAGCATCCCCTTGAGCGGGGAGAAGGACTCCCCCTGCTCCTTGCGGATCTCGACCGAGATCGCCACGTAGCGGGTGTGGCCTCCGCCGTCGGCGAAGCCGAAGCTGACGAACGTGTGCGCCGGCCCGGGGAGCCCCGAGAACGGCTCGACGACGAACCACACCGACTCGAGGGCGTCGAGGTCGTAGCTGCGGTCGTCGTAGGCGACCGTGTAGTCGGTGGTCGAGCGGTAGCTGATGTTGCGGACGTTGTGCACGCGGGCGGTGCGGCCGTCGATCTCGGCGTACGGCAGCACGCGCTGGTCGGGGGACCAGTCGCGGTCGTTGCGCGGGCGCTGCGCGAGCCACCACGCGGCGGCCGGCGCCAGCGCGATGGCGAGGGCGGCGAGGGTCAGCATCGTCCGGCGGCGCCGGGGGCCGGAGCGGGAGGGGCTGTCGGAGTCCACCATACCAGGAGGACTGCCGGCGCGGCGCATTTGTCACGCCCGGGGGTTGACGGCCGGCGCGGGCCGATCGTCTTTATGCGGGCCCTGGCGCGACGCCGCGCGGGGCAACCGTTCCCCTGCACACCCGCCCGTCCGATGTCCGAGACCCGGAACAACATCCCGCCGGCGCCCGAGTCGCCGCTCCAGTTCGACGTCGCCGCGCCGACCTCGCCGTCCGCCGAGGGTGCCGCGCCGGGCGCGCCGAAGTGCGCGCGCTGCGCCAGGCCGATCGCGGACCAGTACTACACGGTCACGCGCGACACCGCGACGGAGATCTACTGCGCCCGCTGCAAGGGCGAGCTGGAAGCCGAGCTGGCGGGCGGCGCCGGCGCGCGCAGCTTCTGGCGCGCCGCCGTCTACGGGGCCGGCGCCGCGGCGCTCGGGGCGGCGCTCTGGTACGCGGTCCTCAAGATGTTCGACCTCCAGCACGGCATCGTCGCGCTCGCCGTCGGCTACCTCGTCGGCAAGGCGGTCCACAAGGGCTCGCGCGGGCGCGGCGGCCGGCGGTACCAGGTGCTCGCCGTGGCGCTCGCCTACGCCGCGATCACCACGGCGCACGTCCCGATCCTGATCGACAGCATGACGGAGTCGCGCGGCGACACGCGGCCCTCGGCCGTCGACTCGCTCGCGGCCTCGGCGTCGAGCGCCCGCGCCACGGCCGCCGCTCCCGCCACGGCCGCCGCTCCCGCCACGGCCGTCGTGGCGGCACCGGCCGCCGACACGGCGAGCGCCCCCGCGGCGGAGAGGGATGCGGCGGAGCCGGTGGGGCTCGGCACGGCGCTCCTCGCCCTGCTGGTCATGTTCCTGCTCGCCGCCGCGTTCCCGGTGCTGGCGGTGTTCAGCGACTTCAGCATGATCATCAGCCTGGTGATCATCGGCTACGCGCTGTACGTGGCGTGGAAGATGAACCGGCGCACGGAGCTGGCCTTCCGCGGCCCGTACACGGTCGGCGGCGCCACCGGCGCGCCCGGGCTCCGGGCCTGACGCCAGCGTGGACTCGACGGCGCCCGCGGCGTGCGGGCGGTGCGGCACCGAGGTCGCGCCGTCGCTGCTCGCCTGCCCCGCCTGCCGGCAGCTCGTCCACTCCGCCGAGCTGACGCGGCTGGCCGCGGACGCCGAGCGTGCGGCGCTGGGCGGCGACCGCGCGGGCGCACTGGCGCACTGGCGCTCGGCGCTGGCGCTGCTCCCCGCCGACTCGGGGCAGTACGCGTCGGTCGCGCGGCGCGTCGCGGCGCTCGAGGCCGAGCTCGCGCCGCCACCCGCGGCCGCCGCCCGGGCGCCGTCGCTCGTCAGGCGCGGGGGCGTGCTCGGCACGCTGGCCCTGCTCGCCTGGAAGCTCAAGTTCGCCCTGGTGTTTCTGCTCACCAAGGCGAAGCTGCTGCTGCTCGGCCTGACGAAGGCGAGCACGATGCTCTCGATGTTCGCGTCGTTCGGGCTCTACTGGGCGGCGTGGGGGTGGCGCTTCGCCGCGGGGTTCGTGCTCTCGATCTACGTGCACGAGATGGGGCACGTCGCCGCGCTCGCCCGCTACGGGATCAAGGCCGAGGCGCCGATGTTCATCCCGGGGTTCGGCGCGTTCGTGCGCTGGCGCACCCACATCGCCGACCCGCGCCGCGACGCCCGCGTCGGGCTCGCCGGGCCGGCGTGGGGACTCGGCGCCGCGCTGGCGAGCTACGTCGCCTACCGCGCCACCGGCGTCGCGCTGTGGAGCGCGGTCGCGCACGCCGGCGCGTGGATCAACATCATGAACCTGCTCCCCGTCTGGCAGCTCGACGGCGCGCGGGCCTTCCACGCCCTCGACCGCCGGCAGCGCTGGATGGCCGCCGGCGCCGCCGCCGCGGCGTGGCTGATGACGTCCGAGCACTGGCTCGGGCTGCTGGCCGCCGTCGCCGCCTGGCGCGCCGTCGCGGCCGCCGACGCGCCTGACGAGGGCGACTGGAGCACCCTCTGGTGGTTCGCCTTCCTGGCACTCGCGCTGGGCGCGGTCGCGCAGGCCGTGGCGGGGGTGGGGGCGGGGCCGCTGTAACGGCGACGGCGACGGCAACAGCCTGGACAGGACGAACTGCGACGGGATGCTGCGGCGGTCAGTCCCCGTCCGGGATCAACCAGACGAGCGCGAGCGCGAGCGGCGCGGCCATGCCCGCCACCATCCCCGGCTTCCCGCCGAGCTTCACCCCGCCGTGCGCGGGGCGTCGCGAGACTCCGCCACGAGATCGGCCAGCAGCTGGAGCGCCTGCATCGGCGTGAGGTGATTCGGGTCGAGCGCCTTGAGCTTCTCGACCACCGGGTGCGGGAGCGCGGGCGGCGCGAAGAGGCCGAGCTGGTCCACTGGGGCAGGCGCGGGCGCGCGGTCGCGCTTCGGCTCCGCGCCGCCCGGCACGCTCGGGGCCCGCGCGCCTAACCGCTGCACGATCTCGCCGCCCTCGAGGAGGCGCAGCACCTCCTTCGCGCGCGCGAGCACCGGCGCCGGGAGCCCCGCCAGGCGGCCGACCTCGATGCCGTAGGAGCGGTCGGCGCCGCCGGGCTGGAGGCGGTGGAGGAAGAGCACCTGGTCCCCCACCTCGCGCACCGCGACGTTGAAGTTGCGCACCGCCGGCAGCTCGTCGGCGAGCTGCGTCAGCTCGTGGTAGTGCGTGGCGAAGACCGTCTTGCACCCTACCGCGTCGTGCAGGTGCTCGCTCACCGCCCAGGCGATCGAGACGCCGTCGTAGGTCGAGGTGCCGCGCCCGATCTCGTCGAGCAGCACCAGCGAGCGGCGGGTGGCGGTGTGGAGGATGGCGCTCGTCTCGGCCATCTCCACCATGAAGGTGCTCTGCCCCCGCACCAGGTTGTCACTCGCGCCAACTCGTGTGAACAGGCGGTCGACGATTCCGATCTTGGCTCTCATGGCTGGAACGAAGCTTCCGACCTGCGCCATGAGTACGATCAAGCCGATCTGGCGCAGAATAGTGGACTTCCCCGCCATGTTCGGTCCGGTAAGAATGATCAATCGCGC
>Ga0126308_10001048_pt1 | contig 10506 bp, 9 predicted proteins | sample Plot55_FD_92533 | JGI IMG/M metagenome (GOLD analysis project Ga0126308, IMG submission 92533) | Serpentine soil microbial communities from UC McLaughlin Reserve, CA, USA - Plot55 | ecosystem: Environmental > Terrestrial > Soil > Grasslands | place: USA: UC McLaughlin Reserve, Lake County...
ACCGTAAGGCGCACGTCGTTTCGGTTCGCGAAGCGCTGACCTGGACGTGTGTGTGGGTCGTGCTCGCGCTGGCGTTCTCAGGATTTGTCTATCTGGCCTACGAGCATCGCTGGCTGGGGCTCGGGATGACGCTGGATCCTGTCGACCGCAGCGCGGCGTTTCCCGACGGCCGGATCAACGATGGCTGGTCGGCCTTTCTGAAGTTCATCACCGGCTATGTGGTCGAGGAATCGCTCAGCGTTGACAACGTGTTCGTCATCGCGATGCTGTTCCAGTATTTCGCGGTCCCGCGTGAGTATCAGCATCGCGTGCTGTTCTGGGGCATCATCGGCGCCGTCGCGATGCGCGGCCTGATGATCGCCATCGGCGCACAGCTCGTCGCGCAGTTCTCGTGGGTGCTCTACATCTTCGGCGGCATCCTCATCCTCACCGCCATCAAGATGGCGTTCTTCACCAGTGAAGACATGGACCCGGCACAGAACTTCATCATCCGAAATGTCCGGCGCCGGTTTCCCGTCACCGATCGATTCCACGGCGAGCACTTCTTTGTCAGGGCGCAGGGTCCTGAAGGCGGCCCCTATAGTCGCCGCTGGATGCTCACCCCGCTCGCGCTGGCACTCATGATGGTCGAGACGACCGACCTGATCTTCGCCGTCGATTCCATTCCCGCGATCTTCGCGATCACGGCTGATCCGTTCCTGGTGTTCACAAGTAACGTGTTCGCGATCCTCGGTCTTCGTTCGCTGTACTTCGCGCTGGCCGGCGCGTTGCACGCGCTGCGCTACATGAAGCACGCGCTCGCAGCAGTGTTGCTGGTCGTCGGCGTGAAGATGCTTGCGCACGAGCCGATCAAGGACGCGCTCGGCGAGAACTTCAATCTCTATCTGCTTGGCGTCGTGCTGACGATTCTCGGCATTGGCGTCGTCGCGTCGCTGCTTCACCGTACCGGGAACGCGACGTCGCACACCTCGTCACCAGGAGCCGCCGATCTGAAGTCCACGAAGTAGATGTCGCGCGGCGCGCGATTGGGATTGGGCGTTCAGCGCGAGCCAAGCCGTACGCGAGGGCTGGCCCCGATTTGCTCATAGCGGAAGCCGTCCGACGATCGATCGAGGCGCATCAGATACATGCCCTGCGGATTGGTGCGCGACAGGCTGCCGCTGGCGACGACGCGATCGCCGCGCTTCAGCGTGTCGGCACTCATGCCCTCGTCGATCAGCTCGTAGCGGTTGTCCATCTCGAGCCGCCACTCGAGCGTCTTGCCGCCTTCGCTGACAGTGATGATCAGAAACGGATGTGGGTTGACGAACTGGAACTCGCGAACCGCGCCTTCGACAGTGACCCGTTTGCTGCTGTCGTAGATCGCCGAAATCGCATGATGAGCCATGAGCGGGGCGGCGGTCACCAATAGACAGAACGCGAGCAGCGACACCCGCCGAGTCATGGTGTCGATTCTATACTTTGTCGGATGAGCGCATTCGACCTCGACGCCTACCTGACCCGCGTCGCCTGGCAGGGTTCGCTCGAGCCCACACTCGACACGTTGGCCGGCCTGACGCGTGCGCACATCACGCGCATTCCGTTCGAAAACGTGGACGTGTTGCTCGGCCGCGGCATCCACATCGACCTCGACAGCATCGTCTCGAAGATGGTGGTCGCCGGCCGCGGCGGCTATTGTTTCGAGCACGGCACATTGTTTCACGCCGCGCTCGAACAGCTTGGCTTCACGATTACCGCGCACGCGGCACGCGTCGTCCTCATCATGCCTCGGCATCAATCGCCGCGGACTCACATGTTCCTGACAGTGGAAATCGAGGGCGAGCGTTTCATGGTCGATCCCGGATTCGGTAGTCACACGGCGCTGTTGCCGGTGCCGCTTCGAGAGGGTGCCGAAGTGCGCGACGGTAACGATCGCCATCGCATGGTCCGGCATGAGGGTGAATGGGTACTGGAGACGCAGATCGACGGCAGGATGACCCCGCTCTGGACCTCCACGCTGGAGCCGCAGCTGCCAATCGACTTTCAGCTCGCGAATCACTGGGTCTCTACTGCTGCGGCGTCCCCGTTCGTGAACCGCTTGATGCTGCGTGCGCTAACGCCAGGCGGTCGTACGTCGGTCATGAATCGCGATGTGACGGTGCTGAGCGCCGGGAAAACCGAGACATATCAGTTGGCGGATCGCAAGGCGCTGCGTGCGCTCCTCTATGAGCACTTCGGGTTCGATTTGCCCGACGTTGAGCAGCTTCGCGTGCCGATGGTCCCTGAATGGTCATAGAATCCACGCCGTAGCGGTAGGGCCGGTCCTTTCGGACCGGCCGGAGGTGTCATGAATCGAATCTTTCTCGGTCTCGTGCTGGCTGTATGTGTCGCAACACTCGGGCGGACATCCGCGCAACTACTGAACAAGGAAGCGCCGGTGATCGTCGGTCACTATCATCTCAACGTGACAAGCGTGGCCGAGCACAAGAAGTTCTGGGTGGACACGCTCGGCGGGGCGGCGATGAAGTTCGGGAAAGACGAGGTCATCAAGTTCCCCGACGTCTTCCTGTTCCTCCACGAGCAGAAGCCGACCGGTCCGACCTACGGCACCGCCCTCGATCACATCGGCTTCGCCGTACCCGACGTTCCGGCCCTGACCACCAGGATCGTCGCGAACGGGTATCAACTCACACAGGGTCGTGAGCCGAAGCCCGGAGAGAAGGTCGCGCTGCCGACCGCGGGCAACTACGGCCGCTTTTCATACATCCTCGGTCCCGACGGTGCGAAGGTCGAACTGGTCACTAACATGGCACCGAACGCGCCGCCTATCACGCATCACCACGTGCACTTCATCAACAAGCAGTACGTCGAGATGCGCGAGTGGTACGTGAAGGCCCTCAATGCCACGATGCGGACCGGACCAAACACCTTTACCGATTTCTTCACCGGCGCGGATCTGCCTGGCGTCGGCTACATGCTCAACTTTTTCCGCTGGGAAGGGGACCAGTCGGTCACGCATCAGCCGACGGCCGGACGCGTCTACGACCACGTCGGGTTCGAGGTGAAGAACCTCGAGGCGTTCACCAAACAGCTCGAAGGCAAGGGCATCAAGCTGACAAAGAAGTACGGCAAGAACGGCGACATGAACAACATCATGAGCGCGTCGCTCATCGATCCGTGGGGTGTCTCGATCGAGCTCACAGAAGGGCTCAACAAGGTGGGGCAATGACACGTCAACGATTGAGTTTCGTCGCGCTTCTGCTTGTCACGCTCGTCGGCGGCCTTGCCGCGCAGAGTCAGACACCAAAGCGCATGATGGGTGGCCAGCTCGTTCTCGAGGACCAGGGCAGCTTCTTCATCGGCGGCGTGGCGAAGATCTCAGACTATGCCGCCATTCCGGCCGCGCCGCCCGGGCAGCAGGCGCCGCCGCCCACACCGCAGCAGATCACCATCGGGCAGATGTACGTGCAGTTCCAGATTCCGGCGAAGCGGTCCGCGCCTGGCTGGCCCGTCATCATGGTGCACGGCTCAACGCACACAGGTGCCGCGCTCGAATCGACACCCGACGGTCGTGAGGGCTGGTATCCGTACTTCGTCCGCAAGGGTGCCTCGACCTACGTCGTCGATCAGTCGGGACGCGGCCGCTCGGGTTTCGATCAATCAGTCCTGCACGAGGCGGAGGCGCGGATGCTGGCCGGCGACACGAAGGGCGCTGCCGAGCTGATCCCGAACTTCGGACGAATTACCGACAACGGCGCGTGGACGGCGTGGTTCGGTCATCTCGTCCCGGCGGGTTCCACCGTGCTGACCGGCACGCTCATTCCACATGGCGCAGCAAACGATCCGCAGCCCAATCCGGACGCCTACAAGCACGTAGCGCCGCTCTTCCCGATCGATGCCGTTGACGAGACGCTCGCGTCGCGAACCGGCGCGATCGGGCCCGCGCCCAACGGTTCCCGCGCGCCGTACGCGCTCGAGTACTACAAGCAGCTCGTGCCGAACGCCGAGGTGACCCTCCCCGGATCGATGTGCGCGACGTGCAATCCCTCGCAGCTCTCACCGGCCAACACCTGGACGCCGCTGAATCTCGCGCTCCTCGTCGAGCGGCTTGGCGGCGCGATTGTGGCGACACACTCGCAGTCGGGGATCATGGGCCATCACATGATTCGGATCCTCAAGGAGCGAGGACATCTCGATTTGATCAAAGGGCTCATCACCGTCGAAGGCGGCTGCTCGCTGCCGAACAGCGGGCTGACCGCGGCAGACTTCGACTCGATCCCCTATCTCGCGCTGAAAGGGGACTACACGGCGACGAGCGCGCAGTGTCAGGAGACGGTGGACGCGATCAATGCCCGCCGTGCGTCCAAGCAAGGCACCGCGAAGGCCGAGTACATGAAGCTCGATGAGATCGGCATGCTCGGCGTGACGCACATGATGATGCTGGATCGGCGAAACCTGGAGATCGCCGACCTGATGCTGAACTGGGTCGGCAAGAACGTCCGCCCGAAAAAATAGTTGGTGGTATTGGTTGGTCGTTAGTGGTTTGCTTTGCAACCACCAACGACCAACCACTCACCGGCTCTCGGGTCCACTCTCTGGAATGGGTTGACCGCCGACCGTCAGTCCACCCTGAATCGGCCGGCGCGGACGAACGATTCCCTTCCTGGCATCTTCCTCGAGCGCCTTGTCTTCGGCGCGCTCGCCGCCGAGTCCCTGCAGAATGGCCAAGTTGCCTTCATGACACTCGTAGGGCAGCACCTGATACCCCGCCGGTGATGTGTACGGAATCGAGATGGTGAAGGGCCGCGTATAGGTCTTCGGGTCGCTGATCGTCGCCTCCCACTGCAGCACGTCAGCCTCGATCCGCGTGATGCGCTCGTCGACCTTGAGCTCGGTGCTCGCGTACACCGGGTTGCCCGTCGATCCCAGCCTGTTGTCGTTGCGGAACGAGCCGACTGCATTCAGGGCCTGACTACGAGCCCGCTCGTCGCGGGCCACCTTGTCCGAGTATTCCTTATCGTTGAGCTCGCTCCGTGTGCCGAGCGATTCGGGATGCTGCAGCGGAATGCCAAAGGCCGAGTCGCCCGACCATACGCCCTGCAGGTCGGGATCGCCCCAGGGCGTTTTCGCCGCGGATTAACTTTCCGCGTGCGCAATAGGGGGCATGAGCCCGAAAACGAGGGAAACCAGGAAAGCGTCGCGGAGTCGAGCCATGGTCATTCTCCTCGGCGACATTGTAGGCCTGCGCATGTTAATATCGATCGAGCTTCTGAGAGCTGCGCTTAGGCTTTCCGCATCAGATTCGAGTGTCCTCGCCTCTCCTGCGATTCCATTCCGAGCATTCCGCTCGAGCCTGCCATCAGATTCAGTCGCATCCGCGAGATGCAGGAGTAGTGCATGAGCACAAAGCTATACGTTGGGAATTTGCCGTACCAGACCACCGAGGCCGATCTTCAGACGCTGTTCGAGTCCGCGGGAGCGGTTGCGAGCATCAACATCGTGCGGGATCGGGCGACCGGCCAGGCACGCGGATTCGCCTTCGTCGAGATGGGCGATGCCGAGGGCGCGCAGCGCGCCATCAGCGAGCTCGATCGTCACGAGTACGGCGGGCGCAACCTCACCGTGAATGAGGCAAAGCCGATGACGCCACGCACCAATGGCGGCGGCGGTGGCGGCCGAGGCTTCGGCGGTGGCGGTGGCGGCGGCGGTCGTCAGCGCCGCGAGTCGCGCTGGTAGAACCCACAATGCCGGACATGGTCGTGCGCCCTGCACGACCTGTCCGGTTGTCCGTTGCACCTTTCCGACCTCAGTTCCTGCCTTTCATCAATATAAAGCTGGCTCGCGAATCTACTCCCGTAGTCCTTCCCGGCGCTTCCGTCCACATGAGCTCGCCGGCGATCATCGGCGGCGCCCTGTCGATGACAACAAGCGACAAGGGGCAGCTGCGTTTTCCAGCGCTGCCTCCCGGATCGTACACGTTGAACGTCGAGCGGCCGGGGTTCGCCACCTACCGTGAAGACGACATTCAGATCGGTGCCGGCGCCACGCTCGAGAGAACCATCGTCCTGACGATCATCGGACGGTCCGAGACGGTCGTCGTCGAGGGAACCGGCTCGCGCATCGAAGCCCGCGGCGCGGGATTCCGCAGCCGCACGGGTTCGGAGGATTTACGCACCATTCCGGCCCGGCGATCGAGCATGTTCGATGCGATCCGATCTGCGCCTGGCATTTCGCCGACATCCCCGTCGGGCGCCTCGAGCGTCACGGCAACCACTGTGTCTGCGTTCGGCTCCGGTACCAACGAGAACCAGCTCCTCATCGATGGGACGAACTTCACGTGCCCGTGCAACGGCGTTGCGCGCGCTGAGCCCGGTGTGGACTTCATTCAGGAAGTGCAGATCCAATCCGCCGGCGCGTCCGTCGAGTTCGGCAACGTGCAGGGTGCGGTGATCTATTGCGACGCGTGCGGCGAATTCGGTCATACGTCGATGACGACCGACGAGAATGGCGCCTACGACTTCGGGCGCGATGGCATCTGGTCCGATGACCGTGGTGTCACAGCACTCGTGGTCTTCAAAGAGGGCTACTTTATTCCTGGTGGATCTTTGCGGCCATCCAAGTGGACGTTGCAACACGTCAGGGCCAATGGCGACACGCGATTCGATTTTCAGATGGTTCGCCTACAGTAAAAGACCAGCGTACAATCCGGGGGCCATGGGGGCACTCCATCCACAGGTCGTCCACTTCGCGATCGCACTGCTGGTTGTTGGCGTCCTGTTCCGCGCCGTCTCATGGCTCGGACGTCCGGCGTTTCTCGGACCGGCCGCCACAGCGCTTCTGACTCTCGGCACATTGGCAGCGGTCGTTGCCGCGTATACCGGTGATGCGGCGCACGGGCCCGTCGAACAGATGCCCGGACTCCGCCCGGCCGTGGAGGATCACGAGTTCTGGGGCACGTGGGCACGCAACACTTTCCTCGTTGTGTTCGTCGCCGAACTGGTCGCGCTCGCCTTGCGAAATTCGCCGAAGGCCCGCTATGCGCTGATGACCTCGACGGCGGTCGGCGTGCTCGGACTCGGCGCGCTCTATGAAGCCGGCGAGCACGGCGGGGAGATCGTCTACGCATACGCCGGGGGCGTCGGCACACGCAGTGGCAACCCGCAGGATGTCAGTCACCTGCTGCGCGCGGGGCTGTATCAGCAGGCGATCACCGATCGGAAGGCTGGGCGCGCCGACGGTGCCGCGGCGTTGCTGGATATCGCGGCGCAGCGATTCCCCAACGATGTCGAAGTGCAGCTGGCACGGGCCGAGTCACTGCTGATCGATCGCAAGAACGCGATGGCGGCGCTCGACGCCCTTCGCGCGATCATGCCGCCGGCCGACAACCGCGCCGTCCGTATTCGCCACGGCATGCTGACTGCCGATGCCCTGGTCGCGGCTGGCCAGCGCGAGGGCGCGATCGCCACGCTCCAACAATTGCTTGCCGCTGTGCCCAGCCCGCGCGTGCAGCAGCGGCTCGATGCATTGAAAGCAGGTGACTGATCCCGCGTCGATGATCGACGCCGCGCAGCACGCCGTCGCTGCTGGCGACTATGCCGCAGCCGAGCGGTTGCTGCGTGACGCGGCCGCCACACAGGAAGCGACACTCGGTTCGAGGCATCCCGAACTGGCAACCACGTTGAACAACCTTGCGTTCATCTGTGAACGGACTGGCAAGGTTGACGAAGCCGAACGCGGCTACCGGCGGGCGCACGCGATCGCCGTCGCGTCGCTGAGCCCTGGTCATCCCTTCATCAAGACGAGTCTGTCGAACCTCGTCGAATTCTGCGAAGCGCGCGACATTCCACTGTGGACACCGCCGGAGACGCCAACCGAGGACGAGCCGCTGCCCGACGATGTCAATGTGGCGCCGTCCGTGATTGACGTGGAGCCGCCCGCGATCCACCTTGCGCCGGACGTCGTCCGCCGGCTGCCGTTTCGAATGATGGCTATTGCGGCTGTCGTTGTGACCGCGATCGTCGTTGTGCTGCTCGCGAGACCGGGACAGGACCCGAGCCCTGCTCTCAGCCCTGCGCTGAGCCCCCCGCCGAGCCCTGCTTCGAGCCTTGCTGCGAGCCCTGCTCCGAGCCTTGCGCCCAGCCCTGCTCCAAGCCCTGGACCTATTCAGACACCGATCCTTGGGCGCGGCACTCAACCGGGCCCTGCGCCGAGCGCTGGGGGCGAGTCCGTCACCGTACTCAAGGCGCAGCTATGCAGTGCGCTGGAGAAGAGAGGCTCGCCGGACTGGCAGTGCGTGCCGGCGAGCGGTGATCTGCCGCCGGGGACATACATGTTCTACACGCGGCTACTGACCACGTCCGAGACGAGGGTCGAACATCGGTGGTACCGCGACGGCCGCGTGCATCAGACGATGCGGCTGCGCGTGAGCGCGAGTCCAGGCAGTGGCTATCGAACGTTCAGCGCGACGACGGTCAGCCCTGAGCGGGCTGGCGAGTGGAAAGTCGAGCTGCGCTCCGCCGATGGGAGTGTTCTGCACGAGGAGCGATTTGTCGTGCATTGACGGCCATTTTCCTACGCGGGACTCGCGCCAAACGCCGGACGTCCGCCCAGTGATACGAGGAAGGCGACGCCCGCTACAGCGGACATGATGAGGAGCACGACAAGGGAATAGCCAAAATACCATGCGTTCGGATCGAGGGTGACGGGGACCCGCAGCAGGAGATCGGTGAAGTACGCCGCGACGTACGCTAATAACCCAACACGCAGGAATGCGGTGAACGTCACCAGAGGAGCGGCCAACACAAAGATCAACGGCCATCCAAGCGAAGCACGGGAGACAGGTATAGCAATCAGGATTGACAGGCCCACTGCGATCCATGTTTTCCGAACGACGAGTCGAATCAAGAGCAGCACGGAGACGGCAGCGAGGGCGCCCACAAGCGAATAGGCGAGCTGAAATGGAAGGACAAGGTTCAAGAAGTGTGGCACCGACCCCAGACTCTCGAGCGTACTCGTGTTGTACGTCGTGGAGGCGCCCGAAGCGGCGCCAGTCGTGATGGGAATGAGCACGAGGATTCGGCTGATGATGCCTGCCAGCATCCCGATGAGCACGTCGCGTCCTACCAACGGGTCTCGGACCTGCCCAGCAAGAAAGCGATTCCAGGAGATGAGCGTTCTCGGCCACAGACGCCGGAGATAGGGCTCGAGGCTGATGTACACGAGCCATGTCAGGCCGCCCCAGGCGAGCGCCCAACCCGTCGCCCCGAACAGATACGTGATCTCTTCGAGGGCATTCGGGACGTGATGTGCGCGCAGAATGGCCGAGAGGACACCAAGACAGACTACGAGTATGCCTAGCCTGCGAGCTCCGAGACGGTCGCCCTGTCCGAGGCGAAGGTTGTATCGTGCGAGCACCGCGCTTCCCGCAAAGACCGAGAGCATGACCGTCCAGAGTGCCAGATCCGCTGCGGGCGAACCAGTCGACAAGGGCGGGTTGGTTACGGTCGCGTTCTCGCCGGACCGCGTGACGCCGAACTGAACCAGGTGCCCGTCGAGTGTCGCCGCGGTGACGCGGAGGCTGCCGCTGCTGGCTGACGATGGACTCCAGGCGAGCCGGGTGTCCTGCGCGACTTCCGGCGTGTGGTCAGGCTCCACCGGAGTAAACCCCCTCGCATCCAGTCCGGCCTCCCGAAACACGGTCGTCCAGTCGACCACGGCCGCTGACGTATCGGTCGGCGGAAGTAAGCGTGTGAACCCGAGCAGCCGCCCAAGCGGATCGAGCGTGACCGTGGCCATCCCGCGAACGTTGGTTGGCGGATCGACAACGGTCACCACGTGAAACAGATTCTGCGGGATGAGATAGGTCGGACTCCGCCGAAAGACGAACTTGAGGTCCGAGCCTTCGAGGTTAAGGTCCTGAACCACGCCTGCGAGCGAAAGAGGAGCGCGCGGCGGATTGGCGGCAAACCAGAACGCGCTGTCCACCTCGACATCGCCGACGCCGACTCCGGCCAGGATACTTCTGGCCCGCTCGGCGAGCACTTCGGGCGGCTTCGGTAGATCCGAAGGGCTAACGTTCACCATCTCTGCCAGTCTCGCCACCGCCAGGATGCCGATCACGATCGCGATCAGCATCGCCCAAGCCGCTACAGGACGGAGCGCACCTTTCGGGCCCGCGGCGGCAACCATCTCCGGCGATGGCAGCGCGCCGCTCGCGATTGCGGCGGCAAGTGGATCTCCTCCGGGCAGAAGCGCTGCCACGGCGAGCGCCGACGCGGGTCGTCTTGGCGGATCGCTCTCGAGACACGCGTCAATGATTCGCTGAATCTCCGCGTCGATCCCCGGTAGCAATTGCGCGATCGGCGTGTCATGACCGATGCGATGGCGTTCTTCAAACGTCTGAACCGGAAAGAGCCGGCGTCCTGCGTAGAGCTCGTAGAGCACGAGACCCAGCGCATACACGTCGGTTTGCTCGGTGACTCTCTCGCCGGCCATCTGTTCCGGCGCCATGTACGCCGGCGTGCCGGC
>Ga0126308_10001049_pt1 | contig 10501 bp, 13 predicted proteins | sample Plot55_FD_92533 | JGI IMG/M metagenome (GOLD analysis project Ga0126308, IMG submission 92533) | Serpentine soil microbial communities from UC McLaughlin Reserve, CA, USA - Plot55 | ecosystem: Environmental > Terrestrial > Soil > Grasslands | place: USA: UC McLaughlin Reserve, Lake County...
CCGACGCCCGAGGGGGCGAGGAAGCGGGTGATCAGGACGTTCGTATCGGGAAAGTAGAGCTGCTTCGTCGTCCAGCCTGGCTCGACCGGCTGGATCCGGTAGTGACCCCCACGCTCGTCATCGAGGATCGACGCGAAGACGCTCGGCGAGTCGAAGCGCGGGCAGCAGTACCAGTCGATCGTCGCTTCGGCCCCGACGAGCGCGACCGTGTGGAGGTCGCCGATGACGCCGTGCTCGGCGATCGGCAGGTACCCGTCCCGGCGTGCAGCGGCCGCCGCCGGATCAGCGAGTGCGAAGGTCTCGGTCACGCGCGAAGAGTCTGCACGCGTGCATCCTCCGTTGCAGGGGCGACCAGTGCGAGCGCGACGTCAGTCACGCAGGAGGATGGCCCGCGCCGGAGCGCCGTCGGAGCCGACGACCTTCAGCGGGAGGCAGACGAGCTCGTATTCCCCGGGCTCCACGTCGCGGAGATCGAGCCCCTCGACTGCGACGACGCGCGCGCCGAGGAGAGCGCGGTGTGCGTCCGGGTCCCCGATCGAGAGGTAGTCGAGCCCGACGAGGCGGACGCCGCGGTCGACGAGCTCCTCCGCCCCGCTCCCCGTCAGGTGGACGAAGTCGGGCGAGAAGCGGTCGAGCTCCCAGAGGCGGGAGTTTCGCGTCTTGAAGAGAATCCGCTCCGTCCGCGGCAGATCGAGCGTACGCAGCGCGTCGGCGTTGAGGTTGCCGTCAACCGCGGTCGCGTCGACGACGCAAGCGGGCCCCAGGAGCGGCTCGAGCGGAAGCTCCTCGGCCGCGGGCGCGCCCGGGATGAAGTGGACGGGCGCATCGATGTGCGTCCCCGAGTGGACGCCGAAGTCGAGCCGGCTGTTGTTCGCGACGTCGCCGGCCTCGATGGAGTGGACGCGCTCGAGCTGCACCTCGGGGTCGCCCTCGTAGACGACCATGCCGGCGCGGAGCGGCACGGTGATGTCGATGATCTCCATAGCCGCTCAGTCTGCGCGACCGAGCGTGGCGTTACGACCGCAGGAACGTCGACAGGAGCTCGCCCGCCTGCGGCAGCAGATCTCGCCGGAGGGCGTACTCGTGCTCGTCGCCGTCACGAACGACGACGAACCCAGCGTGGCGAAGGATGCCGAGGTGATGATGGGCGGTCGACTTGCCGACGCCGAGCTCGTCCGAGGCTTCGCCGAGCGACAGCGGCCCGCGCTCGAGCCGCCGTAGGAGACGGAGACGGCCCTCGTCGGCAAGCGCCTTGTAGACGCGGGCGAGCTGCGCGGGGTCGGATCCGGTTCCCGCCCGATCGACGCTGATCGGGTAGCAGAAGATCTTGACGTGCTTGTACTCGATCAGGATCACCCACGGCCGCTCCCAGAAGGTCGGAAAGAACGCGATGTTGCGGATGTGCGGCCCAGGCGTGTACTGCAGGCCGTTCGTCGCCCGCTCGACGAACTCCTCGGGTGAGAGGGCGGGGGCGAGCTCGCGCTTGGCCTCGGCGTCACGCTCCGCGAGGCTCATCGCCTCGTCGGCGAGCGGCGCGAAGACCTCGTCGCGCCAGCGGGGTAGCAGATCGAGGAGCTGGTCCTTCAGCTCGTCCGGCTGACGCTCGAGGAGCCGCTCGACGACGGCGCGCTTCGATCCCCACTCACTGAGGGCATCGACCAGCGTCGCGCGCGCAGCCCCGTCGCCCGTCGCCGCGGCGCGGATGATCTCCGGGTCGGTCACGTGATGAGCGTTCATGTAGTAGGCGAGCAGGTGCAGGCGGATCTCCACAGCGCTCGTCTGCCGTAGCCGCTCGAGGAACGCGTCGATCGTCCGCGGCCGGGGCGTCTCGTAGACGAGGCCGAGCAGATGGGCCGGGATCTTCTCCGACCCGAGCAGAAGGCCGTCGGCAGCCGCGAGGAGGTCGGGCGACACCGAGCGCTTGATCTGCTCAAGGCGTTCCCGGCCGAGCTCGAACGTGTCGAGATCCTCCTCGCCGGACAGCGCACAGATGCTCATCAGCAGCTCGGCCGCCTCCGAGACGTCGATCTCGACGCGGACGCCGCCCCCCGGACGGGAGAGATCATGGACGGGCGGGCGTCTACTTTCGATGGCCATCGAACGTGGCTAGATAGTAACCAACGCGGCTACGCTTGACAAACCGCAGCCTTGTTCGATAAGTTTCGAACCATCCTAAAGCGCTCGAACAGGAGGCTTTCGATGCTCTACCCGACCGATCCGCTGGGAATCGCAGCCGACCGGGCGCGCCGGCTCCAGAACGACGCCGCGGCCGAGCGCCTTCGCCGCCCGTCCCCGGTCCGGCATGCGTTTGCGAGCTCGCTGCGGGGGCTCGCCGACCGCGTCGAACCCGTTGCCCAGCCGGCCGCGCCGCTTTCGTCGGCGCGGCCGGCACGTCAGTGCTGAACGAGCCGCGCGCTGCCGGTCACCCGCCCGCACGGCGGCGCCGCCGGAACGCCGCGTGGGCAGCGCGGTCGGTGCACGGTTGCGAGCAGTACCGGCGCCGCCGGTTCTTCGAGCGGTCGACGTAGACGCAGCAGCACGGCGCGGCGTCACACGTACCGAAGCGGTCCCAGCCGTCGTCGCGAATCGCCTCGAGCAGCGAGGCCGCGGCGTTCGCGCCGATCGTGTCGGCCGGGTCTCGCCCCACGTATTCGAACTTCCAGCCCGTCCGGTTCCGCACGAGCCGGGGGCGTGCCTTTGCGCTCCCGAGGATCTCGTTCAAGGCGTTGACCGCGTCGGCCTCGTCGCGGGCCTCGAACGCGCGCCGGAGGCGCTCGCGCACGCGCCGGACGCGCGCCAGATCGGGCGCCCGGACGCGATCCGCCAACGCCGCGAGATCGTTGCGGGCGAGCAGGCGTCGTAGAGCTTCGACGTCGCGCAGAAGCTCCGGCGGGTCCTCGAGCTCGTCCCATGTGTTGAGCACCGCGATGGCGAACGCGACCGGATCGTCAGGCGCCTGGAACACACGGTCATGCTAACTTCGTCATGTACTAAGGCGTCTTTGCTCCTGACGGAGTTCCCGATCAGGAGGTAGGCATGAAGGCGTTCCTCGTGGTGTTCCTCCTCGCGCTAGCGGTCGTGCCCCTCGCGGCCGCCGCGGCGCCGGCGCAACAGACGACCCCCTTCGATCGCACGCGAGTCATCACGGCGAGCAGCGAGACCTGCCCGTTCGACATCCAGGTGCACAGCACCGGGACGATTCACGTGTGGACGTTCGACGACGGCCGCGAGCTTACGATCCTCCAGAACTTCCATACCGTCTGGACGAACCTCGCCACTGGAGCGACCGCGACCACTCCGATCGTCGGGCCGCAGGTCATCACGCCTGACGGCGACGTTATCATCAACGGCAACAACGGCCGCTTCATCGCCCCCGGCGAGGGTCCGGTCTTCGCCGACGTCGGTCGCACGATCACCGTGGCCGAAGAGGTGATCTTCGCCGCGGGTCTGCACAGCGAGACGCTCTTCCCCCAGGTCTGCGCCGCGCTGAGCTGACGCGGCACCGGTCAGCGCGGGCGCTCCCGGGCAGCGCCCGCGCTGCCTGTAACGAAGCGAGCTCGGGACGGTCTAGGAGCCGATCCCGTTCGACGCGACGAGCGGGCGCCGTAACAGTCGCTTCGCGTAGCTTTTTTCTGCGCGAAGCTGCCGTAATCGCCCCACGGGTGCTACCCTCCGAGGGCGGCGGGCAGGGAAGATCGCGAAGCAGCCAGGAGGAATGACCGAAGTGAGTCGAGCCGCTCGAGGCGTCCGTCGCTTACGCGCGGCGCTCGGAACTCCTCCCCCTCCCGGCACGGCTCCGATCATCGCCGTGATGACCGCCGCGGCCGCGGTGCTGGTCGGCTTCGCGCTCGCCGGCATCGAGACGATCCCGCCCGAGGTGGCGGTGCTGCTCGTGGCGGCCGTTCTCGCCGAGCTCTTCCCCGTGCCGATCGAGGGCGTCGCCCCGGGCGAGGGGTCGTTCGCGACCGTCTTCATCGCCGGCACGGCTGCGCTCTACGGCTGGCGGCCAGCGGTCCTCGTCGGCGCGCTCACGATGCTGATCGTGGAGCTCCGCAACTGGCGACCGTTCGCCCAGCTGGCGTACAACTCGTCGCTCTACGCCCTCGCCGGCGGCGCGGCCGGCGGCGTGGCTGCGCTGATCCCTGAGGCCTATCGGACAGGCCTCGGCTCGGCGGCGGCGTTCTACGTCGTCAACATCGCGCTGCTCACCGCCGTCGTCTCCCGCGTGCGCGGCCAGACGTATTTCGACGTGGCGCGCAGCTTCTACGTCTCCACGCTGATGCCGTTCGTCGTCATCGCCGCGACCACGGGGATCCTCGTCCAGCTGTGGGAGGAGTCGCCGTTCTACGCGCTCCTGCTCGCTCCGCCGCTGCTGACGATCATCATCTACCAGCGCTCGCTAGTGCGGGCGATGAAGCGGCAGCGCGAGCTGGACAAGCTCAAGGACGAGTTCATCGCCGTCGTCTCGCACGAGCTCAGGACGCCGCTTTCCTCGGTGTACGGCGGCGCCGTGACACTGCAGCGCCAGGACATCGATCCCGACTCGCGCGAGCGCATCATCGGGATCATCCGGCGGGAGAGCGCGCGGCTGGCCAAGCTCGTGGACGCGGTGCTGTGGGCGAGCCGGCTCGACGCGCAGAAGACGAACGAGAACGAGGCGGTCGTCGACGTCGACGAGCTCGTGGACGAGGTCGTGTCTGCGGCGGCCGAGTTCGCGCCCGACAATCTCTCTGTGGTCGTCGAGAGCAACGGAACCGCCGAGTGCCGCCGCGACCCGGAGCACCTTCGGCGCGTGCTCGCCAACCTCGTCGACAACGCCATCAAATACTCGCCGGACGGCGGCACGGTCACAGTGCGGACCATTGGCGAAAACGGACACGTCCGCTTTAGTGTGAGTGACGAGGGCATCGGCGTACCGGAGAGTGAAAGAGAGCGGATCTTCGAGAAGTTCACACGGCTCGACCCCGAGATGCGTCAGGGCATCGGAGGAACCGGTCTGGGCCTCTACATCTGCCGCGAGCTCGTGCAGCAGATGGGAGGCGGGATCTGGGTGGAAGACGGCAGCGAAGGCGGTTCGACGTTCACGTTCGAGATTCCGGCGAGGGGAGGGAAGCAATGAGAGTCAAGATTCTCGTGCTCGTCGCACTCGTGGTCGCGACGTCGGCCTTCGCCGCAGGCTGGAAGTGGAAGACGGGGAACGCGACGACGCCCCATGCGACTGTGACGCTCGCGAAGCACCACCAGTACACGCCGTCCGGCTGGAGCTGGGGCGAGGACGCGCTCTGATCCCGCGGCGGGGCTGAGGGAGCCGCGCCGCTAGCCTGCGGGCGCCTTGCGCCCGCTCGCGCCGCTCCTTCGCACGTTCGATCCCGGGCTCTCGCGCCCCGTCTGGCTGCTCCAGGCCGGCGGCCTCGCGAACATGTTCGGGAACGGGCTCGTCGTCCCCTTCCTGATCATCTATCTGCACACGGTGCGCGGTGTCCCGCTCGGGATCGCGGGGCTCGTCGCTGCGACGAACGCGCTTGTGGCACTCGTCAGCGGCCCGGTCGCGGGCGCGCTGGCCGATCGGATCGGCCCGCGGACGACGCTCACCGCGTCGCTCATCGGCATGGCGGGCGCGTACTCGCTGTTCCCGCTCATTCGAGAGCCCTGGCACGCGCTCGTGCTGAGCGGCCTCGCCGGCGCCGCCAGTGGGGCGTTCTGGCCCAGTCAGGGAGCCCTCCTGACGGCGCTCACCCCGCGCGAGCGCCGGCACGCCGCGTTCGCGCAGCAGCGCGTGACGATGAACCTTGGGATCGGCCTGGGCGCCCTCGTAGGGGGACTGATCGCGAGCGCCGACCGGCCCGGGAGCTTCACCGTGCTCTTCCTGCTCGACGCGGCCACGTTCCTCGTCTTCGCCGTGATCCTCCGCCGTGTCCCCGACCCTCAGCTTCGCCGCTCGGACGCCGACGGTGGCGCTGGGAGCTTCGCGACGGTGCTCCGGCACCGCCCGTTCATGGGGTTCGTCGGCCTCAACGTCGTCGTGATCGCCGCGAGCATCGCGCCGTTCTCGGAGCTCTTTCCGGTCTTCGCCAAGACCGAGGCGAACGTCAGCGAGCGCGGCATCGGGCTCGTCTTCTTCCTCAACACGCTGGCGGTCGTGGTCATGCAGCTCCCCGTGGCCAGGCTTGTCGAGGGGCGCCGACGGATGCGCGCCCTGGCGGCCACCTCCGCCCTCTTCGGGGCAACCTGGCTCGCGGTGCTGGCGATCGGCTTGTCACTCGACGGCCGCACCGCCGCCGCGGCCTTCGCCCTCGCGTTCGTCGTCTTCGCCGTGGGCGAGTGCCTCCACGGGACCGTGCAGGGGCCAATGGTCTCCGACCTGGCACCGCCCCACCTGCTGGGCCGGTACATGGCGCTCTCGGCGTCGTCGTGGCAGGTTGCGTTCATTCTCGGGCCGGCGATCGGCGGCTTCGTGCTGCAGGCGCAGCCGTTCGCGCTCTGGCCACTCGCGGCCGGCGCGTGCCTGACCGCGACGGCCGGGGCGCTCGCGCTGGAGCGACGCCTACCCGTGTACGTCCGCCGAGCGCCCGCCCGCGTCCAGACGGGCGAGACGATCGAGCCGGCACCCGTACCGGCGCCCGCGATCGCGTCCGATCCGCCCCGGTACCATCCGAGTCATGCCGCGCCAGACCGAGGAGCCTCTGAGTAGCCGTGCCGAGCCTGCCCCGGATCAATCGCCCACGGTCCCGGCGTGCGGTCGAGATCGGCGCGCCGCCTGAGCCCCGGCTCTCCGAGCTCACCGCCAACGGCGTCACCTGGGTCCACCTCGACGGGCTGAACGCGGACTCGGTCGCGGAGCTCGCGCACCGTTTCGGGTGGCACGAGCTCGACTTCGAGGACGTCCTGTCGAAGCGGCAGCGCCCGAAGATCGACGAGTACGCGAGCTACCTGTTCGTCGTGCTGCACTTCCCGCGCTACGACAAGGCCATCGGTCGCCTGAACGCGGCCGAGCTGGACGTGTTCCTCGGGCCCGACTACGTCGTGACGCTGCCGAATGTCGAGCTGCTGCCCGTCTCGCACCTCTTCGCGCGCTGTCGAGAGGACGACCGGCTTCGCGAGGACCTCTTCTCGCAGGGCTCCGGCTTCCTTCTCTACCACATCCTCGACGATCTCTTCGACTACTGCTTCCCGATCCTCGACAAGATCGCGCACAAGCTGGATCGGGTCGAGGACGAGATGTTCGAGGGACGCTCACAGGAGGTTGTTCGCGACATCTCCAACGTGAAGCAGGAGATCATCTCCTACCGCAAGATCATCAAGCCCGAGCGCGCGACGCTCCGCGTCCTCGAGCGGCACGTCGAGCGCTTCCTGCGCGAGGAGCTCGAGCTCTACTTCGACGACATCGTCGACGCGGCAGAGCGGATCTGGGACCTCCTCGACAACTACAAGGAGGTCGTCGAGGCGCTGGAGGACACGAACGAGTCGGTGATCTCGCACGACCAGGGCGACGTCCTCCGGATCCTGACCCTGATCGCGACGATCGCGCTGCCGCTGACTGTGATCGCCAGCATCTTCGGAATGAACGTCCACTTCCCCGGCGAGGGGACACACGAGGCCTTCTGGCTGATCGTGGGAACGATGGCGGCCGCACTCGTCGGAATGATCGGCCTGTTCCGCTTCAAGGGCTGGCTCTGAATCAACGCATTTCGCTCGCTTTTGCGGCAGCTTGACTGACAAGTCAGTCGAATTCTGTTGTGGAAAGACGCGTGAAAATGTGGACGAGAAGTGGTTTGGCTTTCCGGCCCGTCCGGGAAAGAGCCAGACAGATTCGCCTGGGGGGTGACCGCGAAGGGCCGTGTATGTGCGGCCCTTCGCTGGTTTTTGGGTAGCTGCGAAACCTGCGGTTTCGCAGCTACCTAGGAGCAGGGCCAGGCATGGCGTCGTGAACGCCGCCGCGCCTTCGGCGTATCGGCGCTCATCAGTGCGGCAGTCGATAGTGCGGCGCACTACCTCCTCGCCCGCGGTCGCGCGCCGAGCGGAATGGACTCTTAGGCCACCAGGCGAAGCCGCCCGCCGTCGGAGAGCTCGCGCGCGCAGTGCGGGCAGGCGCTCCAGTGCAGCGGCAACGGGCGCTCGCAGCCGGTGCAGGGCCGGCGGAGCTCCGTTCCGCACCCGGGACAGCAGCGGAAGTCATCCTCGACCGGCGTCCGGCAGGCGAGGCAGCGCTCGCCTGGCGCGAGCGCCTGCTCGAGCAGTTGGCGTGCCAGCTGACGCTCGCGGCGCTCGGCCACCGACTCGGCCGGCCGAACGAACGCGTACAGCAGCGGCGCGGCGAGCGGCACCGCGAGCGCCGCTACCAGCAGCTGGGCGGGACGGTCGAGGCGCGCGAACCGCATCCGCGCGTCTGTGTAGACCCATAACGAGGAGCCGAGCCAGAGCCCGACCAGCAGCAACGCGACCGTGTCGTGGGCGAGCGCGAACAGGCTCATCGCGCGTAGAACGACGCCGACCCTGACGCGGTTACGGCGCTAGGCTCGGCCGTGATGACGCGGCAGCTCTGGGCGCCGTGGCGGCTCGAGTACGTGCAGCAGGCCGACGACGCGGACGGTTGCATCTTCTGCGCCGCGGTCGACGGCGACGACGAGCAGCAGCTCGTCGTCCACCGGGCCGAGCACACCCTGGTCCTGCTCAACAAGTTCCCGTACTCGTCGGGCCACGTCATGGTCGCGCCGCGGCGGCACGTGGCCAGCCTCGACGCGCTCCAGGACGTCGAGGCGCTCGAGATCCACCGACTGGCGACCGAAGCGCTCGTGGCGCTCGCGGCCACGTACAAGCCCGACGGCTACAACCTCGGATGGAACCTGGGCCGCGTCGCCGGCGCCGGCATCGTGGACCATGTCCACTTGCACGCCGTCCCGCGCTGGGCGGGCGACACGAACTTCATGCCGGTGCTCGCGGACGTCAAGGTGCTCCCCGAGCACCTAGTCGCGACCCGGCGACGCCTCGCCGCCGCCTGGCCGAGTTAACGCGGGTCGAGCGCCTGCATCGCGGCGCGGACTGCCCAAATCGTGCTCACGAAGAAGTAGACGAGCGCGGGCAGGAAGATCGCGAGCACGGAGGTAACGGCGAAGACGCGCGACCCGTCCGACGCCTGCATCGCCTCGGCCGCGAGCACGAGGGCGAGACCGGCGGCGGCGAGGTGCAGGGCGACCGCGATCACGCTGACCGGGCGCGCACGCCAGCGCACCTCGGTCCAGAGCGCGAGGAAGACTGCGTCTCCTAGCAGCAGCGCGGCGAAGAAGGCCCGAAGCACGGCTAGAGCAGGATCCGAAGGGCGGTGTCGGTTGGGCAGCCCGTCTGGATCAGACGCTCCGCCAACCGGAGATCTACGTCGAGCCGCTTCGCGACGCGGAGCGCAGACCCCCACGAGTAGCCGGAACGGACGAGCTCGTCGAACCGCCACCGGACGACCGCCTCCTGCTCCTCGGTGTCGGCGCGCTCGAACCAGGTCGTCGTCATCTGCAGCCTCCTCTCCTGACAACTCTCATTCAACGCCGCCGCGCCCCGCGGCCGCCCCCAAACCGGGCAGTCTCGGCCAGCCGAAGGGATAGAGCGTCCGCTAGCGGACGCGGAACGCCGCGCAGCTCTGGGCGCTTCGGTTCCCCGCGGGATCCGTCGCGCGGACACAGAGCCGACCGGCTCCGCGGAAGCGGCGCGGGACGCGCCAGGAGCGGCTCTCGAGCGCGCCGTTCGCCTTGCTCTGGCCGCGAAGCGTCGCAGCCTTCCGCCGGCCACGGAAGACGGTCAGCTCGACCCGCACGGCGTCGGTGTTGTCCTGAACGCGGTACTTCAACTTGGCCGTCCCCCCGCGCCTCCCCACGCTGGCGAGCGCGCGCGCCGTCGGAGCGGCGATGTCGGCAAACGTCGCCGTGACCGTCCTGTCGGCGTCGATCCCGAGCGCGCACGGCTCGGTGCCCGCGCACGCGCCCGACCAGCCGTCGAACCGAGACCCCGCAGCCGCCTGCGGCGTCAGCGTCACCGTCGTGCCGTTCGGGAACGAGGCCGCGCACGTCGCGCCGCACGCGATGCCGGCCGGACCGCTCGAGACGCTGCCCGAGCCGGTCCCTACGGAGGCGACGGTCACGCGCCGGAGCAGCTCGAAGCGGGCGCCGACCGCCTGCGCGTCGTTCAGCGCAAGCGCGCAGGCAGCGCCGGAGCAAGCGCCCGACCACTCCATGAAGACCGATCCGGCTGCAGGCGTCGCCGCGAGCGTCACGCCGGCCCCGCGGCCGAACAGCGCCGTGCAGACACCGCCGCATGCGATCCCGTTCGCGCCGCCCCCGGTCACGCTGCCGGTACCGGTGCCGCTCCTCGTGACGACCAGCGGCACGGCGGGATATGGCCATGCGTCGGTACTGGGCGACAGGTCGGCGACCGTCGAGGCCGTCTGCCCGACGACGATCAGTCGGAAGTCCGAGCGGGCGCCGAGCTCGTCCTCGCTGATCTTGAACGTGAAGAC
>Ga0126308_10001050_pt1 | contig 10499 bp, 10 predicted proteins | sample Plot55_FD_92533 | JGI IMG/M metagenome (GOLD analysis project Ga0126308, IMG submission 92533) | Serpentine soil microbial communities from UC McLaughlin Reserve, CA, USA - Plot55 | ecosystem: Environmental > Terrestrial > Soil > Grasslands | place: USA: UC McLaughlin Reserve, Lake County...
CAGCTCTTCGCCGATGCGGAACTCGAACGACCCGTCGGGTGCGACCGGCGCGAAGAACGTGCCGAGGGCGTCGGGCAGCCACCCCGGGACGAGGTTGTCGTCCTCGCTCGGTGCCGGCAGCGAGTGCAGTCCCCAGCGGGCCAGCTCGCGCACGACTGGCCGGAGGGCCAGACCGTACGGCGTGAGCTCGTAGACCTGGGCAGGAGTCGGCGGCGGGAGCCGGCGCTTGGCGACGATGCCGCACGCCTCGAGATCCTTCAGGCGCGCCGCAAGGACGTTGGTGCCGATCCGCGGCAGCGCGTCAGCGAGGTCGGTGTAGCGCTTCGGGCCCTTCAGGAGCTCGCGGACGATCAGCAGCGACCAGCGCTCGCCGACCAGCTCGAGCGCGTGGGCGACGGGGCAGTACTGCTCGTAGTTCTTGGCCATGCGCGCAGTGTAGCGCGTCAACTTGCTGTTTTGAAGGAAATACTTGCTTTTTGAAAGTCGTTGCTGCTAGGTTGAAAGCCTAAACGAGTCGAACACGGCGAAAGGAACGACCAAATGGTGGCAACGGAACGACGCAAGTGGCTGGCGCTGGCCCTCCTCAGCGCCGTGCAGTTCATGGTCGTCCTGGACATCGCGATCGTCAACGTCGCGCTGCCCTCGATCAAGGTCGACCTCGGGTTCTCGCAGGAGAACCTGCAGTGGGTGATCAGCGCCTACGCGCTCGTCTTCGGCGGCTTCCTGCTGCTGGGCGGCCGCGCGGCGGACCTGCTCGGCCGGCGCCGCATCTTCATCGCCGGCCTGGTGATCTTCACGATCGCGTCGCTCCTCGCCGGGATGGCGTGGTCGGAGACGTCGCTGATCGGGGCGCGGGCCTTCCAGGGCCTCGGCGCGGCGATCATCTCGCCGGCCGCGCTCTCGATTCTTTCGGTGACCTTCCGCGAAGGACGTGAGCGCAACATCGCGCTCGGCGTCTGGGGCGCGGTCGGTGGGTTCGGGGCAGCGGCAGGCGTGCTGCTCGGCGGGATCCTGACCGACGCGCTCAGCTGGGAGTGGATCTTCTTCGTCAACGTGCCGGTCGGCGTGGCGGCGCTCGTGATCGCCCCGTTCCTGCTGGGCGAGAGCCGCGACGCGCGGGTCAGCAGCTTCGACGTGCCGGGCGCGGTGCTCGTGACCGCGGGCCTCTCGTCGGTGGTCTACGCGATCACGAAGGCGGGCACGGACGGCTGGCTGGCCGGCCCGACGCTCGGCTTCTTCGCCGCGTCGCTCGTCCTGCTCGCCGGCTTCGTGGCGTGGGAGCTGCGGCACCCCGAGCCGCTGATGCGCTTCGGCATCTTCCGCATCAGCACGGTGACCGGCGCGAACGCGGCAGGGTTCATCCTCGGGACAGCGATGTTCTCGATGTTCCTGATGCTGACGCTCTACATGCAGCAGGTCCTGGGGTACTCGGCGATGAAGACCGGCGTCGCCTACCTCGCGGTCGCCGGCACGGCGATCATCTGGTCGGCCGTCGCGGCGCAGCTCGTCACGCGCCTCGGAGTGAAGCCCGTGCTCGTCGCGGGCATGACGACGCTCACGATCGGCCTCGTCTACTTCACGCAGGTCTCCGTCGGGGGCACATACCTCGGCGACCTGCTGCCGGGCTTCCTGCTGATCGGGTTCGGGCTCGGCTTCTCGTTCGTCCCCATCTCGATCGCGGCCCTGGCCGGCGTCCAGCCCGCCGAAGCGGGGCTTGCCTCGGGCCTGATCAACACCTCGCAGCAGATCGGTGGCGCGCTCGGAATCGCCGCGCTGTCGACGATCGCGAGCTCTCGCACCGACGAAGCGCTCGGTTCCGGAACCGCACTCCCGAGCGCGCTCGTCGACGGGTTCACCGCCGCCTTCGTGGCCGGCGCGATCATCGCGGCGCTGGGCATCCTCGCCTCGCTGACGCTGATCCGGCGCCACGAGCTGGAGCCGGTACCGGCAGTCGAGCCGGTTTCCGAGCCGGCACTCGAGCCGGCGGCCTGAGCCGAAGGGCGCGGGGGGACCGACGGGTCCCCCCGCTCCCGGATCTCTAGGGCTGTGGGACGACCCGGATGTACGGCTTCGGCGATTCCCAGTCGCCGAAGATCTCGCGGGCCTCGTCGTCGGAGACAGACCCGGCGATGATCACGTCCTCGCCCTGCTGCCAGTTCACCGGCGTGGCGACCTTGTGGTTCGCGGTGAGCTGGAGCGAGTCGATCACGCGCAGCACCTCGTCGAAGTTGCGCCCGGTCGTCATCGGGTAGACGAGGATCAGCTTGATCTTCTTGTCCGGCCCGATCACGAAGACGTTGCGCACGGTCTGGTTGTCGGCCGGCGTGCGAGAGCCCGGGTCACCCGCGACGTCGCTCCCGAGCATCCCGTAGAGCTTCGAGACGCTGAAGTCGGCGTCCGCGATGATCGGGTAGTTGGGCGCCGCACCCTGCGTCTCCTCGATGTCCTTCACCCACCCTTCGTGGTTCTCCATCGGGTCGACGGAGAGCCCGACGACCTTCACGCCGCGCTTGTCGAACTCGGGCTTGATCTTCGCCATGTAGCCGAGCTCGGTCGTGCAGACGGGCGTGAAGTCCTTCGGGTGCGAGAAGAGGATCGCCCAGGAGTCGCCGATCCACTCGTGGAAGCTGATCGGGCCGTCGGTGGTCTGGGCCTGGAAGTCGGGTGCGGTGTCGCCAAGTTGCAGCGCCATGTGTGCCCTCCTAGGACGCGGTCGCAGACGAAGAGCGTAGTCCTTCGGCGACACCCTGCGTCGTGAACCGCTGCGGCGATGCGCACGTATCACCTACCAGACGCGACCAGAAAGGAGGTGGTGCCAGTGGCCACCCTCCACGAGCGGCAGATGGAGCGAGGCGGCATCGGCTCCTGGAGCCGAGCGCGCTGGCTCGTCGTCCTCGGAGTCGTCGCAGCCGTGATCGTCGGCATCGTGCTGATCGCGATGTTCGCCGGCGGTGGCGGAGGCGGCGCACCGGGCTACTAGAGCGCCAGGGGCGGCCCGCCGGCCGCCCCTTCCTCATGGCCGCAAGAGGTAGAAGCGCCAGAAGTCGTGCTCGATCGGCAGCACCTCGCAGGACGAGAAACCTGCCTCCCGCGCGTAGTCCTTGACCGTCTGCGGGCGGATGACGGTGCCCGTGCCGGCCGCGCCCTCCCCCACCATCCCGACCGGCAGGCAGTGGAAGACGCTGAAGCCGTAGAACAGCCGCTCGACCTCGCTCGCAGGCGCGGTGAACTCCTCCTCCGCGCGCTCGTCGCCGATGAAGACGAGGCCGCCGTCGCCCAGCAGGCCGCGCGCGGCCTTCAGCACCTCGACCGGGTACGACATGTCGTGGAGAGCCTCGAAGATCGTCACGAGGTCGTACCGGCCCGCCAGGCCGGGGTCGGCCGCGTTGCGCTCGTGGAACGTAACCCGGTCCTCGACCCCGCTGCCCTCGAGGTTCGTCCGGGCGGCCTCGATCGAGGCGCGGTCCGAGTCGACGCCGTCGACCTGCGCGTTCGGGTAGGCGCGCGCCATCTCGATGCTCGATCGGCCCTGCCCGCAGGCGACGTCGGCCACGCGCGCTGGCTCGGAGGAGCTCAGCCGCTCGTGGATCTCCGGCACCGCGGGCAGCCACTCCTGGCCGAGCTGGTTCTCGAACAGCGGTCGCGTGAACGCGGCCTGTGACTCGTGCAGGTCCTCGCCGTAGTCGGCGTACCGGACGCCGTCTCCGCTCCGGAACGCCTCGGCAAGCGCGTCGACGGGCCGGATCGACGCCAGCACCGCGCGGGCAAGCGGGGCGGCGTAGTTCAGGCTCTTGGCGTCGAGCAGGACCTCGTCGTGCCCGGCGGGAAGGCTGAACCGCCGTTCGCCGGCCTCCCCCTCGACGTCCAGGAGCTCGCTCGCGGCCTGCTGCTCGAGCCATTCGCGCGCATAGCGCTCGTGGATCCCGGCAGCGGCCGACAGCTCTGCCGAAGTCAGCGCGCCGTGATCGGCAAGCGCGCGGTAGAGGCCGAGCCGCTCGCCGAGGTAGACGGAGAAGAGGTCGAACGCGCCAACCGCGTTCAGAAACAGTCGCTCCGCGAGCGCGTCTCGGCGCTCGACGGCCGCAGGTGCGGAACCCATTTCACCCTCCCGGTCGGGAGCTGAAATCTTCCTCCTCCGGCTGTTGCCACGCAAGTGCGCGAAGTAGGCTTGCGTCGTGGAGACCGAGCAGGTGCGCGACACCGCGACCGTCCGCGAGGGGCGTGAGCGGCTCGTACCACGCGGAGTCGCGACCACCGACCTCGTCGTCGTGCGCGCCGAGGGCGCGACGCTGTGGGACGCCGACGGGAACGAGCTGCTCGACTTCGCCGGCGGGATCGCGTGCCAGAACCTCGGTCACAATCCCGAGGCCGTCGTGCGCGCGGTGCACGACCAGGTCGACCACTACCTGCACCAGTGCTTCATGGTCGGAATGTACGAGCCCTACGTGGAGGTCGCGCGGCGGCTGGACGAGCTCTGGCCCGGCGAGTCGGCGACGAAGACGCTGCTCGTCAACTCGGGCGCGGAGGCCGTCGAGAACGCCGTCAAGATCGCGCGGGCGGCGACCGGACGGCCGGGCGTCGTCGTCTTCGACCGCGCGTTCCACGGCCGCACCAACCTGACGATGGCGATGACCTCGAAACTCGTCTACAAGCAGGGCTTCGGCCCGCTCGCGCCGGAGGTCTACCGGGCACCCGCGCCGTACCCGTACCGCGGCGTCTCGGTCGAGGACGGGCTCGCCGGGGTCGAGCTGCTCTTCAGGCAGGACGTCTCGCCGGACGCGGTCGCCTGCGTCGTGCTCGAGACCGTCCAGGGCGAGGGCGGCTTCATCCCGATGCCGTCCGAGTTCGTCCAGGCGCTGAGGGAGCTCTGCGACCGGCACGGAATCGTCTACGTCGCCGACGAGGTGCAGTCGGGCTGCGGCCGCACCGGCACCGTCTGGGCGATCGAGCACTCGGGCATCGAGCCCGACCTGATCGTCTCCGGGAAGACGCTCGGGGGCGGCCTTCCGCTCGCGGCTGTAACCGGCAAGGCGGAGCTGATGGACGCGCCGCATCCCGGCGGCCTCGGCGGCACCTTCGGCGGCAACCCGGTCTCGTGCGCCGCCGCCTGCGCGGTGCTCGACCAGCTCGCCGAGCCCGCCTTCCGCGAGGGCGCGGAGGCCGTCGCGCAGCTCATGCGCTCCCGTCTCGACGAGCTCGCCTCGCGGCACGGCGAGATCGGCGAGGTTCGTGGTCTCGGCTCGATGCTGGCGCTGGAGCTGGCCGAGCGCTCGCCGGACCGTGCCCGCGAGATCACCGTCGCCGCCCGTGAGCAGGGCCTGCTGCTCCTCTCCTGCGGCCTCCACGGCAACGTCATCCGGCTGCTGCCGCCGGTGACGGCCATCGACGAGGAGCTCGAGCGAGGCCTCGGTATCCTCGAGCACGCCGTAGGCTCGTAGCGTCGGCCGTTACGGCCGGATGTTCTGGTTGAGCCGGAAGACGTTGTCGGGGTCCCACGTGCGCTTCAGCGCGACCAGGCGCTCGTACTTCGCATCCCCGTAGACCGTGCGAGCCACATCTGCGCCGACCTCGGCGACGTCGTTGACGTACCGGCCGCCCGACGCGAACGGCGCCAGGTCGGCGAGCGCGTCACGCCCCCACGAGCGGCACTGCTCGTCGAGAGCGCGATCGTCCCACAGCGCTTCCGCCGCCAGCCACACCGCGGCCTGACGGCCCGTGAATGCGGTCTCCTCCTCCGGGACGTCCGAGATCGCGCGACCCCAGGCCCACACCGAGAATTCGCAGTCGGCTCCCTCGGGGGCCCGGGTCGCGTGCTCGACACAGAGGTCGACCGCCTCGTCCGGGAACGCCGGGAGGAACGCGCTCTTCATGTAGAAGCGATGCCCCCAGTCCTGCGTCTCGTCGTTCAGGTGCTGGGCCGCCAGATGCGGCATCGCCTGGATCGAGTCCGTGAGCGGGGGCCCGAACGCGCGTAGAGCCGCAAGATCGCGTTCGGCCTGGTCGGGCGAGCCGCAGTGCATCACCGTGAGGAAGGCGAAGTCGTCCTCACCGGATCGGTCGCTCGCGGCGCCGAAGGACAGAAAGAGCTCGTCCGGGCCGCTCTCGGCGAGCTCGCGGTAGAGCGCAGCGAGCTCCCGGGCCCGCTCGAGCGGATGGGTGACCCTCCCGAAGGTGATCGCATTGTCGAGCGGCCGGAGTCGGAACTCGAACGACGTCACGATGCCGAAGTTCGGCCCGGCGCCGCGCAGACCCCAGAAAAGATCGGGGTGCTCGTCCTCGGAAGCGCGCACGAGCCGGCCGTCCGCTGTCACGAGCTCGACCGAGGCGAGGTTGTCGATCGTGAGACCGAACTTCCGCTGGAGTCGGCCCATACCGCCCCCGAGGGTCAACCCGGCGACTCCCGTGTGCGAGACGACGCCGACGGGACAGACCAGCCCGTGCGCCTGAGCCGCTTCGTCGAGCTCGGCCAGGAGCGCGCCGCCGTTCACACGCGCCGTGCGCGCCTCGGGATCGACCTGGGCTCCGCGCATCGCGGAGAGGTCGATCACGATGCCGTCGTCACAGGTCGAGAGCCCGGGGATGCTGTGGCCGCCGCACCGCACGGCGACGACCAGTTCCTGCTCGCGCGCGAAACGAAGGGCGGTGACGACCTCGTCGACGCCCGCAGGCCGGACGACGACGGCGGGGCGGCGGTCGAACATCTTGTTCCAGACGGCGCGAGCCCGGTCGTAACCGGGGTCGGCAGGCAGGACGATCTCGCCGGCGAACGTCTCGCGAAGTGAGCTCAGGCCGTTCACGTTCGAGTCATCATCGCCGAGTGGGGAGCGAAAGGCCCTACGCTGCCGGGCTGTGAGGACGGATTCGTTCGCTCGCAGCACGGCGGCACTCGAGGCCGAGACGACGATTCGCGGACTCCTGGGTGCCGCGTGCCGGGAGCTGGTGGAGCTGACCGGCGCGACGGCGTGCGCGATCTCACGCGTGATCGGCGACCTGCTGGTCGGCCTCGACGAGCACACGACCGGCGGGCGGCCGCTCTCCCACGGGCACGAGTACCTGATCTCGGACTTCCCGCTGACGCGGGACGTCGTCGAGAGCGGTGAGCCGCGCTGGCTCTCGCGGCTCGACGAGAACGCCGAGCAGAACGAGGCGGCCCTGCTGGGAAAGCTGGGCTTCGAGTCGCTGCTGATGGTCTGCCTGCCGACGAGCGACGGCTGCTGGGGCCTGGTGGAGGTCTACTCGGAACACAGCCGGTTCGGCGAAGAGGACGCCGAGCTCGCCGCTCGCTTCGCCGCCCGCACCGGCGAGCTGCTCGAGCGGCTCGACCTCCCGGCCGGACGTTGAGCCTTTGCTAGCTTGGCCTCGTGGCCGAGCGTTACGACGTCGTCTGCCCCCACTGCTCGAAGAAGTTCGAGGCGGAGCTGCTCGTCGCGTCCTCCGCGCCGGGCCCGCGCGGCTTCAAGTGCCCGCACTGCCGCCTCTTCGTTCCGTTCAACCGGGCGTCGACGCAGCAGCGCGAAGAGCCGGCCGCCTAGCGCGGCTGGGTCGGGCGGGCCTGGGCGAAGCGCCAGCGCCGGCCCTCGAGGTCGAGTGCGACGTACGAGCTGAAGCCGGTTCGCTCGATCTCCTGGGCGATCTCGGCTCCATGCTCTCTCGCGCGCGCGAGGTGCGCTTCGAGGTCGTCGACGAAGACCCAGGGCACGTGCGTGACTTGTTCGTGGTCCGCGGGTCCTGCCAGCGGCTCGATCACGAGCGACGCGTTGCCCGCGCGGAGCTCGACCCACGGGAAGCCGTATTCCTCGTCGGTCAGCGGGTCGTCGCCTTCCGGCAGCGCGCTCGGCGACTCGAAGCCGAAGACGTCGACCAACCACCTCGCCGCGGCCGCGGGCCGCACGTAGCCGAGCGTGAGCGCGAGCCGGGCCAGCTCGCGAGGCTCGCGTGGAACGGAGTCGCGCCGCTGCATCCAGGCGCCGAACCACGCCGGTGTCACCGCGACGAACGACGAGCCTCCCCGATCCTCACCCCCCTCGGCGACCGTCGCCTGGAGCCGGACGAGCGTTCCGGCGCCGGTCGGTTCGAAGCGCACCTCGATCGAGATGTCGTCTAGGGAGCTCTTCCACGCGACGCGCTCACCCGGCTCCCACGCCGTGATGCGCGCGAGCTCCAGCGCGTCGCCTTCGTAAACCTCGAGGATCCGGCCACCCACGCCCGGCTCGCAGCGCATCTCGACGAGCCGCCCGGAGTCGTACGCGTTGATCGGCCCGCGCACCCACCAGAGGTCGAGCTCCTCGGTGAACGCCGTGAACGCCGTCTGCGGATCCACCGACACCTCGACCGTCGAATCGCGCGACCGGGGCTCGCTCATCGCTCTCTCCCCTCTTCGACGTACCGCTTGAAGGAGGCAAGCTGTTGCTCGCTCGCCGCCTGGAGCTCGTCGAGCCAGTCGCGCAGTGGCGCGATCGCCTCCGGCCTGAGCCAGAAGACCCGTGCGCGCGCGTCGTCGGCCGGCCGCTCGTCGGCGACGATGCCTGCCTCGAGCAGGACGCGCAGGTGGCGGCTCATCGTCGGCGCGGAGGTTCCGGACGCTGCCGCGAGCTCACCTGCCCGGTGCGGGCCATCGCGCAGGAGCTGGACGACCCGGCGCCGCGTGGGGTCGGCGAGCGCCGTCAGGACCGGAGCGAACTCGGTTGTCATTGCTGGGAATAGTTAGCAGATCACGAAACTATTTTCCAGCCAGGGAGGTCTCCAGCCCCGCGAGGCGCATCTGCGCCGGGCTGCCGGCCAGCACGAAGATGCGCACGGAGTTCCTGCCGGCCCGGAAGGCCGACTCCGGCGCGAGCAACGCGAACCGCACCGGCCCGCCGCCCGGGTTGCGGTAGGCGACGCTCACCGCGGCGATGCGTCCGTTGACCGCCGCCGCCACCGCCTGGCCGGGGCGAACGCCCGAGAGCGTCCCTTCGAGCGGCGAGGGCACGAGCGCCGACCCGCGCGGATAGCGCCGGAGCAGCCTGCTCCCGACCGCGTCAACGTGCGCGGCGCCCCCCGGCGCGGCGGTCTTGGCCAGCGTCGAGACGCTCATCCCGACGAGGCGCCGGTACGCCCCGGTGCCGGCGAACTGCGGGCCCCAGGAGCCGCTGCCGAAGAGCCCGAGCTGGCGCGCGAGCGAGGCATGCCGTTGCGCCAGCGCGTGCGGGTACGAGGCCTCGACGCCAGCCACGTTCACGCGCGTGGGCGGCCGCGTCCCCGTCAGCACCGGCCGGCCGTCCGTCTTCCACGGGATCTTGATCCCGAGCGCGGCGGCCATAGTCGGGAGGATGTCGACGGTCTGAACGTGCCTTTCGACGACGCGGCCCTGCTCCTCGCCGGGCAGCTTCATGAAGAGCGGCGTGAACGCGAGCTCCGCGAGGTTCGTCCTCGTCGGGTGCCGCCGCAGGTCGCCTCCGCGGAAGCTGACTCCGTGGTCGGCGGTGACGACCACGAGCGCCTTGTCCCAGAGCCCGGTCCGGTGCAGCCGCCGCAGGAACTTGCCGACCAGCCGGTCGGTGAAGCCCAGCTGCAGCAGGTGCCGCTGCCACGCCTGCACCGCGAGCTGCCCGTTGAACCAGAGCTCGCCGTTGCGCCCGGGCGCGTTCGGCGCCGCCACCGCCCGCGCGCGCCCATCCGGGAGGTAGAGCCACGGGGTGTGCGGCAGCAGGACGTGGATGAAGTAGAGCGTCGGCGGCCCATTGCCGGGCTTCCGGAACGAGGCGACGAAGCGGTTGAAGTCGCGGACACGGCCGAGGTAGAAGGTCTTCAGGTCGACCTTCGGCACGCCCGAGCCGCCCGAGCCGAGCTCCGCCTCCGGCGAGCTCGAGCCGAAGTTTCCCCACGACTCGTCGATCACCGGCAGCCGGTCCTCGAGCTCGGGCGGCGCGAGCAGGTGCAGGTAGACGACCTTCACGTCGGAGTACAGCGACGAGAGCCGCGACTCCGTGTTCGCGTCCTTGCGCCTGCAGAGCTTCTGCGGGCAGAGCCGCGTCTGCGACTCGGTCACCCGCATCCGGTAGCGGCGCCCGAGCAGCGTGAAGAGATTGTTCGGGTGGTCGCGGACGATCGGCAGCGCGCCCTTCTTCGGCTTCTGGCCGGTGAGGATCGCCGGCACCGCGACGGTCGTCGAGGCCGACAGCGTCGTCGTGTTGCGGAACCAGGTCGAGCCGGCGGCGAGCTTCGCGAAGTTCGGGAAGCGCTTGGCGTCGATTGCGCCGTCGCGCTGCTGGAGGTCGATCACCGGGAACTCGTCGAAGAGCAGGAAGACGACCGGCGTGGTCGCGCGAACGCGGATCGCAGCCGCCTGCGCGTCGCCGCTCGAGATCACGAGCTTCGAGCTCGGGGAGTCGAACAGGAAGAGCGCGAGAAAGACGAGCGGCGCCGCGCCGAGCGCGGTCAGGAACGAGCGCGCCGCGCGCCAGCGCCAGGCCGCGACGGCGATCCCGGCCCCGACAAGCACCGAGCCGGCGATCAGC
>Ga0126308_10001052_pt1 | contig 10486 bp, 11 predicted proteins | sample Plot55_FD_92533 | JGI IMG/M metagenome (GOLD analysis project Ga0126308, IMG submission 92533) | Serpentine soil microbial communities from UC McLaughlin Reserve, CA, USA - Plot55 | ecosystem: Environmental > Terrestrial > Soil > Grasslands | place: USA: UC McLaughlin Reserve, Lake County...
CCCTCTGCAGGGTCGTCTCGTGGATGCCCGCTCGCCGCTGTATCGTGGTAAAGGTCCTCTCGCCTGACCCGATGGTCGCGAGTACCTGCCGGGCCCTAATGTCGTCTGGGAACTCCGCAGAGAGGATGCGCTCCCCGCCGACGATGAGCGGCGAGGTGGGGTTCGAGATCTGCTCCTCCAGGAAGTCCCACATGCCGGTCCCAGGCCGCCATTCCTGGGTGATCTGGGGGAACCCGCCAAGCACCAGCTGGGCATCGATCGCATCGGCAGCAGGCAGATCCAGCATCTCGGCCGTCTCGTGCGGGCCGAAGGGCTGCACCACCATCTCCAGGGTTGGCCTCCCGTAGAGTGGCCGGTCGTACTCCGTGAGCGCTGACATCATGGATATGTCGGAACCTATGAGCACGAGGAGTACCGGAGCCTCCCTGAGGTACCTGTCCCAGACCTTCTGCAGGGTCGCCTCCAGGGAAGGGTCCTGCTCCTCGAGGTAGGGGAACTCGTCCATCACGATGACCTGCGGTGTTTCGCCGGCGGCCGTGGCCAGGAAGGTAAACGCCCCGTCCCACGACTCGAAGGTCACGCCCCCGCCGCGCACCACGGCCGCGGCGGGCAACTCCGAGCGCGCGACGTCTTGCGCGAACATCTCGAGCTCACGCGCGAGCGGCTGCCGCGAGGCGGTGAAGAAGACGTAAGGCACCGGAGGCCGGCCACCCCGCCTCAGGAACTCGTCCACGAGGCGCGACTTCCCTACCCGCCTCCGCCCCCGCATGGAGACGAGACGGCCGCGACCCGTCTGCCGCACCCTGTCCAGCTCGACCTCCAGGGTCGCCATGTAGCCGCGCCTGCCGACGAAGTCGCTCATTTTCTGTTTTTCGACTTACTCACGACAACAAGACTCACATTCATGAAACATTCGTCAATGTGAGTATTTTAGATAAAATCTCTTGTCAAGACAAGCGTTCCTGAGGCACCGTTCGCACCTTACGGATCTCCCTGATGTTGGACCGGGCCCGATATTGAAACAAGTGTCCCGGCGCGACGGGATGCGCCATCATCGAGCGCTTGCCTCCCCCTTGATCCCTCAACCTCCGACTGTAGACGAAACTCGATGCCTCTGCCTCTGCTCCCTGCGTCGAGCTCATTTGCACGTTCAAACGTGCTAAACTGCACGTATGAACGATCAGAGCAATCCTTTTCTTTACGGCAGACCGGTGGAACTAGCGGACGGGCTGATCGACCGCGAGAACGAAGGGGCCGAACTCCTGGACTCCGTCCGTGCCGGCCAGGCGGTGATGGTCTACGGACCGAGGCGGTACGGGAAGACGAGTCTCGCGCGGGCGGTGGAGCGGGAGGCCGCGGGCGAGTGGGGTATCCTGGCCGTGCATGCGGACCTCTGGGGCGTCAGTAGCATGGCGGACATCGTTGGCGTGCTGGGCAGGGCGTACGCGCGGGTATCTGGGGTTTTCAGGGTACGGAGGTTTCTCGCCGACCTGCTCGGCTCGGTGGGCTTCAGCGTGAATCTCGGGCAGACATTGAGCGTCAGCTACCAGGGGAGCGCTACGGCCGAAGAGGAGCGGGCGGCTCTGAGGGCGCTCCTCGAGGTTCTCCAACGTCTGACCTCCAGGGCCGCCGGAAATCGTGTACTCGTCGTGCTGGACGAGTTTGGGGAGGTGCTGAACGTGCCTGGCGAGCCCGATGCGCTGATGAGGAGCGCCTTTCAGGCTTCTCCTGAGGTCTCCTTCCTGTTCATGGGTAGCAAACGGTCGCTCATGGACGGTCTCTTCACTGACAGGAGGCGGCCCTTCTACAACTTCGGACGCAGGATGGAGCTCGGAAGGCTGCCCTACGAGCCGCTCGGGGAGTACGTCGAGGGAAGGTTCGAAGCAGCGGGAAGGCGCATCACCCCGGAGGCGGTGGATGTGCTGCTGGACCTGTCCCAAGGTCATCCGCACCGGGCCCAACAGATGGCCTTCCATGCCTTCAGGCTCGCGAGGACGGGCGGCGAGGCGGCAGACGAGGAGACGGCGCTCGCCGCCAAAGACGAGGCCTTGGACGAGGCCGAGCCCGAGTTCCGCGCGATCCTGGACGAGATGAGCCCGCCGCGCCGGGCCGCTTTCGTCGCCCTGTGCAAAGACCCCACTGACGAGCCGCACTCCAGGACGTACATGCGCCGACACGGAATAAAGGGGTCGGGGGCGCTGAAGAGCGCGCAAGATGGTCTGGAGGCATCCGGGTATCTGGAACGAGGGAACCCGGGTGCGAAGCCCAGACCGACCGATCCCCTTCTAGCCATCTGGATTCGCGAGCGGATGAACGGCTCGTAAGCGCGCACGCAAGCACACGCAAAAATCACGTCATTGATGAAGCGGAGAAAACGCGTTGAAACTCGTGGGTATAGATCTCGCCACCGAACCACGCACATGCGGGGTCTGCGTGACCGAAGGACGAACGACCACGCACGTTGGACACGGATACGCTGAACCCTTACACCCGAGTAGGCTCCTCGAGCACTGTTCGGGCGCAGATGCCGTCGGCATAGACGTACCATTCGGATGGCCGGTCCGGTTCATCGAGGCGCTCTGCAGCTACGAAATAGGTAAGGCCTTCGACCGCGAGCGAAGACTCTAGCGACTGCGTACTACGGACATCTGGGTTCACGATACGCTGCGGAAGCGTATCCAGCGCGACACCACGCTGCCCAGCCCCTTCTCGGTATCGACGGACAAGCTCGGTGCTACAGCGATGGTAGGCACGGTCATGTTGCACAACCTATCCGACGAGCACTTTGAGGTGTTGCCTCGGCGCAGCGGCAAGACCCCGGCTGCGTTGGAGGTTTACCCGTCTGCGAGCCTACTCGAAGGCGCCTCTCGGAGCGTGGACTCATCGCCGAGATCTCGCGGAGGGGCAGACCCGCGCCGCTGAATGCCACCAAACGATGGGTTCTAGAGCGCACCAACTCCTGGCACAACGCCCACAGAAGGCTTTCTGTGGCGCACGGAGCGGCGAGGACCGGTCGTGGACTTCTGGGTAGCCCTGTTTGAGGCGTCGTTCATCATCGTGAGGAGTCTCGTCCGAGAGGGTTGGCCCCGCAATCGCTGGGAGGGCCGCTCTTCCCGACGACCATGACCTGTCAGCGGACGTTCTAAGAAGTCCGGATCACTGATTCGTCCACATCATGGCTGGCCTACGAGGAGTCGAGATCGCCTCCAAGGTCTCATGGTCAATTACAATCTCTAGATCCGTTGTCTGACCTTCTCCCATTCCGTGGGATCCATTGCGCCCGCAGCCTCTCTCGCGATCTTGTTTGCCTCTTGGACTCTATTGTTCGCCGCGCTTTCTGCGCGTCTCCCCTTATCCTCCGTATCGCTGCTACGCTTGATGCCGAAATAGGCGCCGGACACGGTGCCGATAAGGGTGAACAGAGCTCCTAACGCTCCCGTCACCGCCGCAGCGTCGAGCTCGGTAGTGAAGATGATTAAGAAAAGTATTGTCACGCCATATGCTAATAAACCTGCGCCAATGGCCCAACGTGCGAAACGGAAATTGTACGGTGGGCTCTCCTCAGCTTCGTTCTCTTCCTCAGGCTCTTTCTGTGATGGTTTCTCTTCCTCTGATGGCTTTGATGGGCTAGGTTGACCTTCCGACTCGCTCGACGATGAAATTGCGCTGGGCGTAGGTGCTGCTTCGCTTTGCTGGCTCTCCCGATTGCGCTCTTCTTCACTCACATCGTATCCTGCTCTTTCTTGCCGATAACTAGATAGCGTTCCTAGAGAAACCGACCAGTTTCGATCGCTGAGGAGTACCTAAACGTTCTACTCCCCTTCAGGCCTGCACGACCTCTCCGCAAAGCTTAACGAATCTCACTAGCAACAAATGTTGGTTTTAGATCCTTTCTGCGAGCGCCCTCCCTTGTTGCTGTTCTCGTAGCTCGCGGCTTCAGTAAAACAGACGGCGATGAATTACCAATGAATTGAGAACCAAAATTTTGGTTGGTTGGTCACGAATCTCTAAGCCACCTGTTTAATCGTGGCGTTCCCGAAGAGTAACTTTTTTCGGCTCCCGTTTGGCCAAGGGAGATCGCCAACCATTGCTTTGATTCACGGCAGCCGCTTTCACGTGTACTGCCTGGACCAGCGACGCGCGCTATCAGAGGTAGAGAATAGGAAGTTTGCATGTCACAAATCAATTTTCTTGAATTATCCTCCCGAATTCATTGTGAATTCATTGATGGCTGTTTTGATGAGAGCGGTGATGCAGCTAATGAAGGGTGGAGCCTGGCAGGGTAAAGCTCGCATGGAGGAACGTATGGGAAGCGTCTGGCTCACGAACAAGGTGAAAGCGACTATTCTTGCCACAACAGTTACCTTCTTGGTGCCTTGGTTTGGCCGCTGACCTAAGAAACGCTGATCTAGCCAACGCTGACCTGACAGCCGCTAATCTAAGAGAGGCTGACCTAACCGGTGCTGTTCTAACCAACGCTAACTTATCGAACGCCGACCTAACCAACGCTAACCTATCGGACGCTATAGGGGTCATTAGCGAAGAGTTAGTCCAGCAAGCTTATTCCCTCAAAGGTGCCACCATGCCCAACGGCCAGAAGTACAAAAAGTGGCTCAAGAGGCGCGGAAAGGATAGGGAGAACCCCGGTCCCTCGTAGCGGCTCTCAACGCGAACTTCCGAGAAACCCGATTAGCGGATGCTCATCGGTTAGCCGCTGAGGCTTTCCGCATTGGACACAACCAACGCGAAGTCTTGTCGCGAACTGGGCCCGCCGGTCGCTCCCGGAGCTTGCTGAGTGACAGACACACCCCGGACTCTTATCTCGTAGGTCCCCGCTGCCGGGGTGTCGAGGGTTACCTGCTGCACGTTGTTGATCACCGTGGGGAAGGCAGTGACGTCGCCATCCTCCACTACTCCATTGGGGTGGCGTACCTGCAGGTAAAGTTGGTTTTCCAAGCCTCCTGCGCCCTCTAGGCTAGGGGCATCCGTCCAAGCCAGCGTCACCTTCAAGGACCGAGAGGTATCCGTCACCCAGGCTTCAAAGACGCGTATTTGGCCCGTTTCTACGGCACGGGCTGGCTCGTCGACGAACAGCGTTTGTTGGTCGTCGTGGCCCAGCGAACTGGCCACGTTAACGCGGCCAAACCCGTTCACTATGTTTGGCCCGCCTGGGATCTCTCCGGGGAACTGACCAGGCATAGGATCGGCCCCGTTGACCAAGAACGCCTTGATCAGCGCACCGGACGGCTTGACCCCATCCTGATGATGTCCCCGGTGCTCTACCAGGTACTGACGGACCAGCGCCGCCGCGCCTGCCACAAGAGGTGTGCTCATACTGGTACCGCCGCTCCAAACGTAGCGGCCACGCAGGGGATGGTCTGGGGTTAGATCGCCCCATAGTGGCTCTGGACGCTCACCAGCGACGAATACTGAAGTGCGCGTCGAAAGGACGTTGGTACCCGGTGCGACGAGGTCCGGTTTGATACGCCCATCATCAGTCGGACCGCGCGAGGAAAACACAGCCATCCCATTGACATTGTCCGAGCGGTGACCCGCCGCGCTCATTGTGAGCCAGCGCGGGTCTTCGTCCCAGTTAATATCGCGGCCCGGCGTAGGGACGGAGCCGCGAGGACGGTTGTTCTCGCTGGCGCCCACCGTCAGGCAATTCTTGGCCGTGCCGGGTGCGCCTACGGAGTCAGGGTCGATGATGCCATCGCTGTCCTTGTCCACCCCAGAGTTGCCCGCCGAAAACACTATCAGCAAGTCACGGTGGTTCCACATGGACGTATCCACCTCTTGCGAATTGCTAGTGTACTGACCCGCAACAGCCGCGCCCCACGAATTGGTGTGGATGCGCGCCCCCACCGCGTAGGCCTGGTCGAAAAGGCTGGTCAAATCGTCGTGCAGACCCCAAAGCGAAGCCTCAGGTGGGGGCCAGTCCTCCGGACGAGTGAACGGACGGAGACCACTTGCATCCAGCTGCTCAAGCGTTTTCCAGTTTACGCGTTGCTCGATGGATTGAAAATAAACTCGCGCTTCGGGTGCCACCCCCTTGGGCACGCTTGAGGATCCTACGGTGGTGGCAGAGGCGCCGTTACCCAGTACCGAGCCGACGACGTGCGTGCCATGACCGGAGTTCACGTCAGCCGGACCGTCGTCGTGGCTAAGCGGATCGTTCGTATAAGGAGCCCAAGCGGAGTTAGTGGGCCAGCTTACGATGTTGGCGACTCGCCCCTTGATGTCAGGATGCATGGTGGTTGGATCCCCGGTGTCGAGCCCAGAATCGGCGACCGCTACGATCTGGCCACTCCCGCGCAGAATCAGGTCGCCAAAATTGTGGTCAGTGGGGACCTGTATTACCGCTGTGGCGCGATCGTTATGGAACTCTGGAAACGCATGAGGCTGAATCACTTGGATTCCCTGCTCCTCGGCCAGGCTCGCGATCGTGTGCGGCGGAACACTGGCGATGATCGCCCTAGGAGTTTCGGATAAGACGGTGCCGGCTTCCGCGCGTACCCGCGCAGCGACGGTGGCGGTGTCCTCACCGGGGAAAAGGTTGATCTCCACCTGCTCGCGCGTCTCAGGAGCATCGCTTTCTATGTCCACCGTTGCCAGCTCTGCTGCACCGAGCTGCCTGCCGACACCGGGGCGAAGTTTGGGTGACACCTTCATCGCCGCCCGGTACGGCGTAACCGCTTCGACCCACGGCTGGTCTCGAAGCGTCGGAACCTCGGCGGGCTGGATACCTACCAACAAGGTAAAACTGGCCAAGTTACCGTGGAGGATGCCCCCGTGTGCGCGTATTGCGTTCAGCCACTCTTCCTTGGGCGGGCCGACCAGCTCCACCAGATAGTAAGCGGGACGATCAGGGTCCGGCTCGACGGGCGCAGCTTCGTCCGCCTCAAGTGCCTGATCGAAAGCAAAAGACATGCCTGCAACTTGGACGGTGGGCTGTTCCAGCTCTACCACTTCGACATCAGCCTCTTGCAGCGTTCGTCGCCCTTCTTCGGTACAACGGACTATCAAACTGTCAGGATACTCTACGAGCAGCTCGCACTCCGTGTCTTGCACAGCTTGTGCATCCTCGGGCCTGCGGATAGTCACCAAAAGCTTCGAGTCCATCTAGGTCAGCCTCCTATTCAAGATCTTTCGTGTACTCCTCACCCAAGTTGCGCTCTTCGGTAGCCAGCTCTTCTTGCGCTTCGCCTGCCCAAGAGCTAACAGCCCTGCCCCACAGCTGGTCCACGAAAGCATACGCCGATGAATTTTCGATGAATTTTGGGTGAATTCCGCATAAAGCGTCACAAGCTTGCGTGGAAATGGCGTCCACCACATCAGAGTTCCTGCAACATGCGCGAAGAACCTTACTCGGTGTGCAGGGCGGCCTACCGTAAGACGTGTTCGCCTCGCCCGAGGCCGTGCTTGGCCGCATTAACGCGGCCCTAAGGAAGAGCCCGGTACGGATGTCCCAGGAGGGCGAGGATCTCGTGTTGGGCATCAGCGTGGGGGCGCACCGCTACGCGGGCGAGGAAGATCTGCGTGAACTGCTGGCCAAGACGAACGCGGCAATGTACCAGTGCAAGCGAGAGGGGAGCACGTAGGTGCTCGCCGACTAGGCCGCAGGTCGCGCGGCGCCCTTATCTGTGCCGATGATACCTTCCGGAGCTATGACGCCATTCGTTACGTGGTGGCCCTCTGGACCGGGGCTGTTGGGCTTCCCGAGCATCCAGTTTCGCGCATCTTTATCCAAGGCCACAACATGTAGTGTTGACTAGAATGCGTCGGGTCGGGACGATGGGGTCGATCCTGGCCCGATCGGCCCGAACTATACAGAATAGTGGAAGTGGAATTCTCCGAATTCCACTTCCACGCCCTCCGGTGAATAAGGGCACGAGAGTAGGGCCGAGGCTGTTAGACCCCGGCCCTCTGTCATTACCTGTTATCAGAAGATCCACCGGTGACCGCATAGCACCATGGGGGCGCTGCTGCCTCGGCAACACTCGGTGTGAAGGCCAGCGCACCCCGAGGAGAGCGGCTCCTAGCCAGTTTAACGCCTCATGACGCGATATATCCCCGCTGGCCAGTCTGCTAGCCAGCTCGTCGAAGGAGAGTTCTCCTGCTTCTTTGGTCATTGCGCCCTCCTTTCCCCAAAGGGCGGGACTCGTGAGCCCCGCCTAAAGTTGATCAACGCGCCCACACTAGCAACAGGCGATGAATGCCCGATGAATTTTGTACCTTTTAGCGCATTATTGATGGCGAACTTCTAAGAACTCCGTAAAGGCGAAGTTCGGCATAGCCCCGGTCCAGAAGGCCCAGGACCGCCGGCGGGGTAATCATGTTCAGATGGGTATTAGGTTTCTTATGTACGCCACGATACTCTCTACATAAGAAACACCCTGCGGATTAGGAGTGGGGTGAAGCGAGGGGTCGGAGCCCTGGATTGCTACTTGTCTTCGCCGAGTTCGTGAAGACGCGCGTCTGCGTCTTCGAGCCTCTCGATGTACTCGCCTAGCCAGTCGCGAACCGCCTCCGCATCTTCGACTTGGTGAATGGGGCGAAGGCGGCCACGGTCCATAATGGCATCACGCGCTATATCCGCTGCGTGATGGGCAAACTCCCGCCTTGCCGCCTCCTCCGGTGACTCCGCTTCGACTGACAACTACATTCCGATCATCACCGACCGCTTACCGTACAGAATTCCCAGAATGGTACCGTGACCCCAAGTAGCTCAGTAATCTTTCTGCACCGGCCTTCTAAGTAAGCATCTATGCGCTACGAGGAGTGAAGGTCAATATCACTGACCAAGCGTTGTAGAAGGTCGATTCTCGGAACCTCTGAAGGACTATAGAGCATGCTCTTACTCTAAAAATAGGCCGAGCATACTAGCTACGTCGAAAGATACATCAAGCGTATCGACGGTATAACTACCGAAAGGCTCCAACTTCCCTTGCGCGTTCTCGTACATATCGTGAAGTCTACCGGTGAGCGAAGGCGGGAATGGAGTCTGGCCCGCCGAATACTGTAACTTGCTCATCCACACGTAAACGTCGCTAGGGAAGTCCTCCTGAAGGAGGAAATGTCGGTCAGCCTGAAATCCATTAGCACTCGTATCGATGCTTGGGAATAGCCCTTCTAGCATGAATTCTACGAAATCTCTATGGCTCACACCTTCGTGTAACCCAATCTTGCGAAAAGAGAGTGCGACCGGGCGGGGCAACAGACCCTCTTCCCGGTTGGATTCTTGTTGGTCTCTCATGCTGTTCACTTTCATCCTTCTGTTCAATATGTGTCTTATACGTCGATACTGGCCGTAAATGACGATACTGTCAAGGATTGCCGGACGATTTGCACGAGAGGTTCATCGTACTGTTTGCCGAGAACGCTACGATCGCGGCCATAGCGCGAGTCGATTTGGAGCCTCAGCGCTTCGAACACCACGGAAACCCCGAATCTGTGGGCATCGATGAGACCCTGCAGCGACGCTACGGAAGGAAGATCTCGGCCAGGGGCGTCTACCGTGAGATACGGTGCGCTCCACCCACGAAACCTTCGTGAAGAGCAGCGTTCTCTAAGATGGGTATGCGTGATGTTGTTGGTGGAGATCCCCTTTCGCTTCTATGGTGTGGACCTTGCCCTTCCTTAGTGCCCTTGCTCCTTCCGAGCGTTAGGCCGCCAGGCAGGGCAGACGGCACAAGAAGATAACCTAGTAGTGGGCCTGGCAGCTGCTTTTGCAATTGAGGCGCTGGTACCCACAGCGGGAGCTCGTGACCGTCGCCGACCGCGCCTACGCCTCTGTTAAGCTACTTTCTCGTTGCTGATCGCTAAGCAGGCCGGTGACCTTCATCAGCCACCTCAGGCTGGATGCCGCCCTTTACGAGAGAGGCCCCGCCGCGGCGCCCAGGCCAGATAGGGAGACCGCGTATAAAGGGCGATAGGCTGCCAAACCTTTCTGCGGTGGTCGAAGACCCTCTCACCGTTTGGGAGACTACCGAGATAGCGAACCGCTACGGGAGCGAGCAGCGCACGGTAGAAGTAGCTTCTCAGACGGCCGTTTGGTAGTCCACGGGCTTGCCTGCCGTGATCCGGTGCTCTGGTACGCGATCTCGAAGGAGAGTTCAAAGCCCAGGCCCTCCTTTGCACCGACCTCGATGCCGATCCGGAGCGGATAGTACGTTGGTTCGTGATGCGCTGGCAGCTTGAGGTGAACTTCCAAGAGGCGCGCAGGCACCTGGGATTCGAGACGCAGAGGCACAGTGGACGGAGTTGGCGATCCGAAGAACCACCCCGGCTCTGTTGGGACTGTTCTCGGTGGTCACCTTGTTGGCCCATGGGCGGATGGTGCGGGCAGCGGGTGCTCTTAGGCAGGCGGCTTGGTACCACAAGAAGAGGGGTCCTACCTTCGCTGACGCTTTGGCGCTGGTGCGAAAGGAGCTGTGGGTTAGCGCGACTTTTTACGGATCGCCTGAGCGAAGCGAGATGGTAAAAG
>Ga0126308_10001053_pt1 | contig 10485 bp, 11 predicted proteins | sample Plot55_FD_92533 | JGI IMG/M metagenome (GOLD analysis project Ga0126308, IMG submission 92533) | Serpentine soil microbial communities from UC McLaughlin Reserve, CA, USA - Plot55 | ecosystem: Environmental > Terrestrial > Soil > Grasslands | place: USA: UC McLaughlin Reserve, Lake County...
GCGCGAGCTCCCGCATGTCCCCCTCGTGCAGCTCGACCTCGACGCCGACCTCGCCCGCCGCCGTCCGCGCGAGGTCGAGCATCGCCGGGGACGTGTCGATCCCGACCACCGGCCGGCCGATCGCCTGGGCGACCGGGATCGCCACGCGGCCGTTCCCGATCGCCAGCTCGACGACAGGCCCGTCTGCTTCTCGCGCGAGCGCGACGTAGAACGCAACGTCGGCCGTCATCTCAGCCGACCACTCGTCGTAGCGCTCGGCGAACGCCTCGTCCCAGCTCACGCTCGGATGCTAAGCGTCCTAGAGCTCCTCGTTCTGCGGGAGGTCGTCGGTGATCTCGAACCACGGAGCCTTCGAGCCGACGTAGATGTGCTCGGTCGGCCTGATGCCGGGCTCGTCCACGAGCGAGCCGAGCGCGACGTGCACGTACGCGCCGTCGCGCACGACCGAGTACAGGAGCGAGCCGCAGATCCCGCAGCGCGTGTTGTTCGCGTCGTCGGTGCCCCACACCAGCAGCGTCTCCGCGCCGGTGACGATCTCGAGCTTCTCGCGCTCGATCCCGGCGAACGCCTTGAAGGCGGATCCCGTCGAAGCGCGGCAGTTCGAGCAGTGGCAGTTCGCCGCGTACAGGAACTCGTCCCGCACGCGGTACGCGACGCCGCGGCACTCGCACCGTCCCCGGAGCACGCGCCCGTTCACGCGGCGGGCCGGTAGATCAGCACGGCGACGCCGTCGCCGACGGTCTTCGACTCCACGAGTTGCAGCGGCTTCTTCGCCGTCGTCCCGCCGAAGAACCGCTTGCCGGTTCCGAGCACGACCGGAAACACCATCAGGTGCAACTCGTCCACGAGGTCGTGCTCGAGCAACGCCTGCGCGAGCTGGGCGCTCCCGTGCACGTACAAGTCGCCGCTCGCGCTCCCGCGAACCTTCGACACCTCATCTACGACGTCGCCCGAAAGCACCGTCGTGTTGTTCCACTCCGGGTCGCGAAGCGTCGACGAGACGACATACTTCGGCATGTTGTTGAACTTGTCGGCGAAGTCGCCTGTGCGCGACGGCCACGCCTCGGCGAAGCCCTCGTACGTGACGCGGCCGAGCAGCAGCGCCTCCGACTCGTCCATCTCGTCGACCTTGAACTTGTTGCCCTCGTCGCCGCGGTCGATCTCGAACGTCCAGCCGCCGTATTTGTAGTCCTCGGCGCCTCCAGGATCCTCCATCACGCCGTCGAGCGATACGAATTCCGTTACGACGATCCTGCCCATCTCGATCACTCCTCCCGTCGCTTCGCGTTTGCATGCATAAGACCAGCGCGGGCGACGAAAATCATCTGACGTTGACGACGTTCGTGGTCGAGACCCCGCACGGACCGGCACGCGTGCATTTGCACGGCGCCGATGCGCCGCACGCGGCGCTCGTGCTCGGGCACGGCGCAGGCGGCGGCGTCGCTGCGGCGGACCTTGTTGCGGCGAAGGACGTCGCGCTGGAGAAGAGCTTCGCGGTTGCGCTCGTCGAGCAGCCGTACCGCGTCGCCGGGCGCCGCTCACCCGCGCCTGCGCATCAGCTCGACGCCGCGTGGATCGCCGTGCTCGAACGCCTCCGCGGAGACGAGCTCGCCGGGCTGCCGCTCGTGACGGGCGGCCGCTCGTCGGGCGCGCGCGTCGCCTGCCGCACTGCGGAAGCGACCGGCGCAGCCGGCGTGCTCTGCCTCGCTTTCCCGCTCCACCCGCCCGGCCGCCCCGAGTCCACCCGGCTGCCCGAGCTCCAGGCCGTGCGCGTGCCCGTGCTCGTCGTGCAAGGAGCCGCGGATCCGTTCGGGCTGCCGCCGTCGGGCCGGCGGCGAAAGGTGGTCACTGTCCGCGGCAATCACAGCCTCAGGTCGGACCGCGACGCGTTGCGCGCCGCGGTCCGCGAGTGGCTGGGTTACTTGAAGACGAAGTTGCTGTGACCCTCGATGTAATCCGGCGACGTCTGCGACGCCGGCAGGAAGACGCGGAGCTTCGTTCCGAGGTTGACGAACGACGTCACGTGGCCGACCGCGACGGTGCTCGTGCGCGCGATGCTCTGGAGCTGCGCCTGCCCGATCGTCGTCCAGCCGGAGCTCGTCCAACGGGAGACGTCGACGGTCTTGCCGGCCATCGAGTGCTGTGCGAGGACGACGACGAGGAAGCTGTTGCGGCCGACCTTCTGCAGCGTGATGCGCGGCCGCACGTTCACCGTCAGCGTCGCGCTCGGCTTGTCCTCGTACGTCGCCTGGTACGTCGTGCGGATGCGCGGCTGCACCTGGAGGCTCCAGTTGCCGCCGGTCGTGGTCGTGACCTGCGTCGTCCACGTCGGCTCGCCCGTCGGCTTCGCGGTGATCGTCACCGTCTCGCCGGCCTGCTTGCTCGACACGGTGCCCGAAAGCGTGATCGCGTCGCCGAAGATCATCACCGAGCGCGACGTCGCGATCGAGACCGCACGCGTGTTCTGCGCCACGGTGACACTCCCGGCGAACGGGCTGCCGGCCTGGCCGCTGCCCTTCACCGTGGGGTCGGTGTACGTGAACGTGCCCGGAGTCGCGAACGTGCACGAACCGGTCTGCGACGGCTGCAGGCTGAGCCTGCAGTTCGTCCTGTCGACGGCGACCTCGTGAGCCATCGTGTCGGAGTTCTTCCAGCTCACGGCGTCGCCGCTCTGGACGGTGACCGTCGGCGGGGCGAAGCCGTTCTTCGTGATCTCGATCGGCGCCGTGCGCGCAAGCGCCACGGAGGCGCCGCCGAGGATCGCGACTGCGAGAGCCGCGAGGAGAGCCTTACGCATCTGATGAACCTCCTGGTTATCGTCGCTTCGGAGATTTCAACGGCCGCGTCCCGGTGAAGGTTCGTGCAGCGATGTATTCGTACCGTTTCTTTACCGTATTCACATGAGTCGCAAGGCTGATGCCATCCGGTCGGCCGTGGTCGCTGCGGCGCTGCTCACTCTCGCTGCGTGCGGCGGCAGCGAGCCGGCAACGTTCGAGAACCCGGTCTTCCGCGGCGACTTCCCCGACCCGTTCGTGCTGAAGGACGGCGACACGTACTACGCCTACGCGACGAACGGCGCCGGGAAGCAGGTGCAGACGTCGACGTCGAAGGACCTCGTGCACTGGCAGCCGGGGCCGGACGCGCTCCCGAAGGTCGGCTCGTGGGCCTTCATCGGCGAGACGTGGGCGCCCGAGGTGCTGAAGCGCGACGACGGCTCGTTCGTCCTCTACTACACCGCCAACAAGTGCGTGGGGCGCGCGGTGGCGGGCAAGCCGCTCGGTCCGTTCGTCGACAGCGCGAAGGAGTCGCTCGTCTGCCAGCCGACGCTCGGCGGGTCGATCGACGCGAGCCCGTTCCGCGACGACGACGGAAAGCTCTACCTCCTGTGGAAGAACGACGGCAACGCGATCGGCGCGCCGACGTACATCTACGCGCAACGCCTCTCGTCGGACGGCCTGCACCTCGTCGGCAAGCGCACGACGATCGAGAAGAACGACGTGCCGTGGGAGGCGAGCGTCGTCGAGGGCCCGATGCTGCGAAAGTACGACGGCCGCTACTACCTCTTCTACTCCGGCAACGTCTACAGCGGCGCCGGGTACGCCGTCGGCTACGCGACGTGCGCCTCGCCGCTCGGGCCGTGCCAGGACGCGCCGGAGAACCCGATCCTCAAGACGACGTGCGACGCGCACGGGCCGGGGCACAACGCGCTGATCGACGACGGCGCGGGCCGGACGTGGATCGTCTACCACGCCTGGGACGCGGCCTACGCGAAGCGGCAGCTCTGGATCGACCGGCTCGACTGGACGGACGGCAAGCCCGTCGTGGAAGGCCCGACCTGCAAGGCGCAGGACGCGCCGAAGCCTTGACGGATCACCCGCTCCCACAGTTCGCGCGCGATCTGTGGGCGACCCTCGACGGCGCCTGGGAGGTGCAGCTCGAGCCGGAAGACGCGTGGCGCGAGATCGAGGTGCCTTTCACCTTCGAGGCGGCGCTCTCCGGGATCGGGACGCCGGGCGACGTGCACGAGCACATCCGGTATCGACGCTCCTTCCGCGTGCCGGACCGGTGGAAGGAGCGGACGCTGCTCCGTTTCGGCGGCGTCGACTGGCGCGCGCGCGTGTCGCTCGACGGCCGCCTGCTCGGCGAGCACGAGGGCGCATATGCGCACTTCTCCTTCGACGCCGGCCGCCTCGATCCGGGCGGCGAGCACGAGCTCGTCGTCGAAGTCTTCGATCCCGCCGACGACGCATTTGGACAGCCGAAGGGCAAGCAGCGCGGGAGCGGCGGCATCTGGTACACGCGCACGACAGGCATCTGGCGCAGTGTCTGGATCGAGGCGGTGCCGGACGAGTACATCCGCGAGCCGCGCGTGCGGTGGAGTCGCGGTCGTGAGCTCTGGTCACCCGAACGGCCGGTCCTGCTCGACGGGGAGCTTCGCGCCGGCGACGACGTGGTGCGCACGTACGTCGGCGTGCGGACGATCGGACGGCGCGGCCGCGACCTGCTGCTGAACGGCGAGGCGCTCCGGATTGCGGGCGTGCTCGACCAGGGCTTCTGGCCGGACGGCGTCTACACGCCGCTGAGCGACGACGCGCTTCGCGCCGACGTCGAGGCGGTGAAGGCGATGGGCTTCAACCTCGTCCGCAAGCACATGAAGGTCGAGGATCCGCGCTGGTACACGTGGTGCGACCGGCTCGGCCTGCTCGTCGCGCAGGACATGCCGTCGAGCCACGACCTCTCGACCGAGAACTCGTGCGAGCGGTTCCTGCGTGAATGGCTGGAGATCGTGCACCAGCTGCGCAGGCACCCGTGCATCGTGATGTGGATTCCGTTCAACGAGCACTGGGGCGAGCCGCCGCCGGACTTTCAGCGCGAGGTCGTGCGCGCAACACGCGCGGCCGATCCGTCGCGCCTCGTCGTCGACGCTTCAGGCTGGAACCAGCTCGAGGACACGGACCTCGTCGACGTGCACGATTACGGTGCGCAGCTGACGAAGCACCGCGACATGCGCGACGACCTCCCGCTCTGGTTCGGCGAGTGCGGCGGCATCTCGCTCGCCGTCGAGGGTCACTCGCGCCCAGCGGACTTCTCGTACCGCGACGTCGCCGGCGGCGACGAGCTGGCCGAAGGCTATCACCGCGTCGTGGAGCAGATTCCGGACGACGTCGCGGGCTTCGTGTGGACGCAGCTCGCCGACGTCGAAGGGGAGCTGAACGGACTGCTGACGTACGACCGCGTTCCGAAGACGAACCTCGCACCCATCCGCGAGGTCAACGATGAGTTCCGTCAGACGCGCGGCCGGTGCCGCTCGACAATCGCCGAAGCGTCGACACCGCGCGGCAGCGTCCCGTAACTGCGGCCGCCGTCTCCGCCGAGGCGCGTCGCGCAGAACGCATCGGCCACTGCGGGCGCGCCGTGACGCACCAGAAGCGAGCCTGTGAGGCAGAGCGCGATCTTCTCGACGAGCCGCCGCGCGCTCCATTCTTCGACATCGGCGAGCGCAGCACGCAGCGCAGCGACCGACACATCCAGGCGCGAATCGAGGCCGGCCGCGAGCTCGATCTCGCGCAGCACGGCGTCCGCACTCTCCGGCTGGCGCTGCAGGGCGCGCAGAACGTCCAGCGCCTGCACGTTCGCCGGTCCCTCCCACACCGAGTTCAGCGGGCTCTCGCGGTAGAGCCGCGGCAGCACGCTCTCCTCGACGTAGCCGTTGCCGCCGATGCACTCGAGCGCCTCGGCGACGAGCGGCGGCGTCGCCTTGCACACCCAGTACTTCGCGACCGTGGTCGCGAGCCGGCGGAACGCCACGTCGCCGTCGTCGTATGCGTGCGCGAGCCTGAGCGCCAGCAGCGTCGCCGCCTCGGACTCGATGCACAGATCCGCAAGGACGTTCTCCATCAGCGGCTGCTCGACGAGCGGCCGCCCGAACGCGGCTCTATGCGCAGCGTGATGCGTGGCTTCGGCAACTGCGCGGCGCATCAAACCGGTCGAGCCGAGGACGCAGTCGAGCCGCGTGTGCACGACCATCTCGATGATCGTCGAGACGCCGCGACCCTCCTCGCCGACTCGCCGCGCCCATGCTCCCTCGAGTTGGATCTCCGCCGACGCGTTCGAGCGGTTGCCGAGCTTGTCCTTCAGCCGGTCGATGCGGAACGCGTTGCGCGCGCCGTCCGGAAGCACACGCGGCAGCAGGTAGCAGGTCAACCCGGCCGGCGCCTGCGCGAGCACGAGGAATGCGTCGCACATCGGCGCCGAGCAGAACCACTTGTGACCGTGCAGCGTCGCCTCGTCGTCTCCCGCGCGCCGCGCGACCGTCTCGTTAGCGCGGACGTCCGAGCCGCCCTGCCGCTCCGTCATCGCCATACCGCAGAGCGCGCCCGCCTTGTCCGCCGGCGGCCGGAGCCCCGGGTCGTAGACGCTCGATGTGAGCAGCGACTCCCACTCGTCGAGTACGGAGGGCTCCGCGCGAAGCGCAGGCAGTGCGGCGAACGTCATCGAGAGCGGACATCCGACGCCCGCCTCGACCTCGGCGAGCGTGATGAACGCCGCGGCGCGCGCGACGTGTGCACCGTCGCGCGACTCACGCCACGGCGACGCATGCAGGCCGTGCTCGACGCCGAGCCCGAGCAGCGCGTGCCACGCCGGATGGAACTCGACCTCGTCGATCCGCTCGCCGAACCGATCGTGCGTCCGGAGCCGCGGCGGGTTCTCGTTCGCGAGCCGGCCGAGCTCGAGCGGCTCGCCGCCGAGCACCCTGCCGATCGACCTCAGCCTCTCATCCGCCCACGACGCGCCCTCGCGCGCGACGCCCTCGCCGAGCGGACGGTTCTCGCCGTAGAGGTCGTATCCCTCGAGAGGCGGCGGCTGGTTGTGAGCCCGTTGCACGACCGTCACGTGTCGATTCTCCACGTCTATGAGAAGCTAGCGCCGGTGGCGCTGCTCGAGGTCGACAACGTCAGCCGGCGCTTCGGCGGCATCCTCGCGCTCGACGAGCTCTCTCTGAGCGTCGAAGAGGGCGAGATCGCAGGGCTGATCGGGCCGAACGGCGCCGGCAAGACGACGGCGTTCAACGTCATCACGCGGCTGTACAAGCCTCACGGCGGCGCAGTCCGCTACGACGGCAAAGACCTGCTGCGCCAACCGGCGCACCGGATCGTGCGCCTCGGCATCGCGCGGACGTTCCAGAACCTGCAGCTGGCGGCGCACATGACGGTGCTCGAGAACGTGCTCGTCGGCGCGCATGCGCGGACGCGCATCGCCCTCGACCGCACCGTTCGCGGCGAGGCGCTCGAGATCCTCGACTCGCTCGACCTGGCCAGGCTTGCCGAGGCGCCGGCCGCCGGGCTCCCGTTCGGGACGCTCAAGCGAATCGAGCTCGCGCGGGCGCTCGCGGCGAGGCCGCGCCTCCTGCTGCTCGACGAGCCCGCGGGCGGCCTGAACCACGAGGAGGTCGCTCACCTCGGGCACCTGATCCGGCAGCTGCGCGCCGACTACGAGCTCACGATCCTGCTGGTCGAGCACCACATGAACCTCGTCATGTCGGTATCCGACCGCGTCACCGTGCTCGACTTCGGACGCACGATCGCGGCCGGCACGCCGAAGGAGATCCAGTCGAGCCCCGCGGTGATCGAGGCGTACCTCGGCGCCGGGACAACGACGAGCACCGATGCCCCTGCTGGAACTGACTGACGTTCGCGCGCGTTACGGGCAGGTCGCCGCCGTGCACGGCATCTCGCTGACCGTCGACGACGGCGAGATCGTGTCGCTGCTCGGCGCGAACGGTGCCGGCAAGACGACGACGCTGCGCGCCATCTCGGGCATGGTCGCGACCGAGGGCTCGCTCGTTTTCGACGGCAAGCCGCTGCCGCGGAAGGCCGAGGGAACGGCGCGGCGCGGCATCACGCACGTCCCCGAGGGCCGCGGCATCCTCGGCGAGCTGACGGTATCGGAGAACCTCAAGATGGGCGCGTACCTCCGCCGTGACCGCAAAGCCGTCGCGAGCGATCTCGACGAGGTGACGAGCGAGCTCCCCTGGCTGCGCGACCGGCGTGACCAGCAGGCGGGAACGCTGTCCGGGGGAGAGCAGCAGATGCTCGCTCTCGCGCGAGCGCGGCTCGCGAGGCCACGGCTTCTGCTCCTCGACGAGCCGTCACTCGGCCTGGCGCCGATCATCGTCGAGCAGTTCTTCGCGCTCGTTCGGCGGCTCAACGAGGAGCAGGGCCTGACGGTCCTCGTCGTCGAGCAGAACGCGAACGCGGCGCTCGAGCTCTCGAGCCGTGCGTACCTGCTCGAGGTCGGGCGCGTCGCGCTGGAGGGTGCGAGCGCCGACCTGCGCGAGCACGAAGGCGTCCGAAAGTCGTACCTGGGCTACTGATGGCTGAGTTCGTCCAACAGGTGGTCGCAGGACTCGGCGACGGCGCGATCTACGCGAGCCTCGCGCTCGCGCTCGTGCTCATCTACCGGGCAACGCACGTCATCAATTTCGCGCAGGGCGAGATGGGGATGGTCTCGACCTACATCGCGTACGCGTTGATCGCGCACCACGGTTGGTCGTACTGGCCGGCATTCGTGTTCACCCTCGGGGTCTCGTTTCTCGGCGGCTTCGCCATCCACGAAACCGTGATCCGGCCGCTCCACCGCGCCGGCGAGTTGACGGTCGTGATGGCGACGATCGCCTTGCTGGTCATCCTGAACGGCCTCGTGAGCTGGATCTGGCAGCCCGACGAGAAGATCCTCCTATCGCCGCTCGCAGGCGGGACGTGGTCGATCGGCAGCGTCGCGATACCGCAGCAATCGGTGTACGACCTCATCGTCGTGCTCGTGTGCGTGACGTTGCTGTGGCTGCTCTTCAGGTACACGAAGCTCGGCCTCGCGCTGCGGGCATCGGCCGTCGATCCCTCCGCGAGCAGGCTGCTCGGCGTGCGCGTGCCGTGGATGCTCTCGATCGGCTGGGGTTTCGCCGCCATCTTGTCGGCGGTCGCTGGGATGCTCGCAGCATCGGCGCAATTCATCTTCACACCGGGGTTCATGCAGGTGACGATCATCTACGCGTTCGCCGCAGCCATCCTCGGCGGGCTGGAGAGCCCGGTGGGCGCCGTGGTCGGCGGGCTCATGCTCGGCGTCACGATCAACCTGCTCGGCACGTACTTCCCCGGCCAGATCTCGCCCGACATGCGCCTGCCGGCCGCGCTGGCGCTCCTGCTGCTCGTGCTCGTCTTCCGACCCGCGGGCCTGCTCGGGCGGACGGTCGTGAGGCGCGTTTGATCACGCGTCGCTTCGTTGCAGGCCTGGTGGCGGCGCTCGTCGCGGCAGCGGTGATCCTCCTTCTGCCGCTCTTCCTCAGCGACACGCACGAGTACCGGTTCGCCTTCGTGGCGACGTTCTTCATCGCTGCGCTCGGGCTGCAGATCCTCACCGGCTACGCGGGGCTGATCTCGCTCGGCCAAAGCGGCTTCATGCTGATCGGCGCGTACACCACGACCATCCTGAGCGTCGATCACGGCTGGCACGAACTGGCGACGATTCCGCTTGCCGGTTTGCTCGCGGGCATCGCCGGGTTCCTCTTCGGTTTCCCCGCGCTCCGCCTGCGCGGCGCGTACCTCGCGCTCGCGACGTTCGCGATCCCGATCGCCGTGATCGCGCTCGCGAAGAAGTACTCCGACTTCACCGGCGGCGGCGGCGGGAAGAACCTGACTCGCGTCCTGACCGGCCACGAGGCGTACGTGTTGACGTGGCCGATCGCAGGCGTGATGTTCGTGCTCGCGTGGCTTTTGCTCCTCGGCAAGCTCGGGCGCTCGTTCCGAACGATCCGAGAGTCGGAGATCGCCGCCGTCTCGTCCGGCGTCAACCTCACGGTGACGAAGACGCTCGCATTCGGGATCTCGGCGTTTTTCGCCGGCGTCGGGGGCTCGCTCTACGCGATCGTCATCGGCTTCGTGAACCCGGACACGTTCTCGATCAACCTTTCGCTCCTGCTCCTCATCGGCGTCGTGGTCGGCGGGCTCGGGTCTCTGGTCGGCGTCGTCTTCGGAGCCTTGTTCATCGAGTACGTGCCCCTTTACGCGCCGGACATCCTGAGCTGGGCGGAAAAGCCGTTCGGGTCACCGCTCGATCCGCAGCGCGCCGGCGCAGGTGCGGCCGTGTACGGGTTCAGCCTCCTACTGGTGCTGTTCCTCGCGCCGTACGGGGTCGCTGGACTGCTCAGACGCGCTTACAAATCGCTCGCACCGTCGTCTTATACTCACTGAGGCGCGGAACATCCGCGGAATGTCCCTGCATTAAAGGAGAACCTATGAGGATGAGGTTTGGCCTGCTCGCTGCCATGCTCGTAGCGGCGGCGGTCACGTGCGTCACCGCACTTGCAGGCGCACAGGCGGCGCCGGGGGTCACCAAGACGAAGTTCGTGATCGGCGGCACCTTTCCGCTGAGCGGCCCGGCCGCGTACTACGCGCCGATCCCCGTTGGAATGAAGGTCTACTTCACGTA
>Ga0126308_10001055_pt1 | contig 10477 bp, 9 predicted proteins | sample Plot55_FD_92533 | JGI IMG/M metagenome (GOLD analysis project Ga0126308, IMG submission 92533) | Serpentine soil microbial communities from UC McLaughlin Reserve, CA, USA - Plot55 | ecosystem: Environmental > Terrestrial > Soil > Grasslands | place: USA: UC McLaughlin Reserve, Lake County...
CCGGTTCGAGCGCGTGATGCGCGGCCGCATCGCCACCGACGCCGACACCTCGGCCGGCACCGCGGCGGCTGACGTCGACGGGGACGGCGACCTGGACCTGTTCGCGGCGGCCTGGGGGAGCAATGACCAGGACAACGCCTTCTACCGCAACGTCGCCGGCTCGGCGCGCGGGCGCTCCCTGGTGCTGCGCGCCGAGGGGCGTCGGTCGAACCGGATGGCGCTGGGCCTAACGGCGCGGGCGAAGGCGACCATTGGTGGCCGCTCGGTGTGGATCACGCGCTGGCTGCTCCCCTCCACCGGCTACGGCAGCCAGAACGACCTGGCGCTCCACTTCGGGCTGGGCGACGCGCGCCGCGTCGACTCGCTGGTGCTGCGCTGGCCGTCCGGGCTCCTGGAAACGTTCACCGGCGTGGAGACGAACCGCGCCTACCGGGCGGTGGAGGGGGCGGGACTGACGCCCATCAGGTAGGCGCCGCAACTGCATCCTCTCCCGACCGTCATCCCGACACCCGACACGACCACATGCCGCCGTACACCATTCGCGTGAACAACCGCCCCCGGCCGGTCGACGTGGCCGCCGACACGCCACTCCTCTGGGTGCTGCGCGACGCGCTCGGCCTAACGGGCACCAAGTTCGGCTGTGGCGTTGGCGCGTGCGGCGCCTGCACGGTGCACGTGGGCGGCGAGCCCACGCGCTCCTGCCTGCTGCCCGTGTCGGCGATCGGGGCGCGCCCCGTGACGACGATCGAGGGGCTGTCGGCGGACCCTTCGACAGGCTCAGGGCAGGCTGGGACGCACCCGGTGCAGCGGGCGTGGGTGGCGGAGGACGTGGCCCAGTGCGGCTACTGCCAGGCCGGGCAGCTGATGAGCGCCGCCGCGCTGCTGCGGAAGACGCCGCACCCCACGGACGAGCAGATCGACACGGCGATGGGCGCGAATCTCTGCCGCTGCGGGACGTACCAGCGCGTCCGCCGGGCGATCCACCGGGCGGCGGGGGAGGGGCGGTGAGCGCCCCGGGGCGGCGGGAGTTCCTGAAGGCCGGCGCCGCGGCCGCGGGCGGGCTGCTGCTCGCCGTCTGCCTGCCGTCGCGCCTCCGCGGCGAGCTCGCCGGCGCCGCCGCGGCGCCGCCGGCCGACGCGTTCGCGAACGCGTTCCTCCGGATCGGCACGGACGGCAGTATCACCATCACGGTGCCGCGCCCGGAGATCGGGCAGGGTGTGCGCACCGCGCTGCCGATGCTGGTGGCGGAAGAGCTGGAGGCGGACTGGACCCGGGTGCGGGTCGAGCAGGCGGACCTCGACCCCGAGCGGTTCGGGCGCGACACGCAGTTCTCGGGCGGCAGCAACAGCGTCCGCGGCTCCTGGCTGCCGATGCGCCGCGCCGGCGCGGCGGCGCGAGAGATGCTCGCGCGCGCGGCGGCCGAGCGCTGGGGCGTGGACGCCGGGAGCTGCCGCGCGGTGCGGGGCACGGTGCAGCACGCGGCGAGCGGGCGGCGCGCGTCCTACGGCGAGCTGGCGGCCGCGGCGGCGCGGCTCCCGGTGCCGGCGGAGCCGCGGCTCAAGGACCCGTCGACCTTCACCGTCATCGGGCGGCGCACGCGGCTGCTCGACGCGCCGGCGATCGTGCGCGGCGCGGCGCGCTACGGGCTGGACACGCGCGTCCCGGGGATGCTCTACGCGGTGGTGGAGCGCGCCCCGGTCTTCGGCGCGCGGGTGGAGCGCGTGGACGGCGCGGCGGCGCTGGCGGTGCCCGGGGTGCGCGGCGTGCACGTGATCGACGCCGACGCGATCCCGGACTTCGGCGAGAACAACCCGCGGCCGGTGAACGGCGTGGCGGTCGTCGCCGACAGCACGTGGGCGGCGATGACAGGGCGGCGCGCGCTCCAGGTGCGATGGAGCGGCGGGACCGCTGGCGAGAGCAGCGAGCGGCTGCGTGCGCTCTGCGCCGAGGCGGCGCGCCGCGGCACGGGCGGCGTCGCGCGCAGCGACGGCGACGTGGAGCGCGCGCTGGCGTCCGCGGCGCACACGCTGGAGGCCGTCTACGAGGTGCCGTTCCTCTCGCACGCGCAGATGGAGCCGATGAACTGCACCGCGCGCGCGTCCGCCGGCCGCTGCGAGGTCTGGGCGCCGACGCAGAACCCGGAGGAGGCGGCGGTGGCGGTGGGGCGCACGCTCGGGATCGCGCCGTCGGCGGTGACGATGCACATCGTGCGTGCCGGGGGCGGCTTCGGGCGCCGCTACTACTCCGACTTCGTGGCCGAGGCGGCGCTGGTGTCGAAGATGGCGGGGGCGCCGGTGCAGGTGGTGTGGACGCGCGAGGACGACCTGCGCCACGGCTTCTACCGCCCGGCCGGCTACCACGTGCTGCGCGGCGGCGTCGACTCGTCAGGCATGCCGGTGGCGTGGTCGCACCACCTCGTCAACGCCACCCGCGGCGACTACCTGCGCTGGGGGCCCGGCGAGCCGGGCGACGGCGAGCTGCGGCGCGACACCTTCCCCGGCGGCTTCATCCCGAACTACCGGCTGTCGCACACGCCGGTGCAGTCCGCGGTCCCGCGCGGGCAGTGGCGCGCGGTCGCCGACTCGGCGCTCGGCTTCGTGGACAACGGCTTCCTGGACGAGCTGGCGCGGCTGGGCGGGCGCGACCCGCTGGAGCTGCGCCTGGCGATGCTCGGGCCGACCCGCGACGTCCCGTACTACTCGGGGCGGTACAACACCGGTCGGCTGCGGCGCGTGCTCGAGCTGGCGGCGGAGCGCGCGGGGTGGGGGCGCGCCCTGCCGGCGGGGCGCGGGCTGGGGATCGCCGCCTGCTACGCGAACAGCGCGTACTGCGCGCACGTGGCCGAGGTGAGCGTGGAGCGCGCGACCGGCGCCGTGCGCGTCCACCGCGTGGTCTCGGCGATCGACTGCGGCACCGCGGTGAACCCGCTCGGCGTCGAGGCGCAGGTGGAGGGGTCGGTGGCGCAGGGCGTCTCGACGGTGCTGCACGAGGCGATCACGGCCGCCGACGGCCGGGTGGTGCAGGGGAACTTCCACGAGTACCGCCTGCTCCGCATCGGCGAGATGCCGTCGGTCGAGGTGCACATCGTGCCCAGCAGCGGCCCCCCGCTCGGCGTCGGCGAGGGCGCGCTGCCGCCCGCGGCGCCGGCGGTGGTGAACGCCATCCACGCGGCGACGGGCCGGCGCGTGCGGCGGCTGCCGCTGGGGACGGGGGTATTGCGGGGGTAGAAGTCCGGGACTCGGCCATCGGGACTCGGCACTCGGGACTCGGCCGGCCGAGAGCTGGGGTGGGCCCTTGATTCATCAAGGGCCCACCGGTGCCCCAGGATACCCCGTGCCGAGCGCCGAGTCCCGATGCCCGCCAGACAACAAAAACGCCGCCGGTCACCGCCGCGCGTTCGTGGCGCGGTGGGACCGGCGGCGTTCCCGTCGCCGCCTGACGGCGAGTCGACGGCGGTGCTGCGGCCCGGCGGTCAGTTGCGCGGGTCGGCGGCCTCGCGCAGTGCGCCGAGCAGAAGGTCCGGGCTGATCGCCTTGTGCTCGGCGGTTTCGGCGAGCGTCTCCTCGCCGCCGGCGCAGTTGTCGATGCCGAACCGGATGAACACCCGCGCCGTCTGCGGATGCCGGAGCAGCACATCGTTCACCGTGTAGCCAGGCTCGATGCGGCTGCTCCGATAGGTGCGCTGATTGATCACGACTCCCCCTGTGTAGACGGTCTTCTCTCGTAGTGTACAGCGGGCCGTGCGCGAAGGCTAGCGGGATTTCTCCGATATTTTCGTCAGCATAACGCCTGACAAGCGAACGGCAGAATGGAAACGTTTTCAGGTACGCGGCCGTACCGAACCGGATGAGTGCCGGAGTGCTGCGCATCACAATATCCGCCTTCCGCCCGCCAGTAACGTGGCGGGCGGAGCATGAACGGGGGGTATATTCGGCAGGCTCGGCGCCGGCCGGGGCCGCCGGCCGCCGGCCGGGGGCCGCTGGCCGGGGCCGCTCCACCCGCGACAGTGACAAGCGGCCTCCGGCGGCGCATGTTCGAGGGGCGCGGCGCGGCCCGGGCGTCGGTAAAGAGCGTACAAGACCCGCCCGGACGGGCCCGGCATATTTCGGGTGGGCGTTCGTTTCGGTGCGGCAGAGGTGCGCGAATGATCCGGCGGGCGGCGGCTGACACGGAGACGACGGTACGCGGGCGGGACGGGCGCCCGCGCGCGCAGGCGCGGGAGCACTCGCGCGTGTGGCGCGTCCCGGCGCTCGACGGGATGGAGCTGTTCGAGGCGACGTACACCGCGCACCGCTTCGAGCGCCACGCCCACGACACGGCGGCGATCGGGGTGGTGGACTCCGGGGTCGGCGAGTTCTGGTGCCGGGGGGAGTCGCACCTGGTGCCGACGGACAGCCTGATCCTGATCGCGCCCGGCGACATGCACACCGGCGGCGTGCACCTTCCGGCGGACTCGCCGCTCGTGTACCGGATGTTCTACCCGAGCGAGGCGCTGGTGGCGTCGCTGATCGGCCACGACGCGCGCGAACTGCACTTCCGCCTGGCGGCGCCGCGCGACCCGGTGCTGGCCGCGAGTCTGCGCCGGCTCCACGCGCTGCTGCGCCTCTCCCCCGACGACGGCGCGTGCGGCCCGTCGTTCGGGGTGCTCGAAGGGGAGTCGCTGCTCTCCGACACGCTGCTCGCGCTGCTGCGCCGCCACGGCACGCGGCGGGCGGGGGCGGCGCGGGGTGTGGGGCGCGAACCGGCCGCGGTGGCGGTGGCGCGCGAGTACCTGCACACGCACGTGGCCGAGAACGTCTCGCTGCGCACGCTGGCGTTGCTCGCCGGCGACCTGAACCCGTCGTACTTCAACCGCGCCTTCCGCGCGGCGGTCGGCCTGCCGCCGCACGCCTACCAGGTGCACCTGCGCGTCCTCCGCGCCAAGGAGCTGCTCGCCGCCGGCCACAGCATCTCCGACGTGGCGTGGTCCACCGGCTTCGCCGACCAGAGCCATCTGACGCGGCACTTCAAGCGCCAGGTCGGCGTGACGCCGGCGCGGTACAGGGGGCAGGTGCTGGAATAAAACAGCTGCGACCTGCGAGCTGCGAACTACACCTGCGAGCTGCGACCTGCGACCTGCGACCTAGCTGCCTCGGGACGCCGGGGCCTCCCGAGGCAGCTAGGTCGCAGGTCGCAGGTCGCAGGTCGCAGGTGTATTGTAGTCCGCAGCACGCAGCCGAATCCTCCACTCGACTCAAATGACCGCATCCCGCGAAGCACGGACGTCGTCGTCGTACGCCGCAGAGCCTGCCGACCGTCAGGCGCCGCTGGAGATGCCGGCGGAGGAGTTCCGTGCCGTCGCGCACGCGCTGGTGGACCGGATTGCCGACTTCCTGGGCGGGCTGCGCGAGCGGCCGGTGATGCCGCCCGGGGCCGACGCCGGCGCGTTCCGGGCGCTGATCGAGCGCACGGCGGGGACGGGGCTCCCGGAGCGCGGGGGGGAGGCGTCGCGGCTCGTGGACGAGGCGGCGTCGATTGTGCTCGAGCACTCGACGCTGATCGCCCACCCGCGCTTCTTCGGCTACATCGTCGGCTCGCCGTCGCCGATCGGCGTGCTCGGCGACCTGCTCGCGGCGGCGGCGAACCAGAACGTCGGCGGGTGGACGCTCTCGCCGATGGCGACCGAGATCGAGCGGCAGACGGTGCGGTGGCTCGCCGAGCTGGTGGGGCTCCCCGCGGGCGCGGGCGGGATCCTGGTGAGCGGCGGCAACATGGCGAACATCGTCTGCACGGTCGCCGCGCGCGCGGCCAAGGCGGGGTGGGACGTGCGCGAGCGCGGCATGGCGGCGGAGGGGGCGGCGCGCCTGACGATGTACGCCTCGGCGGAGACGCACACCTGGGTGCAGAAGGCCGCCGACCTGTGCGGCCTGGGCACCGAAGCGATCCGCTGGATCCCGACCGACGACGCCCTGCGCATGCGCGTGGATCTGCTGCGCGAGCGCGTGGCCGACGACCTGGCGGCGGGGCGGCGGCCGTTCATGGTGGTGGCGACCGCGGGCTCGGTGAGCACCGGCGCCATTGATCCGGTGTCGGAGATCGCCGACCTGTGCGAGGCGCACGACCTCTGGCTGCACGTGGACGGCGCGTACGGCGCGCCCGCCGCGGCGCTCCCGGACGCGCCGGCGGACCTCAAGGCCATCGCCCGCGCCGACTCGATCGCGATCGACCCGCACAAGTGGCTGTACGTGCCGGTGGAAGCGGGGTGCGCGCTGGTGCGCGACCCGGAGGCGCTGCGCCGCGCCTTCAGCTACACGCCGCCCTACTACCACTTCGCCGAGGTGGACGCCGAGCCGCGGGTGAACTTCTACGAGTTCGGCCCCCAGAACTCGCGCGCGTTCCGGGCGCTCAAGGTGTGGCTCACGCTCCGCCAGGCGGGGCGCGAGGGGATCACGCGGATGGTCGCCGACGACATCGCGCTCGGCGAGCGGATGCACGAGGCGGCCGGCCGCTTCCCCGAGCTGGAGCGCGGCGCGCACGGGCTCAGCATCGCGACGATGCGCTACGTGCCGCCGGAGCTCGCCGGGCGCGCGGACGCGGCGGAGTACCTGGACGCGCTGAACCAGGCGGTGCTGGAGCGGATCCAGGCGGAGGGGGAGTGCTTCCTCTCGAACGCGGTGCTCGGCGGGCGGTTCTTCCTCCGCGGGTGCATCGTGAACTTCCGCACGACGGCGAAGGACGTGGACGCGGTGCCGGAGATCGTGGTGCGCGTCGCGCGGGAGGTGGACGCGGAGATGCGGCCGGCGGGGCTGAAGGGCTGAACGGTCCCCTACGGCTTCCCCAGCATCTCGGCCGGCACCCTGGCCCCGAACGGCGTGCTCCGCGCGAGCTGCGAGAAGTAGGCGTGGACCGCCCGCGCCGCCGGGCCTAACGCGGCTTCGGGGTCGTCGGCGCCGTAGCTGACCATCGCCGCCACCGCGTAGGGCCGTCCGGGGAGGTCGACCAGCGCCCAGGCGGTGGCGACGCCCTCGACGTCGCCGGGCTTCCAGGCCACGCGCAGCGCCGCGGGGAGGGCGTCGCGGAAGGGCTTGGGCGCCGGCTTCGGCAGCTCGAGCAGGCGGCGCAGCTCGGCGCAGCCGGCGGCGCTCACCGGGAGCTGGCAGCGGGCGACGCGGGCCATGATGTCGGCCGCTTCGGCCGGCGTGCTCAGATTCTCCTGGCCGCGCGCGCTCTCGGCGGGGCGGATCATCTTGCGCTGGAGCCGCGTGTGCGCGGCGCCGAGGGCGGCGACGGTCGCGTTCACCCGCTCCATCCCCACGCGGTCGATGAGGACGTTCGTCGCCGTGTTGTCGGAGAGCACGACCATCAGCGTCGCCAGGTCGCGCAGCGCGAGCGACGACGCGCCGTCGGCGAAGAAGCGGAGCACGCCGTCGCCACCCACCTGGTCGGCCGCGCGCAGCGTCACGCGCTCGTCGAGCCGGAGCTGCCCGGCCTCGCTCTGGCGAAGCAGCTCGAGCAGGATCGGCACCTTGATCGCGCTCCCCTGCGGGAACTGGAGCGTGTCGTTGACGCCGAAGCGCTCGCCGGTGACGAGGTCCACCGCCGCGACGCCGAGCACGCCGGACGTCTGCCGCGCCAGCGCCGCCAGCTCGTCGCGGAAGCGTCCGGCGAGCGCGGCACGCTGGGCGGGCTGCGCGGCGAGCGGCGCTGCGGCGAGCGCGGCGGCGCAGGCGAGGCGAAGGATACGCATGGCGCCGAAGGTGGAGCCGCGGCGGCGGGGTGTCCAGGCGGCGCGAGGCAGTGGGTCAGTTCGAGGCGGCGGCAACGGCATTTTGACAGGATGCACAGGATGGTGCACAGGATGCGGGCCCCGGGAGGCTTCGAATCCCGGGGCCCGCATCCTGTGCACCATCCTGTGCATCCTGTCGCTGTTCATCCTGTCAAAATGCCGCTGCCGTCGCTGTTGCCTCGAACTGACCCACTACCCGGCGCGAAGTTCGTCTGCCGCGCGCGGCCGGCCGATGGTATGATTCGCTCTCACTGAGCATCGAAATCAGCCACATGGCATCAGACGACAATTCGCCGGCGCCTCCGGTTCGCGCGCCGGCTGTGTATTTCGCCGGCGCGATGCGCGCGTCGGGCGAGCCTCCAACCGTCTTCCGCCTCCCCGTCCCGCCCAAGCTCGACGAGGTGCGGGCGGCGGCGTGGGCGATCGAGCGGCGGGCGAAGCGCGCGTACTTCGCGGCGCTCGACGCGATGCGCACCGGGCAGGTGGACCCCGAGCAGGCGGCGAAGCTCGACCGGCTGCTGGCCGAGGCGACGACGCCGGCGGCGCAGGCGGTGCTGGGGCACCTGAAGCGCGTCATGGACGCGGCGGTGCGCGAGGGGCAGACCGAGCCGCTGCTGCCGCCGCCGCCGGTGGCGTTCGACTCCATCGTGGCGACGTCGACCGACGCGTCGGTGGCGGCGGAGGCGGACCCGACGGGGCGGCTGGCGTGGCCGCTGGAGTGGCTGCGGACGCGCGGGTACGTGGCGGGGGGGAAGAGCCTGGAGTACCGGTGGGAGGCGCCGGCGGCGGCGCCGCCGCCCTCCCCGGCCGGGGCGGACGCGCCCGCGGCGAGTCGTTAGGTAGCGGCCGCGCCGACCCGGCGGACTGGGGGCGCCGTTCCGGAGCGCGCATGTACGACGCCTGCCTCTTCTGCTCGGCCCCGCTCGCGGCCAACGACGAGATCGCCCATCAGCCGGTCGGTCGGCGGCTCGCCTTCGACTCGCACCGGGGCCGGCTGTGGGTCGTCTGCCCCCGCTGCGGGCGGTGGAACCTCATGCCGCTGGAGGAGCGGTGGGAGGCCGTCGAGGAGTGCGAGGAGAAATTCCGGTCGTCGGCCGAACGCTACACGAAGGACGGCGTGGGCGTCGCCCGGCTCGGCGGCGTCGAGCTGATCAGGATCGGTGAGGCGTTCGGCCGGCGCGAGCTGGCCGCCTGGCGCTACGCCGATCGCTACACCAGCCGCTTCTGGCGCGCGAAGGCACTGATCGCCACCATGGCGACGACGGTGATCGGCGCCGGGGGAGCGACGCTCGCGCTCGGGTTCGGGCTCACGCCGGCGTTCGCGGCGTCCGTGGCCGTGTTCGTGGGCTGGGAGCGGATTCTCATCTACGCGCGCCGCGGGGGGATCGTCGCGCGACTTCCCGACCCGGACGGCACGCTCGTCGCCATCAAGCGCGGCGAGCTGGAGGACGACCTCGTGCGGCTCGGCCGCGTCGCGCCGGCCGAGGGCGGGCCGACGCAGTTCTACCTGCGACTCCGCGACGGACCACGCCTGGGGCTCGGCGACAACGCGGCGGTCTTCCACGCGCTGGGGCGGATCAGCGCCGACGCGGCCGTCCTCGGCGCCGTGCCGTCGCTCGTCGAGAAGGCGCTGGCGGAAGTCGCCGGCGCCGCGGGCCTCGAGGCATACCTGGCCCGCGCCATCTTTCTTTTCGGGCGCCACGGCGAGGTGCCGCTGAACGACCTGCCCGCCGAGGTCCAGCTCGCGATCGACATGCTGCTCAACGACGAGAGCGAGCGGCGGTACCTGGAGGGCGAGCTCGCCGACCTGCGCCGCGCCTGGCAGGAGGCCGAGGCGATCGCGGCGATCGCCGACGACCTGCTGCTCCCGGCGCGCGTCTCGGCCTTCCTGGACCGGCACCGCGGGGGCACACGAGGGATCCCGTAGCCCCGGCGCCCATCTACGTCATCCCTCCGCTGGAGCTACGTAGTACGTAGCATCGAACGGGGGCCGCCGCGCGCGCATCGTGTCCGGTATGAGCTACCGGAGCGAGAACATGGGGCGCGGGAGCGCGCTGGCGGCGGTGCCGGTGGCCGTCGCGTGCGAGGACGGTCGCGGCGCACTGGCGCCCGGCTTGCTGCGCCGCGCCGAGTACGTGGCCTCGCGCGCCGCGGCGCGGCGGGCGCGGGCGCAGATCGTCGGCGACGGACCCGCGGCCGACGTCGTCCTTTCGCTCACCCACAGCCAGGGCCGCGGCGCCGCAGTCGCGCTGCCGGCCGTGCTCGGTGTGCGGGCCGGGATCGACCTCGAGCGCGAGGGCGGCCTTCGTGCCGAGCTCGCGCGCTACTTCCTCACCGACGCCGAACGCCGGCACGTGGCCGAGCACGCGCGCGGGCTGACCGAGCTCTGGACGCTGAAGGAAGCCGCGTGGAAGGCGCTGCGGCTGGACGACAGCGTCCACTTCACCGCGCTCGAGCTCCGCTTCGACGACGCTGGCGAGGTCGACGGGCTCGCGTTGCACGGCGTGACGATGCCGGCGCGCGCGACGCTCTCGCGCCCGTGGCCGGGCTTCGTGCTGGCGGTCGTGCTGGTCGGAGCGCCCGCATGAGCGCCGCGACTGCCACGTCAGGCACGCCCTGCACGCCCTGCATCGCGGGGATCGGCTACGCGTTTCCGGGAGCCTCGCGCACGCTGCGCGAGCTGCACGCGCGCGGCGAGCTGGAGAGCGACCC
>Ga0126308_10001056_pt1 | contig 10466 bp, 9 predicted proteins | sample Plot55_FD_92533 | JGI IMG/M metagenome (GOLD analysis project Ga0126308, IMG submission 92533) | Serpentine soil microbial communities from UC McLaughlin Reserve, CA, USA - Plot55 | ecosystem: Environmental > Terrestrial > Soil > Grasslands | place: USA: UC McLaughlin Reserve, Lake County...
CTTGAAGATCGTACGCAGGCCCATCGTCTCGTAAACGAGGGTCTGCGTCACGTTCGCCCCACTCTCGATGGTCTTGTGCGGATATATTTTTACATCCGCAGAGACGGTTGCCCTCTCGCCCACGAGGACGTCATCGCCCAAGGCGCTGCGCTCGAGGAGTCTGGCGCGCGCCTGGATGTACGAGGAGCGTCCCACTAAAGTGTCCACGAGTTCAGCCCCCTCGCCGACGTAGGTACCTTCGGCGACCACACTTCGCTCCACCGAAGCGCCCGAGGCTATAACGACATTGTCGGCGATCACGGAGTACGGGCTTAACTTCGCGCCGTTGTCAACGCGGACGTTCTCCCCGATCACAACCGGGCCCTCGAGCTCCTCATCGTCCACCTGCGCCCGCCGCCCTACGTACACGTTCTCCCTGAGCCTGGTCCCCGGTGGCCTCACCCCCCTCAACTTACCGTCGAGGACATCGCGCTGGGCCTTCATGTACTGCTCTAAAGTACCTATGTCCTCCCAGTAACCCTCCGCAACGTAGCCGTAAAGGGGCCGCTTTGCCTCGAGGAGTTTTGGGAAGAGATCCTTGGAAAAATCGTAATCGCCCTCGGAAGGTATCTCCTCGAGAACGGAGGGCTCCAACACGTAGATGCCGGTGTTTACCGTATCCGAAAAAACCTGCCCCCAAGCAGGCTTCTCTAAAAAACGGGAGATCCGACCGCCCTCCTCGGTAATAACGATCCCGAAGTCTAAAGGATCCTCGACGCTCTTTAGAACCATTGTCGCCTCGGCGCCCTTCTCTTCGTGGAAGTCAACAACCCTAGTAAGGTCAACGTCAGTCAAAGCGTCGCCGCTGATCACTAGCACGCGCTCGCTTATTAAGTGCTCCTCGGCGAGCTTGACGGATCCCGCGGTGCCCGCCGGGGCATCTTCTATAGAGTAGCGGATGTGAACGCCCCACTCGGAGCCATCGCCGAAGTAGTCCTGTATCTCCTCGGGCATGAACTGTAGCGTCACGACCACTTCGGTAAAGCCGTGCTCTTTAAGCAGCCGCACGATGTGCTCCATGCACGGGACGTTGACGATTGGGATCATGGGCTTTGGCTGGTTACTGGTAAGCGGTCTGAGGCGTGTGCCGTGGCCACCGGCCATGATTACTGCCTTCATCGTCGATTTGCACCGGTGGCGGCGTTCCCGCCACCGAAGCGCCTCTTTATCGCGCCGACGTAGAGGGCTCCTGCAACGAGTGAGAGCCCGAAACCTGCGTAGAACATGATCTCTCCTATAACCCCCGGACTATAGATAACTACTGCGAGAGAGGCCATAAGGACGGCCGTCGCGGCTTTGCCCGCCTTGTTCACCCTTATCTTACCCCCAAAGACGAAGCTTCCCAACAGGGCTAGTATGTCGCGCCCAACGAGCATCGCCACGACGAAGGACGGCAAAAAGCCTCGGATCGCTAGGACCACAGCAACACTCGAGAGCAACAACCGGTCCGCCACGGGGTCCAAGATCATCCCTAGGTAAGACGAACCAGCTCCCCCCTGCCAACGTGCGATCTTGCCGTCCAAAAAATCTGTCGTCGCCGCTAAGAGAAACAGCACCACTGCCAGTGCGTCTTCTCTCGCGAGCAATAAGACTAGAACTATCGGTATAGCTAAAAGCCTCGAGAGAGTCAATATATTCGCGATCGTCAGTATACGAGCCCTAAGGCAGCCTTCGCGAAAGCGACTTCTATCGAGGTGGTCTTCGGCCTCCTTCACCGGCTGCTCCTCAAACGCAGGCGAACACTCACCCCGTACAGACCGTAACGCTCACGTAGAGCGTTCTCTATATAGCGCAGGTACCCCTCTGGGACGTCCTTCGGACGGTTAGCGAAGAGGGTGAAGCGAGGTGGAGCCGTACCGGTCTGGGTGGAGAAACGTATCTTGACCCCCTTGGGGGGCGCGCTTCTGTCGACCAAAGCGTTTACGAATTCTGCGATCTCGTGCGTAGACACCCTCAGATTGTACGCCGCGTACAACCGGGCAGCGAGCGGCATCACCTTCTCCAGGCCTGCCCCAGTAAGCGCAGAGATAGGGATGACCGGGGGTTTCAGATCCGTCATGCGGACACTTATGATCTCCTCGATCTCACGCAGCCTCTCGGCCGGGACGAGGTCGCACTTGTTGGTCAAAACCCCGCACGCCCGCCCGGCCTCCTCGACCCTTCTGGCGAGCCTCAAGTCCTCCCCCACGAGCCCCTCCACCGCGTCCACGAGCAAGAGCGAGACGTCTGACCGGCGTACGGCCTCTTCCGTGCGGAGCGCCGAGTAGTACGCAACCCCTTGCGCCTTCCGCGCACTCCGGTTCATCCCGGCCGTGTCCAAAAGTAGAAAACGCTCTACGGGGTAAACCTCCTCTTCCCGAGATACCTCGATCTCGTGCGCCACCGCGTCGGTGGTGGTGCCTGCCACCTCGGAAACGACAGCCCGCTCGGAGCCCAATAGGTGGTTTAAGAGCGTGCTCTTCCCTACGTTCGGCCGTCCCACGATGGCTACCCGGGGCAAATCCGCCTCTTCAGCGAGGGCCTCCTCCGGCAAGAGCGAGACTATTACGTCCAGAAGGTCCCCTACACCCAGCCCGTGGTTGGCGCTTATGGCGTGAGGCTCACCCTCTCCTAGGGCGTAGAAGGGATAACGTCCCGAGTCGTCAGCGGGGTTGTCGAGCTTGTTCACGGCGAGCACCACGCTCTTTTTAGACGCACGCAGCTCCTTCGCGATGACCGCGTCAGCCTCGGTCACCCCGAGCCTAGCGTCCACAAGGTGCAGGATCATGTCCGCCTCCTCGACTGCAACCTGCGCCTGCAAAGTTACGAGCGCCTCGAGGCCCGCGCGCGCGCGCGGCTGCATACCCCCGGCATCCACTAAAAGAAACTCCCGCCCCGCCCACTCGGCCCGATTATAAGAGCGGTCTCGTGTAGTCCCCGGCTCGTCGGCGACCACGGCCTGCCGGCGCCCCAAAACCCTGTTTAAGAAAGTGCTCTTGCCTACGTTAGGAGCCCCCACTATCGCAACCACTGGCAAAGAGCTCAGGATAACGTTCCCCCGTGTTCCTCGCTCTCTAGACCATAGATCGTACGCAATAACTCTCCCGCGAACTCCTCGTAATCCCGTCCCCTTTTTATCTTCGTATTATTGAAAGTTACCGGGTCGCCGAGGTAGACGCGCAGCTTCCCGCCCCGCAGACGCTTCAGGGGACCTGGCACGCTGTCCACGAAGACCGGGAGTATGGGGGTGCCACTACGGGCGGCGAGCATAGCTACACCGCTTTTAGGGGTGTCTTCGGGGTCGTATCCTTTGCGGCGCTCGCCCTCGGGGAAGATACCCAAAGCCCAGCCTGCCCTCAGGAGGTTCAGGGCGGTGCGAAGCGCGCCGCGTCCGCTCTCACGGTCCACGGGGAAGGCGCCAATAAAGAAGAAAAATCTTCTAAACGGAAAGACAAAGAGTTCTTTTTTCGCCATCCACTGGATTCTACGGGGCACGGCCATTGAGACAAAGACTGGGTCCGCGTACCGGCGGTGGTTGGCAGCCACAATCAGGGGGCCTTCCGTGGGCGCCTTCTCGGCGTCTACGACCGTAAACCCGAACAATAGTCGACCGATGGCTACCATCGTCCAGCGGAACAACCGGTACCGGAGCGACATGCCCCGCGCTACACCCCTCTGAAGCCTAGCGGCCTCCATCCTTCAGGCGCCCCTCGGCGTTCTTGGGGGGGCGGCGCTTTGCGCCTCTTTAGCGAGCTCGACGACGCGCGAGACTACGCCTTCCAGGCTGAGGCTCGTGGTGTCGAGGACCACGGCGCCGGAGGCGGGTTTTAAGGGGGAGGCCTCGCGCTCGGAGTCGCGTTTGTCGCGCTTTTGTATGGCCTCAAGGATGTGTTCGAGTTCTCCTTCACGCCCGGTTTGGAGGGCGCGGCGGCGGGCCCTCTCTTCGGGAGAGGCCGAAAGAAAGACCTTTAGCTCCGCTTTGGGCAGCACGACCGTCCCAATGTCCCTCCCTTCGACGACTGCGCCGCCGGAGGTCTGCGCTTCTCTAGCCGCCGCCCGCTGCCTCTCGACGAGGACTTCTCTTAGCTCTGGATGCGCGGAGACTTTCGAGGCGGCAGCGGAGACCTCGGGGGCACGTAGTGCATCCTCGGGGATCAGCTCCCCGTCGTAAGATACGCCGTTTGCCGCGAGGTTCACGCCCTCGCCAAGGAAAGCGAGGGCGGCACCATCACCGAGGTCCGTACCTTCTCGGAGCGCCACGAGCGCAACGGCCCGATAGGTTGCACCTGTATTCAGGTTCACGAGCCCCAAGCGCTCGGCAACAGCCCGGGCGACCGAGCTCTTACCGCTCCCAGCAGGACCGTCTATGGTTACCAAAAGTCCACCCATCCGACCTGAAAGTATAGCCGATGACCCACCCTATCAGGACCATCCGCCTCAAGCGTTACCAGGAGTCACCTCTACCGTCCTATGTTTCGGGATCCCAGCAAAGGCTCGCAATCTATAATCCTCTCCAAGCCCACTATCGGCTAGTACCAAGCCTACTTGTGAACCTCTCGGTTTCCGCGGGTGTCAGCTTAGGATGAAGCTCGTCGTACCGCTTTCGCATCACAGGCGACCGTGGTGGCCTCGGGCGACGGATCGCACGCGACCACTACCTCCTCGGCCCGGGGCAAGCTAATCTCGTGCCCCCGGTGAACTCTGCTAGGCTACTGCGTCAGATATAAATATTTCCAGGTTGGGTTTGGTACGGTAAACCTGCTCGGCTCGGATAATCATGCCCATAGATCCCGTCGGTTCAACCTCATCCGTCTAATGCAGAGCCTCAAGCCGCTCGAAGTAATCGGGGAGCGTCTTGGTTACACAAGATGGGTTTTGTATCCGGATCCCCGGCACGACGAGCCCCAACAAGGAGAAGGCCATCGCCATTCGATGGTCGTCGTAGGTGTGTACCATGCCTGGCCTGACCGGTCCGGGTGTTACCGTGAGGCCGTCTTGGTGCTCCTCGACCCGGACTCCGAGCCGGGTGAGCTCTTTAGCCACGGCAGCTACGCGGTCGGTCTCCTGGGCACGGGTGTGAGCCACGTTATTTATGACTGTCGGCGAAGAGGCGAAGGGTGCTATCGCTGCGAGCGTGATCATAGTGTCCGAGATGTCGTTCATGTCCCACACAATCCCCCGCAACCCCTTACGCGGTCCGCGGACCTCGACGTGGTCCGGCCCGATCTCCACCTCACACCCCATCTCCTCAAGCACCTCCACGAACGCCAGATCCCCCTGCACAGAAGAGGCCCCAAGCCCATCCACCTTTACCCGGCCACCCGTTACGGCTGCAGCCGCCAAAAAGTACGACGCCCCGGACGCGTCAGGCTCCACAAGATACTCCTCGCGGGCCTCGTAGTAACCTGGCGACACGACAAACCTCTCGCACCGCTCTTCGACCTCCGCACCAAATTTCCGCATCACGCCGAGCGTCATGCCAACGTAAGGTCGGGAAACGAGCCCTCCCTCGACCTCCAAAGCAACCACATCTCGAGCATAGGGAGCGGCCATTAACAGACCGCTCAAAAACTGGCTGCTCTTCGTCCCCCGCACCCCGACAGCTCCCCCCTTTATCCCCCCACCCCTCACCTCGATCGGAAACTTCCCCTCTTCCATAGCGTACCCGACCCCAACCCCCAATCCTCGCAAAGCCTCCACAAGATCCCCTACTGGCCTCGCCCGCATCCGAGCCGTCCCGTCTACTCTATATACCCCCTCCCCTAACGCCAGCACCGGCGGCAAAAATCTCGCCACCGTCCCCGCATTCCCCACGAACACCCGTGCTTCGCTTTTTGGTATTATACCTCTTTGTCCTATTACGGTGATGATATTGGCTTCGCGATCTACGTTTATAGCGAAGCCAAGTTGGGCGAGGGAGGCCATAAGCCAGTAGGGGTCATCGGCGAAGAGGGGGTTCTCGATCCTGGAGGTTCCATCGGCTAGGGCGGCGACGATGAGTGCTCGATTAGTGATGCTTTTGGAGCCTGGCACGCGGACGGTGGCGTCCACGGGACGCTCTAAAGGCGTAATCTCTATCTCTTTCGGGAACACTCCGCGAACGTCCTCTATTGTGAAGTCTGTCCCCGGAGTGCCGACCATAGGCCTCAACACGTGACCTCACGCAATCCCTGTAGCTCCTCCTCGGTCAGAAGTCGGTAGCGGCCCAGAGGCAAATTGCCAAGTCGCACAGGGCCGACGCGCACACGCTTCATGGAGATTAGAGACAACCCCGCCACGAGGCAAGCACGTCGTATTATACGATTACGGCCCTCGTGTATGGTGAGGTTGAGAATCGTTTTGTTCCCCTTGCGTCGCTGTCCAGTTAGCTTCGGGGGAAGCATTTTACCGTCCTCGAGTTCGGGGCCTCTTTCGAGGACCGCGAGGCGTTTTTCGAGCTCACCTTTGGGAAGTGTTCTAAGAGTCAGTTCGTACTCCTTCTCGACCTCGGAGGAGGGGTGGGCGATGCGGTAAGCTAAAGAGCCGTCGTTGGTAAGGAGCAGGAGACCGGTGGTGTCGGCATCGAGGCGGCCTACGGGGACGAGACCAGGGATCTTCTCGGGCATGAGCTCGGCTACCGTCGAGCGGTTTCGTTCGTCTTTCAGGGTGGTCAGGTAGCGGGCGGGCTTGTTCAGAGCGAGGTAGGTATGCTCCGTGGGGCGCTCGACAGGTTTGTCGTCGAGTAGAACGCGGTCTATGGATGTTACGCTTTCGCCCAAGAGCGCGGTCCGATTGTTGACCCTTACCCTTCCCGCAGTGATCAAGGCCTCCGCCTTGCGGCGAGAAGACGCCGCTCCGCTCCGGGCAAGAAAGGCTTGCAAACGCACCCTTACTCCTCTTCCCCGCCACTCTTCTTCTGGGCCTGGCCGCCGACGCGCTCGCGAACGCGAGCGATCTCTTCGTGATCGACCAGAGTATCGAGGGCAGGGAAGTCGTCGCGACTCTTTGCGCCGGCGGCGAGGAGAAGATCTTCGGTGATGTCGAGGAAGGCCGGCGCTCCGGGACTCGACAGGTCGCGGCCGGCCTCGGCGAGTAGGTTGCGGTCGAGGAGGTTGCGGACCACGGCGTCGGAGTTAACGCCGCGTGCGGTGTTGATGGCGGTCCGGGTCAAAGGCCCCAGGTAGAGTACACAGGCCAAAACCTCATGGGCGGCGCCTGAGAGCGGGGCCGGACGGGCCTCCTTACGAAACCGATCGAGGACGCCTGCGCAAAGGGGATTCGTCGCGAGCTGGAAGCCTCCGGCCACCTCTCGAAACACGATACCGGAAGATTCAGGGGAGTAGCGCTCCTTGAGCCCCCCGATCGCAACCCTTATATCAGCTTCAGGGAGCGCAGTAGCCGAGATCAGGGCGGAGAGGGGTACGGGTCGGGGGCTCACCAGGAGAATGGCTTCGACTTGAGCAGCCGCGCTAGGCGATACCGCACGTTCGTGAGTGCTTTGGCCCTCTGAGACGTTCATGTCGCCGGCACGAGGCTCAGGGGGCCAAAAGGTTCTGCTTGGGAAAGGTTAACGTAGCCCTCGGAGGCTAAAGAAAGAGTGGCAGCAAAGGCCACGGCGGAGCGAAGGCGGTCCATGTCGCGGATCAGGTCCTCGAAAGAGAGGGCTCCGTGGACAAGGGAGGCCCGGATCAAAGCCGTAAGCTCCTGAATGGTGACCGTGATCGGACCTAGATGTCTCACCTCAGGCTCGGCCGTCCTGGAGAAGGCCCGCCGAATTGCCGCCGCGAGCCGGTCCGTATTCAGGCAGAGACGTGCCGGACGGGGGATCAGGTCATGGCCGGACGGGTGGAAGCCGGCGTTCCTCTTGAAGTGCTCCCCCAAGGCTTCGGCACCACGGCGTATCTTAAGGTAGTTTACGAGGCGTTCTTCGAGATCCTGCGGGGAGAGGAGCTCCTCGCCGTCCTCGTCCTCTTCAAGCTCAGGTGTAGGAGCCAGAGCGCGACCCTTCATAAGGACGAGGGAGGTCGCAGAATCTACGAAGTCGGTGTCACGCTCTAAGGCCTTGGGTTCCTCCCGAAGTGCCCCTTCTGCCCCTACTCCTGGGTGGCTCGCGTTTTGGTACAGGCTCACCAACTCGCGCAAAGGGACCTCAAAAATTTCCAACTCGTCCTTGACGATCAACGCCAAAAGCCCTTCGTACGGGCCAGAATACACGTCGAGCTCGACCGTGAAGGCCGAGAGAGAGCGCCCCTGGGACTCGGTGCTCACCACGCCTCTGTATGGAGGGTAGTCTCTGCAAGCGCGACAGCTACTGCGGTGTGGTAGTGCATAGGGTTATCTATATCGCCGTTCCCTCATGCTAGAGAAGCTTACCCTGAAGCGGTCCCCTAATCCAGAGCGCGCATCGTTTTACCGGGAGCGACAAGGCATCCACAAAGCATGACTTGCACGGAGAAAGGATTCCAAAGCGTCTTCGAGGCTCATTGCCCCAACAGAGATAGTAGCACCGGCGGTAGGCGCCCACGAGGGGCCGAAGCTTACGGAGAGGCCAGCGTCCCACAGCTGCCGCGCCAGCTCCTGCACGAGCGCGGCAGGTGCCACTAACGGGTCAGCGAGCCTGACGGTTCGCGATTCGAGCACGGCCTCGGTGCAGGCGGCGTGGGTTGTGACGGAGCGTAGAGCTGCGTCTAAACCGGCTGTTAGCTGCTCAGCGTAGAGGGCGCGTATCTCGCAGGAGATGCGGCGCGTGGCCAACGTGACATCTTCGGTTTCTACGAGGGAGAAGAACCTAACGCCGGGGATAGGGTCGTCGAGGATGGGCCCGCTCGGTACCCCGTCGTCCGGGTGCCAGTAGAGGGTAGCTTCAAACGAGATTGCCCCGGCGTTTCTTGTGAAGATCCTGCCCGCCGGCTCCTCGTAGAGCAGCGCCAGGACATAGTGTTTGCTCGCCGAAGTCGGTGACGCGCTCAACCCTTTCAGCGTGCAGCCTTCTCTTTAGAGCCCTCGGTAGAGCTTTCGGTCCGCACAACTCCCGCTCGTCGGTTCTCGCGGCAGGCTTCGACGAAGCCCCTGAAGAGAGGGTGGGGCTTCAACGGTCGGCTCTTAAACTCCGGGTGGAACTGACTACCGATAAAAAACGGATGGTCTCTGACCTCAGCGATCTCAACGAGCCGTCCATCGGGAGAGGTACCCGAAAAAATCATCCCGGATTGCGCAAGAGCGTCTCGGTAGCCATTGTTGACCTCATAGCGGTGACGGTGTCGTTCGTAAACGAGTTCCTCGCCATAGACCTCGCTCGCCAAAGTTCCTGACTCGATTTTGCAGGGGTAGCGCCCCAACCTCATCGTCCCACCCATCTCGACCCCCACCTGATCGGGCATGATATCTATAACCGTGTGATCGCTCTCGGGGTCGAATTCGGCCGAGTTGGCCTTCTCCAAGCCCACCACGTGCCGCGCGAACTCGATCACCGCTATCTGCATCCCCAGACAGAGCCCAAGATATGGCATACCTGACTCCCTCGCGTACCGGGCCGCCTCTATCTTCCCCTCTGTGCCACGATCCCCGAATCCTGGCAAGACCAGAATGCCGTCCGCCCCTGCAAGGCGCTCCTTGGCTGCGACCGAGTCGGTCAGGTCCTCAGCGTCTACCCGGTCGATCTCGACCTTGACCCCGCGCGATGCGCCCGCGTGTCCTAGCGCCTCCACGACTGAAAGGTAGGCGTCCTGAAGCTTCACGTACTTGCCGACGATGGCAACCCTAACGGGTTTCGTAGCCGAGAGCATCCGGTCCACCAGATCCCGCCAGCCCCCGAGCTTCGGAGGCAGCGCAGGCAGCCCTAGCTTCTCCAAAACCAGCTCATCAAAGCGCCCTTCGTGAAGGGAAAGGGGGATCGAATATAGAGTCGGGGCGTTCTCGGCCGGGATCACCGAGTCAAGCTCCGTGTCGGAGAAGAGTGAGATCTTCCTCCGGACGTCCTCATCTATCGGCCTGTCGGCCCTGCACAGAAGAACGTCCGGCGTGATGCCGATCTCGCGCAGGCGCTGGACCGAGTGCTGGGTGGGCTTGCTCTTTAGCTCTCCGGCGGCCTCGATGAACGGCACGTATGAGACGTGTACATACAGGACGTTCTTGCGCCCGACATCGTTTCTGAACTGCCTTATAGCTTCTAAAAAAGGTAGGCTCTCGATATCGCCGACGGTGCCCCCGATCTCGGTGATAACAATGTCCTTATCGCGCCCTAAGCGGCCGATTCTGGCCTTTATCTCGTTTGTAATATGGGGAATGACCTGCACGGTAGCCCCTAGATAGTCCCCCCGCCGTTCGCGCTGTATGACCTCCCAGTAGACGCTGCCAGTGGTTACGTTGGAGAGCTTTCCGAGGTTCTCGTCCAGAAATCTCTCGTAGTGCCCAAGGTCCAGGTCAGTCTCGGCGCCATCCTCGGTAACGAAAACCTCGCCGTGCTGGTA
>Ga0126308_10001058_pt1 | contig 10459 bp, 4 predicted proteins | sample Plot55_FD_92533 | JGI IMG/M metagenome (GOLD analysis project Ga0126308, IMG submission 92533) | Serpentine soil microbial communities from UC McLaughlin Reserve, CA, USA - Plot55 | ecosystem: Environmental > Terrestrial > Soil > Grasslands | place: USA: UC McLaughlin Reserve, Lake County...
GAAGGCCAGGAAGTACACGAGCCCGAGGAAGATCGGCTGCGTCACCTTGGCGATCGCCGCGGCCATCTTCATCCACGCGCGGTTGACCGGCGCCATCGCCGCGGGGGCGACGAGCCCGCCGAGGATCAGCACCGCGCCGAGCGAGGCGAGGACGGTCGAGACCGTGTGCTTGTTGCGCCAGTAGGCGATCCCCGCCAGGACGAGGAAGGCCGCGCCGACCTGGAGTCCGAACTTACGTCCTTCGGCGCGCGCGTCTGTGCTCAGTCGAGCTGGAATTCCTGCTTCCAATTCTTGGTCTCCTTCCACTCGGGTTGAGCCGTCTTGTCCATGACGAACGGCCAGAGGACGAGGGTGTCGATGTGGGTGCGCATGAAGCACTGGTACGCGTCCGCCGGAGTGCAGACGATCGGCTCGCCGCGGACGTTGAACGACGTGTTCACGATCACGCCGCAGCCCGTGAGCCCCTCGAACCGCCGGATCAGCTCGTGGTAGTTCGGGTTCGTCTCCTTGCTCACCGTCTGGACGCGCGCCGAGTAGTCGATGTGCGTGATCGCCGGGATGTCTGAGCGCACGACGTTGAGCTGGTCGATCCCCCACAGCTTCTGCTGGTCGCTCGTCATCGCGATCTGGCGCTCCTTCTTCACCGGCGCCACGAGCAGCATGTACGGCGAGTCGCCGTCGAGCTCGAAGTAGTCCGCGACGCGCTCGCGTAGCACGCTCGGCGCGAACGGCCGGAAGCTCTCGCGAAACTTGATCTTCAGGTTCATCTGCGCCTGCATCTTCGGGCTGCGCGCGTCGCCCAGGATGCTGCGGCAGCCGAGGGAGCGGGGGCCGAACTCCATGCGCCCCTGCATCCAGCCGATGACCTTCTCGGACGCCATGTCCATCGCCACGCGGTCGAGCAGCGCGTCGCGGTCCATGCGCTGGTAGACGGCGCCGACACTCTTCAGGTACGCCTCGATCTCCTCGGGCGAGTACTCGGGGCCGAGGTAGGCGCCCTGCATCATGTCCTTGCCGGGCGTGACCTTGCGCGGCTGCTCGCAGTGGCGGTACCAGGCGAGCTGGGCGCAGCCGAGCGAGCCGCCGGCGTCGCCCGACGCGGGCTGGATCCAGATGTTCTTGAACGGGCCCTCGCGGAGCAGGCGCCCGTTGCCGACGCAGTTGAGCGCGACGCCGCCGGCGAGGCAGAGGTTCTCCGACCCCGTCATCCGGTGCGCCGTCCGCGCCATGCGAAGCATGATCTCCTCGCAGACGACCTGGATCGAGCGCGCGAGGTCCATCTCGCGCTGCGTCAGCTTCGACTCGGGCTCGCGGGGCGGGCCGTCGAACAGCTCGTTGAATGCCTCGTTGGTCATTCTGAGACCGCTGAGGTAGCCGAAGTACTTCTGGTTCAGCGTGAACGAGCCGTCCTCGCGCAGGTCCATCAGGTGCTTGTAGATCCGGTCCACGTACTTCGGCTCGCCGTACGGGGCGAGCCCCATCACCTTGTACTCGCCGGAGTTGACCTTGAAGCCGGTGTAGTAGGTGAACGCGGAGTAGAGCAGGCCGAGGGAGTCCGGCCAGTGCAGCTCGCTCAGGATCTCGAGGTCGTTCCCCTTCCCGTGGCCGATCGACGCCGTGGCCCACTCGCCGACGCCGTCCATGGTCAGGATCGCCGCCTCTTCGAACGGCGACGGGAAGAACGCGCTCGCCGCGTGCGACTCGTGGTGCTCGGCGTACAGCATCTCGCCCGAATAGTCGAGCGGCGCGCGGAGCTGGTCCTCCATGTAGAGCTTTTCCTTCAGCCAGGCCGGCGCGGCCTTCAGGAAGGAGCCGAAGCCCTTCGGCGCGACGCCCAGGTAGGTCTCGAGGATGCGCTCGAACTTGAGGAGCGGCTTGTCGTAGAAGACGACGAACTCGAGGTCGTCCGCCGTGATGCCAGCCTGCTTGAGGCAGAACTCGACGGCGCGGGCGGGGAAGCCTTCGTCCGCCTTCTTGCGCGTGAAGCGCTCCTCGGAGGCGGCGGCGACGATCACGCCATCGCGGAGGAGGGTCGCGGCGCTATCGTGGAAGAACGCCGAGATGCCGAGGATGTAGCGAGGCTTGGCGGGAGCGGCCACCTTCGGCGGCGCGTACGAGCCGAAGGAGGGGGACTGCTGTAGAGATGCCGACATAAGCTCACGGGTGGAGACGGACCTCCCCGAGGCAATCGACAGACCACCTGAGGCAACAGGTGCGTCATCGGCGCATCACCCCACTCAAGCCCGCGAATCGGGGCATAACCCCCGAATTTTCCCACTCTTCAGCCGCCGAAATCGACCCTTGCGCCGGTGCGCTGATGCGCTCGCACGACAGGGTGCGGCAATGGTGCGGCGGACACGCTACAGGGGTGAGGCGGCGGTGCCGCCCAGCAGTCCCTGCCCTCACACCACCAGGACGAACACGTCGTACAGCGCGTGCGTCCAGGCGGTGATCCCGAAGCCGCGCAGGAGATAGAGCGCGCTGAAGAACACGCCGCCGACCGCGCGGTAGACGAAGGAGTCGATGCGGAACGGGTCGCCGTAGGCGCCGATGTAGTGGAACGCCGAGAAGATCACCGCCGCCACGAGCGTCGCGGCCACGCCGGCGGCGACCGGGCGCCAGCCGAGGAGAGTCCGGGCGCCCCAGGCCAGCCCCGAAACGAGGACGACTCTGAACAGCAGCTCCTCGTACAGTCCGGCGCCGAGGGAGAGCATGAGCTTCGTCACCGGCCCCTGCGACGCGATGCCCTGGACTCCGGCCGCGAAGGGCGCGAGCCCCAGGAGCTGAGCGGTCACCAGTCCGACGACCGTCCCGAACGCGAGCGCGAGCACGAGGGACTCCGCGAACATCCCGGCGAAGACCCGCCCGCGCAGCGCGCCGCCCCCGCCGCCCCCGCCGACTCGCTGGAGCCGCAGGTCCCGGCCGATCAGCCAGATGCTGCCGCCGATCACCACCAGCCCGAAGAGCGCCGACCCGTAGCGTCCGCCGACCGCGTAGAACGCGCTGGAGATGATGACGTCGGCGCCGTTGCGCATCCCGGCGCCGTGCGAATCGGAGAGGAGCGCCGCCAGCCCCTCGTAGAGCAGGAGCAGCGGCAGGGCGAAGAGCAGGCTGTATCGGTGCGCGCGGGCTACCTGCCAGTACGACGCAGGCTGCGGCGCGATCCGGGAGAGCACGGTGCTGCTGGGCATGTCGGGAACGGCCAGTGGTTCGCGAGTCGCACGGCGGAGGAGCGGCCGGCGGCACGGGATGCGGCGCACCCACGTTAAACTTACGCGCCGCGCCGCGTCAGGTTGCGAGTCGCCGTGTGCATCTGCTTCTACACCGCTGCCCCCATCCGTGTCCAGCCAGTCTCGCTCCCTCCCCCGCCCCACCCTGTCCGACATGCGGGCGATGATCGGCCTCGCGCTGCCCGTGGTGGTGGTGCAGGTCGGCTGGATGGCGATGGGCGTGGTCGACACGATGATGGTCGGCCACCTCTCCGCCACCGCGCTCGCCTCGGTCGCGCTGGGGAACCTGTACTACTTCGGCGTCACGATCTTCGGGATGGGAGTGCTGATGGCGCTCGACCCGATCGTCGCGCAGGCGGTGGGAGCGGGCGACGGCGTGGGCGTCTCGCGCGGCGTGCAGCGTGGGCTCGTGCTGTCGCTCCTGCTGACCGTCTTGTCGGTGCTGCTCCTGCTTCCGGCCAGCACGGTCCTGATGATGCTGCGCCAGCCGCCCGAGGTGCTCCCGGACGCGGCCGGCTACGTGGACGCGACGATCGCCGGCGTGTTCCCCCTGTTCGCGTTCACCGTGCTCCGGCAGAGCCTCCAGGCGATGAGCCGCGTGGCCCCGATCGTGGTCGCGGTGATCGCGGCGAACCTGGCGAACGGCGCGCTGAACTGGGTGTTCATCTACGGCCATCTCGGCAGCCCGGCGATGGGCGCCGTGGGCGCGGGCGTGGCGACGAGCATCAGCCGGTGGCTGCTCGCGTTCCTCCTGCTCGGCTTCGCGTGGCGCGACCTGCGACCGGTCCTGCGTCCCTGGCGGCGCGACGCCTTCGCGATCGGGCCGCTCGGTCGGATGCTGGCGATCGGTCTGCCGATCGGCGCGCAGTTCGTGCTCGAGGCGAGCGCGTTCAACGTCATCGGCCTGATGATGGGCTGGCTCGGGACGGCGGCGATGGGCGGCCACCAGGTCGCGATCAACCTCGCCTCGCTCACCTTCATGGTGCCGCTCGGCGTCTCCAGCGCCGCCGCGGTGCTGGTGGGTCAGGCGGTCGGGCGCGGCGACGCGCCGGCGGCGCGGCGGCTGGCGACGGCGGCGCTCGCCTGCGGGGTCGGCTTCATGTCGCTCACCGCGATCGCCTTCCTCACGGCGCACGGGCCGCTGGCGCGGGTGTACAGCGCGGACCCGCAGGTGCTGGCGGTCGCGGCGGCGCTGATCCCGGTGGCCGGGGTGTTCCAGATCTTCGACGGCACGCAGGTGGTCGCGATCGGCGTCCTGCGCGGCGCCGGCGACACGCGCACGCCGATGGTGGTGGCGATGCTCGGCTACTGGCTGCTCGGCATGCCGACGAGCCTCTACCTGGGCTTCCGCGCCGGTGCCGGCGCGGCGGGGCTCTGGTGGGGGCTCGTCGTGGGGCTGGCCGTGGTGGCGATCGTGCTGCTCACCCGCGTCAGGCTGCGGCTGGGAGGGGAGCTGCGGCGCGTGGTGGTCGACCGGGGCATCCACTCGGCGGCGTGAGCGGTCGCCGTTCAGGCTGGCGCCGCCGCAGGTCGCGCTAGCGCGACCTGGCGGACAGCTCCGCCAGCGTCGCATAACGAGCCGAGAGCAGCGCGTACCCCAGCGCCCCCACCTGCCGGGAGTGCCGCTCCACCGTCTCCCACACGCCGGCGTACCCGGCGTCGGCGAGCGGCGTCGCGCACTCGGCCACCAGCCACGCGGCGCTGTACGGCTCGTGGCGCTCGGCCTCGGCCAGCGCGTCGGTGAAGCGGCGCACGGCGCCGCCGACGTCGCCCGACGCCAGGGCGGTGAGGACGCCGAGCGCGCCCACCTGCTCCTTGCCCTGGAACCACCAGTCGGCGCGGGTCTCGATCAGCGCGTTCACGTCGCGGAGGGCGCGCTTCGCCTGGTCGCAGCGGCCGAGGGCGAGCGCCGCCAGCCCGGCGCCGGCGCGGGCGCCGATCTCGATGTCCATCTGGCCCACGTCGCGGGCGAGCGCGGCGCACGACTCCAGGCGCTCGAGCGCGGCCTCGGTCTCGCCGTGCTCGCGCATCAGGTGCGCCGTGTTGTACATCGCCACCAGCCGGTGCAGGTTGTTGCGCACCGTCGTGAAGAGGCGCAGCGCGCTCTCGAACCGCTCGCGCGCCTGCTCGTAGCGGCCGGCGCGCATGTAGCGCACGCCGAGGTTCACCGAGGCCAGGCCGGCGAGGTCGGGCGCGTGCGCGTTGCGCCCGAGGTCGTACGCCACCTGGTACGCGGCCTCGGCCAGCACGTCCTCGCCGGCGCGGGTGTAGGCGACGCCGAGCGTGATGTGGCAGCGCACCTGCCCGACCTTGTCGCCCAGCCGCGTGCAGATCTCGAGCGCCTCCCGGGCCGGCCCCACGGCGTCGAGCGGCCGCGTCTCGTAGAGCACGCTCGCCAGGCGCGCCAGCGCGTCGGCGAGGAGATGCTCGTCGCCCATCTCCTGCGCCATCCGCACGCCCTCGCGCGCCAGCGCCTCGGCGGCGGTCAGGTTGGCGAGGCGCCCGTGGGCGCGCGAGATCATCGTCAGCAGCGCGACGCGCTCGCCCTGGAGCCCGGCCGCCTCCGCCTCGGCCAGCAGCGGCATGCACTCGTCGAGCGTCTGCCGCGGCGACGCGCCGAGCAGGCCGCGGACGCGCGCGCGCATGCGGCGCACCGGCAGCACCTCGGCCGCCGGGGCGTGCGCGGCCGCGAGGGCGTCGAGCACCTCGCCGCAGAGCGCCTCGGCGTCGGCGTAGCGGCCGGCGGCCTCCGCCACGTCGGCCATGCGCAGGCGGATCTCGGTCGCCTCGCGCGGGCCCGGCGCGTGGCCGAGCGCCATCGCGTAGAGCGCGGAGGCCTCGTCGTGCGCGTGCACCGCGGCCGCCTGCGCGCCGGCGCGCAGCGCGTAGTCGTACGCCTTCGGCGCGTTGCCGCCGGCGTCGTAGTGGGCCGCGATCTCCGCGACCGCCGACGGGCGCCGCTCCTCGAGCGCCTTCGCGACGCGCTCGTGCGCGCGGCGCAGCCGGCGCGCGTTCGCCGAGCGGCGGATCACCTCGACGAGCAGCGTGTGCGTGAACGCGTACTGGTCGGCGCCGGTGTCGCCCGTGCGCTCCAGCACCGCCGCCGAAACGCCGGCGTCGATCGCGTCGAGCAGCTCCGCCTCGGTCCCCGCGCCGGCGGCGAGCGCGAGGTCGATGTCGAAGGTGCGCCCGATGACGGCCGCGGTCATGAGCACGCCACGCGCGTCGTCGGACAGGCGCTCCAGGCGACGGGTGAGCAGGTCGCTGACCGCGACCGGGAGGCGCTGCTCCGGGACCGGCCTCCACTCCCAGCGCTCGCCGGTGTGGTACACCACGCCCTCGTCCACCAGCGTGCGGAGGAGCTGCGCGGCGAAGAGCGGGTTCCCCTCGGTGTGGCGGTAGAGGAAGCTGCGGAAGCCGCCGTCGACCTCCTGGTGCTGGAAGGTCGCCTCGACCCACTGGGACAGCTCGTCCTCGGTGAGGCGGGCGAGCTGGAGCTCGTGGAATCGCTCGTCGCGCGACAGCCGCTGGCGGCGCTGCTGCACGTCGCCGCGCGCGTCCTCGGCGCGAATCGTCAGGCAGACGAGCACGCGGTCGCGCTCGAGCTGCGCCACCAGGTGCTCCAGGGTGTCCCACGACGCCGAGTCGCCCCACTGCATGTCGTCCAGCACGAGGATCAGCGGGCGCTCGACGGCCGCGAGCCGGATGTACTCGCTGATCTCGTCGAGCAGCGCGTACTTGCTGCCGGCCGGCCGGTCCTCGGCGGCGAGCGTCGGGACCGGCGCGGCGGCCTTGAGCGCGGGCGCCAGTCGCGGCAGCTCGTGCCAGGGGCGGTCGGGCGCGATCCCGGCGCGGCGGATGGCCTCGATGACGTCCGCCCACGGCCCGTAGGGCGGCTTGACGTCCGCCTCCAGCGCGCGCCCCAGCACCAGCGTCGCGCCTCGGGCGCGCGCCTCGGGCCAGAGCTCGCGGAGCAGCGTGGACTTGCCGACGCCCGCCTCGCCGGAGATGGCCACCACGCGCGGCGCGCCGCCGGCGCTCTCGTCGAGCAGCTTGACGAGGCGGCGCAGCTCGGGGATGCGGCCGACGAAGCGCTCCAGGTGCAGCTTCGGCTCCGGGACCTCGACCTGCTTGCCGGCCACCGCCACCGCGTTGCGGCCGCGCCGCTTCGCCTGGTAGAGCGCGCGGTCGGCGGCGGCGAAGAGGCCGTCGAAGTCGCTCGAGTGCTCGGGGGCGCCGGCGACGCCGATCGAGAGTGAGACCCGGATGTCGGGGCCGCCGTCGCGGGCCGGGCAGCAGGACGCCTCCACGGCGAGCCGCAGCCGCTCCGCCACCTCTCTCGCCTGCGCGGGCGCGGCGCCCGGCAGGAGGGCGACGAACTCGTCGCCGGCGTAGCGGCCGACGACGCCGTCCGCGCCCACGCCCTCGCGCAGCGCCTGGGCGACCAGGCGGAGCACGTCGTCGCCCTGGAGGTGGCCGAAGGTGTCGTTGACCTGCTTGAAGCGGTCGACGTCGATCACCAGCAGCGACACCGGCGGGCCGTCGGCGCCGCGGTCGGCCAGCGTGCGCGTGGCGAGGTCCACGAACGCGCGGCGTATCGCCACGCCCGTCAGGTCGTCGATCTCCAGCGCCTTCGCGCGCCACGCCACCTCCGACGCCACGCCCACCAGGCCGGCCGAGGGCGCGCCGGCGCCGGCCGCGGCCTCGATCGTCACGTCCAGCGCCGCGCCGACGGCCGCCGCCTCGTCCTGCGCGTTAGGCGGGATCGGGAACGGCGCCAGGTCGGGGGGGGCGGCGGACGCCTCGGGCGCCGCCGCGCCCTGCGCCGCCGCGGCGCGCTGCTGCTGGATGGCGGACTGCACCGCCGACGAGGGCCCCGGCGGCCCCTCGGCCATGATCTCCTCGAACAGCGCGAACAGCGCGGGGTCGAACTGCATCCCGACGTCGGCCCGCATGATCTCCATCGCCTCGGCGTGGCCCAGCGCGCGCTTGTAGCTGCGCACCGAGGTCAGCGCGTCGTACACGTCGGCGACGCAGAGGATGCGCGCGGTGAGCGGGATCGCCTCCCCGGCCAGCCCGTGCGGGTAGCCGCGGCCGTCCCACCGCTCGTGGTGCGACTCCACGATCGGGCGCACGTCCCACGGGAACTCGATGTCGGCCAGCATCTCCACGCCGGCGGCCGGGTGGCGCTTGATCAGCTCCCACTCGTCGGCGGTCAGCTTTCCGGGCTTGTTCAGGACCTCGGGGGGGATGATCAGCTTGCCGACGTCGTGCAGCACCGCGCCGATGCGGAACCAGAACAGCGACTGCGGGTCCATCCCGGTGCGCGCGGCGAGCGCGCACGCCACGTCGGCCACGCGCTCGCAGTGGCCCTGCGTGTAGCGGTCCTTCGACTCGATCGACTCGCCCCAGCGCCTGACGACGTCGATGAACTCCCCCTCCAGCCGCCCCATCCGGCGGTCGACGTCGGCCAGGTCGCGCCGCGCCCGCAGCTGCGAGAACGCGCGGTGCGCGCGGTTCAGGTTCTGGAGCGTGTCGCGGTTGCGCCCCTGGCGGCTGTAGAGGTCCGCCTGCTCCTTCGCCGTCTCCGCCTGGAGCAGCAGGTCCTGCCGCTCCTCGGCGATCGCGCGGGCGCGGATGAAGTGCTGCTCGGCCAGCACGTAGTCGCCGGTGTCGCGGGCGATGATGCCGTAGATCTTGTAGGCCTCGCCGTGCGCGTGCGTGTCGCCGGTCTGCGCCGAGAGCTGCATCGCGCGGTCGCAGCACTGCCGCGCGCGGTCGAACTCGCCCCGCGCCACCCACATCTCCGCCAGGTTCACCTGGTAGAGCACCAGCGCCGTGAGGTCGCCCAGCACGTCGGCGATCTGCACCGCCTCGCCGTACGCGCGCTCGGCCTCCTCCCACCGCTGCATGTCGGTGTAGAGCATGCCGAGGTTGTTCAGCGCGCCGGCGACGTCGCGCGCGAGCCCGAGCGACCGGTAGCCCGCGAGGCTCGCCTCGTAGTGGTGCATTGCACCCTCGAGGTCCCCGCGGATGTTCGAGAGCACACCGAGCCCCTGCGACGTCATCGCGACCAGGCGCGCCTCGCCGGAGCGCAGCGCGCTGGAGCGCGCGCGCAGGTACAGCGCCTCGGCGTCGTCCAGGCGGCCCTGCTGCCAGCGCACGATCGCCTGGAGGTTGATCGCGTGGCCGATGGCCGCCTCGTCCTCGCACGCCTCGGCGATCGCGAGCGCGGCGTCGGAGCAGTCGAGCGTCGCTTCCAGGTTGCCGTCCACCTGGTGCGTGCGCCCGATCCAGCGCAGCAGCGCCGCGGCGAGCGAGGCCTGCTCCGGCTGCCGCAGCCGGTAGAGCGCGCGCTCGTAGAGCTTGCGCGCGTCCTCGCGCCGCCCCTGCCGCTCCGCCTGCTGCCCCTCCTCCACCAGCGCGTCGATCGAGCGCGCTTCCGCGACCTCCCCGGCGGTCACCAGCCGGAGATACGGAGGAACGGCGCCCGGCTGACGGTCCTGGGGTTGTTGGGGATGCGGGTCGGTCATGGCGGCTGCGAAGACTGCCTGAAGCGCCAACGAGCCGTGCGACACGTCGGGCGAGAGGCTCGCCGGACGCGCCACCGGGGCGCTCGAACGGGCCTCGTCGCCATCAGCGCATGGCGCGGGCCCGTGGGTTAACGATCCAGCAGCCGGCAACGTAACACCAGAGAGCGGTTGAACTTCGGCCCAAGCGCCCGATTCACGGGCCTGGGGGCGCGACGGGGACGGGAGCGCTGCTGGTCGTCGCGCTCCCGTCCCGCCAGCCGTCGTCTCGCGCAATTCGCAGTGAGCCGTACGCGAAGGGGGCGGCGACCGAGTTGGTCGCCGCCCCCTTCATGTTCGTGCCGGCGATCGGGCGTTACAAGCCCAGACCGTCGCTGTCGGGGCTGCTGAAGCTGGTGCGACTACCGCGACCCGACGAGACTACGTAGCCGGAGAAGTGCGTCACCTGCCAGCGGACACGGTTGTCGCGAACGTCCGCCTGGAGCGGGAGGAACTCGTTCACGAGCACTTCGCTGCCGTCGGCGTTCAGCTGCGAGCGCGAGGCGAAGTAGCCGATCTCCAGCGTGGTGCTGCGGGAGAGCAGGCCGAGCCGGCCGCCCTCGAGCTGCTGGTGCATGACGAGCGGGCGCGCGAACGTGGTGCCGTGCGGGCCGAACTCGTAGGCGAAGGAGCTGCCGGGGATCGCGGTGGCGGTGATCA
>Ga0126308_10001059_pt1 | contig 10457 bp, 7 predicted proteins | sample Plot55_FD_92533 | JGI IMG/M metagenome (GOLD analysis project Ga0126308, IMG submission 92533) | Serpentine soil microbial communities from UC McLaughlin Reserve, CA, USA - Plot55 | ecosystem: Environmental > Terrestrial > Soil > Grasslands | place: USA: UC McLaughlin Reserve, Lake County...
GACTGCCGCGGATCGTGGGTGGCGGCCGACCAGCCGCGCCCAGTGCTCCCAGAAGCCGGTCCGCGGCGTAGTCGGCAGCTTCGGGGTGCGGCGGCCAACCCGTACGAGCAAGGCCGGCACGACCGTGAGCGCGGCGAGCATCACGAGCAGCACGCCTATCGAGGAGGCGACCGCGAGGCCGTCGAGGAAGCTCATGCCGAGCACCACCATCCCGAGCAACGCGACGATCACGGTGGTGCCGGCCAGTAACACCGCACGGCCGGCGGTGCTGAGCGCGAGCACCGTTGCCGGTTCCGCTTCGTCGCCGCTCCGGCGCGCCTCCCGGAACCGCGACACGATCAGCAGCGCGTAGTCGATCCCGACCCCGAGGCCGATCATCGCCGCGAGCTCCTTCGAGTAGCTGGGCATGTCGACGAGGTGGGACGCGAGCCCGATCAGGCCGAAGGCGGTCCCGAGCCCGAGCAGCGCGGTGATGATCGGCAATCCCATCGCGATGACCGAGCCGAAGGCGATCAGCAGAACGACGATCGCGGCAGCCAGGCCGATCGCGCTGGGAAGTCCGAAGGAAGCCGTCTGCGTGAGCTCCATCGCCGGTCCGCCCAGCTCGACCTGAAGGCTGCTGGACGCAACATCGCGAGCGGTCGAGACGACGCGCTGGGCGGCCTGCTTCGAGAGCACGTCGACGTTCCGGTCGAATGTCACGGTCGCGAACGCGGTCCGACCGTCGCGCGAGACCGCCTGCGGGTCGTCATACGGGCTCGTGACGGAGCTGACGTGCGGAAGCCGTGCGACTCGGGCGAGCATCGGCGCGATCCGGGCGCGGAGCCCTGGATCGGTGATGCCCCCCGCGGGGACCCCGAACACGATCTGGTCGACGTCTCCCGCCGCGCGCGGGAAGCTCCGCTCCAGCAGATCCTGCGCCTCTTGGGACTGCGTCCCCGGTAGCGACGAACTGTTGGCCTGTCGGGTGCCGGCCGCTGAGGCTGCCCAGGAGGCGGCGACGAGCAGCACGATCCATATGAGCAGGACCCGGCGGCGATGCGCGACGCACCAGCGGGCGACACGCGCCATCGGCCCCCGGCGTGCAGGTTCGGATTCCATCCCGTGATCCTCAACTCGTATGCGCCTCCTGTCGTCGCCCCGGAGGCTCCAGTGCGCACTACCGCGGGCGGCGTATGGGGCCCCGTGGATTCGGAGTGCTACGTCGGCCGGCGTACGCGAATGAGTCGTCCTGGGACCGACGACGGGGACGCCTCGGCCCTCGACGATGAGTGCCCGTTACCCGGGCTTCAGGACAGTCGATCGATGGAGGGCACGCATGTCTGGTGAGGATGACGTCCACGAGGTGGTCGAGCGCTTGGAGTGGGTCGACGGGCGACGGGCGGACGCGCCTGGAGACCGGTGGCAGGCGACACGGCGCACCGCGCTCGCGGGCGGGGCGGCCGGTCTTGCGGCCATGCTGCTCAACGGCTGCGGAGGGGCCAACTCCGCCTCGGCGGCGTCGGGCTCGTCAGGCAAGGTCTTCGGGTCGCAGAAGCCGTTCAAGTTCACGTTCATCAACCACGTGACCACGAACCCGTTCTTCGTCCCCACGCGCTACGGCGCCCAGGACGCGTGCACGCTGCTCGGCTGCTCCTACCAGTGGACGGGGTCCCAGAGCAGCAACGTCAACGAGATGGTCAACGCCCTCAACAGCGCGATCAGCGCCAAGGTCGACGGCATCGCGGTCTCGCTCGTGGACCCGAATGCGTTCAACGGTCCCGTCCAGCGCGCGCTGGACGCCGGGATCCCGGTCGTCGGCTACAACGCCGACGCGACGGGCAACCCGCGGCTCGCGTACATCGGCCAGGATCTGTCCCTGGCAGGCCAGGAGATGGGCCAGCGGATCGTCAGCCTGGTCGGGAGCGGCAACGTCGCCCTGTTCATCGCCACGCCCGGCGCGCTGAACATCCAGCCGCGCATCGACGGCGCCATCAGCGCCATCAAGTCGTCGGGCGCGAACATCAGCTATCACACGATCGCCACGGGCGCCGCGGTCCCGCAGGAGCTCTCGACGATCGACGCCTACTGGACCGGCCACAAGACCACGAAGGGGCTGTTCGCCGTCGACGCCGGCAGCACCCAGGGCGTCGCCCAGGTGGTCAAGAAGTACGGCCTCGCGCAGCAGGGCGTGAAGGCCGGCGGCTTCGATCTGCTCGGCCCGACCATCGATCTGCTCGCCGCCGGGGAGATCGACTTCACGATCGACCAGCAGCCGTACCTGCAGGGGTTCCTGCCGATCCTGGAGCTCTTCATGTACAAGGCGTCGCAGACGCTGACCGGAACCGCCGAGGTCAACACGGGGCTGAAGTTCCTCACCCAGCAGTCGGTTGGGCCGTACCTGAACACCAAGTCGCGGTACGAGGGCACCAGCACGGCGGCCGGGGTCTCGAAGTAGCCGTGGCCGTCCAGGGCGACAACGCCGCACGGCCGGCCCCTCGCCAGCTGGTGGAGTGGAAGGGGGTGGCGGGGCTGGGCCGCCGCTTCCTGACCCTGCGCGAGGGCAGCGTGATCCTGATCACGATCGTGGTCGCGATCTACTTCGCGCTCGAGACGAACGCGTTCCTCAGCTGGAACAACTTCCAGACGCTGCTGCCCTACTTCGCGCCGTTCGCGATCCTGGCGGCGGGCGAGACGTTCCTCATGATCAACGGGGAGATCGACCTGTCGATCGGCGCGGTCTACCTGTTCTCGCCGTTTCTCTTCCATGAGATCGCCGGTGCGGGCGTGCCGCTAATGCCCGCGCTCGCCCTCGCGCTGCTCGCCTGCATGGTCGTCGGGCTCATCAACGGCCTGTTCACCGCCGTCGTCGGCATCAACTCGTTCATCAGCACGCTGGGCATGCTGCTCGCGCTGGAGGGCTTCACGCTCATCATCTCCAGCGCCCAGCCCGTTGCGACCCCGGGCACGTCGAACGTCGAAGGGCTCTCGACGTTCGCGAGCGTCTTCGGCGGCGGTACGTACTCGGAGCTCATCTGGGCCCTGGCGATCGTGGGCTTGCTGCAGGTCGTGTTGAGCTTCACGCGCTGGGGCCTCTACAGCGTCGCGGTCGGCGGCAATCCTCGCGGGGCGGCGGAGGCCGGTATCCGGGTGAAGCTCGTGATCGTCCGCAACTTCGTCATGTGCTCGCTCTGCGCGGGCCTGGTCGGGGTGCTCGAGGCGGTGCGGACCACCTCCGTGCAGCCCGACCCGTCGGGCGCCAACTCCGTGCTGTTCGACGGCATCGCCGCGGCCGTCATCGGCGGCACGCTGCTGTTGGGCGGCTCGGGCACGGTGATCGGAGGGCTGATCGGCGCGCTGCTCCTGGGCATCCTCAACGACGGGCTGGTCATCAAGGGCGTCAACGCCGACTATCTGAGTTTCTACCTTGGCGCGGCGATCATCGTCGCGATGGCGGCCAACACGTACATCGGCCGCGTCCGGACGGGGGTTCGCCATGCCTGAGGAAGTGTTCCGCGCCGAGAACATCAGCAAGCGCTTTGGTCCGGTGGTCGCGCTCCGCGACGTCAACCTGCGCCTCGAGCAGGGCGAGGTGCTCGGCCTGCTCGGCGACAACGGCGCCGGCAAGTCCACGCTGATGAGGATCATCTGCGGGTTCGACAGGCCGGACGAGGGGCGGATGCTCCTGCGCGGCGAGCCGTACGAGCCGCGCGGCGTCGTGGACGCGCGCGCGCTCGGCGTCGACGCGGTCTACCAGGACCTCGCATTGATCGATCAGCTCACCGTCCACCAGAACATGTTCCTGCATCGCGAGCGGGTCCGCCGACCGCTGCCGGTCCTCGCCAACCGGCGGATGCGGGCCGAGACGAAGGCGGCGCTCGACGAGATCGGGATCCACATCCCCAACATCAACGCGCCGGTCGCTCGGCTCTCCGGCGGCCAGCGCCAGGCGATCGCGGTCGCCCGGACCGTGAAGTCGGAGGCCGACATCATCCTGCTCGACGAGCCACTCGCGGCGATGGGCACGAGAGAGGGCGCCCTGATCCTCGACCTGATCGATCGGCTCAAGTCATCGGGCCGCGTCTCGATCATCCTCGTGCTGCACAACTACGTGCAGGTCTTCCAGGCCTGCGATCGCGTCAACCTGATCCAGGACGGCTCCATCACGCTCGACAAGCCGACGTCGGAGACTTCGGTCGAGGAGCTGACGCAGATCGTCGTCGACCAGTACGCGCAGGCACGCCGGCAGAACGCGGCATGAGCGACGCGTGCGTCATCGGGGTCGACTTCGGGACGCTGTCGGGTCGCGCGGTCGTCGTGCGCGCGGCCGACGGCGCCGAGCTCGGGGAAGCGGCGCACGAGTACGCCGGCGGCGCGATCGAGCGCGAGCTGCCCTCGTCCGGCGAGCGACTGCCGCCGCAGTGGGCGCTGCAGGACCCCGCCGACTGGATCTCGACCCTGCAGCGCGCGGTGCCGGCCTCCGTCCAGGCCGCCGGTGTGACGGCCGCGGACGTGGTCGGCATCGGCATCGACTGCACCGCGTCGACGCCGCTGCCCGCGCTCGCCGACGGCACGCCCCTCTGCCAGGTGCACGGCTGGGAGAGCCGGCCGCACGCGTATCCGAAGCTCTGGAAGCACCACGCCGCCCAGCCGCAGGCCGACCGGATCAACGCCCTGGCCGAGCGGCGCGCGGACTCCTGGCTGCCCCGATACGGCGGCCGCATCTCATCGGAGTGGGAGTTCGCCAAGGCCTTGCAGGTGCTCGACGAGGATCCGCGGGCCTACGAGGCGATGGACCGGTGGATCGAGGCCACGGACTGGATCGTCTGGCAGCTCTGCGGGCGCGAGACGCGCAACGTCTGCACGGCGGGCTACAAGGGCATCCACCAAGACGGCCGACGTCCGTCGCGCGAGTTCCTGGCTGCGCTCGACGAGCGCTTCGCCGGGTTCGTCGCGGACAAGCTCGAGCATCCGCTCTCGGGGCCGGGCGACCGCGCGGGGTCGCTGACCGCGCAGGCGGCGGGATGGACCGGGCTGCCCGCGGGCATCGCCGTCGCCGTGGGCAACGTCGACGCGCATGTGACCGCGCCCGCCGCGCAGGCGATCGCACCCGGCCAGATGCTCGCAGTCATGGGGACGTCGACCTGCCACGTCATGAGCGCGGAGCGCCTCGTCGAGATCCCAGGGATGTGCGGCGTCGTCGACGGCGGGATCACGCCCGGGCTCTGGGGATACGAGGCCGGCCAGAGCGGCGTGGGCGACATATTCGGGTGGTTCGTCGAGCACTTCGCGCGCGACGCCGGCCACGAGTACCTGTCGGCGCTCGCCGCCCGGCAGGACGTCGGCGAGCACGGGCTCGTGGCGCTCGACTGGCACAGCGGCAACCGCTCCGTGCTCGTCGACCACCAGCTCAGCGGGCTGATCGTCGGCTTGACGCTCGACACGCGCGCGGAGGACGTCTACCGCGCTCTGATCGAGGCGACCGCCTTCGGCACCCGCGTGATCCTCGAGGCCTTCGACGACGCCGGCGTGCCGGTCCGGGAGCTGTTCGTGGCGGGCGGGCTGATCCGCAACCCGCTGGTCATGCAGATCTACGCCGACGTGACGCGGCGGCCGCTGCACGTAATCGACTCCGACCAAGGGCCGGCGCTAGGGTCTGCTTTGTACGCCGCCGTCGCCGCCGGCGCGCACGCCGACATCCATGCCGCCTCGCTGGCGATGGGGCGTGCGCGGCGGGACGCCTACCGGCCCTCTACGGCGCGCGCGGACGCCTACGACACCGTTTACGCGCACTACCTGCGGCTGCACGACCACTTCGGGCGCGGCGGCGACGACGTCATGCACGCGCTGCGCGGCGGCCGCGAGCCCCTCGAGCTGGCCGTCCATGGCTGATCCGCTCGCTGCGCTGCGCGAAGAGGTGAGCCGGCTGCACCGCGAGCTCCCACGCAACGGGCTCGTGAGCTGGACGAGCGGCAACCTGTCGGCGCGCGTGCCCGGCGCCGAGCTGATGGTGATCAAGCCCAGCGGTGTCGCCTACGAGGACCTCACGCCGGCCTCAATGGTCGTATGCGACTTCGACGGGACCGTCGTCGAGGGCGAGCTCGCGCCCTCCAGCGACGCCGCCACGCACGGCTACGTGTACCGGCACCTTGCCGTCGGAGGTGTCGCCCATACGCACAGCCCATACGCGACGGCTTGGGCGATCGCAGGGACGTCCGTCCCGTGCGTGATGACGGCGATGGCGGACGAGTTCGGCGGCTCGATTCCGGTCGGCCCGTTCACGCTCATCGGCGACGACACGATCGGGCGAGGCATCGTCCAGACGCTCGACGGCCATCCCTCGCCCGCCGTGCTGATGCGAAGCCATGGCGTGTTCACGGTCGGCGCCGGACCGCGGGACGCCGTCAAGGCGGCGGTCATGTGCGAGGACGCCGCCCGCACGGTCCTGCTCGCGCGCTCACTGGGCGTCATCCAGCCCCTCGATCCGGACGACATCGATGCACTCCATGATCGCTACCAGCACGTCTACGGCCAGCGCTGACGGCCCGACCGCCCGGCGCAAGCCGCGGATCGGCCTGCTCGGCGTCATGCAGTCGCTCTACGACGACATGCTGCCGGGCATCACCGACCGCCAGGCCGCGTACGCGCGCGCGGTCGCCGAGAGCCTGCGCGACGTCGCCGAGGTCGAGCTCACGCCGCCGGTGAAGACGCGAGAGGACGCCGAGCGCGCGCTGCGCGAGCTGCGCGGCCGCGGTGTCGAGGGAGTGCTGGTCGTGATGCTCACGTACGGGCCCGCGATGCACATCGCGCGTGCCCTCGCCGGCGCCGAGGTCCCTGTCTGCGTGGCGAATACGCAACCCGTTCCGGAGGTCACGGCCGGCTGGGATACCGCCGATCTCACCTACAACCAGGGCGTCCACGGCGCGCAGGACACCGCCAACGCGCTCGTGCGCTCGGGGCGCTCGTTCGAGGTGGTGACCGGCGACTGGCGCAGCGATGGGTTCCGCCAAGCCGTCGCCGGCTGGGCGCGCGCGGCAGCGGCGGTCACGCGCTGGCGGAGCCTCCGCGTGGCGGTGTTCGGCCCCCCGATGAACGCCATGGGCGACATCCGCGTCGACGAGCACGCGCTGCTGCGCACGCTCGGACCCCAGGTCGACGCGCTCGGCACCGGCGCGCTGCACCGCGCCGCGGCGAGCGTGCCGGACAGCGACGTGCGGGCCCTGATGAACGCCGAGGACGACCGGTTCGATGTCGATCCACGGCTCTCGGACACCGAACGCACCGAACACGGCCGCATGCAGCTGGGGATCGAGCAGCTCCTCCGCGAGCGCGGATACGGAGCGTATTCCGCGCACTTCGGCGCGATCGCCGAGGACGGCCGCTTCGCGCGGCTGCCGCTGGCCGCCGCGTCGAGCCTGATGGCGCAGGGATTCGGCTACGCCGCGGAGGGCGACGCCATCACGGCGGCGCTGATGGCGGCCGCCCGCACGCTGCTCGGCGACACGCAGTTCACGGAGATGTACGCGATGGACTTCAGACGCGACGCGATCCTCATGAGCCACATGGGCGAGGGCAACTGGGCGCTCGCCCGCGACGACGAGCCGGTGCGGCTGATCAAGCGGCCGCTGGGCATCGGCGGGCTCGACGACCCGCCGACCTTCGTGTTCCGGTACCGCCCGGGCCCGGCGACGCTCGCCGCGCTCGCCGCGCTGGAGGGGGACCGCTTCCGGCTCGTCGTCTCGGAGGGACAGATCCTCGACACCGACGAGCTGCCCGCGCTCGAGGAGCCATACGGGTTCTTCCGCCCCGACTCCGGGGTCAGGGACTGCATGGACGCGTGGCTCCGCCTCGGCGGGCCGCACCACCAGGTACTCAACGCGGGACGGAACGCGCGCGCCTGGCAAGCATTCTGCACCGCGGCCGGCATCGAGATGGCGACCGCCTGATCACCCTCGACGCCACCTACCTCAGGAGACAGATCTCATGGCCAACATCGGCCCCACCGAGCTCATCATCGTCCTCGTCATCGCGCTCCTGGTCCTCGGCCCGAAGCGGCTGCCTGCCGCGGGCCGTTCGCTGGGCCACGGGATCCGCGAGTTCAGGGACTCGATCGCCGGACGCGACCAGTCCGAGAACGCCGCCGTACCCGCCGCCGGCGTGGTCGACGACGTGCCGGCGCAGTCGACCCAGCCGTAGCCCGCAGCACCCACGCGCGACCTGGACGCTCCGCGACCGTTCGAGCGGCGCCCTCCGGGATAGGATCGGCACGGACGGGCCGATCGGCGGCTCGGTGTGACCAGAAGGCTGGCGTTGAGAGCAGGAGTCGTCCTCCGCACGGCGACGGCGAGCATCCTGCTCGCGATCCTCGTCGGGGCCGCCTTCGCCATCCTCCTCCGCCAGATCGACAGTCTCCGCGAGTCCGGGCGAGCCGTGACGCAATCGCGAAGCGAGCTCGCGCTCGCCGACGCGCTCGAGAAGCTCGTCGTCGATCTCGAGACGGGGGTCCGCGGCTTCGTGATCACCAGGCAACAGCGCTTTCTCGAGCCGTGGAGCGCCGCCCGCTCCGCGATACCCGAGCAGACCCGGAGGCTGGCCGCTCTCGTGGACGCTCCGGACGAGCGGCGCCGCGTGCGGAACCTCACGCGCGGCATCGACTCGTACATCGAGGACTACTCGGCGCCGCTGATCGCCGCCGTCCGACGAGACCCGGACGCCGGGCTAAGCGTGACGATCACCGCGGAGGGCAGGCGGCGGGTCGACGCGCTGCGAGCGGGGTTCGCCCGGTTCCGAGCGACTGAGCGGGCACCGCTGACCGCACGCCAGCAGCGCGACGACCGCGATGCCGCTCGGGCGGCGAGGATGGCGGGTATCGCGCTCGGCGTATCCGTCTTCCTGATCCTGCTCTTCGGCGGCTATCTGACGCGGGCGATCGCCGTGCCGTTGCGCGGCGCGGCGGCCATGGCGGGCCGGCTCGCCGGCGGTGATCTCTCCGTGCGGCTGCCCGAGACGGGGATGGGCGAAGTCGGTGGGCTCGAACGATCGTTCAACAGGATGGGAAGCTCCCTGGAGGCGAGTCGCGACGAGCTCCAGCGGCTCGTCGACGAGCAAGCCGCCCTCCGGCGGGTGGCGACGCTGGTCGCGCGCGACGCCCCCTCGAGCGACCTCTCCTACGCCGTCGCCACGGAGGTCGGGACCCTGCTCGGTGCCGATCACGCCGCGTTGTTGCGTTTCGAGGACGACGACACCGTCGAGATCGTCGTGCTGTGGGCGGCCGAAGGCGACCCACCCGAAGTCCCGCGTCGCGGGCCGCTGTCGGGCCTCCCGGCGACGATCGTGCGGACGGGCCGGCCGGCCCGTCAGGACGGCTTGCCCGAGGCGCGTCAGGACGCCCCGCCCGAAGAGGCGGCGAGCATCCGCGCGCTCGGGGTTCGCTCGGTCGTCGGCAGCCCGGTCCTGGTCGCCGGGCGCGTGTGGGCGGCCCTGATGGTCGGCTCGAGCACATCCGAGCCGCTCCCGGCGGACACCGAGTCACGGCTCTCGAGCTTCACCGAGCTCGTCGCGACGAGCATCGCGAATGCCCAGGCCCGGGCGGAGGTACATCGCCTCGCAGGCGAGCAGGCGGCGCTTCGGCGCGTCGCCACGCTGGTGGCCCAGGCGGTGCCGACGTCGCAGCTCTTCGAGGCCGTCACCTGCGAAGTCGGAATGCAATGCGACGCCGACTTCGCACGCATGGAGCGCTTCGAGGCGGATCGCACGGTCACCGGGATCGCCACCTGGACTCGCAGCGGCGAAGCTCGTCTGGCCGTGGACACGCGCTTGGTCCTAGAGGGAACCAGCATCGCCGCGCGGGTGCACGAGACCGGCCGGCCGGCCCGCGTGGACAGCTTCGCCGGCGCCTCGGGGCCGATCGCGCGCGAGGCCCAGGCACTGGGCATCCGCTCCTCCGTCGGCTGCCCGATCATCGTCGCCGGCCGGGCCTGGGGTGTGATCGCCGCCTCCACGACGCGCGACGCGCCGTTCCCGCCGAACACCGAGTCGCGGATCGCGGACTTCACCGAGCTCGTCGCCACGGCGGTCTCGAACGGCGAGGCACGGGCCGCCCTCGTCGCCTCGCGGGCCCGGCTGCTCACCGCCGGCGACGACGCCCGCCGGAAGGTGGTCCGGGACCTGCACGACGGCGCCCAGCAGCGTCTCGTCCAGACGATCATCACGCTGAATCTCGCCCGGCGGGCGCAGGGGAGCGCCGATGGCGAGACGGCCAGGACGCTGGTCGGCGAGGCGCTCGACGCGGCCGAGAACGCCAACGCCGAGTTGCGGGAGCTGGCCCACGGCATGCTTCCGGAGGCCCTCACCCGAGGCGGCCTGGCGGCCGGCGTCGAGACGCTGACGTCGCGGGTACGCGTGGCGGTCAGCGTGGACCTGCCCGAGGAGCGCTTGCCCCCCGAGGTAGAGGCCAGCGCCTACTTCATCGTTGCCGA
>Ga0126308_10001060_pt1 | contig 10457 bp, 8 predicted proteins | sample Plot55_FD_92533 | JGI IMG/M metagenome (GOLD analysis project Ga0126308, IMG submission 92533) | Serpentine soil microbial communities from UC McLaughlin Reserve, CA, USA - Plot55 | ecosystem: Environmental > Terrestrial > Soil > Grasslands | place: USA: UC McLaughlin Reserve, Lake County...
CGGCCCACGCGAAGCCAGGTCGACCGACGCCGACGCCGTAACGGATGGCCTGCCCGTTCCCGAGCACTAAATAGAGCCGACGCTCCCGGGTGGAAATCACGACCGTGCCGGGCGCGTACGGTCCGCCATACCGCACGATCTGGCGCGGCACGGGCGCCGCCCGCGGCTTGTCGGCCGTTTCGCCGTAATATGGACTCTGCGGAGCCCCCAGCGGACCAGATCCGTCGATAGAGTATGGCTGTTGGAACGGGTAAACGGGTGGATCGTCGTTGGCAGAAGCCGAGGTCGCACACAGGACCGAAGCAACGAGAAAGCCGGAGAGCGTGATAACGGTACGCGACATGAGCGGATGAACTCCCTGACTCACTTTACAGCGGCATTGGTAGCGAATTCGCAAATCCAATGCGGATATTTTGATCGACTTTCTTCGCCTGTTCGAGAGTGTTCCAACGTCCTGTATCGAGCCCCGGCTGAAACGTTCAAAAGAGGCGACTATCGGTCCGCTTCTGATGATGTGATTTCTTCCAGTTTCCCGAGAAGCACAATTTTCGGCGGGGTAGCACTTGGGGCTGGTCCGAGTAAAAAGGTGCAAAGACAACAATGGTCAGTACCATCCGTATCCTCTCGATCGACGGCGGTGGAATCCGTGGGATCATCGCCGCCACCGTGCTGCGCGAAATCCTCGGCGGCCGGCGAGCCCAGGATACCTTCCATCTGGTCGCCGGTACGTCGACAGGGGGAATCCTGGCCTGTGGCTTGTGCCGGCCGGATCCGTTGAGCCCGCAGGATCTCATCGATCTCTACGTTGAGCACGGCCGGGAAATCTTCTCGCGGTCGCTCCTGCGCAGTCTCCCCGGCGCCGATCTCGTCGGGGAAAGGTATTCCGCGGCGGCGCTGGAACACCATCTTCGGCAGCAGCTTGGAGACGCGCGCCTGGCGGACGTGCACGGCGTCGACCTCCTCGTGCCCAGCTATGCGATCGAGCTGCCGGCGCCTCGTCCGAACGGCGAGACCCGTGCGCCCCTCTTTTTTCGAAGTTGGCAGGCCGCCGGCGAAGCATTGCCGCAAGGAGCCTCGCCCCCGGAATACGATTTTTTTCTGCGCGACGTCGCGCGCGCGACGTCGGCCGCTCCAACCTATTTCGAGCCCGCAGCGGTCCGGAACGGCGCCGGACAACGGTTCGGGATGATCGACGGCGGCGTGTTCGCGAACAATCCCGTGATGTGCGCACTCGTCGCCGCATGGCGCAGGTATGGACCGGACCATCGCTTCGTCGTCGTTTCTCTCGGGAACGGCTTCCTGCAGAGGCCGATCTCGCTCGCCCAAGCGAGGGGCTGGGGCAAGATCGGTTGGCTGGAGCCGATCCTGTCAGTGTTGATGGACGGCAACACGGATACCGTGACCTTCCAGGCGCAGGAGCTTCTCGGACCTAATCATCACAGATTCGACATCCCGCTCGGAGTGACTCCGAGCGATCGTCACGCCGTCAACGACGACTTCGACGACGCGTCGGCGGGGAACGTCGCGGCCTTGCTCGCCAAGGCCAGCGACCTCGTGGAAACGCAACGAGGGCATATTCGAGAGGTCGCCGAGTTCTTGAAGGCGCCGAGAGACGCCGTCGCGGTCGAAAGCGGGAACGGGCTCGTCTGAAGAGCGCCTGACTTCCCTCAGCTCGTTTCGCCTGTCAAACGGGAAATCGAACGGCTCCAGACCATTCGCTTCGCCTCGAAGGGATTATGATCCCGACTCTGTTGCGCATGATCTGGTCCGAAAACTTTCCAACCTTTCGGGATCATGCTCTAGGACTTAAGCCGGTATCCCGTCTTGAAGATCCAGCTCACGACCGCAAGGCACGCGAGGAGGATCGCAAGCGTCGTTCCAAGGCTGGTGGCAACGCTGACGTCGGCGATGCCGTAGAAGCTCCAGCGGAAGCCGCTGACGAGATAGACCACGGGGTTGAGTAGCGTGATCTTCTGCCAGACCGGCGGCAGCATGCCTATCGAATAGAAGCTCCCGCCCAGAAACGCGAGCGGTGTGACGATCATCAGCGGGACGACCTGCAGCTTTTGAAAACTGTCGGCCCAAATTCCGATGATGAATCCGAACAAGCTGAACGTGACCGAGGTCAGCACGAGGAAAACGGCCATCCAGACCGGATGAGCGATCGTGAAGTCGACGAAGAGGCGGGCGGTGACCAGGATCACGAGGCCCAGGACCACGGACTTCGTCGCGGCTGCTCCCACGTACCCGATCACCGTTTCGAGCGCCGAAACCGGGGCCGAGAGGATCTCGTAGATCGTCCCCGTGAATTTAGGCATGTAGATCCCGAAGGATGCGTTGGAGAGGCTCTCGGTCAGGACGGAAAGGATGATAAGGCCCGGGACGATGAACGCGCCGTAGCTCACGCCGTCGATTTCCATCATTCGCGAGCCAATCGCCGACCCGAAGACGATGAAATAAAGCGAGGTCGAGAGTACTGGTGACGCGATGCTCTGCATCAAGGTGCGCCAGAAGCGCGCCATCTCGAACCGGTAGATGGCTCCGACGGCATAGATGTTCATGTGCGCCCCCTCACCAGGTCGACGAAAATCTCTTCCAGCGAGCTCTGCGTGGTCTGGAGATCCTTGACGTCTAGGCCGTGTCTTCCAAGCTCCCGCAGGAGATCGGCAATTCCCGTCTGCTCGCCCCTGGGGTCGAAGGCGTAGACGAGCTGCGTGCCGCTCGCCGACAGTTCCAACCCGTAAGCGGCAAGCTCCTGAGGCACGGCATCGAGCGGGACCTGTAAATGCAGGGTGAGCTGCTTGTTGCCGAGCTTCTGCATCAACCGGGCCTTGTCCTCCACGAGGATGATCTCGCCCTTGTGGATGATCCCGACGCGGTCGGCCATCTCTTCGGCTTCCTCGATATAGTGGGTCGTCAGGATGATCGTGACGCCGCTCTCCCGAAGCCCCCGCACCATCTCCCACATATCCCGCCGTAGTTCGACGTCGACTCCCGCCGTGGGCTCGTCAAGAAAAAGGATCTTTGGCTCGTGCGAGAGGGCCTTTGCGATCATGACTCGACGCTTCATACCTCCGGAGAGCGCCATGATCGTGCTGGTCCTCCTGTCCCAAAGCGACAGATCCTTGAGGATTTTCTCGAGGTACCGGGGATCCGGCCTCAGCCCGAACAGACCGCGGCTGAACCTCACGGTGTCCCAGACAGTCTCGAAAGCGTCCGTGTGGAGCTCCTGCGGGACGAGGCCGATCCTGGAGCGGGCAGCTCGGTAGTCGCGGGCGATGTCGTAGCCGTCCGCCATGATCGTGCCTGAGGTAGGATTGACGATCCCGCAGATGATGTTGATGAGGGTGGTCTTGCCGGCCCCGTTTGGCCCCAGGAGCGCGAAGATTTCCCCCCGGCGGATCGTCAGATCCACGTTGCGCAGGGCCGTGTATCCGGATCCATAGGTCTTGTTGAGTCCGGCCACCACGACGACGGAATCGCGCACGTCGTTTGCGCGATAGGGGAGGTAATCGTGAGCTGGCTTCATCCGCTTGCTCCAAGAGGTGGTTCGCCTGTGCGGTGCTCGCTCGCCGGCCGATCCCGTCTGTCTCCTGCCCGATGCGATCGACTCGATCAACCGCGGTCTCACGACTCGATGTCTCGGGTGGACGTCGAGCACGTGTCAGACGGTCGCTGAACGACGCCGCTCACCCCATCCCTCGCTCGAGCCTGGTAGGACCGAACCGCCGCTTTGGCAGGCGAACCCAAGGGGTGAGCGAGGAAAGCAGAAGCCCACCTCGCGGAAATCAGAAGCCCGCCTCCCCTACCGCCTCCCTCAGCTTCTGCAAGGTGGTCGTGTCGACCGGGATGCCTTCGCACAGCCGGCGAGCTCCCGTCTCCCGCTCCGGGTCGCCCGGCATCCGGACGGCGCCCGACCGGACCCGGTTCTCGGACTGGACCAGCGGCCGGATGGTGTAGGACAGCTTAGAACGCGAAATGCGGCGCTCGAGCGATATCCCCGCCCTCGTGCCAGGCGACCACTGCGGGGGCGACACTCCCCTCCTCGATCGCATCGGAGTGAGCCGCAAGCCGAGCAGCCTCGGCGACTAAGTCGTCCGTCGTCAATTCCAGCGCTTTCGCCTCGGCCACGACGCTCTTCGCCAGGAGACGGGCCTCCTCGCGCGCAGCTTCGGCTGCATAGTGCTCCAGAAGCGCGGCGAGAGAGGGGTTCCCCTGCCCGGCAGACGCCGTAAGCGCCCGCTCGATCAGCCGACGCGACAAGCCGGCGGCCTTCCCCGGGCCAGGATCATCGTAGAGGAGGGGGAGCGTGCCGAGAAGCGTAGGCTTAAGGCTTTCGGGTAGGCCTGCGCTCCGATAGAGCGCGTCCGCGGCAGCGCCGCCCTGCTTCAGAATCGCAGCCGCGCGACGTTCGCCGACCCCCGTCAGCTCCGCGACTGCGGACTCGACGAACGTGAGGGCATGGGAGAGCGTCGCCCGGAGGATCAGCCCCGGAGTGAGTTGACCCGACGCGCGTAGATGGGTGACCATTCGCCGGGCGAGATCGCGGTCCGCGCCGCACGAAATCGCAACGATCGCACGTTCACAGGCTTCGCGGGTCCGCTGCTCCAGGCGTTCCGCCTCTGCTCCGCCGGCCCGCGCCGCAAGGCCGCTGATGCTCTTCGTGAGGGCGGCAGCCAGCGAGAGGCGGATTTCGACCGGGAGATCGGGCCGGCGCAGCAGTACCTCGCGAACGGCCGGATCGTCGCCGAATCGCTCGACGATCCGCATCAGGCTTCCCTCGGTGACCCGGGCGCCGGGGTTGGCTAGCATGGCTAGAACGGCCGCAAGTGCACCCACCTCGGCCAACGCCCCTGCGAGTCCGGGAGAGATTGCGGCGCGGCGGGCGATCGCACATTGCCCCTGCGCATCGCGGAGCGCCGCATGATCGACGAGCTCGGCGTCGCTCAGGACCGGCGAGAGCTCCAGCACCGCCGCAGCGATCTCGCTTCGGTCTTGCAGCAGCCCGGACAGCAGAAGCCGGGGAGCGTCGACCGATGGGGCGAGTGCCGTCGCAATCGCGTGTCGGACCGAGGGCGCGGGATCGTCGAGCATGGCGAGGAGCGCCAGTTCCGCCTCGTCCCGGTCCTGAGGCGAGAGGTCCCCCTGAAGAATGGCGCGCGCGAGTGCGTCGACCGCATCGGCCCGATGGTCGGCGGGAGCGCTCCGCGCCCAGAGCAGGAAATGCCGGATAATCGTGCCGTCCGCCCGGGCGTTCGGACGGGCAGGACCCTCGAGATCGTCGAGAAGGTCCCCTCCGAGCGGCAGGACCAGCTCGCTGGGAGACATGCCGGCCGGTTCCGTGTAAAGGGGGAGAGGTACCGAGAGGTCGCGGGCCTCGGCCTCGGTGGGTTCGGCGGAAGGTTGCGGTGCGAGGGCGGGTTGCGGCTCGGAGCCGGCCCACGCGGTCTGCTCTTCCTCGGCGCTCGAACCGGCGGTGGCGGTCGAGAGCCCCATCAGCGTTGCTATTTGCACGCGCGCGGGCGCGCGGCCGAACCGCCATAGCTTGACAACCGCCTCCGATATCGACCCGGGACCCTTCCTCGTCCGCAGCCTGGGGACGACGTGGCTCAAACCGCCATGTGCCCGCTCTGCTTCCGGGCGGACGGCGTCGGTGACCGGAGTTTCCGGCGTGGCTTCTCGAGGAAGGGGCGTCGAAAGCAGGGACATGGGCGCTCACCCGGGCTGACAGCGCCCGGCCTCTTGAGGATGGCCGGGTTATGGTCAATGAACGGTTAATCGTCGTTCCCCGGGAGGTCTCGCCGATGTACGAAACACGTTCTCAAAACATCTGCGGGAGCTACGCCGAAGGCCTCAGCCACCGACCCGCCTTTTCCCGGGAGGCATTTCCTCATGGTACCTGAAAGCATGCGACACAGCCGCGGCGGCCTTTACTACGAGGACTTCGCGGTCGGAACCACCATCAGTCATCGGCTCACGCGGACGGTGACGCAGATGGACAACATGCTGTTCTCCAACATGACTCTCAACCCGCAGCCGCTCCATATCGATGCGCATTTCTGCGCGACCGAGACGGAATGGGGTCGACCGCTCATGAACTCGTTGTTCACTCTGGGCCTGATGATCGGCGTCTCGGTGAACGACACGACGGTCGGCACGACGATCGCCAATCTCGGGATGACCGACGTGCGCTTCCCGGCTCCGCTCTTCGAAGGAGATACGGTGAACGTGACCACCGAGATCGTGGAAAAGCGCGAGTCGAAGTCGCGGCCCGATGCGGGGATCGTCGAGTTCATTCACCGCGCCTACAAGCAAGACGGCACACTCGTCGCCGAGTGCCGCCGCCAGGCGTTCATGCGCAAGCGTCCGGCGGCCGTCTAATGCGCTCGCTTCTTTTCGTCCCGGGCGACAGCGCCCGCAAGCTCGAGAGAGGGATGACCTCCGGCGCCGATGCCCTGATCCTCGACCTCGAGGACTCGGTGGGGCTCTCTGCCAAGGACGAGGCGCGCCGGGTCACGTCCGGTTTCCTGGCCGACGCGAAGGCCCAGACCGCTAGGCCGCGCCTCTTCGTTCGTGTGAACGGCCTGGCGACCGGACTCACGGATGCTGACCTCGACGGCGTCATGCCGGCCGGTCCCGACGGGATCATGCTGCCGAAGGCCGTGGGCGGCCCTGATGTCTCGCACCTCGGCGCCAAGCTCGGGGTCCGCGAGGCCGAGTTCGGGCTCGAGGACGGGATCACTCGAATCATTGCGATTGCGACCGAGAACGCCCGCGGGATTTTCGCCCTCGGCACGTTCGCGGCGGCGGGCCATCGGCTCTCCGGGCTCGCCTGGGGCGGGGAAGATCTGTCCGCCGACATCGGTGCGGAGACCAACCGCAGCTCGGACGGCCTCTATGCCGACCCGTACCGCCTCGCGCGCGCACTCACGCTGTTAGGCGCAACGGCTGCGGAGGTGGATGCGATCGATTCGGTCTTCACGAATTTCCGCGACCTCGATGGACTGGCGGCGGAATGCCGCGAGGCGCGCCGCGACGGTTTCGTCGCCAAAATGGCGATTCACCCAGCGCAGGTCCCCGTGATAAACGAAGCCTTCACACCCACCCCCGAGGCAATCGCGTGGGCGCGCTCCGTCGTCGACGCGTTCGCGAGTCGACCGGAGGTGGGGGTGGTCGGCCTCCACGGCGAAATGATCGATCGGCCGCACCTGAGGCGGGCCGAGCGGATCCTGCAGCGGATCGGTGACGTTCGCTGAGCACCTTGGACTGGCGAACGCGAGCTACCGGCGCAGAACGTCTCCGGTCGCTCGATGGCGCACCATGCGTCATTCGACCATCTTCGGGCTCAGTGCCATCGGATCAGCAGGAGCCCGACGAGGATCAGCGTCGCCGCAACCACGCGGATGGGCGCCAGCGGCTCCTTCAGGACGAGAGCGGCGATCAGCGCCGCGAAGAGCACACTGGATTCCCGCAGCGCCGCGACCAGAGCGATCGGCGCCACCGTCATGGCCCAGATCGCGATCCAATAGGCGCCTAAGGACATTGCTCCTCCCGCAAGGGCCGGCAGCAGGAACCCGAGGGCCGGCTTCATGCCGGACAGACCCCTTCGCCAGAGAGTGATCAGCGGCAACGGAACAGCGCCGAGCACGAAAAGGGCTGCCGAATAGGCGTGCGGATCGCCCGCCGTACGGGCGCCGAGGCCGTCAACAAGGGTGTAGCCGCAGATGATTGCCGCAGTGGCGAGGGCGAATGAGACCGCCACCGGGTCGAGCACCGTACCGATCCTTCGACCCTTCAAGGACATGAGGATGACACCGCCGGCAAGAACCGCGACGCCGAGCGCCGGGATCGTCCCGAGAGGCTCTTGCAGGACGGTGATCGAGACGATGGCGGTCAGGAGCGGAGCACCGCCCCGCGCGATCGGATAGATCTGGCCCATGTCGGCGCGGCGGTATGCCTCGGTCAGGGTCGTATAGTACCCGAGATGCAGGGCGACCGAGGCGAGGAGCCAAGGCCATGCCTCCGCCCTCGGCCAGCCGAACGCGAACAGCAGCGGCAGGGCCGCGATTCCGGAACAGCTCGTCACGAGCATGAGGGCCAGAAACGGGTCGAGCCGGACCTTCAGCAAGGCATTCCAGCCGGCATGCATGGCCGCGGCGGCGATCACGGCGGCGAACACGGTAGCGGTCATAACGGAAGGAGGAGGTCCGAGCGCGAGGATGGCGCGCGACCAGCGGATACAGGCACACCCGTCGAGCGTCTAGCAGGAACGCCGGTCCGGCAGGCCCCTCGCCCTTTGAGCGAAGACCCTTCCGTCGACCGGGAGCCGTTCTGTGGATTTCAGCCTAGGGCTGTGGCTCGGGGGGTCCCAACGGGTGTGGAGGGAGCGGCCCGGGGGTCGACGGGACCGGTGGAAGGTCCGGGCCTCCGGCTGGCAGGCCGTGAGGTGCCGCGGGCTCATCGAGCGGCGCATGCGAGGGCACCGCCCGCGGGTTCTCCAACGGGTTAGCTGGGTCCGGAGTCGTCGGTTCGGATGGGTGACCCGGTTCTCGGCTCATCGATGAATTGCATCCTCCCAGCAGGGCTAAGTCTTTTTCGGGAGCCTAGTTCCGGAGTGCTTCGCGGTCCGGCTCGTTCTCACCCGAGGGCCCCTCGGATCGGGGATCCCGAGATCGCCCCATGCGTCATGCGCGGGCAGGGCTGCGAATTTCGTCCGATCCCGCTTATCTTAAGACTTCGTTAACCATTTGGACGCAGCGTCCTTTCTGCAGGCCCGTGGGGCATCCTCGGATCTGTTCCTCCTGAACTCGGGGCTCGCGGATCCAACCGCCGGCCCCGTTTTTGTTCCCCCGGAAAGAAAAAGCGCCCCCCGAGGGAGCGCTTTGAAAGGTGCCGGCCCGTGGGGGCAGAAATGGCCGGTGATGCCAATCAACGCCGAGATAGGCCCGGCGTTCCTGCACGGTCGGAGGAAAAGTTGTCGCACCCTCCTGCTGCCGAGCAGATCCCGGCAAAGGGTCTCATTTCGCGCTTCGTCTTGGCGCCCTAGTGTCCTGGTCCGGAAATTCGTGACAAAGTGGTTGGCCTGACAGGGAGGCGGATATGCCCTACCGCAGGCCGACCGTGCTGGTTCTGAGCGAGGCCGAGCGGAGGGAGTTGGAGGGCTGGGCGCGACGGCGTCGCACCGCACAGGCTCTGGCCTTGCGGGCGCGCATTGTCCTGCGGGCGGCCGTTGGCCTAAGCAACACCGCCATCGCCCAAGAACTCGGGATCGCCAAACCGACTGTCGGCAAGTGGCGCGAGCGTTTCGCCCGCCTGCGCAGCGACGGTCTGCTCGATGAGCCCCGTCCGGGTGCTCCGCGCCGGATCGCAGACGAGGAGATCGCGGCACTGGTGGACCGAACCCTCTCGACCACACCCGAGGACGCCACCCACTGGAGCTTGCGGTCGATGGCAAGGACGAGCGGGCTGTCGGTCTCCACGGTCGGCCGGATCTGGCGCGCCTTTGGGCTTCAGCCGCACCGATCCGAGACCTTCAAGCTGTCCACCGATCCATTCTTTGCCGAGAAGGTGCGCGACATCATCGGTCTGTATCTGGCCCCGCCCGACCGCGCCCTCGTGCTGTGCGTGGATGAGAAAAGCCAAGTACAGGCGCTCGACCGCACACAGCCGCTTCTGCCCCTGCGCCCAGGGCAGGCGGAACGGCGCACGCACGATTATGTCCGGCACGGAACCACGAGCCTGTTTGCGGCTCTCGACGTGGCGGCCGGCCAGGTGATCGGACGGTGCTACCCGCGTCACCGTGCGGTGGAATTCCGCAAGTTCCTCGACGAGGTCGAGGCGCGTCTCCCACCGGACCTGGACGTTCACTTGGTCCTCGACAACTCGGCCACGCACAAGACCAAGCTCATTCGGGACTGGCTGGCCAAGCGCCCGCGCTATCATGTCCACTTCACCCCGACTTCAGCCTCCTGGATCAACCAGGTCGAGCGCTGGTTTGCGCTTCTGACGGAAAAGCAGATCCGGCGTGGGGTTCACCGCAGCGTCGCCGATCTCGAGCATGATATCGCGACCTTCATTGCCCGGACCAACGCCGAGCCCAAGCCCTTTCGTTGGCTCAAGTCGGCTGACCAGATCCTGGTCAGCGTCAAGCGCTTCTGCTTGCGAACTGCTAGCCCAGACCAGACCGCTCCACCTTTGCCCCAAACTTCAGAGTCAGGACACTAGCGCGTAAAGGCCAATGGCAGCCCGGCCAGAGCGGAATCCCAAGGGCCGCCCGTCGATTGAAGACGAGGTCGAGAGATCAATTCGATAGGGTATGATGTCAACGGTGGCGGACGGTGCGGACGATCCCGCGGTCCTGATCTTGGTAGCCGTAGAACAGCCAGTACTGCAGCCACACCCCGCCGCGCCCGTCCGCAACCGTGCGGCCGTACGCGGCGGGTGCGCGATCGGAGGCC